>Ga0187842_1000004_pt1 | contig 129424 bp, 118 predicted proteins | sample SpaLakP09_SKY_41_FD_134514 | JGI IMG/M metagenome (GOLD analysis project Ga0187842, IMG submission 134514) | Oligotrophic lake water microbial communities from Sparkling Lake, Wisconsin, USA - SP09_SKY_41 | ecosystem: Environmental > Aquatic > Freshwater > Lake | place: USA: Sparkling Lake... | reverse complement strand
CAGGAAATAGACGGTGCTGCCACGGCGGGCCAGCAGCTTCTTGACAAGGCGTTTGCCGATAAAGCCCGTGGCTCCGGTCACAAAATACTGCATGCGTGTCTCCTGAGGGTCTGTTTATGGTCTGGGTGGAGCAATGATTAACCCCATTCTTGATCAATCCCAGTCGCTTGCCGCTGCGCGCTTTCCCGGAGCCAGGGCCCCTGCGGTATAGAGCACCCTCACTAGCAAATACGGATGCCGTGTGCGTTGCGCGGCCCTATAGTCCCCATCGAACGCTGCTCCGGGGTGGGGTGGTGGATAAGCCAGCAAGGATGAACACCATGGTCAAAAAGCTCAAGAAAATGGCCGAACAGCAAGCCGCTGCATCCACCGGTCTGCCCGCGGGACTGTTCGACAGCCAGGTCGCCCAGACCATCAAGGACTCGGCCCAGCAGATCTGGCTGGCCGGCCTCGGCGCCTTCGCCAAGGCCCAGGGCGAAGGCGGCAAGGTGTTTGAAACCCTGGTCAAGGAAGGTGTCAGCTTGCAACGCAAAACCCGTGGCCTGGCCGAAGAGAAGATCAGCGAAGTCACCAGCAAGATGAGTGATATGGCGGGCGACGTTTCGAACAAGGCCGGTCAGCACTGGGACAAGCTGGAAACGATTTTTGAAGACCGTGTCGCCAAGTCGATGAACCGCCTGGGCGTGCCCTCGGCCAAGGACGTGGACGTGTTGATCGCCCGCATCGACGAACTGAGCGCCGCCGTCAGCAAGCTGACCGGCACGCCGGTGGGCAAGGCCAAGGCCGCAGCCCCCGCCAAGAAGCGCGCCGCGCCGGCCAAGAAGGCCGCAGCTGCACCCGCAGCCCCGGCCCCAGTCCCGGCCAAAAAGGCCCCTGCCAAGCGTGCGGCCCGCAAGACGGCCAGCTGAGCTTGCGCCACTTCCCCTCCTCGAAAGCGCCTTCGCAGAAGGCGCTTTTGTCCATCTGATGACGGATTGACATGGCTCAAGCGCGCAGCAGCAAGAAGAAGGTTCCCGTAGCCCCCCGCATCGGCCTGGCCCTGGCCGGTGGCGGCCCGCTGGGCGCCATCTACGAAGTCGGCGCGCTGTGCGCGCTGGAGGAGTCGGTCAAGGGCCTGGACCTGACCGAGTGCCACGGCTATATCGGCGTATCGGCCGGCGGCTTTCTGGCCGCAGGCCTGGCCAATGGCGTGACGCCGCGCGAGTTGTGCGCCTCCTTCATCGAAAACACCGGCGACGTTGTCGATGTGTTCGAGCCCGCGTTGCTGCTCAAGCCCGCATGGCGCGAATTCGGCCAGCGTCTGCGTCGCCTGCCAGGGTTGCTGGCCGAGGCCGGCTGGGAGCTGGCTGTGGACAAGCGGTCAGTATTCGGCGTGCTGGAGCGCCTGGGCCGTGTGCTGCCCACCGGCGTGTTTTCCAACGAGGCCCTGGAAAAGCAGCTGCGTCGCCAGTTCGCCCTGCCCGGCCGCACCAACGACTTCCGCGAGCTCAAGCACAAGTTGGTGTTGGTGGCCACCCAGCTGGACAGCGGCCAGGCCACGCCCTTCGGCCAGCCCGGTTTCGACCATGTGCCGATCTCGCAGGCGGTGCAGGCCAGTGCAGCGCTGCCGGGCCTGTTCCCGCCGGTCGAGATCGAGGGCCGGCACTATGTGGACGGCGCGCTGAAGAAGACCGTCCATGCCACCGTCTTGCTCGATGAGGGGCTGGACCTGCTGATCTGCCTGAACCCGCTGGTGCCCTTTGATGCCACCCATGCGGACAAGCCGGAGCCCGATGCGCGGATTGCCAAAATTCCACGCCTGGTCGATGGCGGCCTGCCCCTGGTGCTGAGCCAGACCTTCCGGTCGCTGATCCACTCGCGGCTGGAGCTGGGCCTGCGCGGCTATGAGCGCAGCCATCCGGACACCGACATTCTGCTGTTCGAGCCCGACCATCGCGACCCCGAGATGTTCCTGGCCAATACTTTCAGCTATTCCCAGCGGCGCCATCTGGCCGAGCATGCCTTCCAGCAGACGCGCGCCCTGCTGCGCAGTGATGCCGGCGTTCGCGCCAAGCTGGAGCGCCATGGCCTGATGCTGAATGAGGCCCTGCTGAACGACAGCAGGCGGGTGCTGGTCGGCAAGCTGCCGCCGCGCTCGCGCAGCGGCCGGGCGGTGCACAAGCTCGATGCAACGCTTACCGAGCTGGAGCGCTTGCTCTAGCCAGTTGAGGCTGGAGCTTGCCGGGTCCGGCAAGGTCCAGCCCGCATGAGCTAAAAGCGTACCGACAGACCCACCGTCCAGGCCAGGTCCGGGGTGTACTTGTTGAGACCGCGCGACAGGGCCACATCGACCTGCACATCATTGGTGATCGCATAGGCCGCGCCGACATCGAAGGTCAGCACTGAGCCGCCGTTCTTGCTTGAGGTGATCTGCTGGGCGGCGAGTTCGACAAAGCTGTGCAGCTTGTCGGTCCAGCCCTTGCCGACGGTGACGGCCAGAATGCCCGAGCTGAACCGCTTGCCGTCGGCGTTCTTGTCCAGTACCAGACCCGGCATCACGCCGACCGACCAGTCGTCGGCCAACTCCCACTCGGCGACAAAGCGCACCGAGGGCCGCAGGCCCTGGCCACGAAAGGCCGGCGAGCCGCTGTCAAGATCGACATGGAACAGCCAGGCGGTGGCCGGCTTGCCGCGCGCCTCGTCGCCGTCCTGCGTGTGCCATTTGAGGCCGAGCGACACATCGGACATGCCGCGCTCGCGCAGCACCGAGCCGCTGGCCAGGTCTTGCGCGCGGGCACGGACATAGCCATCGGTCTCAACGCGGAACTCCATCGTCTCGTTGATGCCGAGCCGCAGCAGAGTCGGGGTGCTGGTGCTGCGCAGCTTCAGGCCCGCGTCCTTGTTGCGCTCGAAGCCCAGGCCGGTCTCGATCTGATAGCGCCCGGCGCCAACCACCGCGCTGGACTCGACGAAGTCGGGCCGATCGGTGCTGATCGCGTCATCGGCACAGGCCGCGGAGCAGGCACAACACAGAGCCAGCACAGCCGGCCAGGCAGCAGCCGATTGCAGTGTGGGGCAGACAGGGAGCTTCATGCGCATGCCTTTCAAACCGGTGGGTTGTTCATCTTGGCACAGGTCCGCGAAGAACAAACGCGGGGCCATTGTGAACTGCATCACGGCCCGCCAGCCGGGCCCCCTTGTTCGGGGTGATGGCAGCCGATGGCCCTCAACGAACAATCCATTCCAGTCCCTCAGCAATCATTTGGAATGGCCTCAAGCCAAGGAAGAAAATGCGCAAAGTCCTGATCGCCGCCCTGCTCGCCACGCCCCTGTTCGCGATGGCCAATGACAATCTGCTGGTCAACGGCAGCTTCGAAGCCACGGCCCAGGGCAACAACAGCTGGAGCATCTACAAGCCGGGCATCGCCGGTTGGACGACCGACGCCGATATGGGCGTCGAGGTGCGCAACAACGTGGCCGGCTCCGCCTTCGACGGCGTGCGCTACGTGGAACTCGACACCACCGGCAACAGCTGGATCAGCCAGACCCTCACCACCACGGTAGGTCAGTGGTACACCGTGTCGTTCGCCTACTCCAACCGCAATGGCGTGGCCACCGACAGCAACGGCCTGAAGTGGAGCTTCGGCGACACCGCCGAAGTCGCCACGCCGCTGGCCTTCAACAACACCGGCAACAATCAGTGGACGACCTTCTCGACCACAGTGCTGGCCACCTCCGCCTCGACGACGCTGAAGTTCTGGGCTGCCGGCAAGAGCGACTCCTACGGCAGCTCGCTGGACAATATCTCGGTCACCGCCGCCGTGCCGGAGCCCGAAACCTATGCGCTGATGCTGGCAGGCCTGGCCGCCGTGGGCCTGATGGCCAAGCGCCGCAAGCACGCCTGATCGACCGCTAGGTCTACAACAGAAAAAAGGCGCCTCTGTCGAGGTGCCTTTTACTTTGTCAGCCCAGATATCGCGACTCCAGATGAGCCCGGAAGTGCGCCGGGTTCAAGGTCTCGCCACTGGCACGTTTGACCAGCTCCGGTGTCTCGAAACGGCTGCCCTGGCTCCAGATATTGGCCTTCAGCCAGTCGAAGACGGCGTTCAGGTCACCGTTGGCGATGCACTGGTCCAGGTCGGGCATGTCACGGCGCATGCTGGCAAACCACTGCGCGGCATACATGGCACCCAGGGTGTAGCAGGGGAAGTAGCCGAACAGGCCGGCGCCCCAGTGCACGTCCTGCATGCAGCCGTCCTTGAAGTTGCCGCGGGTGTCTATGCCGAGCAGCTCCATCATCTTCGCGTCCCACAGCGCAGGGATGTCGTCGACCTCGATCTCGCCCTCGATCAGCGCACGCTCGATCTCGTAGCGCAGGATCACATGGGCCGGGTAGGTGACCTCGTCCGCATCGACGCGGATATAGCCCGGCGCCACGCGGGTCAGCAGGCGGGTCAGGTTCTCGACTTCGAAGGCCGGGCTCTCGCCGATATGCTTGTTCAGCAGCGGCAGCAACTGGCGGGCAAAGCCGGGGTGGCAGCCCAGCTGCATCTCGAAGCTGAGGCTCTGACTCTCGTGCACGCCCATCGAGCGGGCATGGGCGATCGGCTGGCCCAGCAGCTCGCGCGGCAGGGTCTGCTCATAGCGGGCATGGCCGGTTTCGTGGATGGTGCCGGTCATGCTCTGCATGAAGCTGTCTTCGCGGTAGCGGGTCGTCAGGCGCACATCCTCGGGCACACCGCCGCAGAAGGGATGCGCACTCTCATCCAGGCGGCCGGCCTCGAAGTCGAAGCCCAGCAGGCTCATCACGTCATGGCCCAGCGCGCGCTGAGCGGCCTTCGGGAAGGGACCCTGCGGCTGCAGCGTGGTCTGCTGCGCCTGGCGTGCCTGCACCTGCTGGATCAGGCCCGGCAGCCACTGACGCAGATCGCCGAACACGCGGTCCACTTCGGCGCTGGTCATGCCGGGCTCATAGCGGTCCATCAGTGCGTCGTACAGCGACAGGCCGTTGTCGGCGGCCAGCAGACGCGCCTCCTCGCGCTGCAGCTTCACCACCTGGCGCAGATTGGCGGCATAGCCGGCCCAGTCCTGCGCCGGGCGCTGCGTGCGCCAGGCATGCTCGCAGCGCGAGATGGCCAGCGACTTGGCCTCCACCAAGGCCTGCGGCAGCGCGTTCGAGGCGCGCCATTCGCGCTTCATTTCGCGCAGATTGGCGCGGGCGTCGTCGTCCAGTGCCTCCTGCTCAGCCGCGGCCAGCAAGGCCTGCAAGGCGGCGTCGGTGCGCATCTGGTGCAGCACACCGTCCATCTCGGCCATGGCCAGCGCGCGCGCCTCGTTGCCCTTGGCGGGCATGTTCGCGGCCTGGTCCCAGCCCGCGATCGATTGCAAATGGGCCAGGCGGTGAATGCGCTGATGGCGCTGCTGGAGTTCGATGTATGCGGGTGTGGACATGGATGGAACGCCCGGATGGAGCGCGGAAGTCGTTGGGGGAACGCCGGATGGGCGCGAAACTCTATTTTCTCAGCCTCACGCGGAGATCAGGGCTGAAATTGCCCGGGGAACACCCACAGCAGGGCGGCCGTGGCGCAGGCATAGCGCAGGAACTTGCCCACCGCCATATAGGCCATGCAGGGCCAGAAGGGCATCTTCAACCAGCCGGCCACGGCGCACAGCGGGTCGCCGACGACGGGCAGCCAGCTGACCAGGCAGGCCTTGGGGCCGAAGCGCTCCAGCCAGCGCAGCGCACGGGCCTTGGGGCTGTGGTGGGTGGTCAGCTCGTAGGCGCGCTCGGCGCCATAGCCCATCCACCAGGTGACGGCACCGCCCAGGGTATTGCCGGCCGTGGCCACCAGCACCGCCGGCCAGAACAGCTCCGGACTGAGCTTGACCAGGCCGAACACCGCCGGCTCCGAAGCCATGGGCAGCAGGGTGGCGCCGATGAAGGACACCACGAAGATCGTGCTCAGGCCGAACCTGGGCAGAGCCAGCGCGGCCAGCAGAGAGTGAAGCCAGAGTTCCATGCGGGCCGATTATCGGGGAGGACTGTCACGCCCCATCTCAGTTAGTTGGGGACAGCCCCGTCGCTTGCAAGCGACGGATCCTTCGCCAGGCACAAGCCCCTTCCGGGCCTTGAGTCCGGGCTTAGAGCTTTCGGCCATGGGTACATCGGTCTCAAGGTCTGTCCCGCAATTTCTGCCAACGGCTATACTCCTGCCTCCTTTTTAAGCAGCTCCCCGTCCCCCTCCCTCATGCGCATCGGCCCTCATTCCTTGGCAAACCGTCTGTTTGTCGCACCGATGGCCGGCGTCACCGACAGGCCGTTCCGCCAGCTGTGCCGGCGCCTCGGTGCCGGCTATGCGGTGAGCGAGATGGTGACCTCGCGCAAGGAGCTGTGGAGCAGCCTGAAGACCTCGCGCCGAGCCAACCACGACGGCGAGCCGGGCCCGATCGCGGTGCAGATCGCCGGCACCGATGCAGCGATGATGGCCGAGGCCGCCGCCTACAACATTGATCGCGGCGCCCAGATCATCGACATCAATATGGGCTGCCCGGCCAAGAAGGTCTGCAACAAATGGGCCGGCTCGGCGCTGATGCAGGACGAAAGCCTGGCGCTGGGCATCATCGAGGCGGTGGTCGAAGCCAGCGCGCCTCACGGCGTGCCGGTGACACTGAAGATGCGCACCGGCTGGTGCCAGAGCCAGCGCAATGCGCTGAGCATCGCGCTGGCCGCGCAGAACGCCGGCGTGGCCATGGTCACCGTGCACGGCCGCACGCGCGAGCAGGGCTACAAGGGCCTGGCCGAGTACGACACGATTGCCGCGGTGAAGGCCGCGCTGACCATTCCGGTGGTCGCCAACGGCGATATCGACACCCCCGAGAAGGCCCGCGAGGTGCTGGCGCTGACCGGCGCCGACGCGGTGATGATCGGCCGCGCGGCCCAGGGTCGGCCCTGGATCTTCCGCGAAATTGCCCACTTCCTGGCCACCGGCGAGCATCTGCCGGCGCCCGAGGTGATGCAGGCGCGCAGCTGGCTGCTGGAGCATCTGGAAGACCACTACACGCTGTACGGCGAACGCTCCGGCGTGCGCACGGCACGCAAGCACATTGGCTGGGCGGTACGCGCCCTGCCCGGCGGCGAAGATTTTCGCGGCCATATGAACACACTGGAAAGCTGCGACACGCAAATCCGTGCCGTGGCCGACTGGTTCGAGGCGCTGGCACAAGCGCATGAACGCCTGCCACTGCACCGCGCAGTGATGGCGGCCAACGACGACGACGAAACCGATAACACCCCGCTGGTGGCCTGAGCGCCATGCAGCAAGCCTTTCTGTTCGATTGACGAAAGGAGGCACAGCGTGGAATCGGCCCGGAGGAACAAGATGACCAAGAAAAAACACATAGAAGAATGCGTGCGCGAGAACCTCGAGGCCTATTTCTCCGACCTGGAAGGGGCTGAACCGCACTCGATGCACGACATGCTGATGGGCGTGGTCGAGAAGCCCCTGCTGGAGGTGGTGATGAAGCATGCTGCCGGCAACCAGAGCAAGGCCGCGGAGTGGCTGGGCATCAACCGCAATACCTTGCGGCGCAAGCTGCAGGACCACAAATTACTCGGCTGACAAGCCGGCACCGAATTCAAACTCCCCAAAGGCCCACGCCATGTCGTCCCAACTCACCGCCCTGATCTCGGTCTCCGACAAGACCGGCATTCTTGACTTCGCCAAGGCCCTGCACGCACTGAACGTGCGCCTGCTGTCCACCGGCGGCACGGCCAAGCTGCTGGCCGATGCGGGCCTGCCGGTCACCGAGGTGGCCGAGCACACCGGATTCCCCGAGATGCTGGACGGCCGCGTCAAGACCTTGCACCCGAAGATCCATGGCGGCCTGCTGGCGCGCCGTGATCTGCCGGAGCACATGGCCGCTGCGGGCCAGCACGGCATCACCATGATTGACATCCTGGCCGTCAATCTCTACCCGTTCGAGGCCACCGTCGCCAAGCCCGGCTGCACCCTCGAGGACGCGATCGAGAACATCGATATCGGCGGTCCGGCCATGGTGCGCAGCGCGGCCAAGAACTGGAAGGACGTGACGGTGCTGACCGACTCGACCCAGTATGCCGCCGTGCTCGACGAGCTGAAGGCCGGCGGCAAGACCAGCGACAAGACCCGCTTTGCCTGTTCCGTCGCCGCCTTCAACCGCATTGCCCAGTACGACGCCGCGATCAGCAACTACCTCAGCGCCCGCCAGGACGACGGCGCGCTGGCCCAGTTCCCCGGCCAGATGAACAGCAGCTTCATCAAGGTGCAGGACCTGCGCTACGGCGAGAACTCGCACCAGAGCGCGGCCCTGTACCGCGACCTGTATCCCGCGCCCGGCTCGCTGGTCACGGCCAGGCAGCTGCAGGGCAAGGAGCTGAGCTACAACAATATCGCCGACGCCGACGCGGCCTGGGAATGCGTCAAGGCCTTCGAGGCCCCGGCCTGCGTCATCATCAAGCATGCCAACCCCTGCGGCGTGGCCGTGGCCGAGAACGCGGCCGAGGCCTATGCCAAGGCCCTGAAGACCGACCCGACCAGCGCCTTCGGCGGCATCATCGCCTTCAACCGCCCGGTGGATGCGGCGGCCGCCCAGCATGTGGCCAAGCAGTTCGTCGAGGTGCTGATGGCCCCGGCCTTCAGCGCCGAGGCCCGCGAGATCTTCAAGGGCAAGGCGAATGTGCGCCTGCTCGAGATCGCCCTGCCTGCGAGCTGGGACAGCTCCTTTCAGTCGCGTGGTGGCCCCACCCCCTGGGAGCAAGGCCGCAACGCGATGGACAGCAAGCGCGTCGGCTCCGGCATCCTGCTGCAGACCGCCGACAACCACTTCCTCAAGGCCAGCGATCTGAAGGTGGTGACAACCAAGCAGCCCACCGCCCAGGAGCTGCAGGACCTGCTGTTCGCCTGGACCGTGGCCCAGTACGTGAAGAGCAATGCGATCGTGTTCTGCGCCGGTGGCATGACCCTGGGCGTCGGCGCCGGCCAGATGAGCCGCATCGACTCGGCCCGCATCGCCAGCATCAAGGCCGAGAACGCCGGGCTGACGCTCAAAGGTTCGGCCGTCGCCAGCGACGCCTTCTTCCCCTTCCGCGACGGCCTGGACGTGGTCGTCGATGCCGGCGCCACCAGCGTCATCCAGCCCGGCGGCTCGATGCGCGACGACGAGGTGATTGCCGCGGCCAACGAGCGCGGCATTGCGATGGTGTTCTCGGGCGTGCGGCACTTCCGGCATTGATCGTTGCCCGGATGGCAATCCGGGATCTTGGCCCCGGATTGCCATCCGGGCTACGGCTGATCTAGAGGCCAGCCTCTAGCCGAGGGCCAATACGGTTGGCGCTTGCCCCGTTTGGCGCGTAATCTCCGCTCAAACGAACCGGAGACAGCATGGACCAGTCACTCCAAGAACGCCTGCATGTGGTGCTGGAGCAGCAGCGCGCCGCCTTTGCCGCAGAGCGCATGCCCAGCCTCGAAGTGCGCAAGGACCGCCTGCAGCGCGTGCGCACGATGACCGCCAAGTATGGCGACGAGCTGGCCGCCGCGATCTCGCAGGACTTCGGCCACCGCGCCCGCCAGGAAAGTCTGCTCGCCGACGTTTACACCGTCGAGTCCGGCGCCAAGCATGCGCTGCGCCATCTGCGCGGCTGGATGAAGCCCAAGCGCGTCTCCACCGCCCTGCACTTCCTCCCGGCCAGCAACCAATTGCTGCCACAGCCGCTGGGCGTGGTCGGTGTCGTCGCGCCCTGGAACTACCCCTACTACCTGGCGATGGCGCCGGCGCTGGCCGCGCTGGCCGCCGGTAACCGGGTGATGATCAAGCCGTCGGAGCTGACACCGGCCACCTCGGACCTGATGGCGCGCATGGTCAGCGAGTTCTTCGCACCCGAGGAGATGCAGGTCATCGTCGGCGACGCCGACGTCGGCCGCGCCTTCACCCAGCTGCCTTTCGACCACCTGTTCTTCACCGGCTCCACCGCCGTGGGCAGGCTGGTGGCCCAGGCCGCGGCCAAGAACCTGACGCCGGTGACCCTGGAGCTCGGCGGCAAGTCCCCGGCGCTGATCGACCGCAGCTGCGACCTGGCCGTGACGGCCGAGCGGCTGGCCTTCGGCAAGCTCTTGAATGCCGGCCAGACCTGCGTGGCGCCCGACTATGTGCTGGCGCCGCAGGAGCTGGTGCAGCCGCTGGCCGAGGCCGTGCGCGCCGCCGTGCGCCGCATGTACCCGACCCTGGACGCCAACCCCGATTACACCAGCGTCTCCACGCCGCGCCACCACGCCCGCCTGCAGGCGCTGCTGGCCGATGCATCGGCGCGCGGCGCCACGCTGCTGCCCACGCATGACGAGGCGCAAAGCGGCCGCAAGCTGGTGCCGCACCTGCTGCTCAACGTCACCGACGAGATGGCGGTGATGCGCGAGGAGATCTTCGGCCCCATCCTGCCCATCGTCGGCTATCAGCGCGTCGAGGAGGCGCTGGATTACATCAACCGCCACGAGCGCCCGCTGGCCCTGTACTGGTTCGGCAGCGACAGCGCCGCGCAGCAACGGGTGCTGGAGCAGACCCACGCCGGCGGCGTGACGATCAACGACTGCATCTGGCATCTGGGCCAGGAGGAGCAGCCCTTTGGCGGTGTGGGCGCCAGCGGCATGGGCTCCTACCACGGTGAATGGGGCTTCCGCACCTTCAGCAAGGCGAAGCCGGTGTTCCGTCAATTCCGCTTTGCCGGCACCAAGCTGTTCTACCCGCCCTATGGCGCGGTGTTCGAAAAGCTGTTGGGCCTGCTGCGCAAGATCGCCTGAGGGCTTGTCAGTAGAGCCGAGGCGGTTCGCCCTTGCTCTCGATCACCTGGCTGACGAAGCCCTCCCAGCGCTGCAGGATCTGCTGCCACTCGGGTGAGTCGAGGTAGGCCTGCGCCGGGCGGTCGAGATCGAACTCGGGCAGGCTGGTGCCCAGCACGCCGCGCTCGAGCACACCCTCGGCCAGCACGCCCTTCTCGCGCGCGATCAGCACCGGAAGACCCAGCTGGAAGGCCAACGCCGGCTCGATCTGCGCGTAGGGGCTGCTGAGCCACTGACCGTCCAGCCGCCGCTCGTCGGCGTCGCCCGGGCGGCTGCAACCCCGCTCGATGGCAATGCGCCGGAAGGCGATCGTCAGCATGCCATTGCTGTCCATCAGCATGCGGCGTATCGCCTTCAGCGGCGCGTCCATGTCGTAGTCGGTCACGCCCAGGGTGCGTGGGTCGTAGCCGCGCTGCTGCAAGTAGGCGGTCAGCGTATCGATGAAGTCGATCTGGGCCTGGTTGATCGGGCGTGAATAGCTGAGAAAGATCAGACGCTTCATTTGTCAGGGGTCTCGGGTTTGGGTAGCTCCGGGGTCGCTGCCGGCGTCACTGCTGGCGTCGGTGCCGGAGCCGGCTCCTCGGCCTGTGGCGCGGAAGCTGCCATGACCACGGTCGTGCCAACACCACCGGTGACCGACACATCACCCTGGCTGACCTGGGGCGGCTTGTCGGTCTTCTGCTCGTTGACCGTGGTCATCACGTTCAGGGTGGACGAGTTCTCGGAGGCGATCGCACCCTCGACGCGGTCAACGAACTCGAGAAAGGCCTTCTTCGCGTCCAGCGTCCGGTAGGCCCCCTCGGCGGCGACGAAATTGAAGTACTCCTTCTCCAGCGTCTGCTCGGTGGAGCGGTAGTTCTTCCACTGCTCGCGGTAGTGGAACACGCTCTCCAGCGACAGCAGCACCAGCACCAGCAGGCTGATGCCGGTGGTCAGGGTCTTGGCCCAGGAGCCATCGACATTGGTCAGCACCGGCACCAGCGCGCCGCCCACCACGGTGCAGGCGCGCATCCACTGGTGGTTGCGCTTGGCCTCGGAGGCCCTCCTGTCGTACCAGGCCCGTATCGGGTTGATGCGCTGGGCGATGTATTCCTCGGGCGTCAGCGAGCCGAAGGCCCGTGGCGAACGGTCGGTCCAATTGCCGGTCCCGGCCGGCTTGGCCGCAGTCTCGCTTGTGCTCATGTGTGCATCCCGAGTATTGACTTCAGATCAGTATCGCACCCTACCGGGCGATTCCGGTCGGGTTCAGAACTCCCACAACAGCGACAGCACCCAGCGGTCGGCGGCACGGGCGGCGCTGGTCAGGCCGCGGCTGTGGGCCTGGCTGGCGATATGGCTCAGATAGACCTGGGCATTGCCCTGGGTCCAGCTGAGGCCCAGATTGCCATAGCCATAGCCCAGCGCAGTGGCAGGCAGCTCGCTGCTTGCCGCGGCCTGCAGCCGGTAGTAGCCCAGGCCTGCGTCCAGGGCCAGCGCACCCACCAGGCGCTGGCGCAGGCTCAGCTCGGCGCTGAGGGCGTGGCCGCTGCGGGCGCGGCCCTGTGCATCGTTGCGATACACGCCGGGATACCAGGCCAGCGAGCCATTGATGCGACCGCCCCACCCGAGGCTGGCGCTGAGCTCGCTGGAGTCGAAGCGGTGGCGCCGAGCGCTGCCCGGATAGGCCGAATGACTCAGCGCCACACCGGCCGCCCAGTCCGATGTCAGCTGCCAGCTGCGGCCCAGATGGGCCGTCAGCAACAGGCGGCGACCCTCGGCATCGCGGTCCAGCACCGCCAGGCCCAGGCCGGTCGACCAGCCGGTGTCGCCGCGGTAGCTGAGGTCCCAGGCCAGCGAGGCATGCTCGTTGCTGAGGCTGATGCCGCGCACCACATAGTCGGTGGCCAGGGCGGCCGAATGGCTCAAGTCGTCGGCACGGGCCGGCTGCCAGACCAACGCGCAAAGCCCGAGAGTTCGGGCAGTCCAGATGCAGCGAGCAGAGAAACGGTGGGTTGGCACAGGGATGCAACCATAATTCAAAAATGCGGCACTCACTCGATATGCCACCTCTTCAGCAACTTGACGGTGCGGACCAGGCCGATCTGCTGGACCGGGCGGAGTTGCGTGCTGCCGCAGCCGGCAACCGGGAGGCATTCGAGCAACTCTACCGCCGCTACTTCCCCAGGATGACCCGCTTTCTGCGCCGCTTCAGCGCGCGCGACGATGTGATCGAGGACGTGATCAACAGCGCGATGTGGGTGGTCTGGAGCAAGGCCGGTGCCTTTCGCGGCGAGTCCCGGGTCGGCACCTGGATCACCGGCATCGCCTACCGCTGCATGCTCAAGGCGCTGCGTGACGGCACGCCCGCCGCCGAGGTCAGCCAGGACGGGCTGGTACAGAGCGAGCTGGACGAAGCCTCGTCGGCCAGCCCGGAGGCCGACAACGAGTTGCGCGACTGGGTCACCAAGGGCCTGCGGCTGTTGCCCGAGGACCTGCGCACGACCATGGAGCTGGCCTATCTGGCCGGCCTGTCCTGCGCCGAGATTGCCGTCGTGATGGACTGCGCCGAGGGCACGGTCAAGGCCCGCATGTTCCACGCCCGGCTGCGCCTGCGCAATCTGATGCCGGCGCTGGCCGAGTCACACGCACCCGGCATCGGGGCCGGGCAAGGATGAGCAAGACCATGGATGCCGACCCGAACTCCGCCCACCGGCGAGCCTGGGACCTGATTCCCTGGGTCGTCAACGGCAGTGCCGGTGAGGACGAGCGCCGCCTGGTGGAAGGCCATGCCGAAGCTTGCCCCGACTGCCGCGAGGAGTTCGACTTCCAGTGCAAGCTGCGCGACGGCATGGCGCCACGCACGGCACCGGCCGCGCTGGATGCCGACCGTGCGCTGGGCCGCTTCTGGGGCCGCGTCGATGCCGAGCAGACCGGCGGCCTGTGGAACGGGCTGGCAACGCAGCCCCCCGCCGCGCCCGCAGGACTCCAACGCCAACGCCGTGGCCGCTGGCAAACCGTGATGATCGCGGCCGTGCTGGTGCAGGCGCTGGGCCTGGCCGCGCTGCTGGGTGTGCTGTGGGAGCGGCCACGTGGCGGCGAGTACCAGGTCTTGACCCAGCCCCAGACCAGCGCCGCCGACATACGGCTGGTGCCCGCACCGGGCCTGGCGCTGGGCGAGTTGCATGCACTGCTGGAGCGCCATGAGTTGCTTCTGCTGCAGGCCAATGCCGACGCCACCCACTTCGCGCTGGGCCTGCGCCCCGGTGCCAGCCTCAGCGTGGCCGAGGCCTTGCAGCGCCTGCGGGCCGAGCCCGGCGTGCTGCTGGCCGAGCCATTGACGCCGCCGCGGCCATGAAACGCCTGCGCGCCCTGGCTCTGGCCGTCCTGGCCCCCATCTGCTGGGCCGCGTGGGCTCAACCGGGACCAGGGACAGAGCCCGGTCTGATCATCGTCGCCCTGGCCGACCACCGCCCTGCCCTGCCTGCCGTCGGGGGCACCGCGCGGGCCAGCTATCGGCGCGGGGCAGGCTATGGCGCCGGCCTGGGCAGCGAAGCCGCCGCCGAGGCGCTGGCGCGCGACTTCCAGTTGCAGGTCGAAGAGGGCTGGACGATCGCACCGCTGAAGCTGCACTGCCTGCTGTTCCGCCTGGCGGCCGGCACCGACTCAGCCACCGTGTTGGCCGCGCTGGCGCGCGACCCTCGTGTCGCGCTGGCCCAGCCGCTGAACCAGTTCGAGACGCTGCAGACGCCGCCAGGCCCTGACGCCAAGCCCAGCTACAACGATCCCTACCTGAGCCTGCAACGCGGCTTCGCGGCCATGGATGTGGCCGAGGCGCAGCGCTGGTCACGCGGCGCCGGTGTGCGCGTGGCCCTGATAGACACCGGCCTGGACGCCAGCCATCCCGACCTGCAGGGCCGCGTGCTCAGAGAACGCAATTTCGTCGCGCCGGCCCGCGGCTTGCCCGCCGGCGGTGAGCGCCACGGCACGCAGATGGCGGGCGTGATTGCCGCGGTGGCAAACAACCGCCAGGGCATTGTCGGCATCGCCCCGGAAGCCCAGCTGCTGGCCTACCGCGCCTGCTGGGATGCCGAGGCCGGGCGCGGCGCCCGCTGCGACTCGTTCACCCTGGCGCGGGCCCTGGGCGCGGCGATTGCGGCCGATGCCGACATCATCAATCTCAGCCTCAGCGGCCCGGCAGATCCGCTGCTGCAAAAGCTCACTGAGCACGCCTTGAAGCGCGGCATCATCGTCGTCGGCGCACTGCCGGCCGGTGGCACCGGTGAGGGCTTTCCCGGCGGTGTGACCGGGGTGCTGGCGGTGCGTGCCCTCGGCGACACTGCTGGAGGCACGCAGGCGCTGAGCGCACCGGGCCGCGACATCCTGACCCTGAACCCCGGCGGCAGCTACGACTTTGCCTCCGGCAGCTCGCTGGCCGCCGCCCATGTCACTGGCACGGTGGCCCTGCTGCGGGCGCTGCATCCGGCGCTCAACGCCGAACTGGCCCAACGCTGGCTGCAGGCGCCGGCGCTGGTCAGCGCCTGCTCGGCGATACGGCACTTGCGTTCACTGGCGCTGTGCACCCACTGAGCGACGGCGTACGCAGGCCAGCAGCAGCAGGCCCAGCCCCAGACTGGCCCAGGTGGCCAGCTCGGGCACGGCGGTGATCTGGAACACAATGCCGCCCAGGCCATTGGCTGGCGTGTTGGTGACCAGGGCATAGAGTTCGCCCGTCGCATCCTCGCCAAAGCCATGCACGGTCAGGCCATCGGGCAACTGTCCATTGGCGAACTGCGGGAGCGCGAACTCCTTGATCTCGCCGGTCAGCAGATCGGCGTAGAAGAGCCGACCATCGGCCCGTGGCCGGCCGCCGCCGCTGCGCAGCGCCAGGTCGCCGAACACGTACTTGCCGAACAGCGCCGGTATGGCGCCCCCGCGATAGACAAAGCCGCCGGTGATCGAAATGCCGTCGCCATGGTCGTATTCCAGGGTCGCGACGGTACCCTTGATCGGGTCGATCAGCCCGACCGGATTGCCCGGGCTTCGAGCGCCGATCTGGCCCGCATTCGGGCCGGTGCGGTTGAACATGAAGTCGCCCTCCTTGAGCCCCCAGCCGAAGTTGCCGCCCAGCTCCAGCCGGTCGATCTCCTCGATCGTGTTCTGGCCTACATCACCGATGATGATCTGGCCGTTGCCGCCCAGATCGGGGCGATCGACAGCGAACCGGTAGGGATTGCGCAAGCCCAGCGCATAGACCTCGCGCACCTGGCCCGCGCCCTGGAAGGGGTTGCCGACCGGGATGCGGTACTGGCCATTGCCACTGAGCGCATCGGCGCTGGCCGCGGTGAGCGCGGGGGCGATGGGGTCGATGCGCAGCATCTTGCCCAGCGGTGTGCTCAGGTTCTGCGCATTGCCACCGGGCTCCAGGTGGCTGGGGCCGACGTCATTGGCATTGCCGCCATCCCCCAGACCGAGGTAGAGATAGCCATCGGTGCCGAAGGCAATGGTGCCGCCGTTGTGATTGCCGGCATTCTTGCCGAAGGAGATGATCTCGCGCCGCGAAGTCGGATCCACCACACCGGGTTGGCCAGGGCTGATGCGCCATTCGGTGATCAGGTTCTTGTAGTTCTGCACCGCGCCGTTGGGCGCGGCAAAGGTCGGCGCGGTGCCGGCGGGTAGGGCCTCGCTGGTATAGGTGTAGAGCTTACCGAAACCGATGCTGCCCGGCGTGTTGAAGCCAGGGTGGAAGGCCAGGCCCAGGAAGCCGCGCTCGTCGTTGGCATTGGCCGGGTTCAGCGGCGGCGACACACGGCTGCGGATGTCCAGCGCCGGGGCGGCCAACAAGGTGCCGTTCTCTATCAGCCGCAGCAGGCCGTTCTGCTCGACGACGAACAGGCGGCTGGCATCGCCCGGCGCGCTGATCGCATAGTCGGGGGCGGACATGCCGCTGGCCACCGTCTTCAGATGCACGGCAATGTCACCGGTGGTGATGGCAGGCAGCACGGTGGTGGCATGAGCCCCCTGGCTCAGGCCGAGCAGCGCCATCAGCACCAGGGGTGCACGCCAGCGGCGGCGAATGCGCAGTCCGGCGACCAGCGCAAGTCCTGCCCCCAGCAGTGCCAAGGTCTGCGGCTCGGGCACCGCGCTGACATTGTCCATTCCCAGTTGCGTGGCGATGTTCTGGCCCGGAAATAAGGCATCGGTGCCATGGAACAGGCGCAGCTGCGAGACATTGCCCAGCGCCATCGCGGCCGCGCCGGTCAGCGCGTCCGGGGTCAGCTGGAACAGCACATGGGTCCAGCCGCTGCCGGCCTTCAGCAGCACCGCCTGCTGGGACATCACATCCGGTGCAGCCACCCACAGGCGCAGGCTCAGATCGTTGGCCCCCATGTTGTTGAGGTCCATGGCGATGGCCGTCACGCCGCCGGCCAGGTAGTTGCCCGCCCATTGCGCGCCACTGAAGGCGACCAGCTTGCCGCCTGCCCCCGGGTTGCCGGTGGCCGTCAGCTGCAGGAACCTATCGCCCGCCCCGGCCGGCCCGCCAGAGGCAGCGACAAAGGGCGGATTGGGATTGGCCGCCCCGCTGCTCCAGCCCATCAACGAGCCATCCTGGAAGGTATCGGTCATGCCGAGGCTCAGGCCGGACGCCGCCCCGGCCGACAGGACCGATACAAGCAGGAACAGCCAAGCGCGAGCGTTCATTGCAGCCTCCTTGATATGCGACAGGCACAAAGCGACGCTCCGGCCCTGCACTGCGTGAGCACCGCCGGGGCCACAAAAGGTTGTGTCGCAAAGCCCGCTACCATGGCCGCCATGACGCTTGCAGAATTCACCGGCCTCTTCCTGGCCTCGCTGGCGCGGCTGATCACCGGCGCGCAGGGCCATTGGAAGGGCAGCCCGCCCAAGGCCGAGCAGCGCATCTACTTCGCCAATCACCAGAGCCATTTCGACTGGGTCCTGATCTGGGCCGCTTTGCCGCGCGATCTGCGCGCCCGCACCCGGCCGATCGCCGCGCGCGACTACTGGACCAGCAGCCGGTTCAAGACCTGGCTGACCTCGGCGGTGTTCAACGCCGTCTACGTCAGCCGCACCCGCACGGCCGAGGAGCAGGACCCGCTGGAGCCCCTGGTCGAGGCGCTGAACAAGGGCGACTCGCTGGTCATCTTCCCCGAGGGCACGCGCAGCAACAAGGGTGAGCCGCAGGCCTTCAAGAGCGGCCTGTTCCACCTGGCCGAGCAATTCCCGCAGGTGCAGCTGATACCGGCCTGGATAGACAATGTGCAGCGCGTCATGCCCAAGGGCGAGGTGGTGCCGGCGCCCATCCTGTGCACGGTGACCTTTGGCGCCGCGTTGCAGCTGCAGCCCGGTGAGGACAAGCGGATCTTTCTGGAGCGGGCCCGCGAGGCAGTGCTGGCACAACGCCCGGGTGCCGCATGAGCATGCTCAAAGACCTCAGCGTCGATCAGCAGGTAGGCCTGCTGTTCGTGATCCTGTTCGGCGTGCTGCTGCTGGTCAGCATCGGCGCATTTCTGCGCACGCTGCGCGAGCGCGAGCAAACGACCGAGCAGCAGGAGTGGCAGCATGAGTTCCGCCGCGATCTGCGCGCGGTCTGGGGCGGCGCGGCCATCTTCTGGGGCGCCTGGATCTCGGGGCCTGTCGGCGCCACCCTGCTGTTCGGCGTGTTTTCCTTCCTGGCTTTGCGCGAGTTCATCACCCTGATGCACACCCGCCGCAGCGACCACCGCAGCCTGCTGCTGGCTTTTTTCGTGCTGCTGCCGGTGCAGTATGTACTGGTCGGCACACGCCACTTCGACCTGTTCACCGTGTTCCTGCCGGTCTACGGTTTTCTGGGCTTGCCCGTGATCAGCGCGCTGGCCGACGACCCGGAGCGTTTTCTTGAGCGCAACGCCAAGATCCAGTGGGGCATCATGCTCTGCGTCTATGGCCTCAGTCATGCGCCTGCCTTGCTGCTGCTTGACTTTCCGAACTACAAGGGCCGCGGCGCCTTCCTGCTGTTCTTTCTGGTGATGGTGGCCGGTACGGCGCAAATCGGCCAGGAGTTGGCCAGCCGCTGGCTGCGCCGCCGGCCGCTGGCGCGGCGCATCAGCCGCTCGTTCTCGGTGCGTGCCTGGGCCATCGGTGCCGTGAGTGCGGCCATCGTCGGCATGCTGCTCTACTGGATCACCCCGTTCAAGGCCGGCCAGGCGCTGGTGATGGCCTTTATCGCCGCCGGTGCCGGCACCCTGGGCGGCCTGGTGCTGAAGGCATTGAAGCGCGACGCCGGCGTGCGCTACTGGGGCAACCGCAGCTCCATCACCGGCGCGGCCGGCCTGCTGGACCGGATCGCGGTGCTGTGCTTCGCCGCGCCGGTGTTCTTCCATTCGGTGCGTTGGTATTTTTCGCTGAGCAAATGACGATACGAATTCTTGGCATTGACCCTGGCCTTCAAACAACGGGATTCGGCGTCATCGACGCCGATGGTCCCCGCCTGAGCTATGTGGCAAGCGGCACGATACGCACCAATGCGGTGGCCAGCGGCCAGCTGCCGCAGCGGCTGAAGATCATCTTCGACGGCGTGCGCGAGGTGGTGGCTCGCTACCAGCCCAAGTGCGCGGCGGTGGAGATTGTCTTCGTCAACGTCAATCCGCAGTCCACGCTGCTGCTGGGTCAGGCCCGCGGTGCGGCGCTGACCAGCCTGGTGTCCTGCGATCTGGAGGTGGCCGAGTACACCGCGCTGCAGATGAAGAAGGCCGTGGTCGGCCACGGCAGGGCGAGCAAGGGACAGGTCCAGCTGATGGTGCAGCGCCTGCTGGCCCTGCCAGGACTGCCCGGCACCGATGCGGCCGATGCGCTGGGCATTGCCATCATGCATGCGCATGCCGGTGCCTCGTTTGCGGCGATGGCCAAGTCGACCACCCTGACGCGGCGCACCCATGCGCAGTTTGGCGGCGGGCGAACCTACTGAGCACCCCCAGACCTGCCGCTTCGCGTCAGGCCCCCCGAGGGGGTCAAGCAAACTCGGGAACGGCCCTTCGTTTACTTGAGAGTGGTCTCGCCCCCGGCCTGGCGCTCGGCCCGCTGCACATCGTTGCTCAGGCGCTCGGCCAGCAGCTCGATCATGTGAAAGCCGAAGGCCGGCTCCTGGTAGTAGAGCTGCTTGACCGTGCTGTCGTGTATCTGCAGCAGGGTGCAGGGTGTGCGCGCCCTGACCGTCTGCGTGCGCAGGCGGCTGGGCGAGAACAGCGCGATCTCGCCGAAGATGCGACCCGGCTCCAGCAAACGCCCGGTGCCGACCAGCTCCAGCTGCCCCGTGACCAGCAGATAGAGATGCTCGGCGCGGTCGCCCTTGCTGAACAGCGTCTTGCCGGCCCGGATCTTGCGCGTCTTCATGTAGGGCTTGAGCCAGAGGCCGGCATGCTCTGCGGCCGTGGTCGCACGCTGCACCCGCCGCGTCAGCCTCGTGACCTCCACCGCGCGATAGATATTGATCGGCAGCAGCACGGCCGCGATGCTCATCGTGATCGGCGACGGATGCAGCAGGCCATAGCTCAGCAGGCCGATATTGCTGCCCACCGCCAGCCAGCGCAGCGGCGTCATGGTGCGCATCAGCGCACCGGCCATCACCATACCCACACCCAGCAGCGCCGCCAGATGGGCGACGATCTGACGCGGCGACGACACGGCCTCGGCCAGATAGGCCATCAGCATCGCGATCAGTGCGTCAACGCTCATTGGGGCACCCTTCGGCCTGCGGCCTGCTTGCCCCACATAGGGGGCAATCCTTGACTAGGCACGGCCCGCCAACAGGGGCGGTCCATGTCCGGGCCAAGTCCTGCCAAGCGGGAGCGAGCTGGCTTGGGACGGCCCGGCGCGGCGCTCATGCCGGCCTGAGCACCGCAAACACCTCGACCGGCGCGGCCTTGCCCTTGAGCTGCACCGGCCCCAGTGCCTCGATCACGGCATAGTCGGGCAAGACACCCTTGAGTGCGGCGCAGGACTCGCTGTCGATCAGGATGGCACGCTGCGCGTCCTTGGTATGCGCCTCCAGCCGCGCCGCCAGATTGACCGTGTCGCCAACGCAGGTGTAGGTGGCCCGGCTCTGGGTGCCGGTGTAGCCGGCGACCATGTGACCGCAGGCTATGCCCACGCCAATGCGCAGCGCCGGCTTGCCGGCGGCAACCTGCTCGCCACTGAACTGCTCGATCATCGCCACCATCTCCAGCGCCGCCGCCACCGCGCAGGCGGCCGGCGCCTGCAGCGGCATCGGCGCGCCGAAAATGGCCATCAGGCCGTCGCCGATGATCTGGTTGACCACCCCGCCCATGCCGGTGATGGCATCGAACATCAGGGTGTAATAGGTGTTCAGCAGCTCGATGATCTCCTCGGGCGTCTGCGTCTCGACACGCTGGGTGAAGCCGCGGATATCGCAGAACAGCACCGCACCATGGACACGCCGCCCACCCAGCGAGAAGCCTGAGCGGGCCAGGTCTTGCGCCACCTCCAGGGTGGCGAAGCGGCTGACCAGGTCACGCTGCGCGTCACGCAGGCGCTTCTTCTCCAGACTGGCATTGATGCGGGCCTTCAGGAGCACCGGATTGACCGGCTTGCTCAAGTAGTCTTCGGCGCCCAGCTCGATGCAGCGCACGATATTGTCCAGCCCCTCCAGCGCAGAGGTGACGATCACCGGCAGGTCGCGCAGCTCCGGGTCCTCGATCAGGCGGCTCAGGACCTCGAAGCCGTCCATCTCGGGCATCTCGATGTCCAGCACCAGCAGGTCGTAGCGGCGCTCGCGCAGCATGCGCAGCGCCTGGCGACCGTTCTCGGCCAACTCGGTCTGATGGCCCAGTTGGCTGAGCAGGCGGGCCAGCAGCAGGCGGTTGACGCGGTTGTCATCGACCAGCAGCAGTCGCGCGCCCTCGTCACGCATGGCTGAGCCCGGTCAGGGCCGCGGCGGCCTCGGCATAGGCCAAGTCCAAGGTCCGCAGCTGGGTGGCGAGCGTCTCCCCACCGGGGTTCGACCCCTGCTCCAGCGCGCGCGCCAGATCGGCAAAGGCGGTGGCGCCAAAGGTATTGCCATTGGATTTGAGCGTGTGCGCGGCACGCCGCAGCGCCAGCGCATCGCCGGCCTCGGCGGCGCGGGCCAGTTCGCGCAGCTGAACCGGGGCATCCTCCAGAAAGGCCTGCACCAACTCGGTCACGAACTCGGCGCCCGCCGTTTCCTGCAACTCCGCATAGATCTGCCTGTCGATCACCGTCATCTCAACTCCCCGCAGCGGCTTGGGTCTGCATCAACGCCGCCACCAACGCCTCCACGCGTATCGGCTTGGTCACGTAATCATCCATGCCCGCCGCCAGGCAGGCCTCGCGGTCGCCCTGCATGGCATTGGCCGTCATCGCCACCAGGCGCGGCCGGCCATCGGCGGGCCAACGGCGGCAAATTTCCTGCGCCGCCTGCAGCCCATCCATCTCGGGCATCTGCACGTCCATCAGCACCACATCATAGGTTTGACGGATCACGCATTCGACGGCCTCGATGCCGTTGCCGGCCAGGTCGGCGCGATAGCCCATCTGCTGCAGCAGGCGCAGCGCCAGCTTCTGGTTCACGACATTGTCCTCGGCCAGCAGGATGCGCAGCGGGTGGCGGGCCGCCAGGCCGGCGTCGAGGCCGGGCCTGGGCGGCGGCGCCACGCTGGGCGCCAACGCCTCGCCCAGCAGGCCCACCAGCGTGTCGAACAGCTGGCTCTGGTGCAAAGGCTTGTGCAGATAGGCCTGGAAAAGCCCGTCCTCGACGCCGAGTTCCCGGCGGCCCAGCGAGCTGAACAGCACCAGGGGCAGCGCCGGCCAACGCTGGCGCACGCGGCGCGCCAGGGTCACGCCGTCCATGCCGGGCATATGCATGTCCAGCACCACAAGATCGAAATGCTCGCCCGACAGCTCGGCTTGCTCCAAAGTGCGCAACGCCTCCTCGCCCGACTTGCAGTCGCGCGGCACCATGCCCCATTTGGCGGTCTGCAGGGCCAGCAGGCGGCGGTTGGTCGGATTGTCATCGACCACCAGCAGGTGCTTGGTCTTCAGCGCCGGTTGCGGGCCGATGTAACCCCGCCGGGCGGTGGCGGGCAGCTCGGTTGCCGGCGCCTCGATGCAGGCGTGGAAGCTCGAGCCCTGACCGGGGCCGGCGCTTTCGGCCCAGATGCGGCCGCCCATCAGCTCGGCCAGCTTCTTGCTTATCGCCAGACCCAGGCCGGTGCCGCCGTATTTGCGCGTGGTCGAGCTGTCGGCCTGGCTGAAGCTCTGGAACAGGCGGGCCATGCCCTGCTCGCTCAGGCCGATGCCAGTGTCGCGCACGGTGAACTGCAGCTGGCTGCCCTCTGCCCTGACCGTCAGCACCACCTCGCCGGCCTCGGTGAATTTGACCGCATTGGACAGCAGGTTCAGCAGGATCTGGCGCAGCCGCGTGACATCGCCCAACACTGCCGCTGGCGGCTCACCCTCGCCCGGGCTGGCAAAGACATAGGCCAGATCAAGCCGCTTCTCGGCCGCCCGCGCGGCGACCAGGTCCAGTGCCGACTCGACGCACTCGCGCAGGTCGAAGGGGTGGGCCTCTATGTCCATGCGCCCGGCCTCGATCTTGGAGAAGTCCAGGATGTCGTTGATGATGGTCAGCAGGGTCTCGCCGGAGTCGCGGATGGTGGCGGCATAGTCCTGCTGCTCGGCGTCGAGGCGGGTGTCCAGCATCAGGCCGCTCATGCCGATGATGGCGTTCAGCGGCGTGCGTATCTCATGGCTGACGGTGGCCAGGAACTCCGACTTGTGCTGGCTGACCGCCTCCAGGGCACGGGTGCGCTCGCGCACGCGCTGCTCGGTCAGCGCCTCGTTCAGGCGGGCATTCTCGAAGCGCATGCGTATCGCCTCGAGCAAGGCCGCGCCATGCTGGCGGGCATAAACCAGCACGCTGACCGACAGCAGCACCGTAGCCCCGGCGATCAGCAGCGGCAGGGTCCCCCGGTCGGCGGCGGCGCGCAGCGCAAAGGGCAGCACGATGCAGACGGTGAAGGCAACGGCACTGGGGCGATGGATGGCCGCCGCCGAGGCCACGGCCGTGACGTTGCCAACCACCGTCAGCAGCAAGACCATTTGACGCACCAGACCGGGCTCGAAGAACCAGGCGCAGCCCAGCCCCCAGATGCCACCCAAGGCCATGTGGAAGATCAGCAGCAGCCGGTCCAGGCGAGCGAACTCGCCGTCTGCGGCCAGACGCTGGTGTTGCCGCGCGAGGAAGCCGAAATAGCACAGCTCCATCAGCAGCAGTGCAGCCAGCCACCACCAGATGCCCTGCACCGACCCGCTCTGAGTCAAGGCCCAGACGAACAAGGCTGCGGCCAGCGGTGTGGTGCTCAGCCCGAGGCGCATATTGGCGGCCAGATAGGCGAACTGGCTCTGCGCCACCTGCCGGTCCAGCAGCGGTAGTGCAGCGGCGTCGGCCTCGACCGGCTGCGGTGTGTCGCCCGCGACAGTGGCCCGGCTAGCGTCCATCCCGGCCTTCCGCGCGCAGCAGCGCCTGCACCAGCGCCTCAACGCGTATCGGTTTGGCCAGATAGTCATCCATGCCGGCGGCCAGGCAGTCCTCGCGATCGCCCTGCATCGCATTGGCGGTCATCGCAACGATGCGCGGGCGCTCGCGTCGCGACCAGCGGCCGCTGATGCGCCGGCTCGCTTCCAGCCCGTCCATCTCGGGCATCTGCACATCCATCAGCACCAGGTCATAGGTCTGGCGCTCGATGCTTTCGATTGCTTCAAGCCCATTGCTGGCCAGATCCGCGCGGTAGCCCATTTGTTGCAGCAGCCGCAGGGCGAGCTTCTGGTTCACCGCGTTGTCCTCGGCGAGCAGGATGCGCAGCGGATGGCGCAGGCCCAGGTCGGCATTGGCGCTGGCGCCACTGGGCTCCTGCGCGCGCTGCGCCACCACCTCGCCGAGCAGATTCATCAAGGTGTCGAACAGCTGGCTCTGGCGCAGCGGCTTGTGCAAATAGGCCTCGAACAGCCCCTCCTCGGCGCCCACCTCCCGGCGTCCCAGGGAGCTGAACAGCACCAGGGGCAGCGCCGGCCAGCGCTGGCTCAGGCGGCGCGCCAGGGCCAGGCCGTCCATGCCCGGCATGTGCATGTCCAGCACGGCCAGGTCGAAGCGCTCGCCCTCTTCAAGCAGACGCAGGGCCTCCTCGCCCGAGGCGCAGTCGCGCGGCACCATGCCCCATTTGGTGGTCTGCAGCGCCAGCACGCGGCGGTTGGTCGGGTTGTCGTCGACGACCAGCAGGCGCCGGCCCTTCAGCGCCGGCTGCGCACCGATGAAACTGCGCCGGCCGGCCTCAACAGGCAGCTCGGCCACGGGCAGGCGCAGGGTGAAGTGAAAGCTTGCGCCCCGGCCCGGGCCGTCACTCTCGGCCCACATGCTGCCGCCCATCAGCTCGACCATCTTCTTGCTGATCACCAGCCCCAGCCCGGTGCCGCCGTACTTGCGCGTGGTGCTGCTGTCGGCCTGGCTGAAGCTCTGGAACAAGCGCGCCATGCCCGCCTCGCTCAGGCCGATGCCGGTGTCGCGCACGGTGAATTGCAGCCGCTCAGCTTCGGGCATGACACTCAACACCACTTCGCCTTGCTCGGTGAACTTGACGGCGTTGCTGAGCAGGTTCAAGAGGATTTGCCGCAGCCGCGTCACGTCGCCCAGCACCACGGCCGGCACCTCGCCCTCAAACACATAGGCCAGGTCGAGCTGCTTTTCCGCGACGCGCGTGCCGACCAGGTCCAGCGCCGACTCCACGCAGTCGCGCAGGTCAAAGGGCTGCGCCTCCAGCTCCATATGGCCGGCCTCGATCTTGGAGAAGTCGAGGATGTCGTTGATGATGGTCAGCAGCGCATCACCCGAGTCGCGGATGGTGGCGGCAAAGTCGCGCTGCTCGGCGTCGAGTGGGGTGTCGAGCAAGAGCCCGCTCATGCCGATGACCGCATTCATCGGCGTGCGGATCTCGTGGCTCATCGTCGCCAGGAAGCTGCTCTTGGCCTCGTTGGCGCTTTCCGCAAGCAGCCTGGCGGCCTCGGCCTGGGCCTTGGCCTCGCGCGCATCGGTGAACAGCTGCGCATTGCGCAGGGCCACCGCAGCGGCCAGCGAGAGGCCGCGCAGGAACTCCAGCGCCTGCTCGTCAAACGGCTCACCGGCCGTGCGCCAGACCGCCATCGCGCCGGTCACGGCGCCGCCCACCAGCAGCGGCGCCACCATCAGGCGCTCGTCGCTGTGCCGGGCCGTGCCCTCGATCTGCACCGCGCGCGGGTCGGCATTGGTGTCATTGATGCGCTCGGCACGGCCGCTCCGGATGATGCTGCCGATCACGCCCTCGCCCGGCCGCACGACGGTGTTCTGCACTTCGCGGGCCATGCCGCCGAGTGCGACGATGGCGCGGTAGCTGCTGCCGGACTCATCCTCGCTGACAAAGATGGCGCTGTCGTCGACGCCCAGCAGGGCCTTGGCAAGCTCGGCGATGCGCTGCATCACATGGGCCAGATCCAGCGTCGAGGCGAGCTCGCGCCCGACCTCAGCCAGGGCGGCGCTCTCTTGGGCGCGCTGCTGCAACTGCGCAGTGCGCTCGGCCACGCGGGCCTCCAGCCCGGCGGCAAAGCGCAGATTCACCAGCGCCATCGCCGCCTGTGTGGCGAGCATGGCCAAAAGATCATGATCACCCTGGTGGAAGCGGCCATACAGGCCCTCGATATCGGCATAAATGAAGCCGATCAGCTCGCGCTGCGCCAGCAGCGGCGCCAGCAGGCAGCTGCGCTGATCTACGCCCGAGGCACCCTCGGGGCCATGGCGCAGGCTGCTGGTGGTGGCGCGCCGGGCCTGATCCAGCCAGGGGGCTATGGCAAGCAGCAGCGCTTGCTCGTCTTCGCCCTGCGGCAGCTGGGCGCCGGCCAGGCGCAGCGCCTGCGTGCTCGGGTCAACCAGCACCACAGCCAAGCGCTCGGCACCCAGCAGCTCGAGCCCCTCCTCGATCAAGAACTCCAGCAGCTCGGCCTCGCTCTTGAGCTCGTTGAGGCGCAGCCCCGTGTCGACCAGGCGCTCGAACGGTTCGCGCAGGCTGGCCTTGCCGGCCAGATGGGCGAGCTGTTTGGAACTCGGCCAGCCCTGTTGGCGGCCGTGCTGCAGCCAGGCCGCCAGCAACTCGCGGTGCGCGACTATCTTGTTCAGGTAGTTGCGGCGCAGGCCCTCGTCGCTGAGCGTCTTGATGCCGCCCAGCAGCAGGCGGTAGGCGCGTTGCAGGGCCTGCTGCGCCTGGGCCGGCCGGCGGTTGGCCCGCAAGGCCTGGGCATGGCGCCACCAGACCTCGCTCGGCAGCACCGAGTCGATTTTTTCGTAGCCGATGGCGCGGTGCTGCCGGGTGGCTGCGCCGCTGGCGCGCAAGGCTTCGGCGACCTGCCCGGCCAGCAGCTGGGCCGCGCCCAACTCGCTCAGGGCGCAGATCAGACCGGCCGCATGATGCGCCTCAACCAGCGCCAAGGACTGCTCAAAGTGCCCCACCGCCGCCGCCAACTCGCCCCGGCGCAGCGCCAGCAAGCCGGCATGGCGCTGCGGTTGCGCGCGATGCAGGCGGTCATCCTGGGCCTGCGTCAAGGCCGTCGCCGTGGCCAGATCGGTCTGGGTCTCGGCCAGCCGGCCCAGCAGCAACCCGGCCTCCAGCGCGTTCCAGCGCGCAACCAAGGCGGCAGCCGGGCTGCCGGCCCGCTCCAGCGCGGCCATGGCCAGCAAACTCATGCGCAGCGAGCGCCGGTACAGGCCCAGCTGCAGATAGCCAAGACCCAGATTTGAAGTCGCGATGCCTTGGCTGCTCACATAGCCGGCTTGCGTCGCGGCCGCCAGGCTGCGCTGGGTCAGGCGCAGGACCTGGGCCTGATCCAGGCTCAGATTGCTCTGCAGATTCAAGGCCACGGACATACCGAACAGATCGGCGCTGCGCCGCGCCAGCGCCAGCGCCTGTTCGGCGCATTCGCGCGCCACCTCGAAGCGCTGACTGGCCAGATGGAGACTGCCCAGCATGTGCAGCGCACGCCCCCGCAGGGCGGGCTGGCCCAGGGCGGCAAAGCGCTCGCTGGCGGCCTGCGCATGCTCAAGGCCCAGCTCCAAATCCACACGAGTGCGCCAAAGGCCAGCCGCCAGGCGCAGCAGGCAAAGCGCCCGCAGATCGGCGCGCCCGCCCGGCTCGAGCAGCGGCTGCGCCTGCTGGGCCGCGGCCAAAGCCTCGGCAAAGCGAGCACTGCGCATCAGCCAGTAGGCCTCGGTGAGTAAAACCAGCGCCTGCAGCTCGGGGCTGCGTGCTCCTTGGGCGAGCGCGCGCATCTGCTTGATATCGGCCCCGGCCTCGGCCATGCGGCCCTGCGCCATCAGGCTCTCGGCGCGCAGATCGAGCAGCTGGATGCGCGCCGCGGCGCTCAAACGCCGGGCGGCCAGCGCCTCGGTGGCCAGCGCCGTCGCGGCCTCCTGGCGGCCGGACCAGGCCAGCTCGGTGATCTGCGCATCCATACCCCGACGCTGAATCTCTGTGACCATGCGATGCATTCCTGACTCGAAGCCATGACCGAACCAGCATGCAAGCACATCCGCACACCGCCGCGAAATCTACCGCAACGCGCGGGGCTTAGCCAGCCATGCAAACCTCATGTCGGGCCGCCCGGGTCCGGGTCTGCCACCGCGGCGTGGACAAACCCTGAATCGCGTTAGACCCCTGCAATGCGCGCCATGAGCTTGGTCAGCGCCGCCTCGGCATAGGCCTTTGAGCCCGCGCCCTCGACCTGCGCCAGGCAGGCGCGCATCGCGGCGCCCTGCTGGTGCAACAAGCTGGTCAGGGCCCTGGCCTGTGCCTCATGGGCAAAGAACTGCTCGTAGGCGTCGGCCTGGTTGGCCTCACAGCCGGCGAGGCAGGCCTTGGCATGGGCCAGCGCGGCCTCACCCTGACCCGCCGCTGCATGGCACAGGGCCAGCTGATAGTCGGCCCGCTCGACCTCCATCCATCCTCCTGCGGCGGCCCAGTGGGTCCGCGCCAGCGCGGCGGCGTCGAGCATCAACACATCGGCCTGCGGGTCGGCTGCGGCTCCGGCCTGCTCGCGGTAGTAGCGCAGGTCACCTGCCAGGTTATTGGTGATGATGGCCAGCGCGCGCCAGCACTGGGGGTCGTTCGCATGCGCGGCCAGTGACTGGGCCTGTTCCAGCAGGCGCCTCGTGCCCGAGCGATCCGAGCGGCGGGTATGGGCCAGCATCGCCTGGCCCATTGCACGCAGCTGTTCGTCGGCGGGCAGCTCGGGCCCCGGCCCCGCATCATGGCCGGCCAGCGCCAGGCCGAGCGCAGCGCGTTGCAGCACGCGAGCCACTGCCTCGTCGCGGCCGGCGGCTGGCTGCATCGCGGCGATGAAGTCGCGCAGGGCCTGGGCCTGGTCCAGATGGCCCAGCAGCAGGTGCTCGCCGAAGCGTGCCAACTCCTCGGCCGGGGCCGTGCCATCGTCCAGCCGCGAGATGGCCTCGGCCAGGCGATCGGCTACCGCCTGGGGCTGATCGGGGTGTTGCTCCCAGGCCTGGTCCAACCAGGTGCGCAATGTCGTCGTCATGGTCGGTGCTCCTTGGTAATCGGAAATTGATCGGCCAGCCATTGCAGCACCCAGGGCCAGCCGGCATGGTGGGTGTCGCGGCCGCTGAAGTCGGGGCGAAAGCCCTCGTGCCTGAGGAACAGCCGCGTGCCGCCGGACTGTGCCTCCAACTCGAAGTGCACCTCGGTGGGTGGAGGCGCCAGCCAGCTGGCCTGCCAGGACAGGCGCAAGCGCTCGTCCGGCAGCACTTCCAGCACCTCACCCGAGATCCCATGGCGCGCGCCGTTTCGCGTGTGGATGTCGCAGCACCAGCGCGTGCCCGGCTCGGCCGCTATCTGCCAGTTGCTGCTCGTGTAGCTGCTGTCATCGCCCCACCAGGCGGCCAGCCAGGCCGGTGTGGTCAGGGCCTCGAACACGCGCGCAGGGCTGGCGGCTATCCAGACCTGGCCCTCGATGACAAGACCGTTCAGCTCGACGTGCAGATCCGTCTCAGCCATGGCCGTCATCCTTCTCCAACGCTTGCTTCAATCGGCCCAGGCTGCTGTTCCACAAACGCCGTTGCTCGGCCAACCAGTGCTCCAGTTCACTCAGGCGCTGGAGGTTGACGCCGTAATAATTGCGCCGGCCCTCGCGCACCTCCAGCACCAGGCCGGCCTCCTTGAGCAGGCGCAGATGCTTGGAGATGGCCGGCCGGCTGATCGGGAAGCGCATCGCCAGCTCATCGACATGCAGGCGCTCCTGGGCCAGCAGATTGAGGATGGCCTGGCGCGTCGGATCGGCCAGCGCCTGAAAGGCCGACTGCGGCGGCTCGTGGTGAATCTGATCGCTCAAGGCTTGCGTCCGGTGGCGGTTTGCCACGATGATATCGTAACCACATGGTTACCAGTCAACCCGAAAGATGGCCGATGAACACCCAGCTGCCTGATGCCAAGCCCACCCCCGCCGAGCTCGCCACCTGCCTCGAAGCCCTGCATGCGATGCCGGAGCGCCTGCGGAACCCGGTCGAGCGCTGCTCAACGCTGCGGCGGCTGGAGCGGCCTGGCGGCGCCCTGTTCTCGCTCACCGAGCAGGTCTGCCACCTGCGCGACATCGAGCTCGAGGGCTACACCCTGCGCATCGCCCGCGTGCTGGGCGAGGACCTGCCGGAGTTGCAGGAGATCGATGGCGCAACGCTGGCCGGGACCCGCCGCTATCAGCAGCAAGACCTGGCCCTGGCACTGGACCTGTTCGGCCGCCAGCGGCTGGCCAACGTGGCGCTGCTGCGCGATCACCTGGCCGGCAACACCCAGCGTCTGGGCATCTTCGGCGGCTTTGGCATCGTGACCTTGTGGTCGCTGGTGGAGGGCATGGCCGCCCATGACGCCGAGCATCTGGGCGAGATCGAGGCCTTGGGAGTCTTCGAGTGAGCGGGTGATCTAATCGGCGCCACAACTCCCGACCCCTGCCATGGCCTACCAACCGCTCCAGGGCATACGCGTGCTCGACCTCACCAATGTGCTGGCCGGCCCCTTCTGCTGCCACCAGCTCGCCCATATGGGCGCCGACGTGATCAAGGTCGAGGCTCGCGACGGCGGCGATCTGGCGCGGCAGCTGGGCGCCGATGCCGAGTTGAACCGTCGCCACATGGGCGTGTCCTTTCTGGCCCAGAACCCGGGCAAGCGATCGATCACCCTGAACCTCAAGAAGGACAGCGCCAAGGCGGTGCTGCGCCGGCTGGTGCGCACCGCCGATGTGCTGGTGGAGAATTTCCGCCCCGGCGTGATGGACCGTCTGGGCGTCGGCTACGAGGCCTTGCTGCTGGAGCATCCGACGCTGATCTACTGCGCGATCTCGGGTTTTGGCCAGAGCGGGCCGCTGCGCGATCTGCCAGCCTATGACCAGATCATCCAGGGCATGAGCGGCGTGATGAGCATCACCGGCGACGCGGACTCGGCGCCGCTGCGCGTCGGCTATCCGGTGGCCGACACCATTGGCGGCATCACCGCCGCCTTCGCCGTGGCCTCGGCCCTGGCCGACCGGCAGCGCAGCGCTGGCGTCTTCATCGATGTGTCGATGCTGGAGGCAGCGATGGCGACGATGGGCTGGGCCGTGTCCAACTACCTGGTGGCCGGGCAGGCGCCGCAGCCCATGGGCAACGAGAACGTCACGGCCAGCCCCTCGGGCACCTTCCGCACCGGCGACGGCCTGCTGAACATCGCCGCCAACAAGCAGGAACAGTTCGAGGCCGTGTGCCGGGTGCTGGGCCTGCCGGAGCTGATCAGCGACCCGCGCTTCGCCGAGCGCCAGGATCGCCTGCAGCACCGCGCCGCGCTGAAGACCTTGATGGAGCAGGCCATGCAGGGCGAATCGGCCGACCATTGGTGGCAGCGGCTCAACGAAGCCGGCGTGCCGGCCGGCCCGGTCTACACCGTGCCGCAGGCCCTGGCCCACGCGCAGATCGCCGATCGGGGCATGGTGGCCGAGTTTGCCGATGCGCCCGGTGTGGGCCGCGACATCCGACTGCTGCGCACCGGCTTCAAGCTCAACGGCGAGGCGCCCTCCGTGGCCACGCCGCCACCGACCCTGGGCCAGCACAGCGACGAGATACTGACCGAACTGGGCTACGCCGCTGAGGCCATTGCGGCCCTGAAACAGGAGCAGGCAGTATGAACAACGATGACGGTCAGCAGCCCTCGCGCGATTGGTGGCGCACCTCCATCATCGACATGGCGCCGGGCGAGATCCGCTACTTCGGCTATCCCATCGAGCAGCTGACCGGCCAGGTCAGCTTCGCCCAGATGATCTGGCTGATGACGCGCGGCGAACTGCCCAGCCCAGCGCAAGCGCGTCTGCTCGAAGCGGCGCTGGTGGCGGCCGTTGATCATGGCCCGCAGGCGCCCAGCATCGCCATCGCACGCATGGCCGCGACCTGTGGCGTCGGACTCAACAACGCTATGGCCTCGGCAGTCAATGTGCTGGGCGATGTGCACGGCGGCGCCGGTGAGCAGGCGGTGGCGCTGTACCAGGCGGTGGCGGCGCGCATCGACGCGGGCGCGACGCTGGAAGCTGCCGCGGCATCAGGTCTTGATGAGGCCATCGCCCTGCACGGCAAATTCGTGTCGGGCTTCGGCCATCGCTTCCACCCGGTTGATCCTCGTGCGCCGCGCCTGCTGGCCCTGGTGGCCGAGGCCGCCGAGGCCGGCGCCGTCAGCGGGCGTTTTGCCTTGATCGCCCAGGCGATCGAGGACGAGTTGGCGCGGCGCAAGAACGGCCGGCGCATACCGATGAACATCGACGGCGCCACCGCCGTGATCTATGCCGAACTGGGCTTTCCGGCGCCCTTGGCACGCGGCCTGTTCTGCCTGTCGCGCTCGGTGGGCATACTGGCCCACGCCTGGGAGCAGACCCAGCAGGGTGGCCGCAACAAGGGGCCGATTCCGCGCGATCTGATCTGGACCTATGACGGTCCGGAGAAGCGTGAAGTGCCGAAGGGCTGAGCTACAGCATCACCGCCAGGCGTTCGAGTATCAGCACGCCGAAAAAACCCAGCCCGGCCAGCACCGTCCACTTGATGACCACCAAGCCACGCTGACGCCAGATCGGCCGGCTGGTGGCGATATACATCGCAAAACACAGCAGGCCGGCGAGCAGCAGCAGGCCGAAGACGAGGCGAAACAGCATCATGGCGGTGGGCTTTCGGGCTTACCAGGCGGGCGCCAGTTCGGCAAAGCCGCGCGGCGCCAGCGTCTCGTCGGCAAAGGTGACGATTTCAAACGCATCGGGCTGGGCCAGCAGCTTGCGCAGCAGCTTGTTGTTCAGCGCGTGGCCGCTCTTGAACGCATGGTAGGCGGCCAGCAACGGGTGGCCCAGCACATGCATGTCGCCGATGGCATCGAGGATCTTGTGCTTGACGATCTCGTCGTCGTAGCGCAGGCCCTCGGCGTTCAGCACCTTGTAGTCATCGATGACGACGACGTTGTCCATGCTGCCCCCGAGACCGAGGCCGCGCGAGCGCATCATCTCGACGTCCTTGGTGAAGCCGAAGGTGCGGGCGCGGGCAATCTCGCGCTTGTACAGGCCCGAGCCCATGTCGAACAGCACCTGCTGGCCGGTGGCGTTCACCGCCGGATGGTCGAACTCGATCTCGAAGTTCAGCGTGTAGCCATGGAAGGGATCGAGCCGCGCCCACTTCAGGCCTGCCCCTTCGCCTTCGCGTATCTCCACGCTCCTGAGCACGCGCAGAAAGCGCCGCGGCGCGTTCTGCAAGGCAATGCCTGCGCTTTGCAGCAGGAACACGAAGCTGGCCGCCGAGCCGTCGAGTATGGGCACCTCCTCGGCGGTGATGTCCACATACAGATTGTCCAGCCCCAGGCCACTGGCCGCCGACAGCAGATGCTCGATGGTCTGCACCTTGGCGCCGCCGGGGTCGCCGCCCGGCGAGATCGTCGTGGCCAGGCGCGTGTCGCAGACCGCGTAGGCATCGACCTTGATCTCCACCGGCGTGGGCAGGTCAACGCGACGGAACACGATGCCGGTGTCGGGAGGTGCCGGGCGCAGGGTCAGCTCGACCTTCTGCCCGCTGTGCACGCCCACGCCGACGGCGCGGGTCAGGGACTTCAGGGTTCGTTGCTGCAGCATGGCTTGATTGTCGGCGAATCGGGAAGATGCAACCACCGAGACACAGAGCCACGGAGGAAATGCGGAGAAAACCTCACCCCATTTGACTTCTCTGTGCCTCTGTGTCTGTGTGGTTGCATTTCAAGAGGCCAGCAAAAGCGCCCCACAGAACGCAAGGTTCTGCGGGGCCTTCAAGACCATCAGGAGTCAATGCCGGGCGCTGGCAGGCACCCGGTTGATCAAGCCGAGCTTAATCAGCCTGCTTGCGCAGGAAGGCCGGGATCTCGATCTCGTCCATGCCATTGCTGGACAGGGCCTCGACCTTGGCCGCTGCCGTGCGGCCATGGCGCCAGACGCTGGGCACGCTCATTCCGGCGAAGTCATTGCTGCTCATCGGCGGCGGTGCCGGCTGGAAGTGGCCCACCGGCTGATTCAGCACCGACAGATTGTCGGTGCCGGTGCGCAGATTGACCTGCGGCTGCACCACGCTCAGCGGCGCCTGCATGCGCTTGGCCTGGGTCAGGCCGGTGGCAATCACCGTGACGCGCAGCTGGTCGCCCAGCGATTCGTCATAGGCCGTGCCGTAGATCACATGGGCGTCGTCGGCCGCATAGCGACGGATCGTATTCATCGCATTGCGGCTTTCGGCCAACTTGAAGGTCGAGCGACCGGCGGCGATCAGCACCAGCACGCCGCGCGCGCCGGACAGGTCGATGCCCTCCAGCAGCGGGCAGGCCACGGCTGCTTCGGCAGCCTTGGTGGCGCGGTCCGGGCCACCTGCCTGAGCCGTGCCCATCATCGCCTTGCCGGGCTCGCTCATCACCGTCTTGACGTCTTCGAAGTCAACGTTGACCAGGCCGGGGATGTGGATGATATCGCTGATGCCGCCGACGGCGTTCTTCAGCACATCGTTCGCATGGGCGAAGGCCTGATCCTGCGTGACGTCATCGCCGAGCACATCCAGCAGCTTGTCGTTCAGCACGACGATCAGCGAGTCCACATTGGCTTCCAGCTCGGCCAGGCCGGCATCGGCCGCCTTGGTGCGACGACCGCCTTCGAAGTCGAAGGGCTTGGTCACCACGCCGACGGTCAGGATGCCCATTTCCTTGGCCACGCGGGCGATCACCGGAGCCGCGCCGGTGCCGGTGCCACCGCCCATGCCGGCAGTGATGAACAGCATATTGGCGCCGGTGATGGCGTCGCGTATGCGTTGTTCGGCTTCCTCGGCGGCCGCGCGGCCCGCTTCGGGCTTGGCTCCAGCGCCAAGACCCGAGGTGCCCAGCTGTATCAGCTGGTGCGCGCTCGATCGGTTGAGCGCCTGGGCATCGGTGTTCGCGCAAACGAACTCCACGCCTTGAACGCCCTGGTTGATCATGTGTTCGACGGCATTGCCTCCGCCGCCGCCCACGCCGATGACCTTGATCTGAGTGCCTTGGTCAAACTCTTCGATCATTTCGATCGCCATATGAACCTCCTGGGTCGATTGTGCAGCTGCCACTGAAAAAAACTATCGGGCTTACGCCCATGTGTTGAGCTTCTCTGTTGTTGCCAACGTTCGAGCTCTCTATCAAGTCCCTGAACAAATTCATCCAGTCAGTCGAAGCCAGAGCTGCTGCGCAGGTCTGGCACCGAAGATTTAGAAATTGCCCAAGAACCAATCCTTCAAACGTCCAAACAAGTCTTCACCGAACCGGCCTGCTGCGCCGCCTTGTGGCCGCGCGTGCGGGCCAGTCGGGCTTCTTCCAGCAGACCCATCACGGTGGCGGACCTCGGGTTGGACACCATGTCAAACAAGGCGCCGCTGTAGGTCGGGTTGCCCCGCCGCACCGGCTTCAAAAAGATGTCTTCGGCAAGCTCGACCATGCCGGGCATGACCGCCGATCCGCCGGTCAGCACGATGCCGGACGAGAGCAGCTCTTCATAGCCGCTCTCGCGAATCACCTGCTGCACCAGCGAGAAGATCTCCTCGACCCGCGGCTCGATCACACCGGCCAGCGCCTGGCGGCTCAGCATGCGCGGCGCGCGGTCGCCAAGACCCGGCACCTCGACCTGGTCGCTGGGGTCCGCCAGCAGCTGCTTGGCCACGCCGTACTCGACCTTGATCTCCTCGGCATCCTTGGTCGGGGTGCGCAGGGCCATCGCGATGTCGCTGGTGATCAGGTCGCCGGCGATAGGGATCACGGCCGTGTGGCGGATCGCGCCGCCGGTGAAGATGGCCACGTCCGTGGTGCCCGCGCCGATATCGACGATGGCCACGCCCAGATCGCGCTCGTCGTCGGTCAGTGCGGCCAGGCTGGAGGCACTCGGGTTCAGCACCAGCTGATCCACTTCCAGGCCGCAGCGGCGAACACACTTGACGATGTTCTCGGCCGCGCTTTGCGCGCCGGTGACGATATGGACCTTGACCTCCAGCCGACCGCCGCTCATGCCGATGGGTTCCTTGACCTCGTGACCGTCGATCACGAACTCCTGCGGCTCGACCAGCAGCAGGCGCTGGTCGTTCGGGATGTTGATCGCCTTGGCCGTCTCGACGACGCGGGCCACATCGACCGGTGTGACCTCCTTGTCGCGCACGATCACCATGCCGGTCGAGTTCTGGCCGCGGATATGGCTGCCGGTGATGCCGGTGTAGACGCGGCTGATCTTGCAGTCGGCCATCATCTCGGCCTCTTTCAAGGCCTGCTGGATCGACTGCACGGTAGCGTCGATATTCACCACCACGCCGCGCTTAAGCCCATGAGAGGGCGCCACTCCGAGACCGGCGATGCGCAGCTCGCCAGAGGGCATGACCTCGGCCACCACGGCCATCACCTTGGCGGTGCCAATGTCCAAGCCAACGACCAGATCTTTGAATTCCTTGGCCATAAATCCTCAACGTTTCTTGACGGGCCCGACCGGGCCCGTTGTGGTGGACACGCCGCGCAGGTGCACGGCATAGCCATCGGCATGGCGCAGGTCAGCGGACTCCAGAGGCCGCTGATACTGCGAGGTGATCTGCGTCACCGTGCGAACAAACTGCGACAGGCGCTGCAACCCCTCGTCGTCGCTGCCGCGGCCGAGTTCGACAACCGCGCCGCGCTCCAACTTGATGCGCCAGGAGCCGCGGCCCGACAGGTCCAGCCGCTCAACACTGTCCTCCAGCGGCGCTACCGCCTCGTTCACGCGCCGCCACAACGACAACATATGTGGCGCCGTGCCCTGCGGCCCCGACAGCACCGGCAGCTTCTCGTCCTCGACATCGCCCAGATTCGCCTGGAACACCTCGCCCTGGGTATTGACCAAGAGGCTCTCCTCGGCGGCCTCGCTGTCGGCATTGGCCCCCTCGACCTTGCCCTCCCACAGCGCGGCCGCATGGTGTTCCTCGAGGCTGACCACCAGACGATTCGGCCAAACCCTTTGCACCACCGCATGCCGCACCCAGGGCACGGCCTCGAAGGCCTCGCGCCCGGCGGCCAGATTCATCGTGAAGAAGTTGCCGTGCAGCCGCGGCAGTGCGTTGGCGCGCAGCGACGCCACACTGTTGCGAGAGACCTCGCCGTCCACCTTGATCGCGCGCAGGCCGAACACCGGCAGGCGTGCCACCCAGCTCATCAGCAGGGCCAGCACGGCCAGGGCGATCAGGGTGAAGAGCAGCGCCGACACGCCATTCATCAACCGCACGTCGGGCGGCAGTTGGATGTTGTGGGTGGAGGTGGCGGCGCGCATGGTCGGGCGTGTCAGTGCTTCTTGGCGGAATCGAGGCTGGCCTGGGCGATCAGCCACAGGCACAGCTGCTCGTAGCTGAGGCCGACGGCCTTCGCCGAGATCGGCACCAGGGAATGCGAGGTCATGCCCGGCGAAGTATTCATCTCGAGCAGAAAGGGCTTGCGGTCGCTCGCGCGCAGCATGATGTCGGCGCGGCCCCAACCGCGGCAGCCCAGCGAGCGATAGGCCGCGAGCACGATGCGCTGGATCTCCTGCTCTTCACCAGCGGGCAGGCCGCTCGGGCACAGGTAGCGGGTGTCGTCGGTGAAGTATTTGTTTTGATAGTCGTAGTTACCTGCAGGGGCCTGGATGCGGACCACGGGCAGCACGAAGGCGTTCAAGCCCTCGCCCAGCACCGGGCAAGTCAACTCGTCACCCTCCACAAACTCCTCGCACAGCACCTCGCTATCGTAGCGGGCCGCGAGGGCCACAGCCTCCTGCATTTGCGAGTAGCCAACAACTTTTGTGGCGCCCATCGAAGAGCCTTCGTGAGGTGGCTTGACAAACAGCGGCAGGCCGAGCTCATCGGGCACGGTGCGGGTGTGCTCACGCGTCTGCTGATCGGGCCCCAGCGTCACATAGCGCGGTGTCGGCAGGCCATCGGCCAACCACAGGCGCTTGGTCATGATCTTGTCCATCGCAATGCTGGAAGCCATCACGCCCGAGCCGGTGTAGGGAATGCCCAGCAGCTCCAGTGCGCCCTGCACCGTGCCGTCTTCGCCGTGCCGCCCATGCAGGGCGATGAAGCAGCGGTCAACGCCGTCACGCTTGAGCTCGACCAGATCGCGCTCGGCCGGGTCGAAGGCATGGGCGTCAACACCCAGGCTCAGCAAGGCCTTCAGCACGCCCGGGCCCGACATGGTCTTGGAGACCTCGCGCTCGGCCGAGGTGCCGCCCATCAGCACGGCCACCTTGCCCAGCGCCTTGACATCAATATTCAGATCGAGCTTCATGCGCCCTGTCCCCTCACCAACAACTGCACCACCTGGGCCGGCACGCCACCCATGTTGCCGGCACCCATTGCAATCACCACATCGCCGTCGCGCGCGTGCTCAGCAATCGCTTGCGGCATCGCGGCGACCTCGTCGATGAAGATGGGTTCGACCTTGCCGGCCACGCGCAACGCGCGGGCCAGGCTGCGGCCATCAGCTGCCACGATCGGTGCCTCGCCCGCCGAATAGACCTCGGTCAGCAGCACACTGTCGGCGCTGGACATGACCTTGACAAAGTCCTCGAAGCAGTCCCGCGTGCGTGTGTAGCGGTGGGGCTGGAAGGCCAGCACCAGGCGCCGGCCCGGGAAGGCTCCGCGGGCAGCCGACAGCACAGCCGCCATCTCGACCGGATGGTGGCCGTAGTCGTCGATCAGGGTGAACGTGCCACCGCCAAAGGCCGGCAACTCGCCGTAGCGCTGGAAGCGACGGCCCACGCCGGCAAAGCCGGCCAGTGCCTTCAGCATCGGCGCATCGGGCAGCTCCAGCTCGGCGGCCACGCAGATCGCGGCCAGCGCGTTCAACACATTGTGCGAGCCTGCCAGGTTCAGGGTCACATCCTGATCGGGCAGGGTCGCGCCGCTGTCACTCAGCTCGCGACGCTGCACGGTGAAGCGCATCTGGCCACCAGGCAGTGCCTGAACATTGACTGCGCGCACCTGCACGTCCTCGCCGAAGCCGTAGGTGATGACCGGGCGCGACAGCATGGGCAGTATCGAGCGCACGCCGGGATCGTCGCCGCACATGATGGCCGAGCCATAGAAGGGCATGCGGTGCAGGAAGTCGACAAAGGCCTGCTTCAGCTTGGCGAAGTCATGACCATAGGTCTCCATATGGTCGGCGTCGATATTGGTGACGACGGCCAGCACCGGCAACAGGTTAAGAAACGATGCGTCCGACTCATCGGCCTCGACCACGATGTACTCGCCCGAGCCGAGGCGCGAATTGGCGCCGGCGCTGTTGAGCATGCCGCCGATGACGAAGGTCGGATCGAGCTCTGCCTCGGCCAGCACGCTGGTGACCAGCGATGTGGTCGTCGTCTTGCCGTGGGTGCCGGCTATGGCGATGCCGCGCTTCAGCCGCATCAGCTCGGCCAGCATCACCGCACGGGGCACGACCGGAACGCGGGCGGCGCGGGCAGCGGTCACCTCGGGGTTGTCCTGCTTGACGGCCGTGGACGTGACCACCGCCTGCGCGCCGGCAATGTGCGCCGCGTCATGGCCGATATGCACGCGTATGCCCAGCGAGGCCAGGCGCTGCGACGTGACGCTGTCACTCTGATCCGAGCCTGACACGGCATAGCCGAGGTTATGCAGGATCTCGGCAATGCCGCTCATGCCGGCACCGCCGATGCCGACGAAGTGGATGCGTTTGACGGCGTGCTTCATGCGGACGCCTTTTGATCGGTCATTTTTTCAATCTCGTCGGCCACCCGCGCAGCGGCACGGGGCCGGGCCAGCGCGTGGGCCTTCAAGCCCATCGCCATCAAGGCGGGGCGGTCCAGGGTGTTCAGCAGTTCGAACAGGCGTTGCGGGCTCAACTCCTGCTGCGGCAGATGGATGGCGGCGCCATGCTGGGCCATGAATTTGGCGTTGTCGCGCTGGTGCGAGGTGGTGCTGACCACCAGAGGCACCAGCACCGCCGGCACACCGGCCGCGCACAGCTCGCTGACCGTCACCGCACCGGCGCGGCAGACGATCAGGTCGCACTCGGTCAGTGCCTTGGCCATGTCATCGATAAAGGGCACGACCTCGGCCTGCACGCCGGCCGCGGCATAGGCGGCCTTGACCGCGTCGAAATTGGCGGTGCCGGTCTGATGGGTGACCCAGGGGCGATCCAGCTGAGGCCACAGGGCCAGTGCCTTGGGAAGGCAGTCGTTCAAGGCCTGCGCGCCCAAGGACCCACCGACCACCAGCACCCGCAAGGGACCATGGCGGCCCTCGTAGCGCAGCTCGGGGGCTGCGATGGCCTCGATCTCGCTACGCACCGGGTTGCCGGTCACGACCGCCTTGGCCGTCTTGGCAGCGGCCGCGCCATCGAAACCAAAACCGATGCGCCGGGCGAAGGGACGCAGGCTGCTATTGCTCATCAGCAGGCTGGCATCTGCATTGACCAGCATCAGCGGGCGCCGGAGCAGCCAGGCCATCAGGCCGCCGGGGAAACAGACGTAGCCGCCCATGCCCAGCACCGCATCGGCGGAACGTTTGCGCAGAATCGCCGCGCTGTCGACAAAGGCCTTCAGCAGCTTGCCGACGCCCTTTACCGTGTGCAGCAGACCCTTGCCCCGCAGGCCGCTGAACTGGAGGCTGTCCATGCTGATGCCGCTGGGCGGCACGAGCTTGTTTTCCATGCCGTGGGATGTGCCCAGCCAGCTGACCGTCCAGCCACGGCGCTGCATCTCCTCGGCCACAGCCAGGCCCGGGATGATGTGCCCGCCGGTGCCGGCGGCCATGATGACCAGGTGTCTGCTGGTCATGACTTGATCCTCTTCGACTCGGCACGCAAGCTGCGGCGCGGCCGGCGCAGTTCGTGCTGCTTGCGCACGCCGAAGGCGCGCGACTGCGCCGTGGCCAGATGGCCAAGCGCCTTCACCAGTTCGGCCAGATCATCGGCCAGGCTCAAGGCGAGTGCACGCAAGCTCATGCCCGACCTCCCCGCATCATTTGCCTGTTCTCGATGTCAATCCTGACCACGATGGCCAGCGCCACACAGTTCATCAGGATGGCCGAGCCGCCATAGCTCATCAGCGGCAGGGTCAGGCCCTTGGTCGGCAGCACACCCAGGTTCACGCCCATATTGATGAAGGCCTGGCCGCCCATCCAGATGCCCACGCCCTGGGCCATCAGGCCGGCAAACACACGGTCCAGCGCGATCGCCTGGCGGCCGATGTGGAACAGGCGCCGCGACAGCCAGAAAAAGGCGACGATGACGATGGCCACGCCGACAAAGCCGAGCTCCTCGCCGATCACCGCCAGCAGGAAGTCGGTATGCGCCTCAGGCAGGTAGTGCAGCTTCTCGATGCTGCCGCCCAGCCCCTGGCCGAAGAACTCTCCGCGGCCGAAGGCGATCAGCGAATGGGTCAGCTGGTAGGCCTTGCCCTGGGCATAGCGCTCGTCCCAGGGGCTCAGATAGGCGAAGATGCGTTCGCGCCGCCAGTCGCTGAGCGACACCATCAGCACGAAGGCGCCGACCAGCACGGTGATGATCAACAGGAACATGCGGCCGTTGACGCCGCCCAGGAACAGAATGCCCATCGCGATCGCGGCGATGACCATGAAGGCCCCCATGTCCGGCTCGGCCAGCAAGAGCACACCCACCACCCCCAGCGCGATCACCATCGGGTAGGTGGCGCGAAAGAAGTTCTCCTTCAGGTCCATCTTGCGCACCATATAGCTGGCGGCATACATGGCCATGGCCAGCTTGGCCAGCTCGCTGGGCTGGAAATTCATCACGCCCAACGGAATCCAGCGGCGCGCGCCATAGACGACCTTGCCCAGGCCCGGGATCAACACGATCACCAGCAGTATCAGCGCGGCCACAAACATCCACGGCGCGAACCGCTCCCAGGTGCTGATCGGCACCTGCACCGCCACCAGTGCGGCGACGACGGCCAGGCCCACGGCCACCGCATGACGGACCAGGAAATAGGTGCCGGTGTAGCGCGAGAAGCGCGGGTTGTCGGGCATTGCCACCGAGGCCGAATAGACCATCAGCAGCCCCAAGGCCATCAACGCCACCACGACCCAGACCAGGCTCTGGTCGAAGCCCAGCAGCTTGGTCGACTGGCCCGAGGACACGCTGACCCAGTCGCGCACCGGCACCTCGGCCTTTGGCTCACGCGAGAACAGATTGGCCCAGCGCTCGCGCAGGCTGCCCAGATTGAAGGCGGCGGCGAAGCTCATGCCGGCCCCCGTTCATCAGGAAGCGCCGGGCCGCCCCAAGCTTCCTGGCTCCCCTCGGGGGATAGACGCAGCGAAGCTGGGGCTCGGGGGCCATCATCCACCAGGGTCTGCACCGCATCGACGAACACTTCGGCGCGGTGGGCATAGTTGCGGAACATGTCCAGGCTGGCGCAGGCCGGGCTCAGCAGCACGCAGTCACCGGACAGTGCCTGCTCGAAGGCCCATTGGGTCGCGCTCGGCAGGTCATCAAAGCGCTGCTGCGGCACGCCGGTCTCGGCCAGCGCCGCCGCTATCTGCGCCGCATCGCGGCCGATCAGCGCAACGGCACGGGCATGACGAGTCACAGGGCCGCTGAGCGGGCTGAAGTCCTGGCCCTTGCCATCGCCGCCAAGGATGATCACGATCTTTGACGGCGCGCGGTCCTGGCCCAGGCCAGTCAGCGCGGCAACGGTGGCACCCACATTGGTGCCTTTGCTGTCGTCGATCGCATCGATGCCATCAATGGTGTTGACATGCTCGACGCGATGCGGCTCGCCGCGATACTCGCGCAGGCCATGCAGCATCGGCGCCAGCGGCAAGCCGGCGGTGCTGCACAGCGCCAGCGCGGCCAGCGCGTTCGAGGCGTTATGGCGGCCGCGCACACGCAGGGCGTCGGCCGGCATCAGTCGCTGGATGATGATCTCTTCCTCGTCATCATCCTTGCGCCGTTTGATCGTCTCGTCGGCTTCCAGGGCACGCACCAGCCAGGCCATGCCGTTCTCGGTCACCAGGCCGAAATCGCCCGGGCGGTCCGGCGCATCGAGACCGAAGCGCACCAGCTTGCGCGACACCGCGCGGGTCGGCCGGCCGCGGCCGCCCTTGACCATCACCGGCGCCGGCACCAGGGCCTCGACCCGCGGATCGTCGCGGTTGATCACCATCACACCCTGCTCGCCGAACACGCGGGCCTTGGCTGCCGTGTAAGCCTCCATGCCCCCATGCCAGTCCAGATGGTCCTGCGTGATGTTCAGCACGGTGCCGGCGGTCGGCTCGAAGCCCTGCACGCCGTCCAGCTGGAAGCTCGACAGCTCAAGCACCCAGACCTCGGGCAGGTGCTCGAACACCGGGGCCTTGGGTGGCGGCGGCTTGATCGGCAGGGGCGGCTCGTCGAGCAAGGCATCGACGGCTTCGAGCGTGGTTTGCTCGGGCCCCTCTTCGGCAACAGGCTCAGGTTCCGCGACCGCAAGCGGTTCCGGGATCTCATCTGCAAATGACGGCTCGACCACCACTTCGGGCGCCACCTCAGCCACCGGCTCCAGATCCAGCGCCGCGGCCAAGGTGTCCAGCATCGTCGGCCCGATATTGCCGGCCATGGCCACGCGCTTGCCGCTGCGTGCCACCAGCTGGGCCGTCATCGAGGTGGTCGTGGTCTTGCCATTCGTGCCGGTGATGGCCAGCACGGCCGGGGCGTAGCGGCGCTCGGCCTTCAGATCGCCCAGCGCTTGAGCGAACAGTTCCAGCTCGCCCTGGATGCGGATGCCGGCGGCACGGGCCTGGACCAGCAGCGGCGCGATGCGTGTGTCGCCGGGGGCGAGGCCGGGGCTCTTCAGCAGCAGCTGTACGTCATGCAACAGGTTGTCGGCAAAGTCGCCGCTGAGCCGAATGGCCGAAGGCACCTTCTCGGTCAGGGCCGCCGCCTGCGGCGGGTTCTCACGCGAATCCCAGACCTGCACCTTGGCACCGAAGCGGGCACACCAGGCGGCCATGGCCAGGCCGGACTCGCCGAGTCCCAGCACCATGACGTTGAGGTCTTGAAGTTGCTTCATGTTCGTGTCAGCGCAGCTTCAGGCTCGCCAGGCCGACCAGGCACAGCAGCATGGTGATGATCCAGAAGCGCACGACGACCTGCGTCTCCTTCCAGCCCGACTTCTCGAAGTGGTGGTGCAGCGGCGCCATCTTGAAGATGCGCCGGCCCTCGCCGTAGCGCTTCTTGGTGAACTTGAACCAGCTCACCTGCAGCATCACCGACAGCACCTCCATCACGAAGATGCCGCCCATGATGCCCAGCACGATTTCCTGGCGCGTGATCACGGCCATCGTGCCTAAAGCGCCGCCCAGGGACAGGGCGCCCACATCACCCATGAAGACCTGGGCCGGATGGGTGTTGAACCACAGGAACGCAAGACCCGCCCCCGCCATCGCCGCGCAGAAGATCAGCAACTCACCCGAGCCCGGGATGTAGGGAAACAGCAGGTACTTGGAATAGACCGAGGAGCCGGTCACATAGGCGAACACGCCCAGGGCCGAGCCCACCATCACCACCGGCATGATGGCCAGACCGTCGAGCCCGTCGGTGATGTTCACGGCATTGCTGCTGCCGACGATGACGAAGTAGGTCAAGGCAATGAAACCGAACACGCCCAGCGGATAGCTGACCGTCTTGAAGAAGGGCACCAGCAGGTCGGCCTTGGGCGGCAGGTCGTTCGAGAAGCCGCTCTGCACCCAGCGCAGGAACAGCTCCAGCACGCGCAGATTCGAGGTCTCCGACACGCTGAAGGCCAGGTACAGCGCGGCGACAAGGCCGATCAGCGACTGCCAGAAAAACTTCTCGCGGCTGGCCATGCCCTCGGGGTTCTTGTGCACGACCTTGCGCCAGTCATCGGCCCAACCGATGGCGCCGAAACCGAGGGTGACCATCATCACCACCCAGACGAAACGATTGGTCCAGTCGAACCACAACAAGGTTGAGACGGCGATGCCGATCAGTATCAGCACGCCACCCATCGTCGGCGTGCCGCTCTTGGCCAGATGCTGCTGCACGCCGTAGGCGCGGATAGGCTGGCCGATCTTCATGGCGGTCAACCAGCGTATCACCCAGGGGCCGAAGGCCAGGCCGATAAGCAGGCTGGTCAGCGCGGCCATCACCGCACGGAAAGTGATGTACTGGAACACGCGCAAAAACCCCAGATCGGGGTAGAGCTCCTGCAGCAGTTGCGCGAGGCTAAGCAGCATGTGCGCCCCCGTCCAGGGTCGGGCCGCTGAGTGCAGCGACCACCTGTTCCATCTGCATGAATCTCGATCCTTTCACCAGCACCGCGCGTGCGGCGGGTGCTTGTTGCAGGGCGGCCACCAGGGCGGCCGTGGTGTCGAAGGTCTGGGCTTGCGGGCCGTAGGCCGCAGCAGCGTCACGTGCGGCGCTGCCGGCAGTCCACAAATTGGCGATGCCCAACTGAGCCGCCAGCGCACCGACCTCGCGGTGGAACTCGGGGCCCTTGTCGCCCACCTCGCCCATATCGCCCAGCACCAGCCAGGTCGGGCCCGGCAGCGAGGCCAGCACCTCGATGGCCGCGCGCACGCTGTCGGGGTTGGCGTTGTAGCTGTCGTCGATCAGGGTCAGGGTCTGGCCCTGGAACGGAATGCTCTTCAGCTGTGAGCGGCCCTTGACCGGACGGAAGGCCTCCAGCCCGCGCACGATGGCGTTCAGCGGCGCGCCGGCGGCCAGCGCGCAGGCGGCGGCGGCCAGCGCGTTGCGCACATTGTGCAGGCCGGCAACGGCCAGTGCCACCGGGGCATCGCCCGCAGGCGTATGCAGCTCCAATGCCCAATGGCCTGAGTCAACCCAACTGGCGCGGCCCGTCACATCGGCCTCACCGTGCAGGGCAAAGCTCAGTTGCGGGCGCTGGCCGGCCAGCTCATGCCAGATTGGCGCGCAGGCATCCTCGGCCGGAAACACGGCCACACCAGCCGCGCCGAGTGCCGTGATCACTTCACCGTTCTCGCGCGCAGCGGCTTCCACCGTCTGCAAGAACTCCTGGTGTTCGCGCTGCGCGTTATTGACCAGGGCTACCGTGGGCTGGGCCATCGCCGCCAGCGGGGCGATCTCGCCCGGGTGGTTCATGCCGATCTCGACCACCGCCGCACGATGCCAATGCGCATCGTCCTGGCGCAGGCGCATCAGCGTCAGCGGCACGCCGATGTCGTTGTTGAGATTGCCCTGCGTGGCCAGCGCCGCATCGCCGACCCAGGCGCGCAGGATGCTGGCAGTCATCTGCGTCACCGTCGTCTTGCCATTGCTGCCGGCGACTGCGATCAGAGGCAGATGGCAGTGGCGGCGCCAGGCATGGGCCAGCGCGCCGAGCGCCGACTTGGCGTCCGGCACCTCGATGCCGGGCAGGCCGGCAGCAACCAGACCGCGCTCGGCCAGTGCAGCCACGGCGCCCGAGGCCCTGGCCTGTGCGAGGAAGTCATTGGCATCGAAGCGTTCGCCGCGCAGCGCGACGAACAGATCGCCGGCCTGCAGGCTGCGCGTGTCGCTGTGTACACGGGCGAATGCCAGCTCGCCATCGCCGATGAGACGAGCCTGTGGCACGCTGGACTGCATCAAATGCAGGGCCTGAGCCAGGGTCATGATGGGCACTGCGCTCACAGTCCGGCCCTCGCGATCAAGGCGGCGCGGGCTTCGTCAACATCGGAGAAAGGCCGGCGCGCACCGGCGATCTCTTGATAGTCCTCATGACCCTTGCCTGCCACCAGGATCACGTCACGGGCATCGGCGCCCAGCACGGCCTGCTGGATGGCGGCCTGGCGATCCACCACCAGGGCTCGCGGCGCATCGTCGGGCATGCCGGCGGCGATATCGGCCAGGATCTGCTCCGGCGCTTCGGTGCGCGGGTTGTCGCTGGTGACGATCACCCGGGCGGCCAAACGTGCGGCAATCGCGCCCATCAGCGGGCGCTTGGTCCGATCACGGTCACCGCCGCAGCCGAACACGCAACTCAGCTTGCCGCCGCGGGCGGCCGCCAGCGGGGCCAGCGCCTGCAGGGCCTTGTCCAGCGCGTCGGGGGTGTGGGCATAGTCCACCACCAGCTGCGGCAGTTCACGGCCGTTGCCGACACGCTGCATGCGGCCGGGCACCGGGGTGACCTGGGCGGCCACTCGCGCCGCATCGGCCAGCGTATGACCCAGCGCACGCAGACCGCCGATCACCGACAGCAGATTGGCAACGTTGTACTCGCCGATCAGGCCGGTCTCTACCAGCAGCGACTCGCTGCCCTCTCGCAAGGTAAAGGCCAGGCCACCGGCGCGGTAGTGCAGCTCATTCGCCGCCAGCCGCGCATCCGTGCGATTCAGGCCATAGGTCCAGAGATCGAGCCTGCCCGCCAGTTCGACGGCCAGCTCGGCGCCCTTGGCGTCATCGAGATTCAGCACCGCAGCCTGCAGGCCGGGCCAGTCGAACAGCTCGCGCTTGGCCGCCCAATAGGCACCCATGCTGCCGTGATAGTCCAGATGATCCTGCGTGAAGTTGGTGTAGAGCGCGACGCGGATGCGCGTGCCGGCCAGGCGCTGCTCCTTGATGCCTATCGACGAGGCCTCGATCGCACAGGCCGCATAGCCCTGATCCACCATGCGGCGGAAGTTGGCTTGCAGCAGCACCGGGTCGGGCGTGGTCAGGCCGGTGTATTCGATCTCGGCCGGCTTGACCGTACCCGGCAGCGGCGGCTCGCCCACGCCCAGCGTGCCGACCACGCCGCAGCGCTGGCCCAGCAGGCTCAGGGCCTGCGCCATCCACCAGGCGGTCGAGGTCTTGCCATTGGTGCCGGTGCTGGCGATCACGGCCAGCTGTTCGCTCGGTGCGCCGTAGTAGGCGGCGGCGATCAGGCCGGTCTTGGCCTTCAGGCCGGGCAGCGAGGCGACGCGGGCATCGGCAAAGCCGTAGGCTTCCACGCCCTCGTCCTCGACCAGGCAGGTGGCGGCGCCGGCAGCCAGCGCCGCGCGCACGTACTCACGGCCATCCTTGGCATAGCCGGGCCAGGCGATGAAGGCGTCTCCAGCGGCCACGGCACGGCTGTCCGTGCGCAGCGCGCCGGTGGTCCATTCCAGCAACCAGCGGGCGGCGGCTTCGGGGGATTTGAGATGGGTCAGCGCCACTTTATTGGAAACTCTCTTGAGCGGTTTCGACCTGCCTCGCCACGATCTGCGGCTTCACTTCCAGATCGGGCGGCACACCCAGCAGGCGCAGCGACTGCTGCACCACCTGGCTGAACACCGGCGCGGCCACCAGGCCACCGTAATACTTGCCATTGGTCGGCTCATCGACCATCACGGCCACGATCAGCCGCGGGTTGCTGATCGGTGCCAGGCCAACGAACCAGGAGCGGTATTTGTGCGAGGCGTAGCCCTTGCCTTCCTGCTTGTGCGCCGTGCCCGATTTGCCGCCCACACTATAGCCCTGAGTCTGCGCCAACGGGCCGGTGCCGCCGGGGCCTGCGGCCATCTGCAGCATCAGGCGCACGGCCTGTGCCGTCTTGGGCGAGAACACGCGAACGCCGGCCACATCGATATTGTCGGGCTGCTTGGTCATCGTGATCGGGATCAGCTCGCCGTCACGGCCGAACACGGTGTAGGCGCGGGCCAGCTGCAGCAGCGAGGCGCTGAGGCCATAGCCATAGGCCATCGTCGCCTGTTCGATCGGGCGCCAGGATTTGTAGGGGCGCAACCGGCCGGTCACGGCGCCGGGGAAGTGGATCTGCGGCCGCTGGCCCAGTCCCACCTCGGTGAACATCTCGTGCATCTCGCGCGGCTGCATCTGCATCGCCATCTTGACCACGCCGATATTGCTGGACTGCTGTATCACCTGGGCCACGCTCAAGGTGCCGTGCGGCTTGGTGTCGGAGATCACGCTGCCGGCAAAGTTGAGCTTGCCGTCGCCGGTCTGGATCAGCGAGTCCGGTGTGACGCGGCCGCTCTCCATCGCCAGCGCGGCAATCAGCGGCTTCATCGTCGAGCCGGGCTCGAAGGTGTCGGTCAGCGCGCGGTTGCGCAGCTGGTTGCCAGACAGATTGCGCCGGTCGCTGGGATTGAAACTGGGGAAGTTGGCCAGGGCCAGGATCTCGCCGGTCTTCACATCCAGCACCACCACGCTGCCGGCCTTGGCCTTGTGCTCGGCCACCGCGTCGCGGATGCGCTGGTAGGCGAAGAACTGCACCTTGGAGTCGATCGACAGATCGATGTCCTGGCCATTGCTGGGCGGTACGCGCTCGCCGATGTCCTCGACCACACGGCCCAGCCGGTCCTTGACCACATTGCGGCTGCCGTCACGGCCCTGCAGCTCCTTCTGGAAGGCCAGCTCGATCCCCTCCTGGCCGCGCTCCTCGATATTGGTAAAGCCCACCACATGGGCGGCCGCCTCACCCTCGGGGTATTTGCGCTTGAACTCGCCCTCCTGGAAGATGCCCTTCAACTTGAGCTGCTTGATCTGGATCGCCACCTGTGTGTCCACCTGGCGGCGCAGCCAGACAAATTTGGGGCTGGTGGCCAGCTTGGCGTCCAGCTCCTGCGGCGTGATCTCCAGCAGCTTGGCCAGCTCCCTGCGCTGCTGCGGCGAGGCGTCCACATCCTTCGGGATCGCCCAGATCGAAGGCACGGCGACGCTGGCCGCCAACACCTGACCGGTCCGGTCGATGATGCGGCCGCGGCTGGCCGGCAGCTCCAGCGCATGGGCATAGCGGCTCTCGCCCTGCTTCTGGAAGAAGTCGGTGCCTATGACCTGGATGTAGAGCGCGCGGCCCAGCAGAATGCAAAAACCCAGGCCCACGCCGGCCACGAGCAGGCGCGAGCGCCAGGGAGGCGTCTTCGAAGCGAGCAGCGGGCTGCTCGAATAGTTGACGCTGCGTGCGCTATTGGCGCGCAGGCTGCTGCGCGCCGAGGTGGCGCCGCTCTTGGGGCCCGAGCCGCGCTTGAACCAGCTCACGACTTGCCTCCCGTCGGGCTCGCAACACGTGCGTCGGTGACCGACTGGGTGATGGCCGGCGTGATCGGCCGCATCTTCAGGCGCTCGCGCGCGACCTGCTCGACGCGCAGATTGGTCGCCTGCGCATGGCGCTCGGCCTGCAGGCGCTGCAAATCGATCTCGAGCCGACGCGCTTCGTTCTGCGCGCGGTCGATCTCGTTGAACAGGCGCCGCGAGTCATAGGCCGTGCGCACCAGATACATGCCGCTGAGCAGCACCGCCGCCATCAGCAGCACGTTCAGCCGGGTCATGTGTCCGACTCCATCCGTTCGGCCACACGCATGATGGCCGAGCGCGAACGCGGGTTGGCGCGGATCTCGGTCTCGCCGGGCTTGATGCGGCCCAGCGCCCGCAGCCGCATCGCCTTCGGTGCGGCAAACGGGGCGCGGCGGTCGTACTCTTCCTTGCTCTCGCGGGCAATGAAGGTTTTGACGATGCGGTCTTCCAGCGAGTGGAAGGAAATGATGGCCATGCGGCCGCCGGGGGCCAGCAATTGCATGGCCGCGCTCAACCCCTGCTCGAGCTCCTCAAGCTCGGCGTTGACGAAAATCCGAAGAGCTTGAAATGTGCGCGTTGCAGGGTTCTGGCCCGGCTCGCGGGTCTTGACCGCACGAGCCACGACTTCGGATAATTCGTCGGTGCTTCGAACAGCACTCCCGCTCTCCCGGCGAGCAACAAGCGCCTTTGCAATCGATACAGCAAACCGTTCTTCCCCATAGTTGCGTATCACCTCCGCAATCTGGCGCTCATCGGCGCGGGCCAAAAAATCCGCGGCGCTTTCGCCCCGGGTCGTGTCCATGCGCATGTCCAGCGGACCGCTGAAGCGGAAGCTGAACCCACGCTCGGGATTGTCGATCTGCGGGCTCGACACACCCAGGTCCAGCAGCAGGCCCTGGATCTGCTGCACGCCCAAGGCGTCGAGCTGGGCGCGCATGTCGGCAAAGGCCGAATGCACGATGGTGAACCGGGGGTCATCAATGCGATTGGGGCCGGTCGTCGCCTCGGCCACCGCCTCGGGATCACGATCGATGGCGATCAAGCGGCCCTTCGGACCCAGCCTGGACAGCAGCAGGCGAGAATGCCCACCGCGGCCGAAGGTGCCATCGAGATAGATGCCATCCGGGTCGGTCAGGAGAGCATCGACGGCTTCGTCGAGCAGCACTGTCGTGTGCTTGAAATCGTCGGGGGCTTGGACGATGCTCATCAGAAGCTCATGTCCTTGATGGCGTCCGGCACTTCGGATTCCATCACCTTGGCCTCATGCGCGGCGTAGGTGGCCGCATCCCACAGCTCCAGATAACTGCCCATGCCCAGCAACATCACGTCTTTGCCCAAACCCGCGGAAGCGCGCAGCTCCGGCGAGATCAGCACGCGCGAGGCGTTGTCAATCTCCACATCCATCGCATTGCCCAGGAACACGCGCTTCCAGCCGCTGGCCGACATCGGCAACGCGGCCACGCGCTCACGGAAGCTCTCCCAGGTCGGACGGGGGAAGACCATCAAGCAGCCTTCCGGATGCTTGGTGACGGTCAATTGGCCCTGTGCCATGGCCTGCAGCACCTCGCGATGGCGCGACGGGACGGTCAACCGCCCCTTCGCGTCCAGCGCGAGCGCTGCTGGTCCCTGAAACATGAAATTGGCCACATTCACCCACTAAAGTGCACTTTCTCCCACTTTAGCCATTGCCTTCGCCCGGGTCAAGGACGAAATGTAAGAATTCCCCAATGAAATCAATCACTTAGCGACGGAAGCTCAGGCTCCGCCGAGGCAAATATCGTTATGGAATAAGGACTTGCAGAGTGGTCTGCAAGTGGTGGATTAGGTATTTGGCACACCGCAGCGGTGCCACGGATCAGGGCGTTGTCTGACGAGCCGCTGCGCCGCAGGCCGACGGCCGCCGCGCGGCCGACCTTCTAGGCTTGAAATATCAAGCTCGGAACTCGGCCGTCGCAAGGAGCCATCGATGAAAGCACCCTGCCTTGTCCACTGCACCCTACTGCTGCTCGCAGCCTGCGCCCCGCCCGCGCAGGCGCAACTGAGCGGCTGGAGCGAAGCCGCTCAGGCGCGCATGGCGCCGGCGCTGCGCCTGAGCCAAAGCCAGGGCGAGCCGCTGGCCACCGCCGGATCGACGTTGATGTCGGATGCCTTGACCGGCCAGTCACAGACCGCTCGTCAAACCATGATGTGGGCCGTGCACCCGTCGGGACTGGGCCTGGGCCTCGGCGTCGAGCAGCGCAGCCCCGCCTTTGGCAGCTTGGCGGCGCAACGCCTCTCGTTCGATCCGACGACCCGTCAGGCCGGCATGCTGATGGGCTTGTCAGTGGCCACCGGCAAGCAGTCGTACCTGACCTTGCAGACACCGTTGCTCAACTCGACCGTGCGCCCTGCAGCGGACGAGGGGCTGCTGCCTCAGGACGCGCGGCAGCTGCGCATGGGCCTGGTGTTCCAGACCCGCAACAAGTACGCTGACCTGCGCCAGGGCCTGCGCATCGAGCTGAGCGCCCAGACCACGCTGTCGGTCCGGCCGCGCTCCGGGCGGCTTGGCTTCACCCTGCATAGCAGTTGGTAGCCGCAGCTGAACTCTGCGCTCCGAGGGTCCACCCCGTTGACGAGACATTTTCCATACACTACTGTATTGTTTGTGCAAGCCAACCACAAACAACAGGTGCATGGACAACAAGATCTGGCTCGACAGCTATTCGCCCGGCGTACCGGCAGAAATTGATCTGGCCGAGATCGGCTCGATCGCGGACTACCTGCAACAGGCGGTGACGCGCTACGCCGATCGGCCGGCCTTCATCAGCGGAGCCACCGGCGTGGCCATCAGCTACCGCGAGCTCGACGCGCTGAGCCTGCAGGTGGCGGGCTACTTCCAGTCGGTGCTGAAGCTGCCGGCGGGCGCCCGCGTGGCGCTGATGATGCCCAATCTGCTGCAATACCCGGTCTGCCTGTTCGGCCTGCTGCGCGCCGGCTATGTGGTCGTCAATGTCAATCCGATGTACACGCCGCGCGAGCTGGAGCACCAGCTGAAGGATTCGGGGGCCGAGGCGATGATCGTCGTCGAGCTGTTCGCCCACACGCTGGCCAAGGTGATCGCGGCAACCCAGGTCAGGCACGTGGTCGTCACCGGACTGGCCGACGCCCTGCCCTGGCCCAAGCGCACGCTGGGCAACTTCGCCGTGCGCCACCTCAAGAAGATGATCCCGGCCTACAGCCTTCCTGGCCATGTCGGCTACCTGGAGATGCTCAGCCAGGGCGCGGCGGCCGGCTTCACGCCGGTGGCGATACGACCGGGCGACCTGGCCTTCTTGCAGTACACCGGCGGCACCACCGGCGTGTCCAAGGGCGCGATGCTGACGCACCTGAACGTGCTGGCCAATACCAAGCAGGGCGAGGTCTGGAGCGCTCCCTTTCTCGATCCGAACGAGGCGCTGATCAGCATCACCGCCATCCCGCTGTACCACGTGTTCGCGCTGGGCGCCTGCCTGACCTCAGTGAACCTGGGCGGGGCCAATGTGCTGGTCGCCGATCCGCGCAATGTACCGGCCTTTGTGCAGGTGCTGTCCAAGTACCGCTTCGCCTCGATTCCGGCGGTCAACACGCTGTTCAACGGCCTGATCCAGGATCCCGGCTTTGCCAGGCTGGACTTCTCGGCGCTGCGCTTTGCCATCGGCGGCGGCGCGGCGGTGCAGCGCGCGGTGGCGCAGCGCTGGCAGCAGATCACCGGCAAGCCGCTGGTCGAGGGCTACGGACTGACCGAGTGCTCGCCCACGGTGACCTGCAACCCGCTGGACCTGGAGACCTTCAACGGCAGCATAGGCCTGCCCATGCCGTCGACCGAGGTGTCGATACGCGACGATGAGGGCCGCGAGCTGCCCCTGGGCCAGGCCGGCGAGCTGTGCGTGCGCGGCCCGCAGGTCATGCAGGGCTACTGGCAGCGACCCGAGGAGACCGCCAGCGTGATGACGGCCGACGGCTTTCTGCGCACCGGCGACGTGGCGCAGATGGATGAGCAGGGCTTTCTGCGTATCGTCGACCGGCTCAAGGACATGATCCTGGTCTCCGGCTTCAACGTCTATCCGAACGAGATTGAGCAGGTGGTGATGGAGCACCCCGAGGTGCTGGAAGTGGCCGCCGTCGGCAAGCCCGACGCCGGCACCGGCGAGGCGGTCAAGCTCTACATCGTCCGGAAGAAGCCGACGCTGACACCCGAGCAGATCGTCGCCCACTGCCGCGAGCAGCTCACCGCCTATAAGGTGCCGCGTCAGATCGAGTTCCTGGCCGAGCTACCCAAAAGCAATGTCGGCAAGATCCTGCGGCGCGAGTTGCGCGAGCGGGCCTGAGATGAAACTGATCGACTTGTCCGAGGGTGCCGGTGCTTTGCGCTTCGCTGCCATGGGGTGGCAGAGGGGGCGAGGGGCCGGCCCCTGCGGCCTGAGGCTTGGGCCGGTCCCTTCGGCCCGACCTCCAGCTTCTTTATGCCCGCAGGGGCCGGCCCCCCACCCCCTCTGCGGCTGCGCTGGTGGCCGCCGACCCGGATCACGGAGCGAGCTCTGCGGGTTGGCGAGCGGGCGCATCCGTGACAGCAGGAGCGAGGGCGGGCCGGTCGCAGCGGGCATAAAGAAGCCGGGGTCCGGGCCGTCCAGGGCCGGGCAAGGCTTCAGCCCGCAGCGGCCGGCGCGTCCTCGCTCCTGCCGCCTCATGTTTCATGTTTCATGTGTCGCGCGCAGCGCGGTGGAGAACTGAGATGTATAGGAGCATGCAATGAGTGAGCTAGTCGTCCGCCGGCTGTTGATCGACCTGGAGACGCCCTTCCCAGCCCGCTGGAACGGTGGCGACGCCTTCCGCTCAGCCTTCTTCAACGCGCTGTCGATGAGCTTTCCGGTGGGCGAGCAGTACTTCATCGACTCGGTGCGCAATGGGCTGAAGTCGCTGCCGGAGGGCCAGCGAGCACCGCTGGCCGTCGAGGTGCAGGGCTTCGTCGGCCAGGAGGCCACGCACCGGCGCATCCACAGCCTGTTCAACAATCAGCTGGACAAGCTCGGCTACCGCAACGAGATCGAGCGCCGGGCGCTGCGGCGGCTGAAGGACAACGCGCACCGCGACGTGCGCATCCATGTCGCGGCCACCGCCGCCACCGAGCACTTCACCGCCCTGTTCGCCGACTGGATGCTGCGCCATCCCGAGGCGCTGGAAGGCAGCGAGCCGCGGCTGCAGACGCTGTGGCTGTGGCACAGCGCCGAGGAGTCCGAGCACCGCAGCACCGCCTTCGACATCTATAACGCGATCAGCGGCAACCACGAGTGGCGGCTGCGCATTTTCCGTTACATCACGATCACCTTTCTGAGCGATGTGCTGCGTCAGACGGTGCGCAATCTATGGCATGACGGCAGCCTGCTGCGCTGGAGCACCTGGCGCAGCGGTGCGCGCTTCCTGTTCGCCAGGGACGGTCTGCTGCGCGGCAACTACGCCGGCTGGCGCGACTATCTGCGCCCGGACTTCCACCCCAGTCAGCATGACGCCAGCCGTTCGGCGCAATGGCTGCGCGACAACCAGGCCCAGTTCAGCGTGGTCGGGCAGGCCGCCGCGCAATGACGCCGTCGGTTGCCTTCTGCCTGGCCCTGCTGCTGCTCTATATCGCCTTCGTGGTCTGGTTCGGCGGTCGCGGCAGGCCGTTGACGGCCACCGAGATCGAGGCCTACATGGCCGAGCTGGAGGCCTTGGCCACCGAGGCCAACAAGCAGGACCTGCTGACCGGCGTGCGCAGCTTGCTGGCGCAGGACGATGGCCGCGAGTTCGTGATGCAGAACCTGGTGCGCTACCGGGCCAAGGCCCTGTACCCTCCCGGGCACGAGCAGTTGGGCGATGACCCGCGCGCCGCCGACCGCCGCTACGGCAGGGCCATCATTCCGCACCTGCTGCGTTACGGCAATGTGCCGGTGTTCATCGCGCGGCGAAGCGGCAGCTTCATTGAGCCGGCCCACGCCGATGCCTGGCACTACGTGGCCATGGTGCGCTACCGCAGCCGACGCGACTTCCTGCGCTTTGCCATCAGCATCGAGCGCGCCGCCGACATCGCCGTGCACAAATGGGCGGCGGTCGAGACGACGCACATCTTTCCGCTGCGGCCCATCGTCAGCCTGATCTTCGTGCGCGGCGCCGTGGGCGCGCTGCTGGCGCTGATCGGCGCCATAGCCGTACTGCTGCTGCGCTGACACGTCTGCAAGGACATAGGATGCGATTGCGCAAGCCCGCCCTGATTGCAGTCGTCGCGCTGCTTGCGCTCGCGGCCCTGGCCTACAGCCAGCGCCTGTACCTGCTGCGGTATTCGCTGGGCTGGTACACCGACATCGTCCACCCGCGCGAGCCCAACCGGCCGGTGCCCTGGGAGGCGGGGCCGGCCATCGCCAGCCAAGCACCGGCGCAGCGCCCGCCCAACATCATCGTGATCATGGCCGACGACCTGGGCATCAACGATGTCACGACCCATGGCGGCGGGCGCGCGGCCGAGGGCGTGCCGACGCCGCATATCGACAGCATCGCCCGCGACGGCGTGCGCTTCGACCAGGGCTATGCCGGCAGCGCCGTGTGCACGGTATCGCGCGCCGCGCTGATGACCGGCCGCTACCCCTGGCGCTTCGGCGTCGAGTTCACGCCGACGCCGGGGGCAATGGCCCGCGTCGCCGGGGCGCTGTATGCCGATCCGGCGCGCATCCATCCGGTCGTCGTCGATCAGGACAAGGCCCGCCGGGCCGGGGACTTCAACGAGCTCGGCCTGCCCGGCTCCGAGCAGACGGTGGCCGAGCTGCTGAAGCCGCGCGGCTATCACACGCTGCACATCGGCAAGTGGCACCTCGGCAGCACGCCGGAGATGCGGCCCAACCAGCAGGGCTTCGACGAAAGTCTGTTCATGGAGAGCGGCCTGTACCTGCCCGAGAACGACGCCCGCGTCGTCAATTCCAAGCAGGACTTCGATCCGATCGACAAGTTCCTCTGGCCGAATATGCGTTTCGGAGTCAGCTACAACGGCGGCAAATGGTTCGAACCGAGCCAGTACCTGACCGACTATTTCACCGACGAGGCGGTGACGGCGATACGGCGCAACAAGCACCGCCCCTTCTTCCTGTTCCTCGCCCACTGGGGCGTGCACACGCCGCTGCAGGCCAGCAAGGCCGACTACGACGCGCTGCCCAACATCCCCGACCATCGCCGCCGGGTCTACGCGGCGATGGTGCGCTCGGTGGACCGCAGCGTCGGCCGCGTGCTAAAGGCGCTGAAGGACGAGGGCCTGGACGACAACACCCTGGTCATCTTCACCAGCGACAACGGCGCGCCGGGCTATATCGGCATTCCCGATGTCAACAAGCCCTTTCGCGGCTGGAAGCTGACGATGTTCCAGGGCGGGCTGCGCGTGCCCTACGCGGCCAAGTGGCCGGCCCGCATGCCGGCCGGCCAGCACTATGCCCAGCCGATCACCAATATCGACATCCTGCCCACCGTCGTGGCCGCCGCGGGCGGGCAGTTGCCGACCGACCGGACCATCGACGGCGTCAACCTGCTGCCCTTTCTGCTGGCCCGGCCCGCCGCGGCCCAGCCACCGCGCCCGCTGTTCTGGCGCGACGGCCCCTACCGCGCGGTGCAGGACGGCGGCTGGAAGCTGATCAGCGCCGAGCGGCCGAAGAAGCACTGGCTGTTCGACCTGCGGCGCGACCCGACCGAGCAGGTCAATCTGGCCGCCGACCAGCCGCTGCAGCTGGCCCGGTTGCAGGCGCTGATGACGGCCCACCACGCCAGCATGCCGGCGCCGCTGTGGCCGTCCTTCATCGAGATGCCGATCAGCATCGACAAGACCTTGGACCAGAAGCCGTTGCTCCAGGATGAATACACCTACTGGTACAACTAGACGGCTGTGGCTCGGCCTTGGCGCGCTGCTGTTGGCGACGCTGGCGACCTGGCTGACCGCCCGGCCAACACCTGCCGCGCGGAGCGCGCCGCTCCACTGCGCGCTGCCAGCGCAGCCAGTCAATGCGCCCCATCCGGGCATGGTCTGGGTGCCGGCCGGCAGCTTCGAGATGGGCGACACCGTCTACGCCGAGGAGCAGCCGCGCCGGGCGGCACGGGTCGAGGGCTTCTGGATGGACCGCACCGAGGTCAGCAATGCCGAGTTCGCCCGCTTCGTGGCCGCCACCGGTTACGTCACAACCGCCGAGCGCGAGGTCGATGCCGCCGCCCATCCGGGGCTGCCGCCCGAACTGCGCCGTCCCGGTGCGGTGGTCTTCATCAGCCCGGCCAGCGTGCAGGGGCGCGACGACGTCAATCAATGGTGGCGCTATGTGGCCGGCGCCAACTGGCGGAATCCGGGCGGACCGGGCACCGATATCAAGGGCCGCGACAACTTCCCGGCGGTGGCACTTACTCATGCCGATGCCCAGGCCTATGCGCGCTGGAAGGGCCGCCAGCTGCCCACCGAGGCGCAGTGGGAATGGGCCGCCCGCGGCGCCCGCGCCGCGCCACTGCCGGCCCATGAGCAGCCGCGCGAGGCCAATACCTGGCAGGGGCCGTTCCCGGTGCTCAACTCCGGCGAAGACGGCTTCATCGGCCTGGCGCCGGTGGGCTGCTATGCCCCCAATGCGCTGGGCCTTTATGACCTGATCGGCAATGTCTGGGAGCTGACGGCCGATCTCTACACGCCCGCGGCCGGCCAGGCGAGGCAGCGCGTCATCAAGGGCGGCTCCTTTCTCTGCGCACCCAACTACTGCATGCGCTACCGCGCCGGGGCCCGTCAGCCGCAGGACGAAGACCTGGCCGCCAGCCATCTGGGCTTTCGCACCATCCTGCTGGCGCCGGGGCCTTGAGCGCGGTGGCTGCCCGCCGGCCCAGGCGCTGGCTGCTTGGCCTGTCGGCGCTGATTGCGGTGCTGGCCCTGCTGCTCTACGCCCAGGTCGGTCGGCTGCGGCTGGGCGCCGAGGCCTATCTCTACGGCTACCCGCTGGTGATGATGGATCTCACCCGCGCCCACGCGGCGCGCACCCAGGGGCCGGAGAACCGGTTGCTGCGCGTACGTGCCTTCCCCGGCGCAGAATTTCGCGATGTCGTGCGGCCCAATGTGGACACGCTGTACACCAGCGCCTTCATCGACATGGCGCAGGGGCCCTGGGTGTTCGAGATGCCACCGAACACACAGCGCTACGAGCTGATGCCCTTCATGGACGCCTGGACGAATGTTTTCGCCGCGCCCGGCACACGCCTGAATGGCGGCCAGGGCACGAGGCTGTTGCTGGCCGCAGCCGACTGGCAGGGCGAGGTGCCGGCCGGGCTGAGCCTGGTGCGCCCGCCAACCCGTATCGTCTGGCTGATCGGCCGCACACAGACCCGGGGCGAGGCCGACTACCCACTGGTGCACCGGCTGCAGGATGGTCTGACGCTGCGCCACTTGGCCGATTGGCAGGCCGGGCGCACCGCTGCCGACCCGGCCTGGACGGCCGAGCCCCCCGCATCGCCGCCGATAGCGCAGATGCAGGCCATGGCCACGACCGAGTTCTTCGCCCGGCTGGCGCGGCTGATGCTGGACAACCCGCCGGCCGCCGTGGACGCCCCCATGCTGCACAAGCTGTCGCAACTGGGCCTGAGGCCTGGCCAGCCCCCGGACTGGACGCCGCTGCAGCACTGCAAGATGGTGCTGGCCCGCTGGCTGGCCGAGCACCGCGTGGCCCGCGAACTGGCCAAGCCGCGCGAGTTCGTCAACGGCTGGTCAACGCCGCCGGCGCTGCTGGGACGCTACGGCCAGGACTACAACACCCGCGCGGTGGTGGCGATGGTGGGCCTGGGCGCCAATCTGCCGGCCGACGCGATGTACCCCAGCGCCCGCGTCGATAGCCAGGGCCGGCCGCTGAACGGCAGCCGGCGCTACCGGTTGCACTTCAGGGCCGGTGCCCTGCCGCCGGTGCAGGCCTTCTGGTCCGTCACCGCCTATGGCGCTGACGACTTCCTGATCGCCAATGCGCTGCAGCGCCATGCGCTGGGCGACCGCGATCCGCTGGTCTTCAACGCCGATGGTTCGCTCGATCTGTGGATACAGGCCGAGGCACCGACCCAGGCCCCGATCAGCAACTGGCTGCCGGTGGGCCGGGGTCAGGATGTCCTGCTCAATGCCAGGCTGTACTGGCCCAGGCCCGAGGCGCTGGACGGCCGCTGGACGATGCCGGCCATCGAACGCCTGGACTGAGTTCAATCGCAGTTCGGCACTTCCGGCTTGCTGCCGGGCTTCATGCATTGCTTGTAGTCGCTGGGCAGATTGCCGATCTCGCGCGACTGACCCGAGGCCAGCGTGAACTGGTCGACGACCTGGTGGGTGCAGGTGGTGGCCGGCTTGCCGCCTTCACCGTCGACAGTGGTGCAGCGGCTGGTGTACAGCGCGTAGTTGCACTGGCCGCTGGGGCTGGCGATGCACTGGAACTTGCTCGTGCCGCCGCTGCGCTGGAGCTTGGAGCTGACGCCGTCGCCGGTGGTGGTGACGTGGATCGCGCAGCCGCCAAGGCTGGCGAGGCTGACAAGGACGAGCGCGGCGGCGAGGGCCGGACGGCGGAAGGAAAAGCGCATGAGGAATCCCGGTTGATGCGTTGAGAACACCGGGAGCCTACGCAGGCCTGGCAGCGGCGCCCAGGCCTTGACGACGAACTGCAGATCGGCCGGTACAGGCCGGAGCGGCCCGCGCGGCGCGACCAGGCTTACTTGCCCGCGGGCTTGACCTGCGGACGGCCGGCGGCCGTCGGGTAGGCCGACATCACGCGCGAGGGGTCAACGGTGTTGAGGTAGGCAGCGTACTGGCGCTCGGTGCAGTCCAGATCGCGACCGGCCATGGCCTCACCCTTGTACTCGCCCTTGTAGTAGACGAACACGAACTCGTTGGCGGCCCGGGGCTTGGCATTCAGCTTGGCGCTGGTCTTGGTCGCGCATTCGCTACGCAGGGCATAGGCCTCGGGGCTGTCTTTCTGTGCGCTGGTCTGGGCCCAGGAAGCGACGGCCAACGGAGTCAGGATCACGGCCAGGAGCAAGCTTTTCATCGGTAAACCTTTTGCGGTCGGGGTTGATGCCGGCCGGACCGCCACGCGGTGATCCAGGCCAGAACGGTAGACGAAGCTTAAGCCCGGGCGTTGGCAATTTCCACCCCCGACTGAGGGTAGGTTCTGCCCTAGTTCACTTGATCGGGGGGGGCCCTGGCGCTGGATCAGATAGTCGGCGATCACACTGCGGATGTATTCGGCCACCCGGCCCGAGCCCGAAGGCCGGGCCAGCGCCTGCACGCCGCCGGTGACGGCCAGGTAGAACAGTACGGCCAGATCGGTGGCGCTCTTGTCATCGCCGGTGAGGCGCTTGAACTTGGTCTCGAACAGCTCCATGCGCGCCTCGTCCACCTCGACCAGCATGCGGGCCACCTCGGGGTCGCGGCGGCCCAGACCGCGCAGGGCCAGTTCGAAGCGCATATCCTTCAGATCCGCGCCGCCACGGGCCAGGGCCACGTCGAGCAGCTGCACCAGGTCGGCACGGGCATCGTCGCTGGCCTGGGCCTGCAACTGCCCGTCCTCCTCAAGCTCGCGCTTGCGCCAACGCTCCAGCACGGCCTTGATCAGGTCGGCATGCTCGGAGAAATGCCAGTAGAAACTGCCGCGGGTGACGCCCAGCTTGTCGGCGATGGCCAACACCCGGACATTGTCGAAGCCGCCCTCGACCACCGCGTCGAAGGCGGCATCCAGCCAGTCGTCCCGTGTCAACCGCGAGGACTCCGGGCTCCTGACTTTCTTGGTGGTCGCTTTCATCGGCTTCGCTGGCATGGAAGAGGCTTGGCTGGGACTTGGTGCATTGTGGTGAATACCCGAACAAACACAAGTGTATGGTTGCGCTACATTGGACCACAACATACACAGGTGTACTGAAATTTGTGATGCCTTCCCGCCAGGAAGCCAGCGCATGGCCTCAGACCCATGACCACGGAGACAAGCCAGTGAACCTCATCATGAACCCAACCTCGTCCTTCCCGAGGCAAATCCAGGCGCTGACCGGCGTGATGCTGGCCGTCTGCGCGCTGCAGGCCCAGGCCGGCGAGGGCTACAAGCTGCGCCAGTCCGCGGTGGGCCTGTTCGGCGGCGAGATCGCCGCCGCGGCCGACAACCCGGGCTTCTTCGGCACCGCCGCGCTGACCACGGTGCGCATCTACAAGGTCGTGGACGATGCCGGCAACAACATCGTCGTACCCGGCCGCGCCGTGCCCTTGCCCACCGGCACGCCGACCCGCGGGGCGGTGCCCGACGGCACTTACACCTTGAATGTGGCGCCGGGCAGCATCGCCTTCAGCCAGGACCAGACCCAGCTCAATCTGCTGGGCGGCTATATGACGACCAGCACCTATGCCGATGGCCGCTTCGCCTTCGCCGTCAATGTGCCGCTGATCAAGCAAAGCCGCAGCTTCATGCCGGTGCAGGCACTGGGGACGGTTTCGCCCACGCCCAATGCGGCCCTGCCGGCGGCCGTGCGCGGTGCGATCTCAGCGGTGGCCGCGGCCGTCAACAACCAGATCCAGGCCGGCGTGGCGGCCCAGGCGGCCAGCCAGAATGTCGACGTCTCGGGCGTCGGTGACACCGAGCTGTCGGCGGTCTGGATACGCCATCAGGACCGCCTCAAGGTGGTGGCCGGCATGTCGCTGTACCTGCCCACCGGCACCTATGACAGGGCGCGCGGACCCAACCCGGGCTTCGGCAACTTCTACACGCTGCGCCCGGGCGTGGCCGTCAGCTATTCGCTGAACCCGGCTCACAAGAACGAAGCCTGGGATGCCGGGGTGACCGTCGCCGGGCGCGTGTCGGTCGGCTTCAACACCACCAACAAGGACACCGACTACCGCAGCGGTAACTTCGTCTATCTGGAGGGCGGCATCGTCAAGGTGATGGGCAACTGGGCCGTCGGCGCCAATCTGCTGACCGTGCAGCAGATCACCGACGACTCCGGCAGCGCGGCACCGGCCGGCGGCAGCCGCTACCAGAACTCCAGCTTCGGCCCCTTCCTGTCCTACAAACTGCCCGGCAAGGACGCCGGATTCAATCTGCACTTCAGCCAGAACTTCGCCAGCCGCAATGCGCTGGTGGCCCGGGCGCTGCAGCTGCGCTTCATCAAGGCCTGGTAGGCCCGGCCATGGGCTTGAAGCAGTGGTTGATGCCGGCAATCAGCGCTCGCCTGCTGTCGCGCGAGCGCCTGCTGCAGCATCGCGCCAGCGCCGAGGCGGCGCGGCGGCGCGCCGGCCAGCCCCATCTGCTGCATTACTTCCATCAGGTCGACGATCCCTACAGCGCGCTGGCCGCTGCCTGCCTGCCGGAGCTGCTTTCACGCTATGACGTGGCGCTGCAGGCCCATGTGGTGGGCCCGCCGCCGGACAGCGCCGCGCCCGAGCGCGAGCGGCTCATCGCCTACAGCCGCCGCGATGCGCAGTTGCTGGCCAGGCGCTGGGGGCAGGACTTCAACGATCTCGGCCAGCAGCCCGCGCCACAGCGGGTGGCGCAAACCACCGCCCTGCTGGTGAGCGCCGTGCAGCGAGGCCTGTTCGTCGAGCTCGCCGGGCCCGTGTCGGCGGCGCTGTGGCGCGGCACGACCCTGGAACTGCCGCTGACACCCTCCCCGCCCGAGGCCACCGGCCAGCATCTGGGCGAGTCAGCCGCGCTGCGCCAGCGCCTGGGCCACTATCTCGGCGCCACCTTCTTCTATGCCGGCGAGTGGTACTGGGGGCTGGACCGCCTGTACCATCTGGAGCGGCGCCTGCAGGGACTGGGCGCGACCCGCGGCGAGGTTCACGGCCTGCTGTTCCCACCCGACGCGGATCTGAACGAGGCCGTTGAGCTGGACGAGCCGCCGCCCATCGACTTCTTCTTCTCGCTGCGCAGCCCCTACTCGGCCATCGTCGCGCCGCGCGTGTTCGAGCTCGCCCGCCTGACCGGTGCGCCGGTACGCCTGCGCTACCTGCTGCCGATGGTGATGCGCGGCCTGCCGGTGCCAAAAGCCAAACGCAGCTACATCGCCGCCGACGCGGCGCGCGAGGCCTTCGAGCGCGGCATTCCGTTCGGGCGGCTGAACGATCCGGTGGGCCGGCCCACCGAGCGCGGCCTGGCCCTGATCCCCCATGCCGAAAGCCAGGGCCTGGGCCAGCGCTATGTGCTGGCCTTCATGCACGGGGTCTGGGTCCAGGGGGTCGATGCCGGCAGTGACCGCGGCCTGCGTCGCATCGTCGAGGCCGCCGGCCTGTCCTGGGACGGCGCCCGCGCCGCGCTGCAGGACGCCGCCTGGCGCGACACCGCCGAGCGCAACCGCGAGGCCCTGTTCGCGCTGGGCCTGTGGGGCGTGCCCTCGTTCCAGGTCGGCGCGCTGGCGGTGTGGGGCCAGGATCGGCTGGGCCTGGTGCAGCAGGCGCTGCTGGTATCGGCGAAGGGGGTCAGGTGATGCCTTGCAGAGTCCGTAGCACCCTGCTGGCGCTGCTGCTGGCCTGCGCCGGTGCGGTGGCGGCCCAGCCGCAGCGACCGAACATCGTGCTGCTGCTGGCCGACGACTGGGGCTTCAGCGATGTGGGCGCCTTCGGCGGCGAGATTGCCACGCCCCATCTCGACGAACTGGCGCGGCGCGGCATGCGCTTCTCGAACTTCCATGTCACCGCCTCCTGTTCGCCGACGCGGGCCATGCTGCTCACCGGGGTAGACAACCACCGCAACGGCGTCGGCAATATGCGCGAGACGATTCCGCAGTCGCACGTCGGCAAGCCCGGCTACCTGAGCGTGCTCGACCGCAATGTCGTCACCGTCGCCACCCTGCTGCGCGACGGCGGCTACCGCACCTATGTGGCCGGCAAATGGCATGTCGGCAAGGAGCCGCACAACCTGCCCCCGGCGCGCGGCTTCGACCGCTCGCTGGTGCAGGGCGACAGCGGCAGCGACAACTGGGAGACCGGCAAGCGCTATCTGGACCTGACCGACAGGGTCTACTGGTACGAGGACGGCAAGGAGACCGTCATGCCGACCGACTTCTACTCCTCGCAGTTCTACGTCGACAAGACCATCGAATACCTCAAGGCCGACGCCGCCCTGGTCAAGCCCTTCTTCGCCTACATCGGCTTCCAGTCCAACCACATTCCGCTGCAGGCGCCGGCCGAGTTCATCGCCAAGTACCGCGGCTTCTACAAGAACGGCTGGGCAGCGCTGCGCCAGGCCCGGCGCGACAAGGCCGTGGCCCTGGGCCTGGTGCCGGCCAGCACGCAGCTCGCCAGCGTCGCCACCACCACCGACTGGGACGCGCTGAGCGACGCCGACAAGGACTACCAGGCGCGCCGCATGGAGGTCTATGCGGCCATGGCCGAGGCGATGGACTTCCATGTCGGCCGCCTGGTCGCCCATCTGAAGGCCACCGGCGCCTACGACCACACGGTGTTCCTGTTCCTGTCGGACAACGGCGCCGAGGGCTCCGACCCCTATGCCATCACCTTGGGCCGCTGGTGGCTGGACCAAAACTACCGGCGCGACATCGGCTCGCTGGGCGCCAAGGGCGCCTACACCGTGATTGGCCCGAGCTGGGGCAGCGCCGCCACCTCGCCACTGAGCACCTACAAGTTCTACGCCGGCGAGGGCGGCCTGCGCGTGCCGCTGATCGTGGCCGGCGTGGCGGGCATGCCGGCCAACCGCATCCAGCCGGACTTCACCCATGTCAGCGACATCGTGCCGACCCTGCTGGACCTGGCCGGCGTGGCGCAGCCCGGCACCACCTACCAGGGCCGGCCGGTCGAGCCGTTGACCGGCACGAGCCTGCTGCCGGTGCTGACCGGCACGGCCGGGCCGGTGCATGGGCCGGACGAGCCGATCGGCTACGAGCTCTCGGGCAACCAGGCGCTGTTCAAGGGCGATCTGAAGCTGGTGAAGAACCTGCCGCCGCTGGGCGATGGCCAATGGCATCTGTACGACATCCGCCAGGACCCCGGCGAAACCCGCGATCTGCAGCAGCAGCGGCCCGAGGCCTTCCGGGCCATGCGGGCCGACTATGCCGCCTATGCCAAGGCCAATGGCGTGCTGCCCATGCCCGAGGGCTATGAGCCGACGCAGCAGGTGCTGATCAACGCGCTGATCAACGTCTATGTGCCCCGCCTGGCGCTGCCGGCGCTGGCCCTGCTGGCCATGATCGCGCTGCTGATCTGGACGCTGCGGCGGCGCAGGCGTCAGCGCGAGGCATGAGCGGCTATCTGGGCAGTCCCTGGCCCGCCGAGGACGGCGGCGCGCAGCGGCTGCAGACGGCATCCGCCAGCCCCGGCTTGAACCTGAGCCCCGGCGAGACGCTGGGCTGCGTGACGCGCCTGGCCGGCGGCCCGATGTGGCCGGGCGGCATGTATGCCGACACGCTGCGGCCGGTGGGTGAGCCGGTGGAGGCGCCCGAGCCCTCGATCGCCAGGCTCAGCGCCATCGGCAACACGGTCTATCTGGTGGGCACGCGCCACGTCATGCGCTATCTGTGGGACGAACCGGCGCAGACGCTGCGGCGCGATACCGACTGGCGCTTCGATTACATCGGCGACAGCGCCCAGACCTATGGCTGGGACATCGTGCTCGACGGCCGCAACGCCTGGTGCATGGACAACGGCCGCCACCGCTACCGCTACAAGATGGTGGGTGCCGGCGTCGGCCGCACGGCCAACCGGCTGCTGCGCGTGTCGATGAGCGACGCCAGCGACCACCGGGCCCTGCCGGTCAGCGGGCTGGCCGGCGGCAGCATCACCAACCCGCCGCTGTACGACGCGCAGCGGCGCATCGCCGTCGGCCATGACGCGGCAAACCGCGTGCTGCGCGCCTGGCGCTTCGATGGGGACGACCACACGATGCTGCCGCTGTGGCAGAAGTCGCCCTTCGGCATGGCCAGCCACGCGCTGCTCTACCCAAGCAGCGGCGAGCTGGTCGTCAATGACTACCGGCGCGGCAGCGAGGAGGTGGTGGTGCTGGACATCGCCAGTGGGCGTGAACTCGGCCGCGTGCGCAGCGGCGGCCTGACCCAGGGCGTGGTGTTCCCCAGTCCGGGCTGGGGCCGCGACTGCTACTGGTCATCGATGGGCCGGCTGGCCCGCATCTTTGTGCAATGAACAACGCATCACGGGCGGACATGGGCAAAACGATTCTGATCACCGGCGCCGGCAGCGGCATCGGCCGCGACGCCGCCTTCGCGCTGGCGGCACGCGGCCATGCGGTCATCGCCACCACCTTCAGCGAGGCACAGGCCGAGGCGCTGCGCGTTGAATGCGCGATGCGCCAGCTGCCGCTGCAGGTCTTCAAGCTCGACATCACCGATGCCACTGACCGCGAGCGCCTGCGCACGCTCGAGCTGGACGTGCTGATCAACAACGCCGCGGTCGGCGAGTCGGGCTCGCTGGCCGAGGTTGATGTGGACCGCATCCGCCGCCTGTTCGAGGTCAATGTGTTCGCCACGCTGGAGCTGACGCAAGTCGCGCTGGCCGGCATGATCGCGCGCCGCCGCGGCACCGTGCTGTTCATCAGCTCGATCGCCGGGCGCGTGCCCATGCCCTTCCTGATGCCCTATTCGATGAGCAAGTTCGCGCTGTCGGCGGCCGGCGCCGGCCTGCGCGCCGAGCTGGACCAGTTGGGCTGCGGCGTGCAGGTGGCGCTGATCGAACCGGGTGCCATCCACACCGGCTTCAACCAGGCGATGATGGCCAGCAAATACGCCTGGATGGGGCCGCAGTCCTACTTCCATGGCCAGGCCGAGCAGATCAAGGCCCGCGAGGCCCGCGTGTTCAAGCTGCTGGAGGCGCGCAGCACGGATTCGATCGTGAGGCAGATCGTCAAGGCCGCAGAGGCACCGCGGCCGAGACTGCGCTATGTCGCGCCCTGGATACAGGGTCTGTTCGTCCGGATGGCGCGCATCTTCGGTGCCTGATATCAAGGAATGCAAGATGAGCAAGACTCGACGCCGACTGATGGGCCTGATGATCGTCCTGGTGTTGCTTGGCGCCGCGGCCTACGCGCTGCGCGCCCGCATCGCCATGGCGATGGCTGGGCCCCTGGCCGTCGAGCGCCTGAGCGCCGACATCCAGGCCACGCTGCCCGACGGCCTGCATGTGGGCCTGTGCGGCGCCGGTTCGCCCTTCCCCGACGAGCTGCGCTCCGGCCCCTGCACCTTGGTGCTGGCCGGCCAGCGGTTGTTCGTCTTCGATGCCGGCAATGCCAGCGCGCGCAATATCGCCAAGCTGGGCTTCAACCCGGGGCGCATCGAGGCGCTGTTCCTGACGCACTTCCACTCCGACCATATCGATGGTCTGGGCGAGCTGCTGCTGCAGCGCTGGGTCTCGGCCTCGAACCGCGAGCCGCTGCCTGTGCATGGCCCGGACGGCGTGGCGCCGCTGCTGGCCGGCCTGATGCAGACCTATGCGCCGGACCGCCAGTACCGCGTGGCCCACCATGGCGACGCCATCATGCCGGCCAGCGGCTTCGGTGGGCGCGCCCTGCCCTTCGCGCTGCAGGGCGAGGCGCCGCAGGTGCTGTTGAAGGACGGCGAACTGGAGATCAGCGCCTTCGCCGTCAATCACGCGCCCATCCACCCGGCGGTCGGCTACCGCATCCGCTAAAAGGGCCGCAGCGTCGTGCTCAGCGGCGACACCGTCAAGTCCGCTGCGGTGCAAAGCGCCGCCCAGGGCGCGGACCTGCTGGTGCATGAGGCCCTGTCGCTGCCGCTGACGGCCCTGCTGCAGCAGGCCGCCGGCCAGGCCGGCCGCGCCAACCTGAAGCAGGTCTTCAAGGACATCGAGAACTATCACGCCACGCCCGAGCAGGCCGCCGAGACGGCCCGCGACGCCAAGGTCGGCTATCTGCTGCTCAACCACATCGTGCCGACCTTGCCGCCACTGCCGGGCATGGAGGCCGCCTTTCTGGGCGATGCGCCGAGTATCTTCGGCGGGCCGCTGCGTGTCGGCGTGGACGGCGACTTCATCAGCCTGCCGGCCGGCTCCAAGGCGATCAGCGCCAGCCGCCGCTTCTAGCGGTCCTGTCATGCGAGCCCTGCCCACCATCACCAAGGTCTTGCGCACCCCGCCCGAGCGTTTCGCCGGGCTGAGCGACTTTCCCTACGAGCCGCAGTACACCGAGGTTGGCGGCCTGCGCATCGCCCATGTCGACGCCGGGCCGCGCGACGCGCCCATCGTGCTGCTGATGCATGGCGAGCCGACCTGGTCCTATCTGTACCGCAAGATGATTCCGGTGCTGGTCAGCGCCGGCTATCGCGTGATCGCACCCGACCTGGTCGGCTTCGGCCGCTCCGACAAGCCCGCACGCAAGGCCGACTACAGCTACAACAACCATGTGCAGTGGATGTGCGCCTGGATGGAGGCGCTGGACCTGCGCGGCATGACGCTGTTCTGCCAGGACTGGGGCTCGCTGATAGGCCTGCGCATGTTGGCCGAGGCGCCGCAGCGCTTCGAGCGCGTGGCACTGGCCAATGGCGGCCTGCCCACCGGCACCGAGCCGGTGCCGCGCGCCTTCCGGTTGTGGCGCGCCTTCGCCCGCTACAGCCCCTGGTTCCCGATCGGTCGCATCGTCAAGACCGGCTGCGCCCATGGACTGAGCCCGCAGGCGATGGCCGCCTACGACGCGCCGTTCCCGACGCGGCGCCACCGCATCGCCGCGCGGCTGTTCCCTGGCTTCGTGCCGACCACGCCCAAAGACCCCGAACGCGCCAACAACGAGCGCGCCTGGGAGGTGCTGAAGCGCTGGGACAAGCCGTTTCTGACGCTGTTCAGCAACCGGGATCCGGTGACCCGCGGCGGGCACAAGATCTTCCACCGGCTGGTGCCGGGCGCCAGGAACCAGGCCCATTCGGTGACGCGCGGCGCCGGCCATTTTCTTCAGGAGGACAAGGGCGCCGAGGTCGCGCTGGCCCTGGTCGCCTTCATGCGCACGGCCCCCTGAGGCGCCGGCTCAGGCCCGGCGCAGCCTGAGCTCGGCGCGCAGCCCGCCTTCGGGCCGGTTGCTCAGGCGCAGCTCACCGCCCTGGCGCAGGGTCAGGTCACTCGCGATGTAGAGGCCCAGGCCACTGCCGCCGGTGGCGCGGTTGCGCGAGGACTCGACGCGGAAGAACGGCTGGAACACTGACTCCAGTTGCGCCTCGGGAATGCCGGGCCCACGATCATCAATGCTCAGCAGCACGCGGTCGCCCTGCAGCGCCACGGTGACCTCGGCACGTTCGCCGTAGCGCAGCGCATTGCCCAGCAGATTGCCCAGCACGCGGCGCAGCGCCGTAGGCTGCACACGGGCCAGGGCCGGCTCGCCCTGCACCGTCAGGCTGTGGCCTTGCTCGACCAGATCGTCGGTCAGCGACTGGGCCAGTGCCAACACATCCATGCTGACCGGTGCCTCGGAGGCATGGGCGCCACGAAAGACCTGCAGCACCGACTCGATCAGCGCGTCCATCTCATGGATATCGGCCACGCAACGCTGCGCGGCGGGCTCGTGGTCAAGGGTCTCCAGACGCAGCCGCATACGCGTCAGCGGGGTGCGCAAATCGTGCGAGATCGCCGCCACCAGCAGACCCCGCGCCTTGAACTGCTCTTGCAGCTGGCTGGCCATCTGGTTGAAGACCTGGGCCGCCTCGCGCACCTCGACCGTGCCCAGGCTCTCGTCGAGCCTGGGCGGGGCGGCATCACGCTGAAGCGCCTCGCCCAGGCCATGGGCGGCCACAGACAGGCGCCGCATCGGCCGCGACAGCCAGGCCGCGCCAAGCCAGGCCGCCAGCGCAATGATCAGCATGCGCACGCCATAGTCCAGCGCCAGCAGCCAGCCGGGCAGGCCCCGCTCGGCACGGCCGCCTTGTGGAGGGGGTTGAGGCGGAGGTCCGTCGCCCGCAAGCTCGCGCGGTGGTGGTGGGCCATCGGCTCGACCGCCCATCGGCGGCAGTGAAGGGAAGATCAGCAAGCGCGACCAGGCGGATGGCGCCTCACGAGCCGGCCCACCATCGCGCCCAACATCGGGCCGCCCGATCTGCGACATGACCAGCGAGAAGGCCAGGAAATGGCTGCCCACCAGCGTCACCCACAGCAGGACGAACAGGCGCTTGAACAGGGTGTCGCGCCAGCTGCGTTTCAGCCAATTCATGTGCTGACCTTGACGTCGAACAGATAGCCCTCGCCGCGCAAGGTGCGTATCAGCCGCGGCTCGCGCGGCGAGTCACCGAGCTTCTGGCGCAGCCGCGATACGGCCAGATCGACGCTGCGGTCATTGACCTCGACGCCGGGCGCACGCGTCAGCTCGATCAACTGGTCGCGGCTGAGCACGCGGCCGGGGCGCTCGACAAAGGCGCTGAGCAGGCGGAATTCGGCACCGGACAGGGCCACCACCACCTGCTGGGGCGAGATCAGCTGGCGCAGCAGCCGATCAAAGGCCCAGCCCTCGAAGCGCAGCTGGCGCGAGGGCTGCGGCGCGGCGCCCCGTGGTGCCCCAACCTTGCCGGCGCGGCGCAAGACAGCGTTGATGCGGGCCACCAGCTCGCGCGGCTCGAATGGTTTGCCCAGGTAGTCATCGGCGCCCATTTCCAGGCCGACGATGCGGCTGCCCGGGTCGCCCTGGGCGGTCAGCATGATCACCGGCGTGGCATGCTGCTGGGCGATCCAGCGGCAAAGGTCCAGGCCGCTGGCGTCGGGCAGCATGATGTCCAGCACCACCACATCGAAGGCAGACGCACCGAGGAGCTGGCGCATCTGCCGGCCGTCGGCGGCAACGCTGACCTGCATGGCGAAGCGCTCCAGAAAGGCCTGCAGGCCCTGGCGGATTTCGCTGTCGTCATCGACCACCAGACATCGGATCATCGGCCCCCTCCAGATCAATCAGGCAGCAATGCCCACCATCAAGGTGGCGACATAGCCCTCGGCGACGCTGCCGGTGACGCTGGCCAATTGCAGCGTCACGCCGTCGCTGAACACATTGTCGCTTTGGAAGCTGATGCGGGCGAAGTTGCTGACGCTGGTGCCGTAGCCGCTGGCGCCGTTGTAGACGGTGGAGCACACGTCGGACGGGAAGGCGATCTGCGAGGTCTTGAGCTTGTTCGAGTAGGCGCTGGCGCTGTTGGCACTGCGGAACACCTCGAAATGCATATGGGGCATGCGGCCGTCGTAGCAGCCTGGGAAGATGGTCGTGAACATGGCCACACCGTCGCTGCCGGCGGCCTGCACGCCTCGCAGATAGTTCTCGGCGGTGACGCCGGCCGAGTACATCGAATAGCGGCCCTCGCGGTCGCAATGCCACAGATAGATGGCGTAGCCGGACAGGTCGGCGCAGGCCGCTCCCGTGTTGACGAGCCTGAGCTTGATCGTCAGCGGCACGCCCTGGGCCACGCCGTTGGCGCTGCCCAGGCTGGCGCGTATGTCGCTGCGCACGATGCCGCTGAGGACCAGCGCGTTCGCGATGGCGCCATTCGAAGCGTTGGAGCCGTCGCCGGGATAGGGGCCTGCGGTCTCTTCGGGAATCATGCTGCAGTTGCTGGTGCCGCCGGTGGTGCCGCCGGTGCCGGTGGGCGTGGAGGCGCCGGCCTCATCGCCACCTCCGCCGCAGCCCAGCAGCGTCAGTGCGCTGGCTCCGCCGAGCCACAACAGCGCGCGGCGGCGCTGCCGCAACTGATGCCCGAGGACCTCAAGATCATGTATCAGGCCCTGATCATGCGGGTCGGAAGGGGTGAGATCGGGTGTCATTGCAGCGCTCCTGGCAGGGTGCGAGGCCTGAATCCCGGCCCCGCTGAGCGCTATTGAGCCCGTCGGCTGTTTCGGTGGTATCGCTGCTTTGTGTCGGGTTCGACACACCCAGTCAGTTGGGGCCAGAGCTAAAGGTCTGACCCGCAAGGCGTCCAGTCAGTTGGGGCCAGAGCTTTCGGCCACGCCCCGCGTGGATCTCAAGGTCTGGCCCGCAAGGTCATTCAGTTGGGGCCAGAGCTTTCGGCCACGCTCCGCGTGGATCTCAAGGTCTGGCCCGCAAGGTCATTAGTTTGATTCCTTGATGAGTCGGCCCTGCGACGCCTGCACCGGCCGCGCATTCATCGGATACAGCCGCGAGAAGATATTGATCTGCTGGTTGGACACCTGCACCGGCTGCTTCAACACCATCCACAGCACGCCCTCGCTGCAGGGCGGCGTCGTCAGCGAACCCATATAGGTGTAGTAGAGCCGGCTCTCGGGCAGCAGCTGGTTCAGATCCAGGGTGACCTGGGCCTGCTGCAGCTCGTTCTTCTCCAGCGGCAGATTGGCCCAGACGGTCTGGATCAGCCCGTGGGTGGAGCCGCGGTCCAGCAGCACGGCCACCACGGCCAGCCGGCCCTCGCTGTCCTTGTGCACCAGGTGGGCGACCATGTCGAACTGCCGACCGTTGATGCGCTCCTCGCTGGGGCGATGGAAGTGGAACTGCAGCAGTTCATAGCGCCGGCCCATGATCTGGATTGAATTGCCCTGGGCCACGTTGACCTGCACCGTGTGGCCGTTGTCGATGACCGAGAAACTGCTGGGCTTGTAGTCGAAGGCAATCGGCTCCAGATCGACGGCAATGCCTTCGCGGATGTCGATAGGGCTCTGGCGCGTGCCGCTGGCGCATTTGCTGAAGTCGGGACGCAGCTGGCCCCAGCGCTCGGGGCCGCCCTGGCCTTCGTAGCTCCAATGGATGTCGGCGCCATGGCCGGCGGCAGCGGTGGCTGCTTTCGCACCCTTGCGGCCCGGGGGCTCGGCGGCGGCGGCCCCGCCCTTGGTGGTCAGATGCATCTGGCCCGGGGCGCCGTCGGGTTTGGTGCCCAGGCGCTCGGCCAACTTCATTCGCAGGCTGTCCAGTGATTCATCACCACCGCGCGAGGCACTGGCGGCCGGCTTGGCCTCCGCGCCGGCCTCCTGCTTGGTCTCGGTCTTGATCGCAGGCTTGGCCGTCGCCTTCTTGACCGGTGCCACCGGCTCATTGGCCATGGCAGGGCCCAGCAGCAGGCAGCAGGCCAGACTCAGCGCGGCGGCAATTCGTGTCTCTCGCATTCCAGGAACTCCTGGCCCCGCAGCACCTGTTGGCGCCTCAAGAAACGGGGCTCGTCGGGAGGTTTTCCGCAGGACCTGCCCCCAGCTTGAATCGCGCCTGGCGGCGGGTCAGTCCCGCGGAAGCTGCGGCTTGACCCAGATCCAGGCCACCAGTCCTATGCACATCATGCCCATCGAGGTCAGCGCCAGCTGGATGGCGGAGTGCATCACCAGCGGTGCGATCAGGCCGGCCACGAGTCCGTTGGCGGCACTGCCGATGCAGGCCTGCAGCGACGAGGCCATGCCGCGCCGGTCCGGCGCCAGATCCAGCACCATCAGGGTCACCACCGGCACCATCAGCGCCCAGCCAAAGGCGAACACACCGATAGGCAGCAGCGCCCAGGCAGCATGCGGCGTGAACAGCAGGTTCAGCACCACGTTCAGCGCCGAGACCAGGATCATGATGACGAAGCCGTGGCGGATCTGGTGCCGGGCCTTGACCCGGCCGGCCAGCCGCCCGCTCAGGAAGGCGCCCGCCATGATGCCGCCGATGGTGATGCAGAAGAACCACCAGAACTGCGTCGGCCCCATATGCAGCAGTTCGCCCAGGAACACCGGCGCCGACAGCACGTACAGAAACATGCCGTTGAACGGTATGCCGCTGGCCAGGGCCAGCAGCAGAAAGCGCGGGCTGGAGCACAGTTCCCAGTAGCCGCGCATCAGGTGCCGCACTTCGAAAGGCTGTTTCTGATCAGCGTGCAGGGTCTCGGGCAGCAGGCGCCAGTTCGCGATCAGCAGCAGCGCACCGACAAGGGTCAGGAACCAGAAGATCGAGTGCCAGTCGGCATGCACGAACAGGAAACCGCCGACGATGGGCGCGATGGCCGGCGCCACGCCGAAAAAGATCGTCACCTGGGACATCACCCGCTGCGCATCGGCCGGCGGGAACATGTCACGGATGATGGCCCGCGACACCACGATGCCTGCCCCCGCCGACATGCCCTGCAGCGCGCGGAAGAACACCAGCTGGCCGATGCTGCTGCTTAAAGCACAGCCCACCGAGGCCAGCGTGAAAATCGCCAAGCCGACCAGCACCACCGGCCGGCGGCCCAGGCTGTCGGACAGCGCGCCGTGAAACAGATTCATCACCGCGAAACCGAACAGATAGGCCGACAGCGTCTGCTGCATCTCCAGCGGCGTGGCGTTCAGCGCGCTAGCAATGCCGGAGAAGGCAGGCAGATAGGTGTCGATCGAGAACGGTCCGATCATGGCCAGGCAGGCCAGCAGCACGGACAGGGCCCAGCGGGGGGCACGCCACAGCGTGTTCGCATTCGGATTCATCTGGCCGCAGTGTAACGGCCGTACCCCGCGCAAAGGCCGGGGTGCGGCATCCGAACACATCGCAGCGCGCACGCCCCTACACTGACCGACTTTGCCTGTTGGGGAGCACCACATGACTGAGATTCTGAACATCGGCGTGATCGGCCTGGGCGTGATGGGCCAGCGCATGCTGGAGCGCCTGAAGAGCCACAACCGGCTGCGCCCCACCCTGGTGTGGGACGCCAATGCGCTGGCGCTGCAACAGACGCTGCAGGCCTATCCGCAGCTTCGCGCAGCCGCCAGTGCCGAGGCCCTGCTCGCCACGCCCGGCCTGCACACCGCCTACATCGCGACACCGCCGGCCGCACACCTGACGCTGGCCAATGCCGCCTTCGACGCCGGCCTGGCGGTGCTGTGCGAAAAGCCGTTGACCACCGATTTCGACGGCGCCCGCCGCACCATCGCGCGCATTGAAGCCGAAGGCCGGCGCGATGCCGTCAACTTCTCGCTCGCCTCGTCGCCCGGCCTGCAGGCGCTGAAGTCGGCCTGGGCGGATGGCTCGCTGGGGGACTGGCAGGGCATCACGATCGAGTTGTCGTTCGCCGCCTGGCCGCGCCCCTGGCAAAGTGGCGCGGGCGCCTGGCTCAGCGAGCGGGTCGAGGGAGGTTTTGCGCGCGAGGTGCTGTCGCACTTCATCTTCGTGCTGCAGCATGTGCTGGGGCCGGCGGAGGTGGTGGCTGCGCAGGCCACCTATCCGGCCGATGGCCGCCTGGCCGAGACCGCGCTGAAAGCCGAGCTGCGTGTGCGCGGTGTGCCGGTGCATATCGACGCCGCCGTGCGCGGCGAGGTGGCCGATGTGAACCGCGTCACGGTCACCGGCAGCCAGGGCGCCCTGCGTCTGCAGGAGTGGTTCGGCCTCAGCCAACGCCGGGGCAGCGATGGCGCCTGGGCCCCGGTGTCGGCCGCCAGCAGCGACCACATGCGCCAGCAAAGCCAGCGCTCGCAGCTGGATCACTGGGCCGCCATGGTCGATGGCCAGCCCCATGGCCTGCCACGCTTTGCCGAGGCGCTGGCTGTGCAGGAGACGATCGAGGCGCTGCTGGCCTCGGGCTGAGGAGGCTCGGGCCCCGGATTGCATCCGGGCTACAAATGCGTCCCGCCGTAGCCCGGATGCAATCCGGGGAGCCTGAGGCAAAAATAAAGTGTGAAGCAAGCCGATAGGCCGGATTCTGTGCACGCCCGGCCTCTTGCGAAGCCGGGTGCGTGACCGTCATTCCTCTTGGCCGGACATCACTGCCCGGCTCGGTGCCACCTACCCGCCAGCTCTGCGAGCCGCATCAACGCTGGCCTACTTGGTGTTGCTGCGCGTAGAGATTGCCCGTTTCATCCGGACTTAACCGGCTCGTCTCTGTTGCTCTAATCCTCACCTCGCGGTGGGCAGCCGTTAGCTGCTACGCTGCTCTATGCAGTCCGGACCTTCCTCCAGTGCCATGTTTCCATGCTTGCACCAGCGACGGTCTGGCTTGCTTCACGCCGCCATTATCGCAGGAGCCTAGAGATGAAAGCCGACAACGTCCTTGCCACCATCGGAAACACCCCGCACATCCGCATTAACCGGCTGTTCGGCAGCACGCACCAGGTGTGGGTGAAGTCCGAGCGCAGCAACCCGGGCGGCTCGATCAAGGACCGCATCGCCCTGTCCATGGTCGAGGAGGCCGAGGCCAGCGGCAAGCTGCAGCCCGGCGGCACCATCATCGAGCCGACCTCGGGCAATACCGGCATCGGCCTGGCCATGGTGGCGGCAGTGAAGGGCTACAAGATCGTACTGGTGATGCCCGACAGCATGTCGATCGAGCGCCGCCGGCTGATGCTGGCCTATGGCGCGACCTTCGACCTGACGCCCCGCGCGCTGGGCATGAAGGGCTCGATTGCACGCGCCCAGGAGCTGGTCGCCCAAACCCCCGGCGCCTGGATGCCGCAGCAGTTCGAGAACCCGGCCAATATCGATGTACATGTGAAGACCACAGCGCAAGAGATCCTGCGTGACTTCCCCGACGGCCTGGACGCGCTGATCACCGGCGTGGGCACCGGCGGCCACATCACCGGTTGCGCCCAGGTGTTGAAGGCGGCCTGGCCCAGGCTGAAGGTCTTCGCCGTCGAGCCCAGTGCCAGCCCGGTGATCAGCGGCGGCCAGCCCAGCCCGCATCCGATCCAGGGCATAGGTGCGGGTTTCATCCCGACCAACTTGCACACCGCCCTGCTGGACGGCGTGATCCAGGTCGAGGCCGAGGCGGCCAAGGACTATGCGCGCCGTTGCGCCACCGAGGAAGGGTTGCTGGTCGGCATCTCCAGCGGTGCCACGCTCGCCGCGATCGCGCAGAAACTACCGGACCTGCCGGCGGGCGCCACCGTGCTGGGCTTCAACTACGACACCGGCGAGCGCTATCTGTCGATCGAAGGGTTCCTGCCCGCCTGACGGAACACCGAGGCGTCGGCATAGAAGCCGGCGGCCTCGTTCTCGGCCCACCAGCCGGGCACGCCCAGCACCGGCAGCGGGGCAAAGGGTTTGAGCGCCGGCCGCGCGCCGTCATCGATCCAGACGTGGGCGGTGATGGGCTTGCGCGGCTGGGTCAGTTTTTCCAGCAGGGCATGGCCGAACAGCTGCAGCCGGGCCTGAGCCCACAGCGGACGCAGCTTGATGAACAGGCGCTGCCAGTCGCGTTGCTGCAGCGCCGCAAGCAAGGGTTCGGGCGCTTGCAGCAGCGCGGCGTTCTCATCGAACAGGGTCAGCGCATCACGCACCGGGCCGCGCTGGCTGCCCACGCCCTGGGCCGTGATCTCGGCCGCCTGCAGGGCATTCAGCCGACGCTTCAAGACCGGGTGATGCAGCCAGATCAGGCCGTTGAAGAAGTCGTGCAGATTGTCTCGCGTGGGCACGCGGCCGGTGTCGAAGATGAAGGCCTCGTAGGCCTGGCCCTCGGGCAGTTCGGCCTGCGGCACGAAGCGCGGCAGGTCGAGACCTGAGGCTTGCGCATTCAAAGCGTCGCAGACCGGGGCGCCCCGCAGCACCTGGGCCGCCACCAGCAGGCCCCGCTCGCGATACGGCGCGAGCCAGGGCCGTTCCCAGGCTATGCCCTCCAGCATCACCTCCGGCCGCTGCGGGCCTGCTGAGGTTTCTCGCGCAGCACGAACTGGCTGCCGCGGCGGTCCAGCTCGAACAGCTGGGTTGCTTCGATCAGATCGATCAGCTTGCGATAGCCGTAATTGCGCGGGTCAAACGAGGCCTGGTTGCCGATCTGCTGGCCGACCGACCCGAGCGCCGACCAGCCGTCTTCGCCGGCCGCCGATTCGACCGCATTGCGCAGCAGGCTGAGCAGGCGCGCGTCGCGCTTCAGCGCCGCGGCGTCCAGGCGCAGCGGCGGGGCCGGTTCTTGCGCGCTGCTGGCGATGATATCGGCCATCACCTCGGCCACCGGGTCTACCACCGCAGCCGCCTTGGCCTTCGATGCCGGCGTCTTGCGGGCGGCCGTCTTCTTGGCGGGTGCAGCGGCCATGGGCTTGTCGGCAGCCGCCTCGCGCGGCGCGGCACTCACCTGGCCCAGGTTCTCCAGATAAAGAAAGCGCGAGCAGGCGTTGACGAAGGGCTCGGGCGTCTTCTTCGCGCCAAAACCGTAGACCGTGGCACCCTTGGCACGCAGGTGCATGACAAGGGGCGTGAAGTCGGCGTCGGACGAGACGATGCCGAAGGCTTCGGGCCGGTCGGTATAGAGCAGGTCCAGTGCGTCGATGACCATCACCATATCGGTGGCGTTCTTGCCCTTGCTGTAATCGAACTGCTGGATCGGGCGTATCGCGTACTCATGCAACGCCGCCTCCCAGCCCTTCAACTCGTTCTTTTTCCAGTTGCCATAGGCGCGGCGCACATTGGTCACGCCGCTCTTGGCCAGCTCGGCCAGAATCACGGCTATCTTGCTGCTGGGGGCATTGTCTGCGTCGATCAGCAGCGCGATGCGGTGTTCACGACCGGGGATTTGGTTCATGGGGTCTCGATTCAAATCTGGCGCCAGGCCAGGGATTCGCCGCCGCACAGGGGCTTGAGCTGGGCGTCGCCGAAGGCCACGGCATCTGGCAGGGTCCAGCTCTCCTTGCGCAGGGTCACGGTGCCGGTATTGCGCGGCAGGCCGTAGAAGGCCGGGCCGTTGAAGCTGGCAAAGGCCTCGAGCTTGTCGAGCGCGCCGGCCGCCTCAAAGGCCTGGGCATACAGCTCCAGCGCAGACAGCGCGGTGAAGCAGCCCGCGCCGCAGACCGATTGCTCCTTCAGCTGGGCCGCGTGCGGGGCGCTGTCGGTGCCGAGGAAAAACCTGGCGCTGCCAGACGTCGCGGCGGCCAGCAGGGCCAGGCGGTGCTCCTCGCGCTTGAGCACCGGCAGGCAGTAGTAGTGCGGGCGCAGGCCGCCGGTGAAGAGGGCATTGCGGTTGAACAGCAGATGCTGAGGCGTCAAGGTCGCGGCGGTGTAGGCATCGGCGCCGGCCACGTACTGAGCCGCTTCCTTGGTCGTGATGTGTTCGAACACCACCTTCAGCTCGGGGAAGTCGGCGCGCAGCGGCCGCATCACCTGGTCGATGAACACGGCCTCGCGGTCGAACACATCGATGTCGCCGGCGGTGACTTCGCCGTGGACCAGCAGCAAGAGCCCCGCGCGCTGCATCGCCTCCAGCGTCTTGTAGGTCTTGCGCACATCGGTCACGCCGGCGTCGCTGTTGGTGGTTGCGCCGGCCGGGTAGAGCTTCAGCGCGACCACGCCGGCGTCCTTGGCCCGGGCGATTTCGTCGGGCGGGGTGTTGTCCGTCAGATACAGCGTCATCAACGGCTCGAAGGCCAAACCTTCGGGCACGGCCGCGACGATGCGCTCGCGGTAGGCCAGCGCCTGCTCCGCCGTGGTGATGGGCGGGCGCAGATTGGGCATGATGATGGCGCGACCGAACTGGCGCGCCGTGTAGGGCACGACGCTTTGCATGGCGGCGCCGTCGCGCACATGCAGATGCCAGTCGTCGGGGCGGGTGAGGTGCAGCTCTTGCGGGGTGGTGGTGGAGGCCATGCCCGCATTGTCCCAAACTCTGGAGGGGGATTAGCCCCTCATTGCATCCCTTTTTGGGCAACATGCGTACCAACCATCGCGCAGCATTGCGCATCAACACTCGGAGCCGCCATGCCCATTCGCCACCTTGCCCTGCCCGCCCTCTCGCTGGCCACCGTCGCCACCGTTTCGCTGCTGGCCGCCTGCGCCACACCCGAAACCATGGGCCCGCCGGCCAAGGAGATGATTTACGCCGTCACCAGCTCCAACAAGCTGATCCAGTTCAATGCCGGCCAGCCGCAGAAGCTGCTCAGCAACAAGGCCCTGACCGGCCTGGCGGCGCAGGAGCGCCTGCTGGGCATCGACTACCGCGTGGCCAAGGGCCAGCTGTTTGCGCTGGGCGCCAGCGGCCAGCTCTACCGCATCAACACGGCCGACGGCAGTGTCAGCGCCATTGGCACACCTTCGGCACTGCCCAAGGACGGCGCCACCGAGTGGGGCTTCGACTTCAACCCGACAGTGGATCGCATCCGCGTGGTCAACGACGCCGGCTTCAATCTTCGACTGCATCCGGATACGGGCGCCGTCGTCGATGGCAACGCCGATCAGCCCGGCGTGCAGTTCGACGGCAAGCTGGCCTATGACGCAGCGGACATCAACGCCGGCAAGACGCCGGGCGTGGTGGCGGCCGGGTACACCTACAACAAGACCAACGACAAGATCACCACCAACTACGCGCTGGATGGCAAGCAGGGCTCGCTGGTTCATCAGGGCACACGCGAGGGTGTGATGCCCGCCGTGTCGCCCAACACCGGCCGGCTCTACACAGTCGGGTCGCTGGGCCTGGGCAGCTTCGAGCGCGCAACCCTGGACATCTCGGACCTGTCGAACGCGGCTTACACGGCGATCAGCAGCGGCGCGAAGTCCGGCTGGTACCGCATTGACCTGGCGACCGGCAAGGCCACGCTGATCGGCACGGTGGCGGGTGGCGAAGCGCTGGTGGGCGCGGCAATCGAGCCTTGAGCGCTGACCGCCAGCGCTCAAGGTCTCAGTCAGTTGGGGTCTTAGTGTTGCAGGATTTTTGAGAGGAAGTCCTTGGCCCGGGGCGAGCGTGCGTCGGGGTTGCCGAAGAACTCGTCCTTCTTGCAATCCTCGACGATCTTGCCGGCGTCCATGAAGATCACGCGGTGGCTGACCTTGCGCGCAAAGCCCATTTCGTGGGTCACGCACATCATCGTCATGCCCTCCTGCGCCAGGGCCACCATCACATCCAGCACCTCGCCGACCATCTCGGGGTCCAGCGCCGAGGTCGGCTCGTCGAACAACATCACGATCGGGTCCATGGACAGCGCGCGGGCAATCGCCACGCGCTGCTGCTGCCCCCCCGACAGCTGGCCGGGGAACTTGTCCTTCTGCGCCATCAGGCCGACGCGGTCCAGCATCTTCAGGCCGCGCACCTTGGCGTCGTCCAGATTGCGGCCCAGCACCTTGATCTGGGCCAGTGTCAGGTTCTCGGTCACCGACAGGTGCGGGAACAGCTCGAAGTTCTGGAACACCATGCCCACGCGTGAGCGCAGCTTGGGCAGGTCGGTGCCGGGCGCAGCGATCGAGATGCCATCGACGACGATGTCGCCCTTCTGGATCGGCTCCAGCGCGTTGACCGTCTTGATCAGCGTGGACTTTCCCGAGCCCGAGGGCCCGCAGACCACCACCACCTCACCGGCCTTGATGCTGGTCGTGCAGTCGGTCAGCACCTGGAAGCTGCCGTACCACTTGGAGACATTCTTGATATCAATCATGGCGGAGTCTCAACGGATGATTTGGATCTTCTTCTGCAAGCGACGGACGAGCATCGACAGGCTGAAGCAGATCACGAAGTAAACGACGGCGGCGACGAGGTACGTTTCAACCGGCCGGTTGAAGTTCTTGCCGGCGACCTCGAAGCCCTTGAGCAGGTCATAGGCACCGATGGCATAGACCAGCGAGGTGTCCTGAAACAGGATGATGGTCTGGGTCAAGAGCACCGGCAGCATATTGCGGAAGGCCTGGGGCAGCACGATGAAGCGCATGCTCTGGCCATAGGTCATGCCCACCGCCTGAGCCGCCTGCACCTGACCGCGCGACACCGACTGTATGCCGGCGCGCATGATCTCCGAGTAGTAGGCCGCCTCGAACACCGTGAAGGTGATGATGGCCGACAACTCCGCGCCCATCGGCTTGCCAATCAGCAGCGGGATCAGCAGGAAGAACCACAGGATCACCATCACCAGCGGGATGGAGCGCAGCGTGTTCACGTAGAACGCCGCCGGCAGCACCAGCCATTTGATGCTAGAGAGCCGCATCATCGCCAGTATCGTGCCCAGCACGATGCCGCCAATCATGGCCACCAGGGTCAGCTGGACGGAGAAGATCAAGCCCTTGGCGATGAAGCCGGAAATGACGTTCCAGTTCAGGAAGGCAAAGTCTAGGTTCAGCATGATGCCTCCCGCCGGGCTGTCCCAAGGGAGGCATGCGCCCCCTCGGTTGGCAGGAACGATGTGACGTGGGGGTTCATCATTTGCCTCCTCCCGCTGCGCCGGGAACCCGCACACGCTCTTCAATGAACAGCATGATGCGGTTGATGGCAAAGGCCGAGATGAAGTACAGGCCGGTCACGGCCAGATAGACCTCGATGCCGCGCGAGGTTTCTTCCTGCGCCTGCATGGCGAACATCGTCAGCTCGGCAATGCTGACGGCAAAGGCCACCGACGAGTTCTTGATGATGTTCATCGCCTCGCTGGTCAGCGGCGGGATGACGACGCGAAAGGCCATCGGCATCAGCACATAGCGGTACGTCTGCGGCAGGGTCAGGCCCATCGCCAGACCCGCATAGCGCTGGCCGGTGGGCAGCGAGCGGATGCCGGCCTTGATCTGCTCGGAGATGCGCGCCGAGGTAAAGAAGCCCAGCGCGAAGACGACCAGCACAAAGCTTGGAATCTCGCGCAGAGACAGAAAGATCGACGGCAGCACGTGGTACCAGAGGAACAATTGCACCAGCAGCGGGATGTTGCGGAACAGCTCGGTCCAGCATTCGCCCAGCATTGCCAGGCCCTTGTTGGGCACGGTGCGCAGAATGCCCATCAAGGTGCCCACCAGCAGCGCGACGACGAGCGCGCTCAGGCCGACGGACAGGGTCCAGCCCCAAGCCGACATCAGCCATTCCAGGTAGGTCCGCCCCCCACCGGTGTCGAGCAGGAATACCTGCCAGTCCCAAGATTTGCCCACGGGGCCTCCTCCTCAACGCGATGCCTTAAAAACGCAATCGCGGCAGGCCTTCAGGTGTGAAGTCGCCTGCCGCGTCTCGCTCAAGACTCCAACTAGTTGGGGACAGAGCGCTGCGCGGTCTGTCCCGCAAGAGTTACTTTTTAGCGTAATCCTCGGCCGGCTTGTCGTTCGTATGGCCCCAGGCGTACTTGGTGTTGTCGTTGGCCGGCATGCCCACCTTGGTGTTGGTCGGCGGGATCGGCTGTTCGAACCACTTGCTCCAGGTCTTGGCGATGTCGCCGGACTTCATCTGGGCGATGATGCTGTCGTCAACAGCCTTCTTGAAGGCTGGGTCGTCCTTGCGGATCATGATGGCGATGGGCTCGACCGACAACACTTCGCCGACGATTCTGAAGTCAGCCGGGTTCTTGGCCTTGGCGATATTGCCGGCCAGGATGGCGCCGTCCATCACGAAGGCATCGGCACGGCCTGACTCCATCAGAAGGAAGCTGTCCGCATGGTCCTTGCCGAAGATTTCCTTGAAGTCCACACCGGTGGCACGCTCATGCTTGCGCAGCAGCTGCACCGAGGTGGTGCCGGTGGTGGTGGCGACGTTCTTTCCGTTGAGCTGGGCGATGCCGGTGATGCCGGAGCTGGCCTTCACCGCGATGCGAACTTCCTCGACAAAGGTGGTGACCGCAAAAGCCACATCCTTCTGACGGGCAGCGTTGTTGGTAGTTGACCCGCACTCCAGGTCCACGGTGCCGTTCTGCACCAGCGGGATACGGTTCTGCGAGGTCACCGGCTGGTACTTGACGTCCAGCTTGGCCAGGCCCAGCTGCTTTTGCACATCGGCCAGCACCTTCTGGCAAATCTCAACGTGATAGCCCACATACTTGCCATCGCCCAGGGTGTAGGACAGCGAGCCCGAGGACTCGCGCACCCCCATGGTGACGGAGGCACTGTCCTTGATCTTCTTCAGTGTGTCTTCGGCGTGGACCAGGCCGGTGGCGCAGGACATGGCAGCGGCCAAAACGAGCAATGACTTCTTCATAGGGTCTCCTGAGGGATACAAGGTCAATCTTAGAGGGTGCAGCAGACCACGTCGGGGCGTGTCTGTGTCTACGGGGTTCTACTCATGCGCAGGTTCCGTGCCTGAATGCGGGCACCAGCATGGTGAGATGTTATCAATGTGCCGTCAGGAAAGCCCACAAGGCATTGGCCACCGGCTTGGCGCGCCGCGCCAGCTCCGGCCGCTCGCGGTAGATGCGCAATTCCATCGTCAATTCGTACTGCCCCTCTGCGCTGGCACGCACCAGGCGCCCGCCCTGCAGATCCTGCTTGACCGAGCTGGCCGGCAGAAAGGCCAGCCCGTGGCCTTCGAGCGCCATCGCCTGCAAGCCCTCGGCCATATCGGTTTCATAGATCACGTCGAACTTCAGGGGCACGGGCGAGGCCTTGGCGATCAGTTCGACCATGCGCCCCAAATAGGCGCCGGCGGCATAGCTGAGGAAGGGCACGCTGTGGCCCGGTGCACCGGGCAGTTGGAACAGCGGCCTGCCGTCCTTGCCGGCCTTGGCATAGGCCGCCACCGTCTCGTGGCCCAGCGACAGCATCTCGTAGCGCTCCGGGTCCAGCTGCAGCGGCTGGCTGGGGTGGTGGTAGGCAATCAGCAGGTCGCAATTGCCCTCGGTCAGCTGCATCACGGCGTCGTGCACATTCAGTGCGTTGAGCCGGCAGTTCAGCTCGCCGAAGCTGCGCCGCAGGTCCATCAGCCAGTGCGGGAAAAAGCTGAAGGCCAGCGAATGGGGCAACGCGAACTCGATCATGTCCTGACCCGCGACCTGGTGGCTGCGCATCATGTTGCGGGTGGACTGCAGATTACCCAGGATCTCGATCGCCTGGGCCAGAAAGGTGCTGCCGGCCGGGGTCAGGCGGGTCGGATAGAACGAGCGATCGACCAGGTCAATGCCCGCCCAGGCCTCCAGTGCCTGGATGCGACGCGAGAACGCAGGCTGGGTCACATGCCTCAGTTGGGCGGAGCGCGAGAAGCTGCGCGTCTCGGCCAGGCTGACGAAATCTTCTAACCATTTGGTGTCCACGGCGGCAGTGTAGCGGGGCGCTCAGGCCTGGCCGGGCTCGCCACCCGCCTGTTGCATGCGCCACATGGCCGCATAACGCCCACCCATCTCCATCAGCCGCTGGTGGTTGCCCCGCTCGATGATGTGGCCCCGCTCCATGACCAGGATCTCATGGGCATCGACGACCGTGGACAGCCGGTGGGCGATCACCAGCACCGTCTTGTTCTGCGCCGCCGCCTCCAGCTCGCCCTGGATGGCCCGCTCGTTGCTGGAGTCCAGGGCCGAGGTGGCCTCGTCGAAAATCAGTATCGGCGGGTTCTTCAAGAGGGTGCGGGCGATCGCCACGCGCTGCTTCCCGCCGCCGCTGAGCTTGAGGCCGCGCTCACCAACCATGGTCTCGTAGCCCTTGGGCGTGGAGGCGATGAAGTCGTGGATGTGGGCCGCACTCGCCGCCGCCTCGATCTGCTCGCGCGACGCGCCGGGCTGGCCATAGGCGATGTTGTAGGCCACCGAGTCGTTGAACAAGACCGTGTCCTGGGGCACGATGCCAATGGCGCGGCGCAGGCTGCCCTGGGTGACCTGGCGCACATCCTGGCCGTCGATGGTGATGCGGCCCGCGTCCACGTCATAGAAGCGGTAGAGCAGCCGCGCCAGGGTGGACTTGCCCGAACCGCTGGGACCGACCACGGCGACTTTCTTGCCGGCCGGAATCTCGAAGCTGATCTCGTGCAGGATCTCGCGGGCCGGATCGTAGGCAAAGCGCACCTTCTCGAAGCGCACGGTCGCGCCCCGCACGGCCAGCGGTTGGGCGCCAGGCGCATCGGCCACTTCGCGCTCGCGCTCCAGCAGGCTGAACATCTTGTCCAGATCGGTCAAGCCCTGCTTGATCTCGCGGTAGATCACGCCCAGGAAGTTCAGTGGGATGTAGAGCTGGATCATGAAGGCGTTGATCATCACCAGGTCGCCCAGGGTCATGCGGCCATCGACCACGCCCTGCGTCGCCCGCCACAGCATCGCCACCAGGGCGATGGCGATGATCATCTGCTGACCGGTATTCAGCAGCGACAGCGTGGACTGCGACTTCAGCTGAGCGCGGCGCAGCTTCTCCAGACTCTCGTCGTAGCGCCTGGCCTCGAAGTCCTCATTGTTGAAGTACTTGACCGTCTCGTAGTTGAGCAGGGCGTCGATGGCCTTGGTGTGGGCCACGGAGTCCAGCTCGTTGAGCAACTTGCGGAACTTGGTGCGCCACTCGGTCACCAGGATGGTGAAGGAGATGTAGAACACCAGCGCAATGATGGTGATGCCGGCAAACCAGACATCGAACTTCACCGCCAGCAGGACCAGCACCAGCGTCACCTCGAGCAGCGTGGGCAGGATGCTGTACAGCGAGTACGAGATCAGAGAATGCACCGCCCGTGTGCCGCGCTCGATGTCGCGCGTCATGCCGCCGGTCTGGCGCTCCAGGTGGAAGCGCAGGCTGAGGTCATGCAGATGGCGGAACACCTGCAGCGAGATGCTGCGCGCCGTGCCCTCGGTGGCCTTGGCAAAGATCAACTCGCGCAACTCCGTGAACAGCGAGGTCGTCAGCCGCAAGCCCCCATAGGCCAGCAGCAGCCCCAGAGGCAGCACCAGCAGCGCCTGCGGGTCGCCGGGCTTGATGGCCAGCGTGTCGATCAGCTGCTTGAGCAGCAGGGGCACGCCCACATTGGCCAGCTTGGCCGCGACCAGGAAGCCGAGCGCAATGCTGACCCGCCAGCGGTAGCGCCACAGGTAGGGAAACAACTTCTGCAGCGTGCCCCAGTCGGAACGGCTGGCGGCTGGCGAGGTGCTGGCGGGTGCGGCGGCAGTGTTGGGGGGCATGTGGGGCGCAGAACTTGCTTGAAGCTTGGTCGTGAAAGAATAGGGAGAACTCGATCGAGCACAGAACACAGCGTGGTCTGTCCCGCGATCCCCAGTCAGTTGGGGACAGAGCACTTCGTGGTCTGTCCCGCAAGCTATAAAAAGGCCTACATCATGACCGATGCCCCGATCTCAAGCAGTTCGCCCGATGCAATACCGCAATTCCCCCGCGAGCTGGCCCTGCGCGTGATGCCTATGCCGGCAGACGCCAACCACAACGGCGACGTGTTCGGCGGCTGGATCATGGCCCAGGTGGACATTGCCGGCTCGGTGCTGCCCGCCCGCCTGTCCCGCGGCCGCGTGGCCACCGTGGCGGTGAAGGAGTTCCTGTTCAAGCAGCCGGTGTCCATCGGCGACCTGCTGTCGTTCTATGTGCAGGTGACCCGGGTCGGCCGCACCTCGATCACCGTGCAGGTCGAGGTGATCGCCGAACGCAATCCCGTCGATCCCCATGTGGTCAAGGTGACGGAAGCGCAGCTGACCTATGTGGCCATCGACGACCAGGGCCAGCCCAGGCCGTTCAACTTGGTGGGTTGATGAACAGGGTGGTGATTCTTGGCGGTGGGGCGATAGGCAGCGCGATCGCCGCGTTTCTGAGTGCCGACCCGCAGTGGCAGGGCGAGATCCTGGTAATCGAACGTGACGCCACCTACGCACGTGCCTCATCGGCCCTGTCGGCGGCCTCGATTCGCCAGCAGTTCTCGACACCACTCAATATTGAACTGTCGCTGTACGGCCTGCAATATCTGCGCGGACTGGATGAGGCCTTTAGCTTCACCGAGCAAGGCTATCTCTACCTGGCCACGCCCGAGGGCGAGGCCACCTTGCGCGCCAACCAGGCGATGCAGAACGCCCAGGGCGCCGATATCGTGTTGATGAATCCGGTCGAGCTGCGGGCGCGCTGGCCCTGGCTGAGCGTGCAAGACCTGGCCCTGGGCACCTGGGGCCGCAGCGGCGAGGGCTGGTTCGACGGCTGGGCCCTGCTTCAGCACTTCCGCAAGAAGGCGCTGGCCCAGGGCGTTCGCTACTTGCAGGCCGAGGTGGAGCAGCTGAACCGTGCCACCGATGGCTCACTGCAGAGCATCCGCCTGGCCGGGACCGATGAGCGAATCGAGGCCGAGACCTTTGTGCTCGCCTGCGGCGCCTGGTCCGGCGCGCTGGCCCGCACGGCCGGGCTGGACTTGCCGGTGCACGCCAAGCGCCGCAGCGTCTATGCCTTCCGCTCGCCCGAGGCCGCACCACTGGCGCCCTTGCTGATCGATCCCAGCGGCCTGTGGTTCCGACCCGAGGGCGAAGGCCTGTTCCTCTGCGGTGGCACGCCGCTCGACGACAGCGACGATCTGCCGCTGGACCCGGAGGCGGATTTGTTCGAGGCCTCGCTGTGGCCAGCGTTGGCGAATCGGGTGCCAGGCTTCGAGTCGCTGCGCCTGCAGCGCGCCTGGGCTGGCTATTACGAGATGAATACCTTCGATCACAACGGTCTGGTCGGTGCGATGCCCGAGTGCGTCAATCTGCTGCTGGCCTGTGGTTTCTCGGGCCATGGACTGCAGCACGCACCGGGCGTGGGCCGTGGAGTGGCAGAGCTGATCGCCCGCGGCGCGTATCGAAGTCTGGACTTGAGCCTGCTGTCGCCACATCGCATGGCGGCGGGTCGGCCCATCGTCGAAGTCAATGTGATTTGAGCTTGACCCAGTCGCGGGCAATGCGCTCGGCCAGGCTTTCGCCCCAGACCTTGTAGCCCTCCGGACCGGGATGGAAGCCGTCGGGCGCCATCAGTTCTGCGGCGGCGCTGCCATGCAGATGCGGCGGCAGCGCCTGCATGCCGCGCTGCGTCTGCCCGATCAGGCTGCGCCCGAGCATCCTGTTCATGCGCATCGCATGCGCGCCCATCAGCCAGCGCAAAGGCTGCGGCAGCAACGGGAACGCATGCATGGGCGGCACGGCGCTGTGCAGGCTGTAGCGCACGCCGGCGCGCTGAACGGCCAGCTCGTGCAATTGCTGGACCTGCAGTGCCCAGCAGCGCGGAGAGACTTGCGCCACCGTGTCGTTGACGCCCAAGGCCGTGACCAGCACGTCGGCCGGTGCCAAGGCGGCTCCGGCCAGATGGGCCAGCGCATCAGCCGTCGTGTGGCCGGTCTTGGCAATCAACTGCCAATGCACGCTACCCTGAAGCCGCCGGGCCAGTGCCTGGGCCAATCGACCTGCCAAAGCCTCACCCTGCGTTGAAGCGCCGACACCGGCGCCACCCGAATCCCCGACAATCAGCAGCCGCAAAGCGAGCGCACCGCTGCCCGCCATCCCGCTGCGCGGGCCGGCGGCCTCGGGCAGACGCAGGGCCTGCCGGCGCACCTGCCGCCCCTGCCACAAGAGCAGCGGCGCCAGCGCCAGCCTGGCGACCTGCAGCATCAAGAGAATTTCGTGAAATCGGGCGCGCGCTTCTGGAAGAAGGCCTGGAAGGCCTCCATCGCCTCGGGAGAACGCAAGCGGGCGCCGAAGATCTCGGCCTCCGCTTGCAGGGTCGCACGCAGGGCCGCGCGATGCGGCTCGCGCATCAGGCGCTTGCTCTCGCGCACGGCGCTGGGCGCCAGCGTGTTGAAACGCTCGGCGATGCGCCGCGCGTGGTTCAGCACCTCACCGGCCGGCAGCACGGCGTTGGCAATGCCGCACTCCACCGCCTGCTCGCCGGTGAACGGGTCACCCAACAGCAGCTTCTCGGCCGCGCGGCGGTTGCCCATCAGCTGAGGCACCAGCAGGCTGGAGGCGAACTCGGGCACCAGGCCCAGGCTGACGAAGGGCATGGCCAGGCGGGCGTCATCGGCAACATAGACGAAGTCGCAGTGCAGCAGCAGGGTCGTGCCGATGCCGATCGCCCCGCCGGTAACGGCGGCGATGACCGGCTTGTCGCAGCCGATCAGCGCCTCCATGAACTGGAACACCGGCGCCTCGCCGTCATGGGGTGGGCGGGCCATGAAATCCTCGATGTCATTGCCCGAGGTGAAGATGCCCGGCTGACCGGTGATCAGCAGTGCACGCACGTTGGGCTCGGCGGCGGCGGCATTGATGGCGTCGGCCATCGCCTGGTACATCGCCGAGGTGATGGCGTTCTTCTTCTCTGGGCGGGCGATCTCTATCGTGGCCACACCGTTGATGGTGGCGGTCTTGATGCTCATGAGTCTGTCTCCTTCAAGCGTTTCGATGCCTTGCGTGTCAGACCTTGCGACCCATGCGAAGCATGGCCGCACGCTCTGACACCAACTGACTGGATGAATTGGATTTTCATGCCAAAAACCGCGCCACCTGCGGCCACAGCGTGGCCTGGAAGTGCTTGCGGAAGAAGCCGAAGTGGCCGATGCGGCGCGCGCCGATGTCCCGGGGCGCGATGCGCCGCAGCTCAGGTCTGGCACCGGCATAAAAGCTGTGCAGCGATTCAGTATTGCGCCGCGACATGAACTCGTCGTCGGTGAACGACAGCGACAGCATCGGCAGCTTCATGGCCGCGTACTGCGCGCGCAAACCCGCGCCGCCCTCGCCCATCATGTAGTCGCGGTCCAGGCACCAGCGCCGCCACTGCGCCATCACGCCGCGCGGCAGATCACCGACCTTGCGCAGCCTGCGCCCCGGGAAGTAGCCGCACAGTGGCAAGGCGAGCGGCACGACCACGTACCAGAGCCACCAGACATAGCGGCGCAACGCCATCGAGTTTTCGCGCCAGTAGCCGCTGCCGCAACCCACGGTGATGGCCCGGCTGACCCGCGCGCGGTTGGGCAGCATGCCCAGGATCTGGCCGCCCAGGCTGTGGCCCAGCCAATGGATGGGTCTCTCCGCGCCACCGAGACGGCGCGACAACTCATCCAGCGCCGCGGCCGCATCCAATTCGGCCCAGGTATGAATGTCGGCATCCAGACCGCGCAACGAGTGCTTCAGCGCCGCGGGCCGCGAAGCGCCCATGCCGCGGTAGTCGAAGCTCAGCACCAGATAGCCTTGACTGGCCATCCACTGCGCGAACTCGGCGTAGTAGCGCTGCTCGACGCCCATCGCCGGGGCGATCAGCAGGCCGGCGCGGGCCGTTTCGGCATCGCCATAGCAATGGCCGTGGAGTTCGAACCCGTCTGCCGCTTTGAAGCTGAGGCTCATGGCGCCGATATCAGAGGCGCTCGAGAATGCCCGCCGCGCCCTGGCCGGCGCCGACGCACATCGTCACCATGCCGTACTTGGCACCGGTGCGGCGCATGCCGTGAATCACCGAAGCGGCACGGATGGCCCCGGTGGCGCCAAGCGGGTGGCCCAAGGCGATCGCGCCGCCATTCGGGTTGACCTTGCTGCGGTCCAGGACGATGCCCTTGCTGTCCAGATCATTCAGCACCGCCAGCGACTGAGCGGCGAAGGCCTCGTTCAGCTCGATCCAGCCCAGATCCTCGGCACGGATGCCGGCCAGGCGCAGCGCGGCCGGAATCGCCTCGATCGGGCCAATGCCCATGATCTCGGGCGGCACGCCGCGCACGGCGAAAGACACGAAGCGGGCCAGCGGCGTCAGGCCGAAGCGCTTGACGGCAGCCTCGGAGGCCACGATCAGCGCCCCGGCGCCGTCCGAGGTCTGCGAGCTGTTGCCGGCGGTGACGCTGCCCTTGGCGGCGAACACCGGGCGCAGCTTGGCCAGGCCTTCGGCCGAGGTGTCGCGGCGCGGACCCTCGTCGGTATCGACGGTGCGGCGCTTGATGCTGATGGAGCCCTGATCCACACCCGCCAGGTTGGGGCTGCGCTCGAGAATCTCGAACGGCGTCATTTCGGCCTTGAAGTGGCCGGCCTCGATGGCGGCCAGCGCGCGGCGGTGCGATTCGAGCGCGAACTCGTCCTGCGCTTCGCGGCTGATACCCCACTGCGCGGCCACCTTCTCGGCCGTCAGGCCCATGCCATAGGCCAGGCCGATGTTCTCGTCGCGCTCGAAGATCGCCGGCGGCAGCGAGGGCTTGTTGCCACCCATGGGCACCATCGACATCGACTCGACGCCACCGGCAATCATCACCTCGGCCTCGCCGATGCGAATGCGGTCGGCCGCCATCTGCAGCGCGGTGATGCCCGAGGCGCAGTAGCGGTTGACGGTCACGCCGCCCACGGAGTTGGGCAGGCCCGACAGCACGGCCGAGACGCGGGCGATGTTCATGCCCTGCTCGCCCTCGGGGAAGGAGCAGCCGATGATGGCGTCCTCGATCGCGGCCGGGTCAAGACCCGGCACCTGGGCCAGCGCAGCCTGGATGGCGCGGGCCAGCATTTCATCAGGACGGGTGTTGCGGTAGTAGCCCCGACCCGACTTGCCGATCGGCAGACGGGTGGCGGCGCAGATATAGGCTTCTTGCACTTGCTTGCTCATGATCTCTCCAGTCAGTTGGGGACAGAGCTACTCGCTTCGCTCGAGCGGTCTGTCCCACAAGTCATCAGTTTGTAGCCCGGATGAAGCGCGGCGCAATCCGGGGATGCTGGCGGTGCCATCGCGGGCCCCGGATTCCGGCGCTGCGCGCCTGCATCCGGGCTACTCAATGCATCAGTTGCGGACGGGTTTGCCGGTGGACAACGTGCCCATGATTCTCTCCTGCGACTTCGGATGCTCCAGCAGCCCGCAGAAATGCTTGCGCTCCAGCGCCATCAAATACTCTTCGGTCACCAGCGACCCTGCCTCGACGTCGCCGCCACAGACCACATCGGCGATCAGGGCCGAGATATGGAAGTCGTGCGCGCTGATGAAGCCACCGTCACGCATATTCGCCAGCTGGCCCTTGATCGTGGCAATGGCCGAACGGCCGGCGGCAGGGAACACCGCCTTGTGCGGCGGGCGGTAGCCGCTGTCGGCCATCGCCTTGGCCTGGGCCGTGGCGACAAACAGCAGCTCGTCCTTGTTGGCGACGATGATGTCGCTGTCCAGCAGATAGCCGATCTTGCGGGCTTCCGCCGCCGAGGTCGCGACCCGGGCCGTGGCGGCGCTGGTAAAGCCGTCCTTGACGAAGCCGAAGATGTCGGCATTGGCATTGCCGGCCGCTGCCATCTCGGCCGCGCGGCGGGCGATATAGGTCAGGCCGCCGCCGCCGGGGATCAGGCCCACGCCGACTTCGACCAGGCCCACATAGGACTCCATGTGCGCGACGCGGCGGGCCGAGTAGACGGCCAACTCGCAGCCGCCGCCCAACGCCAGGCCGCGCATCGCGGCCACCACCGGCACGGTGGCGTAACGGATGCGCAGCATTGCGTCCTGCAGCTTCTTCTCTTCGGGGGCGATGCCCTTGGCACCCATCTTCAGGAACACCGGCATCAGCGATTCGAGATTGGCGCCGGCCGAGAACACATCGTCCGGCGACCAGATCACCAGGCCCTTGTACTTCGCCTCGGCGACCTCGACGGCCTTCAGCAGACCCTCGGTGACGGCCGGGCTGATCAGGTGCAGCTTGGCGGTGATGCTGGCGATCAGCACCTCGCCGTCGAGGCTCCAGACGCGAATCTCTTCGTTCTTGAATTCCTCGGTGCCCGCGGTCAGCGGATCGACGCCGCCGGCGCCGAACAGGCTTTCGGGGAAGTGTTGGCGCTGATAGACCGGCAAGGTGCTCGCACCGACGAACTCGCTGCGCGAGGCGCTCCACGACCCTTTAGCGCTGTGCACACCGCCATTGTCGGCGACCGGACCTTCGAACACCCAGGCGGGCAGCGGCGCGCTGCTCAGGGCCTTGCCCTCATCGATATCGGCCTTGACCCATTCGGCCACCTGTTTCCAGCCGGCCTGCTGCCACAGCTCGAACGGACCCTGCTTGGTGCCGAAGCCCCAGCGCATCGCCAGATCGATCTCGCGGGCACTCTCGGCCACATCGGCCAGGTGCACGGCGACGTAGTGGAAGCTGTCGCGCAGGATGGCCCACAGGAACTGGGCCTGCGGATTGGTCGATTCGCGCAGCAGCTTCAGACGTTCGGCCGGGGCCTTCTTCAGCATGCGGTCAACGATGGCCTCGGCCTTGCCGCCGGCCGGCACATAGTCGCCCTTGGCCGGGTCGAGGCGCAGGATGTCCTTGCCCACCTTCTTGTAGAAACCGGCGCCGGCCTTCTGGCCCAGCGCACCGGCCTCCATCAGCTTGGCGACGACGGCAGGCGTGGCGTAGCTGGGATAGAACGGGTCGTCCTTGAGGTTGTCCTGCAGGGTCTTGATGACATGGGCCATCGTGTCCAGACCCACCACGTCGGCGGTGCGGAAGGTGCCGCTGGACGCGCGACCCAGCTTCTTGCCGGTCAGGTCATCGACGACGTCGTAGCTCAGGCCGTATTTGTCGGCTTCGATCATCGTGGCCAGCATGCCGGCGATACCGACGCGGTTGGCCACGAAGTTGGGCGTGTCATGGGCACGCACGACGCCCTTGCCCAGGCTGCTGGTGACAAAGCTTTCCAGCTGGTCCAGCACCTGCGGCTGCGTGGTCGGCGTGTTGATCAGCTCGACCAGGTACATATACCGCGGCGGGTTGAAGAAATGGATGCCGCAGAAACGCGGCTTGATTTCTTCCGGCAGCACCTCGGCCAGCTTGGTGATGCTCAGGCCTGAGGTGTTGGACGCGACAATCGCGTGCGGCGCCACAAACGGCGCGATCTTCTTGTACAGATCGAGCTTCCAGTCCATCCGTTCGGCGATCGCCTCGATGATCAGGTCGCAGTCGCGCAGCTGTTCGAGGTGCTCTTCGTAGTTCGCCTGGCCAATCAGGGCCGCGTCTTCGGCCACACCCAGCGGCGAGGGCTTGAGCTTCTTCAGCCCATCGACCGCCTTGGCCACGATGCCGTTCTTCGGACCTTCTTTGGCGGGCAGATCGAACAACACGACCTGCACCTTGACATTGACCAGATGAGCGGCAATCTGCGCACCCATCACGCCGGCGCCGAGCACGGCCACCTTACGAACTTGGAATCGACTCACGAACTTCTCCTTAACTACTCAGTTGGGGTCGGAGCTGACTGGGTCAGGTCCAACCCGCAATTACTTCAGCTTGTTGGGGACAGAGCTTTCGGCCATGCTGCGCATGGGTCTCAAGGTCTGTCCCGCAAAAACTTATCGCCTCACTCAGCTCGAACCCAAGTCTGGGTACGACCCAGCATCGGCATGCCGATATAGCCGCGCATTTCCATCTTCTTGCCGCCTTCGATGGGCTTCAAGCGTGCCTTGTAGATCTTGCCGGTGTTCGGATCGAGGATTTCGCCGCCGGCCCACAGCCCCTTGTCATCAGCGTCCTGCTTGATGTTGCGGATGATGTTCATGCCGACGACCAGCTTGTCCTTGCGGTCATCGCTGCACTTGTCGCACTTCGCGTCCTGCTTGCTCGGGTCGAACACCTTCTCGATCGTGCCGCTCAGCACACCGGCGTTCTCGCTGATGCGCACCAGCGACTTCTCGGTCTTGCCATCGTCGTCAATCGTCTTCCACAGGCCCACGGGGGTGGTCTGTGCGGCGGCCAAACCAGCGCTCAGGGTCAGAACAGCTGCGGCAATCCATGACTTCATGCTTGTCTCCTTGTGTGGGGCATTTGTGGGGCAGAACCGAACAGGGGTTAGAAATAAGCCTCTTCCATCTCCATCAGCGGTGCCAGACCGGCGCGGGCGCTGCGGATCAGGCCTGCAGTCTCGGGCAAAAGCTTGGCAAAGTAAAAGCGTGCGGTGGCCAGCTTGGCCTTGTAGAACGGATCGCCGCTACCCTGCTTCTCCAGCGCCACCTTGGCCATGCGGGCCCAGAAGTAGGCAAACACCAGATGGCCGGCGATGCGCAGATAGTCCACCGCCGCCGCGCCCACCTCGTCGGCATTGCCGAAGGCCTTCATGCCCAGCTCGGTGGTCAGTTTGGTCAGCTTGTCGCCGATGTCGGCCAGCGGGTTGATGAACTCCTGCATCGCCTCGTTCGTGCCTTCCGCCTCGACGAACTCCTGCACCAGCTTGCCGAACTTCTTCAGCTTGGCGCCGTTGTCACCCAGGATCTTGCGGCCCAAGAGGTCCAGCGACTGGATGGTGTTCGTGCCCTCGTAAATCATGTTGATGCGCGAGTCGCGCACGAACTGCTCCATGCCCCATTCGCGGATGAAACCATGGCCGCCGAACACCTGCATGCAGTGCGAGGTGGCGATCCAGGCGTTGTCGGTCAGGAAGGCCTTGATGATGGGCGTGATCAGCGCGACATGGTCGGCGCTCTCTTTGCGCTCGTCCTCGTCGTCGGACGACAGCTCCTTGTCGATCTGCAGCGCGGCCCAGATCGCCATCGCCCGGCCGGCCTCGGCATAGGCACGGGCCGTCAGCAGCATCTTGCGCACGTCGGGGTGGACGATGATGGGGTCGGCGGGCTTGTCCGGTGCCTTGGGGCCGGACAGCGCACGCATCTGCAGCCGGTCCTTGGCGTAGGCCACGGCGTTCTGGTAGGCCACCTCGGTCAGGCCCAGCGACTGGTTGCCCACGCCCAGGCGTGCCGCATTCATCATCACGAACATCGCGTTCAGGCCCTTGTTGGGCTGACCGACCAGGGTGCCGACGGCGCCGTCCAGCATGATCTGGGCCGTGGCATTGCCGTGAATGCCCATCTTGTGCTCCAGCGCACTGCAGAACACGGTGTTGCGCTCGCCGATCGAGCCATCGGCCTTGGGCAGGAACTTGGGCACGATGAACAGCGAGATGCCCTTGGAACCCGCCGGTGCATCCGGCAGGCGCGCCAGCACCAGGTGGACGATGTTGGCGGCCAGGTCATGCTCGCCCGCCGAGATGAAGATCTTCTGGCCGGTGATCTTGTAGGTGCCGTCGGACTGGGGTTCTGCCTTTGAGCGCAGCATGCCCAGATCGGTGCCGCAATGCGGCTCGGTCAGGCACATCGTGCCGGTCCATTCGCCGCTGGTCAGCTTGGGCAGATAGGTCGACTTCTGCTCGGGCGTGCCGTGCGCATGCAAGGCCTCGTAGGCGCCGTGGCTCAGGCCCGGATACATGGTCCAGGCCTGGTTGGCCGAGTTCATCATCTCGTACAGGCACTGGTTCAGCGTGATCGGCAGGCCCTGGCCGCCGTATTCGGGGTCGCAGCTCAGCGCCGCCCAGCCGCCCTCGACGTACTGCGCGTAGGCCTCCTTGAAGCCGGCAGGTGCCTTGACCTCGTGCGTGGTCTTGTCGAGCACACAGCCCTCGATGTCGCCGGACAGATTCAGCGGCGCGATCACCTGCGAGGCGAACTTGCCCGCTTCTTCCAGCACCGCGTTGATGGTCTCGACGTCCACATCCTTGTGGGCCGGCAACATCTTGAACTCTTCGCTGACGTTCAGCAGCTCGTGCAGCACGAACTGCATGTCACGCAACGGTGGGGTGTAGCTGGGCATGGGAAACTCCTTGGGGCAGATGGGGGACCGGGCTCAGCGCAACGCGCCGGCCGAAGTAGATGGAAAGAGATTGGGGCTGCTGGCCAGGCCCGCGGACGTGGCGAAGTGCTGAATCAGGCGCTCGAAACCCTTGCGGGCACGGTCCAGGGCGCCGGGGTTGCGCATGAAACGGGCGTCGTGGTGCAGGGCGAGGATGAAGCCGTGCACCTCGAACAGCATCTGCATCGGATCGGCGTCGGGCGCCAGATGGCCTTCGTCAATGGCCAGACGGATGGCGCGCTCAAGCGCGCTGTGCCAGGTCTGCACCATGCTGGCCAGCGCGTCGCGCACCGGACCGGGCCGGTCGTCGAATTCGACCGCGCCGCTGATGTAGATGCAGCCGGAATCGACCTCGACCGAGACGCGTTTGACCCAGCGCTCGAACAGTTCACGCAGCCGTGGCAAGCCGCGTTCCTCGGTCAGGGCCGGGTAGAAGACTTCTTCCTCGAAACGGGCGTGATACTCGCGGATGACCGAGATCTGCAGCTCTTCACGCGAGCCGAAGTGGGCAAAGACGCCCGATTTGCTCATGCCGGTGACGTCGACCAGCGCGCCTATCGACAGTCCTTCCAGCCCCATATGCGAGGCCAGGCCCAGGGCAGCTTCAAGAATCACCGCCCGGGTCTGCTGGCCTTTTTGCTGGCCGCGCGTCACCTCTTTGAACAACGCACGCGGCTGCTCGGCCTGTGGGGCCTGGGCTGACTTGCTGTTGATAGCTCCGGAAGCCGACACTGCAATCCCAAAATAAAACGAACGATCGTTCTATTTTGCAGACTTTCCTGCCGACGCAACAGGGGGAAGTTGCTTATTTTTAGAGGCCGTCGTCTAGGAAGTCAGCTTTCCTCTTCCGGCACCGCAGCACTGCTGAACCCCGATACCGGCTCCTTGGCCTTGCGTTCCAGCGCCGGCTGCAGGCGCTTGGCCTCGTCCAGGAACTGCTCCACGCTGGCGCTGGGCGAGACGTGCAGCGCCGGCGGAAACAGGATGCTCAGATACAGCTCGGGGTTGAGGCGTTCGAAGCGGTACCAGTTCAGACCCAGGCTGCTTGCCAGCATCAGCGCACACATGCCGCCGGCAAACCAGCGCAGCGTCCTGCCCTTGCGCGGCTGAACCACCAGCAGATGGCCATAGATCAGCGCCGCCAGCACCAGGCTGGACAGCACGCCGCCCAGCCGGCCCAAGGTCTCGATCGAGGTGGCGTAGGCCAGCAGCGCCAGCACGAAGCTCAGCACGCTGACCGTCAGGCCCGCCAGGGTGGCCAGCCAGACATGGCGCCAGAACTCCAGCCGGTGCTGGAACAGCTTGGTTACCAGCGCCCACAAGGCCGCCCAGACGGCCAGCCCGACCAGCACGGTGAAGCCGTCCTTGACGTAGCTGGACCAGAAGCCGTCGGGCTCGGAACCGATATAGGACTCGCCCGCCACCCACAGCAGGGCCGCCAGCAAAGCCACCGTCAGCATCCATGCGGGCGTGCTGGCCACGTCCTGCATAGGCTGCTCGGGGGCCAGTTCGGCGCCGGCAAGGCGAAGCCGCAGCCGCGAGCGGCCCAGCTGCCATTCGTACCCGGAGTTCAGCAGCAGCGCATCGCCACTGTTCAGTTGCCGGCCCTGGGCCTGCACACCGTTGACGGTCTGGCCGACGGTCAGCTCGATCCGATCCGGGCCATTGCCTTGTTCGGCATGCAGCAGCGAAATCTGCGCATGCTCGGGCGCGACATGGACATCGTCCAGCACCAGATCGGACTGCAGATCGCGGCCGATGCGCAACGGCCAGCGTTTGATGTCCACATACTGGCGCACGCTGCCGTCGCGGTCCAGCAGTTCCAGAACGCCTAGTTTTTCCATGCGAAACCTTCGAGATAGTGGCGCGACAGGCGCATCGCATTGGCAAAGCTCAGGCCGCGGGCGTCAAGCCGCCCCTGCGCGCCGGCGCGTGCCTGGTCCTGCGTGGCAACCAGCACGCTGACGTCGAACAGGCCGGGCAGCTTGCGGTAGGCCGTCATGCACAGCACGACGCGCAGCGGCAGGCCGCCCTGGGTGACGAAGTGCTCCTTGCATTGGGGCGGCGTGAAGTCACGCAGCGAGCCGCTGCCGAAGCGTTCGTTGCGAAAACTGTCGCCGAACAGCTTGCTGAAGCGCACCAGGCCCAGCTTGGCGCCCTCGTAGGTCTCGTGCCGCACCGTCAGCCCGCCGGTGAACTGCGAGCCACTGATGAACAGGGTCTGCTCGAGCTGGCAGTCCGAGCGCTCGTAATCCAGCCCCTTGGTCTCCGAGGCCGATGTGCTGCCCCAGCAGCGCATGAAATCCTCGCCCGGCACCGGTATCTGGTAATGCGGATGCCCGGCCGAGCGCCAGGGCAGGGCGATGAATTTGTCCACCAGCACCTGCTGGTGCGCCAGCAGCTGGCGGGTGATCTCGGGGTACAGCGCGGTCTTGATAGCCGAGCCCTTCTGGCCCCGCGCCAGCAGCGCCTCGGCATACATCGAAGGCACCAGAAAGCTGATCTGCTCGCCATCGCGCCGGGTGGCGACATTGACGCCCATCACCCGGCCCTCCTCGTCCAGCGTCGGGCCGCCGCTCATGCCCGGATTCAGCGAGCCGCCGAAGAAGATGCTGGGGTAGAAGCTGCGCTCGACCAAGCCGTTGTAATTGCCCTCGGTCAAAGCAAAACCGACGTCGAGCGGATTGCCCAGCGAGTAGATGCGTTCGCCCTTGTTCAGCGGCTGGCTTTGCGGCCGGAAGTTCAGATGCCCACGCGTTGCCAGTTCGCCCGGTTTGGCGCGCACCAGGGCCAGGTCATGCACCACGTCGATGGCCAGCAGCTCCAGCGCCCCCTCCTTGCCATCGGCCGTCGTGTAGACCAGGCGGTAGCGTTCGGGCTGCAGGGCCATCTGACTGATGACGTGGTAATTGGTCATCAACAGGCCGTCGTCGCTGACCAGAAAGCCCGAGCCGACGCTGGCCTGGCTGGACTGACTCTTCAGCAGGGTGCGTATCTGCACCAGCTTGGCCCGCGAGCGCTCATACAGGCGCTGGGCCGACAGCGACACCGGCGCCGCCGGTTCGGCAGCAGAGGCGGCAACAGCGGGCGCCAACGGTGGTTTGGGCTGCGCGATCGCCGCGCCTGGCGCGAGGCAAAGCGCGGCGAGTAGCGGCACCACGGCAACGAATCGGGCCTTCAAGCCCCTTGCAAACGGAATAGGCATGCGGCCCATTCTAGGAGGCTGTCAAGAAGTGGCCACGCAATCGGCGTATAAGACCTATTGAGCAACAGATGGCAATTGATTACGCTAGCGTCTGACGCGGCAGTCATGCGCAACCGTCATGTGAGCCCAGCGTCTTGTGACCCGGTTTGACGACAAAGGAGGCCTGGCCTTGGATGTCCTGCAACTCGATGTGTCTGGCCGCCCACAGGCCTGGATCACCACCAAGGAAGCGGCGGTGATCTACGCCAGTGACGGCGTTGCATGGACGCTGGGCGACCCGTGCCAGGTCTTGCGCGGCGGTTTGCAGCGCCGCACCGGCCAGCAGTCGCGCATCGAGGTCCACCCCATCGTCGCCGTCAAGGGCAGCGTGCCCAGCCGGGCCTGGCGCTCGGCACCGGCGCTGTCCAATCCCAAGCTGTTTGTGCGCGACCGACTGGTCTGCGCCTACTGCGGCCACCGCTTTCATATGGACGAACTGACCCGCGAACACATCGTGCCGACCTCGCGCGGCGGCGCCGACAGCTGGATGAACTGCATCACCGCCTGCCGCGGCTGCAACGGCCGCAAGGGCAGCCGCCTGCCAGAAGAGGCGCATATGAGCCTGATGTACCTGCCCTATGTGCCCAGCCTGCACGAGGACATGATTCTGCGCGGCCGCCGCATCCTGAGCGACCAGATGGAGTTCCTGCTCGCCAGCGTGCCGCGTTCCAGCCGGCTGCACGGCTGAAGCTGAAAAGTACTGGAAGCTGAGACAGATCAAACCGTGCTGCTGGCCTTTGTCCCTGCCATCACCTTGACGGTGCAAACCGGCGTCTAATCGACCTCCCATTTGGAGGTTTTGATCATGAGAAAGCTGTTTGTTGCCGCCAGCGTGGCAACGCTGGCCACCCTGAGCGCCTGCTCAACCACCAGCCCGGACGTGGTGCAGCGCGGTGACGCGCAGCGCCTGTCTCAGGTGCAGGACGCCACCGTGCTGTCCATACGCACGGTCACTGTCGAAGGCCAGCAAAGTGGCGTCGGCGCCGCAGCAGGTGGCGTGGTCGGTGCCGTGGCCGGCTCCAGCGTCGGCGGGCGCCGCGACGGCCAGGTGGTCGGTGTGCTGGGCGCCGTGGCCGGCGCGATGATCGGCAATGCGATCGAGCGCCAGGGCACCCGCGAGGATGCGGTGGAGCTGATGCTGCAGTTGCGCAATGGCGAGCGCCGCGCCATCGTCCAGGCCCGGGGCAACGAGTCGCTGCAGCCGGGCGACGCGGTAGTCATCATCACCACCGGCGGCAAGACGCGGGTGACGCGGGCGCCGAATGCCCAGAACGCCCAGCCCATCGCTGCCGAACCGGCAGGGTCGGCCTCGCCGCCGGTAGCCCAGCAGGCGCCGGCACCCGCGATCAAGAACTGAGTTTGCCCAGCCAGGCCCGCAGCGCGTTGTTCACCGCAGCGGGCCGCTCCATGGTCAACATATGACCGCAGCGCGGAATCAGCCGCAGCTCGGCCCCGGCGATGTTGCGGCTCAGTTCCTGCGCATGCTCGGGCGGCGTGACCTGATCGTCTTCGCCGCACAGCACCAGGGTCGGGCAGCGCACTGTAGCCAAGGTGGCGCGGTGGTCGCGCCGGGTCATTGACATCCTGTTCTGCCGCATCAATCCGGCCGGACCGGCCTCCCGCAGCATCGCCATGAAGCGGCCGACCAGAGGTTTGTCGTCCAGTGCATCGCCATGCATGGAGAACGGCAGATTCGCCTGCAGCAAGGCGGCAAAGCCGGCAGGCTTGCCGTCCAGCGCCTCCTGCATCAACCGTATGCCGTCCACACGCAGGGCCGTGCGCTCCGGCGTGTCGGGTCGCGCCGAGCTGCCCAGCAGGGCCAGGCCACGCACGCGCCGCGGCGCCTGGGCATAGAGCTCCAGCGCCACCATGCCGCCCAGCGAGGCGCCGCACAGGATCAGATCACCGGCTTGTTTCGCCAGCAGCGCCTGCGCCATCTCCGGCACGCTGTCGTGGCGAGTGTGCAGATCCGATATCCAGACGCTATGGCCGTCAAACACCGGCAATTGCGCGTCCCAGATGCGGGCGTCACAGCCCAGTCCGGGCAATAGAACCAGCGTCGTCATGAGGTCGCATCGACATAGTGGGCCGCCATCGTATGCGAGAGCTGGGGCAGCTCCAGGGTCAGGCGCGGGCTGCGCGCGCCGACCGCGCTGCACAGGCCTTCGAGCAGGGCCAACATGGACAGCGACGAGGCCGGCAGCAGGCTGTTGCCGGCCGGTGCGTACAGCACATGGCGCGCCAGCGTCACCACTGGCGCAGCCGGCTGATCGGTGATGGCGGCCACCGGAATGCCGCGTGCAACGGCAAACTCGCTCAGCTCCAAGGTCAGCCTGGAATAGCGCGGCAGCGACAGCACCAACAGCAGATCGCGCTCGTCATAGGCCAGCAGCCGGCGATAGGGCTCGGTGGCACCGCCCAGACCTGCCAGGCCCTCGACATCGCCACGGAACAGACTCAGGTAGTTGACGAAGTAGCCGGCCATATAGGCGCTGACCTCGGCGCCGAACACGGCCACCCGTGGCGCCCGCAGCAGCGCATCGAGCAAGCCTTGCGCCTGCTGGTCGTCGAGATCGGCCTGGGCGCGCTGCAGGCTTTGCTGGCCCTGGCGCAGCGCGCCACGCAGCACGGGACCGGCGCCATCATCGGCCTGCGCCTGGGCGCGCAGCCTGGCCAGCGCGCCGGGCGCCTCGCCGGCCATCAGCTCATGCTGCCAGTGCTCGCGAAAGCTGGCGTAGGAGGCATAGCCCAGGGCCCGCACAAAGCGGTTGGCGCTGGCCACCGAAACCTCGCAGCGCCGCGCCAGCGCATCAATGGCCAGGGTGGCGGCCTCGAAGCGATGGGCCAGCACATGGTCGGCGATCTGGCGCTGGCGCGGCGTCAGCGCCGCATAGGCACGGGTCAGCGTATGGACCGCGGTGGGCTCGGCGGTCAGCGTCATTTGCCTGGGTCAGTTGACGGTGACGAAGCGCAGCGGGTTGGAGTTATCCGGCTGCTGCACCAGCTGCACATTGCGCTTCACGCCCCAGGACAGCTGCTGGTTGTGCAGCGGCAGCACCGCCACATCGTCGACCACCAGTTTCCAGGCCTCATGCATCAGCGCGGCGCGCTTGGGCGGATCGAGCTCGACGGCGATCTGCTGCGTCAGCTCATCGAGCCTGGGGTTGCTGTAGCGGCCCAGATTGAACTGGCCCTGGCCGCCAGGCTGCGGTGTGTTGAACAGCGCCCACAAGGCGTTGTGGCCGTCATTGCCGGCCGGCTGCCAGCCCAGCATATAGGCGGTGACCTCGCGCTTCAGCGCCTTCGGGAAGTACAGCGTCTTGGTCTCGGCCGTCAAGGTGGTCTTGATGCCGATCTTGGCCCACATCGCCGCCACCGCCTGGCAGATCTCGGCATCGTTGACATAGCGGTCATTGGGGCATTGCAGGCCAAGCTCGAAGCCGTCCGGATAGCCGGCCTGGGCCAGCAGCTGGCGGCCGGTCTCGGGGCTGTAGGGCAGGCGCTTGTCCAGTCCACCCTCGTAGCCGCGTATGCCCGGGGCCAGCAGCATGCCGGCGGGTTGAGCCGCGCCGCGCATGATCTTGGCGCGTATGGTCTCGATGTCGATGGCCTGGTACAGCGCCTGGCGAACGCGCTTGTCCTTCAGCGGGTTCTTGCCCTTGACGCTGCTGTGCAAGAGCTCGTCGCGGAACTGGTCCAGGCCGATGTAGACGGTGCGCAGCTCGCTGGCCTGCAGCACGCGCAGGGCCGGATTGGCCTTCAGGCGTTCGGCGTCCTGCAGCGGCACCGGCTCCATCATGTCCACCTCGCCCGAGACCAGCGCCGACATGCGCGTGGCGTCGTTGCCAATCGGCGTGAACACCACCTCGGTCAGGTTGTGCTCAACCTTGCCCCACCAGGCCGGGCTGACAGCGAGCACCGTCTTCACGCCCGGCTGGCGCGACTTCACGCTGAACGGCCCGGTGCCGTTGGCATTCAGCGTAGCGAAGTTCTCGCGGCCCTTGCGCACCTCGGTCGGCTGGGCGGCGCCGTTCTTCTCGCTCCAGCTCTTGCTCATGATCAGCCAGCCTGTCAGCAGGTCCGGCAGGATGGGAAACGGGGTGTTGGTGACGATGTCGATGGTGTGCGCGTCGACCTTGCGTATCTCCTTGATCTGGGCCACGTAGAGCTTGGTGTCGCTGGACTCAGAGCGGGTGCGCTCCAGGCTGAAGATCACATCGTCGGCGGTGAACGGCGAGCCATCATGGAATTTGACGCCGCGGCGCAATTCGAAGCGCCACGTCGTCGGGTTGACGCTGCGCCAGGCGGTGGCAAGGGCGGGCTCCAGCTCGAACTTCCGGTTGCGCGTGGTCAGCGGCTCGTAGACATTACCCAGAACGCTCAGCTGGAAGGACTCCTGCAGCGAGTGCGGGTCCATTGAGGTGGCATCGCCCTGGTTGGCCATGCGGAAGGTGGCGGCCTGGGCCGGAACCATGACCGAAAACGCGAGCGCCAGAGCGCTCAGTCGAAACAGGCGATTCATTATTGTCTCTCCCTGAAGATCTTCAGACCGGCATCGCATCCAGCGCCAGGCCGGCCAGCAGGCTGGCGCCGAGCGGCAGGATCTGATCATTAAAGTCGTAGTGCGGGTTGTGCAGCATGCGGCCGGCCTCGGCGCCGCCCTGGCCGACGCGCAGATAGGCGCCGGGCTTGCGCAGCAGCATGAAGGAGAAGTCCTCCGAGCCGGTGGACGGCATGGGCTTGGTGATGACGCGCTCGGCCCCGACCAGGCGCGTCGCCACCTGGGCCGCAAAAGCCGCCTCGCGTTCGGTGCTGACGGTGGGCGGGAACAAGCGCTCGTAGTCCATGCTGACGGTCGTGCCATGGGCCTGGGCCACGGCCGTGGCCACCTCCATCAGGCGCCGCTCCATCAGGTCCTGCACCGCGTTCGAGAAGGTACGCACGGTGCCGCCGATCTCGACGAAATCGGGAATCACATTGCGCGCATTGAAGTCGCCGCCGCGGATCGAGCAGACGCTAAGCACCGCCGTCTCCAGTGGTGGCACGCTGCGCGCGACGATGCTTTGCAGGGCCGTCACCACATGGGCGGCAGCCACCACCGGGTCGGCCGCCAAGTGTGGATGGGCGCCATGGCCGCCGCGGCCACTGATGCGCATCGTGAACATATCGGCCGATGACATGCAGGCGCCCGGCGCCACCGAGATCGTGCCCACCGGCAGCGTCGGCGCGTTGTGCAGCGCGTAGATCTGCTGGGCCGGGAAGCGCTCGAACAGGCCGTCGTCCAGCATCGCCTGAGCACCGCCGCGGCCCTCCTCAGCCGGCTGGAAGATCAGGTAGACGGTGCCGTTGAAGGCCCTGCGGTGGCGCGACAGATAGCGCGCCGCGCCCATCAGCATCGCGGTGTGGCCGTCGTGGCCGCAGGCATGCATCACGCCGGGGTTGCGCGACACATGGTCGAAGCTGTTGATTTCGGTCAGCGCCAGCGCGTCCATATCGGCGCGCAAGCCCACGGACTTGCCGCTGTCGGTGCGCTCGCCGTGGATTACGCCGACGATGCCGGTCTTGCCAATGTTGCGGTGGTGCTCAATGCCCAGCAGCGCCAGTTCGGTGCTGATGCGGTCCGAGGTGCGGTTCTCCTCGAAACCCAGCTCGGGCCAGCTGTGGATGTCGCGCCTCAGCGCGCCGAGCATCCCCTGCTCGCCATGCATGAAGCGATACACCGGGTGCCCCTGCTCGGGCATCAGGGCTGGCAGAACCGGGTGGCTGTTCATGGTGTGGCGCTCCTGGTGTGGCCACCGGCCAAAGCCAGCACGACACACTGATAATTAGTTTTCAATCCATTTGAAAACTCATCCTAGCAGTGTCGAAAACCATGCCCGTGAGGGTTCACCCGAATACTTGTGGTCGATGTACGCCTGCCGCCCATCGCGCCGTTGGCCTGACAAAATGAAAACTACTTTTCATCCAACTGGATACCGAAGCCGCCGCCCTGGCCGTCGCCAAAGAACAGCTGATGCTCCAAGGTGCTGAAGTCGACACGCAGCCGGGCCTCGTGCCGGCCCTGAGTCCAGCGCAGCTCCAGCACCGGCTCCGCCGAATCCAGCAGTTCGAACGCCCCACCGAAGGCCGGGTGCTCGTTGCGCAGCCGGATCAGGCGCAGCAAAGACTGCACCACCGGACGCTGCAGCTCGCGCTCGATCTCTGCATGGTCGTAGCGGCGGCGGTTGATGTCGCGCCCGACCTGGCTCTTGGCCAGTAGATCCATGTCGTTGTGACCGGCCAGCAGGCCGACGTAATAGACCTGCGGAACGCCGGGCAGGAAGAACTGCAGTGCACGCGCGATCAGATAGGCCCGGTCGTCGCGGCCCAGCGCGTCGTAGAAGGTGCAGTTGACCTGGTACAGATCGAGGTTGGACGCGGCCGCACCAGTGGCCTGCCGGCTCTGGCCCTGGCTGTTGGCATGGATGCGCTCAACCAGGGCGTCCAGTTCCTGCGGCGGCACCAGGCCCGGCGCGCCGGTGCGGTCCTGGGCATCGGCGCCTATGTCGATGATGCCGATGCCGTCATGGGTGTCCAGCACCGTCAGCGCGTTGCGTGGCCGCACCGCAATCCACTGCTTCAGTGGCGCCGCGGTCTTGAAGAACAGGGCATGCAGGGCCAGCGGCGGCAGCGCAAAGTCATAGACCCAGTCCACCCGCGCGGCGATCTCGATCTGGCGCCGGTAGTAGGCGTGGATCTCGACCAGTACCTCGATGCCCAGGGCCTTGCAGCGGCCCGCAAACTCGGCGATGAAGGCGAAGGTCTCCGGCATCATGAAGCAGGAGGCACCGGCCTTCTTGATCGCATAGCCGGCCGCATCGAGACGCACCATGCGGATGCCGCTGGCGGCAAAGCGCTGCAGGATGCCGTCCAGATAGGCCTGACCCTCCGGATGCCGGACGTCGATGTCGAGCTGGTGCGGCGTGAAGGTCGTCCAGAGAATCTTCTTCTGGCCGTTCTTCAAGCTCGCATAGCTCAGCGGCAGACCGGGCCGCGGGCGGTAGACAGCCAGCAGCTCGCGCTCGGTGGCACCGCCCGGAAACACCGTATCCAGGGTCAGGAACATGCCGGCATAGCGCGAGGCCTCGCCCTGCTGCGAATAGTCCTGGAACTGCGGCGAGTCGGCCGAGATGTGATTGACGATGACATCGGCCATCACCTCGGTCTGCCGGCACAGCGCGGCAATGTCGTCCCAGTCGCCCAGGCGCGGATCGACCTGGGTGTGGTCGATCGGGTCAAAGCCGGCATCGGCACCGTCGATCGGATGGAAGAAGGGCAGCAGATGCACGCCGCCAAAGGTCTGCCGCAGCGGGCCCTCGAGCAGTTCGCGCAGCTCCCCGAGGCCGCCGCCGCCGAGGCGGTCGACATAGGTGATCAGCTGGACTTGGTTTTTCATGAGGTTTCGGCCAGGGCGGCGCGCGGCTTCGATTCGGTGCGCACGCGCAGCATCGCCACGGCAGCCAGCACCAGCAGCACGCCGGCCAGGCGTATCACGTTGTCGGGTCGTCCGCCGAGCAGGCTCTGATAGATCAGCGGCAAGGTCAGCATCTGGATCAGCATCGGCACGACGATGAACATATTGAAAATGCCCATGTAGACGCCAGCCCGCTGCGGCGGAATGGCGCCGGCCAGCAGCACATAGGGATTGCCCATGATGCTGGCCCAGGCCAGGCCCACACCCAGCATCGGCAGCAACAGCAGCCCGGGTTGGCGGATCTCGGGAATCATCCACATGCCCAGGCCGGCCAGGGTCAGGCACAGGGCGTGCACACGCTGGGCGCCGAAACGGCGCGTGAACGGCAGCATCGCAAAGGCCGCACCGAAGGCGACGAAGTTGTAGAAGCCGCCGATCTGTCCGTTCAGCAGGCCGGCGTCGCGAAAGCCGACCGAACCGGCGTCCTGGGTATGGAAGATCGTCAGCGCCAGCGACGGCACGATATAGATCCAGTAGCACATCATCGCGTACCACTGGAACAGCGCCATCCACCACAGCTGGCGCATCGTCGCGGGCATCGCGCGGAAGGCCGCCACGATCTCGGTGAAGGTGGCGCCCAAGCCCCGCGGTCGCGCGCGCAGGGCCTGCAGCTCGACCGGGCTCAGCGGCAGCTCGGGCACACGCCGCACCGACCACCAGACCGTGGTGAACGAAAACAGCGCGCCGATCATGAACGCGGCCACCGTGACCTGCGGTATGTTGCTGGCATTGACGGCGTCCTTGTCCATGCCCAGCCAGACCATGATGGACGGCGCCAGATAGGCGAGCGTCTGCGCCAGGCCGGTGAAGGCACTCTGCGTCAGGTAGCCCTGGGCATGCTGGGACGGATCAAGCCGGTCGCTGACATAGGCGCGGTAGGGCTCCATGGTCACATTGTTGGCGGCGTCCAGTATCCACAGCAGGCCGGCGGCGAACCACAGCGTCGGGCTGGAGGGCATCAGCAGCAGACCCAGGCTGCACAGGATGGCACCGATCAGGAAGTAGGGCGTGCGCCGGCCCCAGCGGGTCACCGTGCGGTCGCTGAGCGCGCCCACGATGGGCTGCACCAGCAGGCCGGTGATGGGCCCGGCCAGCCACAGCAGCGGCAGGCTGGCCTCGTCGGCGCCCAGGTACTTATAGATCGGGCTCAAATTGCTCTGCTGCAACCCGAAACTGAACTGGATGCCGAAGAAGCCGACATTCATGTTCACGATCTGCCAGAAACTCAGGCGCGGCTTCATGCGTTGCTCCTTGTCGAGGTCAGTGCCCGCCGCCAGGGCAGGAAGAAGTCGTCATCGGCCGGGGCCGGGCCGCGCTGGCCGCACATCGCAGCGGCAAAGCCATTGGCCAGGGCCAGTGCCGACGCAAGCTCGACACCGCTCAGGCTGGCGGCCAGCAGCATGGCGCTGAAGGCGTCCCCTGCGCCGACGGTGTCGGCAAGTGCCGGCACCGCGACCGCCTCGCCTTGCGCCTCGACGCGGCCGTCGGCATCAAAGCTGGCATAGCCCAGCGCACCGCGGGTCAGCACCAGACGGCGCAATGCGAAACGCCGCATCAGCAGGGACACCGCCCCGCTCAGCGCCGCCGGCGCGTCGTCGCCGCGGCCGGGCAGATCGAACCAGGCCAGCAACTGACCGAGTTCGGCGTCGTTGAGCTTGACCCAGTCTGCCTGCTGCAGGCAGGCGGCGGTCAAGTCGGCCTCGCTCGCCCCCTCGCGCAGATTCAGGTCGAGAAAACGCAGCGCCTGCCGTTCGCCACAGGCCTGCAGGACGCCGCGAAGACTGGCCCGCGAGACCGGCTGGCGCTGCGCCAGGCTGCCGAAGTAGACGACAGAATGCCGCTGCTGCCGAGCCAGCGCCAGCAGCGGCGCTGCTTCGATCCAATCCCAGGCCGCGTCCTCATCGATATGAAAGCGATGCGAACCGCTGGACTCGATCACCCTGACGCGTCCGGTCGGGTGCTGCGCATCGAACTGCAGACCGGCCCGGTCGAGCCCGAACCGGCCCATGCTGCCCAGGATCAGCGCCGCGCCGGCGTCGTGCGCCCCCAGACGGGTGCCCAGCAGCGCCGGCACGCCCAGGGCGGCCAGCGACCGCGCCACGTTCAGGGGTGCGCCGCCGGCCACCTGCCGATCGGAGAACTCATCCACCAGGGCCTCGCCCAGCACCAGCACAGTGGCCCGATCCGGCTGCATCATTCGTCTCAGAACTCGAACTTGAGGCTGGCTCGCAGGCTGCGGCCGTTGAGTGCCCGCGCGGCATGGCCGTCGCCCTCGATCTCGGTGTAAGCCAGCGTGTTGAACAGATTGTTGGCCGAGACCGAGAACTGGGTGCGTGCGTTGACCTGATAGCTGACGAAGGCGTTGACGATGCTGTAGGCAGGCATGGTGACGGTGTTCTGGTCGTCGCCGTAGGATTTGCCGGAACCTATCAGCGACGCGCCCAGCTCGAGGCTGCCGATGCTGTAGCTCGGCGTCAGCTGATAGACCAGACTGGCCTGGCGGCGCGGCTTCTTGCCGACCACGCTGGCATCATTGGAGGCCTTGATCTTGGCGCTGGTGAACGTGGCGCCACCGTTGATTCGGAACGCCCCTTGGCCATAAGCCGCCTCCAGCTCCAGGCCGCTGGCCTGGTATTTGTTGGCCGTGAACTTCTGCGTCGTGACCTCGAAGTTGCTCTCCTTGGTGCGGGCATTGAACAGCGTGCCGAACAGGCTCAGCCCGCCGCTGCGCCACTTCGCGCCGGCCTCGACCTGGTCGATCTCGTTGACCGAGATCGGCACCGAGCCGTCGAGCGGATTGCCGTAGAGCAGCCGGTCGGCACTGAAGGCCACGCCATTGCTGGCCCGCGCAAACACCGCCAGATCGCGGTTCAGCGCATAGTTGGCACCGACCGAGTAGGAGCTGTGCGAGACCTTGTAGTGCACCGGCTTGCGACCGGTCAGGTCCCAGGTCTGCGCCGCGTTATTGCCCGCCAGTGTGTAGCCATCGGCCTTCTGCTGGTCGCGCCGCAGGCTGGCGTCCAGGTTCAGCGGGCCGGCCTCCCAGGCCAGCGCGGCATAGGGCGAGGTCTGCGTGTACTGCACGTCCCAGGTGCGCGTGCAGCAGCCGCCCCAGGTGGTCCAGCCCTGGGCCACCGGCACGCTGCTCGGCGCACCGTTGGCGTCCACGACCTGGGCATGGTTGCCGCTCATGGTCAGGTTGTACTGGTTCCAGAACCAGGTCTGGGCGACGTTCTGCAGGCCGTGGAACAGGCCGCCGACGGCCGTCAGCTTACCGCCACCGGCGCTCATGACCTTGCTCAGCTTGAGGTCGTTAAAGGTGTTGTCCAGATTGTCCAGTGAGGTGTTGAACAGCGTGCCGGTGAAAAAGGCCGCCTTGCCGTTGTTGCCGTTGTCGGCCGGGAACAGCGCGATGAAGCGCCCCGAGTTGTTGGCCTTGCGGAACTTCTCATCGAGGCTCAGGCCATCGCCCAGGTCGAACTTCGCCTCCAGGCCGAGCGCACTGCTCTTCACGTGCAGGCCGTCACGGGTAGCGGTGCTGGTGTAGCCGCCGTCCTTGTTGAAGCCGGTGTCACGGGCCAGGCCCGGTGTGATGAAGAAGGCGGTGCGCGGATCAATGCCGGCGATCGTATTGATGCGGCCGTTGCTCACCGTCACCGGTACAGGCAGCAGCGAGGGGGTCTTGTCGTCCAGCACCTTCAGGCTGGCACGCACAAAGCCGCTGGCAAAACGCTGTGTGATATTGGCCTTGATCTGGCCGCCGTTCTCGACGTTCATGCCGGTCGGCCGCCCGCCCTCGCCGACGCGCTGGTAGCCGCCGACGTGGAAGGTGGTGTCCGCTCCGAGCTTGCCGCCATAGTCGGCGTCAACCCGCCACTGGCGGCGATCCAAACCGGCGCTCAGGCCCAGACTGCCGCCGGGCTGGCTGCCGGTCTTGCTGATGAAGTTGATGATGCCGCCCGGCGAGTTGCTGGCCAGGGTCGAGGCCGATCCCCCGCGCACCACTTCCAGCCGGTCGGTGTTGTAGTCAGCGCGCAGGAACTGGTCGGCGGTGCCGAAGGCGATGTCGCCGAACAGCAGCAGCGGCAGGCCGTCTTCCTGAATCTGCACATAGCGCGAGCCGCCCGCAGACAGCGGCACGCCGCGCACGGTGATATTGGCATTGCCCTCGCCGCCCGAGGATTCCGAGCGCACGCCGGGTACCGAACGCAGCAGTTCGGCGGCGCTGGTGGCACCGGACTTCAGCAGTTGTTCGCCGTCCAGCGTGCTGACGGACAGGCTTTGCTTCATCTTCGAGCTGCCGCTGGTGCTGCCGGTGACCAGCACCTGGTCCAGCTTCAGGCCATCGCGGGCCTCGTCGGCCGGCTTGACGGCCTCCTGGGCACGTGAGGCGGTCGGGGCAAAGGCCAGCAGCAGACCGAAGGCCAGCGGGGCGAGGCTGAACGGCGCGGAAATGTCGCGAACTTGCATCTTGTCTCCTTGTACAGGCAGGCCCTTCGGACCTTGCTCCGTGATGTGTGTATGAGCGGCACGCAGCGCCGGCGCCGCGGACGCCCCCCAGGCGGGGGCGCCCTGCACCAATTGCGCTCCGTTGGCACCATTGTGTGATCTTTCAAATATTTTTGCAATCGATTGCATTTCAGGGTAAACACGAAGTAAGTCGATATATACGTGTAAACATCAGGCCAACCAAGCGATTGCAAGAGAAGTCTTGCAATCAATTGCAATCGAAGCCTCAGGTGGCCGGCGGGCCGGCGGGCGCGCTCTCGCGCACGACCAGGTAGACCGGCAGCGTGCTGGGAGCGACGCGCTCGCCGTCGAGCAGGCGCATCAGCGCCTGCACCAACTCGGCGCCGGCCGCGGCAATCGGCTGATGCACGCTGGTCAGCGGCGGGTCGCAATAGGCGGCCAGCGGCATGTCGTCATAGCCGACCACACCAACGTCGTCCGGCACCCGGCGTCCCAGCGCGCGCAGCACCTGGATGGCCTGCAGGGCCAGCAGGTCGCTGCAGGCCACCACTCCGGTGACCTCCTGCCGCGCGGCAAAGAAGCTCTCCATCGCCGCCCGCGCGCCACTGACCTCGAACGGCACCGGCAGCTCGAGGCCCGGGTCGGGCTGCAGTCCGGCCTCGATCAGTGCTTCCCAATAGCCCTGCCGGCGCAGCATCACCTCGGGCAGGCCGGCATCGCCCAGAAAGGCCAGCCGGCGTCGGCCGGTGCTCAGCAGATGCCGGGTCGACAGCCGACCGCCGAGCACGTTGTCGCCACCGACACTGCAGTACAACTGCTGCGCGATCTGCCCGCCCCACACCACCACCGGCAGCCGGCGCGCCGCCAGGTCGTTGAGCTGATCGTGATGACGCCACTGGCCGATGATCAGCAGCCCGGCCGCCTTGCCGGACTCCACGGTCTGGGCCGCCAAGTCCAGCCGATCGGCATCGACCCGCGACAGCAACATGTCGTAGCCAAGATCGGTCAGGGCATCGGCGATTGCGCCAACGATCGACAGGAAGAACGGTTCGGAGATGTGCTGGCGCGCCTGCGCGTCGTAGGGCACCACGACCGCCACGGTGCGGTTCTTCTGCAGACGCAGGTTCTGCGCCCCGAGATTGATCGAGTAGTTCAGCGATCGTGCCAGCTCGGCCACGCGCGCGCGGGTCTCGTCGTTGACCAGCGGGCTGCCGGCGAGCGCCCTCGATACGGTCGACACCGACACGCCGGCAAGACGGGCAATGTCGGCCATCTGCAGGCGCTTCTTGTCAGCGGTCTTTTGCGCCATCAGGTCGGCGGACTTCAGGGTCTTGGGCTCGGGCATCGTGCGCGCATTCTGCCGCAGGCCGCGTCGCGCGGACGCGCGCCCGGCCTGGTCTCAGCCGGCACTCTGCAACAGCGCGCGACCGCGCCCCTCGGCCTTGGCACGGTAGAGGGCTTTGTCGGCCTGCTCGATCAGGTGCGATGGCGTGTGCTCGGCACTGGGCAGCAGGCTGACCACGCCTATGCTCAGGCTGACCACCTCCAGATCGGGGGCGTTGGCATGGGGAATCTGCGCAGCCAGGACCTCCTGCACACAGGCCTGGGCCACCCGCATCGCCGCCGCCGCATCAAGCCCCGGCAGCAGGAGGGCAAACTCCTCGCCGCCGTAGCGCGCCGCCAGATCACCCGAGCGGCGCGCGTAGCGGCCCAACAGCCGGGCCACCTGTTGCAGGCATGCGTCGCCGACCACATGCCCGTAGTGGTCGTTGTAGCGCTTGAAGTGGTCGACATCGGCCACCAGCAGGGCTAGCGGCGAGCGCTGACGGGCGCCGCGCATCCACTCGGCCTGCAGCTGCTCCTCGAATTTGCGCCGGTTCGCCAGGCCGGTCAGCGCATCGGTGCTGGACAGATGTTCCAGCCGGTCATTGGCATCGCGCAGCGCCTGCTGCTGGGCCACCTGCTGGGAGATGTCGCGCATCATCGCGACGAACTGGCGCTGCTCGCCCGCGCGGGCCTCGGTCACGCCCAGGTTGACGGTCAGGATATGGCCATCGCGGTGGCGCAGCTTGACGTCGCGCGACTGGCCCAGCATGGCCGGCAGACGGTCGGCCATGAATTCGGCCAACTCCAGCTCGTTGCGCACGCCGCCTGGCGCGTCGGTGAACATCAGGGCGCTCTGGCCGATGATGGCCGGCACCGGGAAGCCGAACAGCCGCTCGATACTGGCATTGGCCGAGAGGATGCGGCCCTGCTCGTCGAACACGGCCACGGCCACCACCGCGCTCTCGAAGATCGACTGGATGCGCGCCTCGCTTTCGGCCAGCCGGGCGTTGACGGCCACCAACTCCTGCTCGCGCCGCATCAGATCGGTGACGTAAGTGTGGAAGGAGGTCAACGCGCCCTCGGCCGTGCGTCGCTCGTTGATGCGCACCCAGCGGCTGCCCGGCAGCTTGACGACGAAGGGCGTGCCATCGGCGCGGCGGTGACGTTCCAGGCGCTCGGCGATCCACGCATCGACCCGGCCCTCGGCCTCGGGAAACTGGGCGCGCCCGACACCAAAGCGCAGCGTCTGCTCAAAGCTGACGCCGGTCAGCAACTGCATTGCCATCTCAGGGTAAAGCTCGCGGTAGCGCTGGTTACAGACCACCAGCTTGTCGTCGTGGTCGTAATAGGCAAAGCCCTCGGGCAGCGCATTGATCGCGTCTTCCAGGCGTTGATTGGCCTGCTGGGTTTCGGTCAGCAGATCGGAATGCACACTGTCCCGGGCCACGGTGACCGCACTGCGCTGGGCCAGCGTCGCACGCAGGCCCAGGCCCAGGATGGCCAGCGCACCCAGCCCGGCCAGGGCCAGCTGCACCGCGAGCGAAAGGGCCTGACCCGACAGCGCCAAGACACCCAGGGCCAGCAGCGCCAGCGAGGCGAGCAGCAGATCGGCACCCAGCGACAACGCGCCGCCCGACCGGTGCGGGCTGGCACGAGACTTGGGCTTGGCGACGGTTGTTCTACTCATGTTCAGCCATGGCCCCTTGCGTGGAAGCGTGCATTGCGTCGAGTCTGAGCGATGCGGCGGCGAGCCACATACGCCGACGCGGCCCGCTACTTCACATTTGCAACTTTATCGCCACAACTTCGGGCGCGAGCCCGGACAAATACCCTCTTGGTATTCGCGCTCGCTTGCCTCAAGATCAGCCTTCTCCGCTGCACTCCCGCCCGATGCGCCCTGCCCGCCCGCCGCTGCCCGCCACCATTTGGGCGCTTGGTTTTGTCAGCCTGCTGATGGATGTGTCATCCGAGCTGATACACAGCCTGCTACCGGTGTTCATGGTCGGCGCCCTGGGCGCCAGCGCCCTGACCCTGGGCCTGATCGAGGGCGCGGCCGAGGCCACGGCGTTGATCGTCAAGGTCTTCTCCGGTGCCTTGAGCGACTATTTCGGCAAACGCAAGCCGCTGGCGGTGCTGGGCTACGGCCTGGGCGCCATGTCCAAACCGCTGTTCGCGCTGGCCGACAGCGCCGGCATGGTGCTGGGCGCCCGGCTGATCGACCGCGTGGGCAAAGGCCTGCGCGGCGCCCCTCGCGATGCGCTGGTGGCCGATCTGGCGCCGCCCGGCATGCGCGGCGCCGCCTTCGGCCTGCGCCAGTCGCTGGACACGGTGGGTGCCTTTGTCGGCCCGCTGCTGGCGATCGCCCTGATGCTGCTGTGGGCCAACGACTTCCGCGCGGTGTTCTGGGTGGCGGTGATTCCAGGCCTGCTGTCCGTGGCCCTGCTGTTCTTTGGCGTGAAGGAGCCCGAACGTCCGGCGCAGGCCCAGCGCACCAACCCGATCAGCCGCGCGCATCTGCGGCGGCTGCCGGCCGAATTCTGGTGGGTGGTGGGCCTGGGCGCCCTGTTCACGCTGGCGCGCTTCTCCGAGGCCTTTCTGGTGCTGCGCGTCGCCCAGGGCGGCCTGCCGCTGGCCTACACGCCGCTGGTGCTGGTGGGCATGAATGTGGTCTATGCGCTGGCCGCCTATCCCTGCGGCAAATTGGCCGACCGCTGGCCCGTCAGCTATCTGCTGATACCCGGCGTGGCCCTGTTGCTGGCAGCCGATCTGGTGCTGGCCGGCAGCACCGCCCCGGCCAGCCTGGCACTGGGCCTGGGCCTTTGGGGCCTGCATATGGCGATGACACAGGGTCTGCTCGCGGCGCTGGTGGCCAGGACCGCACCCGAGGATCTGCGCGGCACGGCCTACGGCATGTTTTATCTGTGCAGCGGGTTGGCCCTGCTGCTGGCCAGCGGCCTGGCCGGCTGGCTGTGGGACAGCCTCGGCGCGCCCAGCACCTTCCTGGCCGGTGCCGGGTTTTGCCTGCTCAGCCTGCTGGCGATGCTGCACCCCGGCCTGCGGCGCCTGAGCGCTCAGCCGGCATAGGCCCGCTGCAGCACCGCCTCCAGCTCGGCCTGCCCGATCAGCGCCGTGCCATACACCCGCCCGGCGCCCAGATCGAAACGGGACGCAATGAAGGCATCGGCCACCGACGGCGGCGCATGCTGGCGCAACAGCATGCCTTGCGCCAGCAGCACCAGATCCTGGGCAAAACGCCGTCCACGCGCCTCCAGCTGATCGGGAGGCAAGGCCAGGTCTTGCCGCAGGGACTGCACGGCGGCGAGCAGACGCAACTCGCCATGGGCCTGCTGCTGCCAGTCATCGAACAGTGCAAGCAGGGCCTCGGGCTCGCGTGCAGCGGCGCGCAGCACATCGAGGCACATCACATTGCCGGAGCCCTCCCAGATCGAATTGACCGGTGCCTCGCGGTACAGACGCGCCAAGGTGCCCTCCTCGACATAGCCGTTGCCGCCCAGCACCTCCATCGCCTCGCCGGTCAGCTCGACGGCGCGCTTGCAAACCCAGAACTTGGCGGCCGGGGTCAGGATGCGCTTCAAGGCGCGCTCCACCGGGCTGTCATCGCGTTCGAAGGCCTGAGCCAGCCGCAGCATCAGCACTGTGGCGGCCTCGCTCTCCAGCGCCAGATCGGCCAGCGCCGCCCGCATCAGCGGCTGTGCTATCAGCGGCTTGCCGAACACCACGCGCAACCGCGCCCAGTGCAGTGCCTGCACCAGGGCCTGGCGCATGATGGCGGCGCTGCCGATGACGCAGTTCAGCCGCGTGTAGCCGGCCATCTCGATGATGGTCGGTATGCCGCGGCCCTCCTCGCCCATCATCAGGCCCCAGGCATCGAGGAACTCGACCTCGCTGCTGGAGTTGGACTTGTTGCCCAGCTTGTTCTTCAGGCGCTGGATCTGCACCGGGTTCTTTGTGCCGTCAGGTCGCCAGCGCGGCACGTAAAAGCAGCTGTGGCCCGAGGCGCTGCGTGCCACCACCAGATGGGCGTCGCACATCGGCGCGCTGAAAAACCATTTGTGGCCGCGCAGCAGGTAATCGCCGCCGCGCCCGCCCGCGCCCACCGGTGTGGCCGTGGTGGTGTTGGCGCGCACGTCCGAGCCGCCCTGCTTCTCGGTCATGCCCATGCCCAGCCAGATCGAGTGCTTTTGCGCCACAGGCAGGTCGCGGGCGTCATAGCGGCTGGAATGCAGCTTGTCGCGCAGGGTGGCATAGAGCGCCGGCTCCTTGCGCAGCACCGGGATGCTGGCCTGCGTCATCGTCGCAGGGCACATCGTGCCGGCCTCGATCTGGCCATGCAGATACATGCCGGCGGCGAAGGCCGTCCAGCGGCCGCTGCGCGCCGCCTCCTCGAAGCTCAGCGAGACCAGGCCCTGACCGCGGTACAACGCCAGCAGCTCGTGCCAGGCCGGGTGGAAGTCCACCTGGTCGATACGGCGGCCGCGGGCATCGAAGGTCTTCAGCTCGGGTGTGTAGCGGTTGGCCTGCTCGGCCAGCTGGTAGGTCTCGGCCCGGCCCAGCACGCGGCCAAAAGTCGACAGCGCATCGGCATGCCAGCCGGCGCCGGCGCGCTGCACGCCCTCGACCAGGGCGGCGTCGGTGTCGAACAGCGCGTAGTCACGCAACTCGTCCACCTGGTTGCTCAGCGTGTGGGTTTGCCAGTTCATCGCGGTCTCCGGTGATCTTGTTTGGGGCCAGTTTAGGCCGGCGGCGCTACAGTGGCTCGCATGCAAACCATACAAATCCATGCGCCGATGGCCTGCACCGTGCTGGTGGTGGCGGTACAAGGCGGCGATACGGTGCGCGCCGGGCAACTGCTGCTGGTGCTTGAAGCGATGAAGATGGAACACGAAATCCATGCGCCGCAGGACGGCGTGGTGAAGGACGTGCTGGCCGTCGCTGACGAGCTGGTGCAGGAAGGCGATTTGCTGCTGAGCCTGTCGCCGCAAGCCATGGCGTCCGCCCCGGCGGCGAGCCCTGCCGCAGCGACGGCGGCCGTCCGCGATGACCTGCAAGCGCTTCGTGCCCGTCTGGCGCTCACGCAGGACGGCAGCCGCGCGCAGGCCATCGCCAAGCGCCATGCCCTGGGCCTGCGCAGCGCGCGCGAGAACATCGCCGATCTGTGCGATGCCGGCAGCTTCAGCGAGTACGGCGCCCTGGCCGTCGCCGCCCAGGCCAGCCGTCGCAGCGCCGACGACCTGCAGCGCAACACCCCGGCCGACGGCCTGGTCTGCGGCACGGCCGCGATCAATGGCCAGGCCTGCGCCGTGCTCGCCTATGACGCCACCGTGCTGGCCGGCACGCAAGGTATGCGCAACCACCAGAAGACCGACCGCCTGCTGGGCGTGGCCCTGCAGCAGCGGCTGCCGCTGGTGCTGTTCGCCGAGGGCGGCGGCGGCCGGCCCGGTGACACGGACATGCCCATCGTCGCCGGCCTGCACGTGACGACCTTCGCCAGCCATGCGCGGCTCAGCGGCCAGGTGCCCATGGTCGGCATTGCCGCCGGGCGCTGCTTTGCCGGCAATGCGGCACTGTTGGGCTGCTGCGACGTGATCATCGCCACCGAGGCGAGCCATATCGGCATGGGCGGGCCGGCCATGGTCGAGGGCGGCGGACTGGGCGTTTTCGCACCTGAGCAGATCGGTCCCAGCGAGGTGCAGGCGCGCAACGGCGTGATCGACGTGCTGGTGCGGGATGAGGCTCAAGCCGTCGCCGTCGCCAAGCAATACCTGGGCTACTTCCGGGACTCGGTGCCCGACTGGACCTGCGGCCCGCCCGAAGCGCTGCGCCAGGCCCTGCCCGACAGCCGGACCCGCAGCTACGACATGCGCGCGCTGATGCAGCAGGTGGCCGACACCGGCTCGCTGCTGGAGCTGCGCCCCGGCTTCGGCCCCTCCGTTTTGACGGCGCTGGCCCGCATCGAGGGCCGGGCGGTTGGCCTGTTGGCGAGCAACCCGGCCCATCTGGGCGGTGCGATCGATGCCGATGCGGCCGACAAGACCGCCCGCTTCATGCGCTTGTGCAACACCCATGGCCTGCCGCTGGTGTCGCTGATCGACACCCCGGGCTTCATGGTCGGCCCCGCTACGGAGGCCACGGCCCAGGTGCGCCATGTCAGCCGCATCTTCGTGGCCGCCGCGCACCTGCGCGTGCCACTGCTGGCCCTGGTCATTCGCAAGGGCTATGGCCTGGGCGCGATGGCGCTGGCCGGTGGCGGCTTCCACGCGCCGCTGGCCACGGCCGCCTGGCCCGGCGCCGAGTTTGGGGCCATGGGGCTGGAGGGCGCTGTGCGGCTGGGCTATCGCAAAGAGCTGGAGGCTGAAGCAGCGGGGCCGGCGCGCGAGGCGCTGTTCCAGTCGCTGCTGCAACAGCAGATCGCCAACGGCGGCGCACTGAACATGGCGACCACGCTTGAGATCGACGCGGTGATCGACCCGGCCGACTCGCGCCACTGGCTCAGCCAGGGTCTGGCCGCCGGCAGGATAGGCCCGCTGTTGCCCGGCGGGCTCGACACTTGGTGAGTGCCTGCTTCAGGTGGAAGCGAGGCGTGCCTTGACGTGACCCGTCACGCAACGTGCCAGCGCCAGCTTGTTGGCCTTCTGCAGGGCCATCAGCAAACGGTGATCGACAGCACCGCCGCCCAACTCCGTGCAGAAACGGTCCTGCACATCGTCCTGCACGCGCAGCAGCAGATGGGCGGTGACCTCGGCGTCGGCCAGAGCGCGGTGGGCACGGCCGGCGGAAGGCAAGGCATGAAAACGGGCCAGGCTGCCCAGCTTGTGGTTCGGCGCCTGCGGATAGAGGCGCCGCGCCAGCAGCAGGGTGCAGGCGAACTGGTGGGCCGGGTCGGGCTCGCAGTCGGCGCGAGCGATCTCGGCCTGCCAGAAGCCCCGGTCGAAGGCCGCGTTGTGAGCCACCAGCGGGCAGCCGTGGGTGAAGCGGGCGACGTCCCGCATCACCGATTCGGCGCCGGGAGCGGTGCGCAGCATGGCGTTCGTGATGCCGGTCAGCTGCTCGATGAAGGGCGGCACCCAGGCGCCGCTGTTCATCAGGCTCTGGAAACGGTCGACGATGCGGCCGCCCTGTACCAGCACGGCGGCAATCTCGGTCGCGCGCGCGCCCTGACCGGGCGACATGCCGGTGGTTTCAAAGTCGATCACGGCTAGGGTCTGCATCGGGGGTTTGTCTGTTCGGGTCGGCTGCGCAGCGCGAGATAATAGGGCCTTGACCGGGTTCGGCACGGCTTTCGACGCTTTGCCGTATAACGCCGGAATCTCTGAAACAGCTTGCAGGCAGGTAATCCCCATGAACGAAGTTCAGCAACGCATCGACGCCCTGGTCAAGGGCAATCACGTCGTGCTTTTCATGAAGGGCACGGCCCAGTTCCCGATGTGCGGCTTCTCCGGCCGTGCGATCCAGATCCTCAAGGCCTGCGGCGTCAACGAGCTCAAGACCGTCAATGTGCTGGAAGACGAGGGCATCCGCCAGGGCATCAAGGAATACGCCAACTGGCCGACCATTCCCCAGCTCTATGTGGCCGGCGAATTCGTCGGTGGCTCGGACATCATGATGGAGATGTACGAGGCCGGTGAGTTGCAGCAAGTGATCAGCGCATCCTGATGCCTTGCGTGCCGGACCTTGCTGTACCCGGCAAGCTCGGGCACCAACTGACTGGCCAGCGCCTGGTCCTCGGGATCACGGGCGCGACCGGTGCGGTATATGGCTTGCGGATCTTGCAGCGCGCCCGCGCGCTGGGCGTGCAGACCCATCTGATCGTCACCCCCGCCGGCGTCCTGAACGTGCATCACGAACTGGGCCTGAGCCGCAGCGAGCTGGAGGCCGAGGCCGATCAGGCCTATGCGCCGGCCGACGTCGGTGCCTGCATCGCCAGTGGCAGCTTCGCCACTGCCGCGATGATTGTCGCGCCCTGCTCGATGAAGACGCTGGCCTCGGTGGCCCATGGCTTTGGCGACAACCTGCTGACCCGCGCCGCCGACGTGACGCTGAAGGAGCGCCGCCGCCTGATCCTGATGGTGCGCGAGACGCCGTTCAATCTGGCTCATCTGCGCAATATGACGGCCGTGACCGAGATGGGCGGCATCGTCTTCCCGCCGATGCCGGCCTTTTATCACCACCCGAAGTCGATCGACGAGCTGGTCGACGACACGGTGGAACGGCGCTGGAGCTTGCCGGCATCGCCGCCGCCCAGCCGCTGGCCTGGGCCGGACTCAGGAACGGTTCAGCGCGCTGACGATTGCTCGCCGGGCAGCTGCCACATCCTGCGGTTGGCGAACACGGCATTGGGATACTCCGGCCGGCCGCGGCTGCCGTTGTAGCGGCCCAGGGTCAGGAACAGATCGCCCTTCTCGACATCAAGGTAGTGGCGCAGGATCACGCAGCCAAAGCGCAGATTGGTCTGCATATGGAAGAGCTGGGCCGGATCGCCGTCGCCGATCAGGCGGGCCCAGAACGGCATCACCTGCATATACCCCCGTGCGCCGGCCGAGCTGATCGCGTACTTGCGAAAGCCGCTCTCGACCTGCACCAGGCCCAGCACCAGGGCCGGCTCCAGCCCGGCGCGTTTCGCCTCGTACCAGACCGTCTCCAGAAACTCGATGCGGGTGACATGCTCGCTCTTGCGCTTCTTCAGGCGCTCGCTCATCTCGCCCAACCAGCGCAGATAGGCCATGCGTTGGTCGATATTGTCGAAGCTGGGCTTGGGCGGCGCGCTATTGGCCACCGCGGCCGACAGGGCCGAGCGCACCGAATTGGCCAGCGGCTCCTCGACCTGGCTGCCGGCGCGGGCCAGGCCCGGCAGCGAGGCCAGCGGCCACGCCAGCGCAGCGCCCAGCAGGCCGCGCCTGTCCATCACCGCCATCCGATTCAAGCCGCGAGCTGAGCCCGCAGATGCGCGGCCACCTCGGCCGGGGCCATCTTGCTGGCCTCGGTGTCGCGGCGACCCTGGTACTCGACATGCCCTTCCTTCAGGCCACGGTCGCCCAGCACCACGCGGTGCGGCACGCCGACCAGCTCCCAGTCGGCCAGCATCGCGCCGGGGCGCTCGCCGCGATCGTCAAGGAGCATATCGACGCCGGCGGCCATCAGCTCGGCATAGAGACTGTCGGCGGCGGCCTTGACGTCGGCGCTGCGGTCATAGCCGATCGGGCAAATCACGACCGTGAACGGCGCAATGCCATTGGGCCAGATGATGCCGCGCTCGTCGTGGTTCTGCTCGATCGCCGCGCCCAGGATGCGGGTCACGCCGATGCCGTAGCAGCCCATCACCATCGGCTGCGGCTTGCCGTTCTCGTCCAGGTAGTTGGCCTTCATCGGCTCGCTGTACTTGGTGCCGAGCAGGAACACATGACCGACCTCGATGCCGCGTTGTATTGCCAGCACGCCCTTGCCGTCGGGTGACGGGTCTCCGGCGACGATGTTGCGGATGTCGGCCACGGCGTCGGGCTCGGGCAGATCACGGCCCCAGTTGACACCGGTGAGGTGGAAGTCGGCCTCGTTGGCGCCACAGACGAAGTCGCTCATATTCGCGACGGTGCGGTCGGCGATGACCTTCACCGGCTTTTTCAGCCCGATCGGACCCAGATAGCCCGGCTTGGTGCCGAAGTGATCTTCGATCTCGCCAACGGTGGCGAAGCGGAAACCATTCTTCAGGCCCTCGACCTTGCTGGTCTTGACCTCGTTCAGGTCGTGATCGCCGCGCAGCAGCAGCAGCCAGACCACGCTCTTGACGATTTCGCCCTTGTCGTTCAACTCATCGGTGGCCAGCACCAGCGACTTGACGGTCTGCGCCAGCGGCAGGCTCAGCAACTCGGCCACATCGGCGCAGGTGCTCTTGCCCGGTGTCGGCGTCTTGGCCAGTGCCTGCGTGGCAGCAGCGCGCTGGGCGATCAGGCCCACCGCCTCGGCCTTCTCGATATTGGCGGCGTAATCGCTGGTCGGGCAATAGACGATGGCGTCCTCGCCGGTTTCGGCGATGACCTGGAACTCCTGCGACACATCGCCGCCGATCGCGCCAGAGTCGGCTGCCACGGCGCGGTACTGCAGACCCATGCGGTCGAAGATGCGGCAGTAGGCGTCATACATGGCCTGGTAGCTGCGCGTGCCGGACTCGACATCACGGTCGAAGGAATAGGCATCCTTCATCGTGAATTCGCGGCCGCGCATCAGGCCGAAACGGGGCCGGCGCTCATCGCGGAACTTGGTCTGGATGTGATAGAAATTCTTGGGCAGCTGCTTGTAGCTGCGCAGCTCCTGGCGGGCGATGTCGGTGATGACCTCTTCCGAGGTCGGCTGTATCACGAAGTCGCGGCCGTGGCGGTCCTTCACGCGCATCAGCTCCGGGCCCATCGCCTCGAAGCGCCCCGTCTCCTGCCACAGCTCGGCCGGCTGCACCACCGGCATCAGCAACTCGACCGCGCCGGCGCGGTTCATCTCCTCGCGGATGATGGCCTCGACCTTGCGGATCACCCGCAGGCCCATGGGCATGTAGTTGTAGATGCCGGCGCCCAGGCGCTTGATCATGCCGGCTCGCATCATCAGCTTGTGGCTGGCGACTTCGGCGTCTGTGGGCGCTTCTTTGAGCGTGGAGATGAAGAACTGGGAGGCTTTCATAGGGTCTGTGGCTGTCCGGGCAATGGGTGGCCGGATGAGGGAAAGCGATGAGGGCCCCAAGATGGGTACCCAATGCAATAATCAATCCAACTAAAGATTCGAGGTTGATTATGCTCGACCGTGAGGGGTTTCGACCCAACGTCGGCATCATCCTGCTCAACCACAGGAACCTGGTGTTCTGGGGCAAACGCATCCGGACCCATTCCTGGCAGTTCCCGCAAGGGGGCATCAAGCACGGCGAGACGCCCGAGCAGGCGATGTACCGTGAGCTCCACGAAGAGGTGGGACTCAAGATTGAACATGTCCGTATTCTGGCGCGCACCCGCGACTGGCTGCGCTATGAGGTGCCCGAGCACTTCATTCGCCGCGACGCGCGTGGCCATTACCGGGGGCAGAAACAGATCTGGTTTCTGCTGCAGCTGACCGGCCGCGACAGCGACCTGAACCTGCGCGCCACCAACCATCCGGAGTTCGACGCCTGGCGTTGGAACGACTATTGGGTGCCGCTGGAGTCGGTGATCGAGTTCAAGCGCGGGGTCTACGAGATGGCGCTGACCGAATTGGCCCGCTATCTGCCGCGCAACAATTATCACAACCGCTATCTGCGCTCGGGCATGCGGCCGCATCGCGAGGACGGCCAGCCGGATGATGGCCAGCACAGCGGGCATGGTGAGCTGGAGGAGCAGCAGCCGCTGCCACCGATCGAGCCGAATTAAGACAGGGTGCTTGCTACGCAAGCACCATATTGTCGCGGTGGATCAACTCGGGCTCGGCCGTATAGCCCAGCAGGCGCTCGAACTCGCTCGAAGCCTTGCGGGCGATCAGCCGCGCTTCGTAGCTGGAGTAGTTGGTCAGGCCGCGAGCCAGCTCCTGGCCGGCCTCGTCACGCACGGCGATCACATCGCCGCGGTGGAACTCGCCCTGCACATCGATCACGCCGACAGACAACAGACTCTTGCCTTCAAGCTTGACCTTGGCGGCGGCACCAGCGTCCACGCGCACCGCGCCGCGCATCTGCAGATGATCGGCCATCCATTGCTTGCGGGCGGCCATTTTTTGCGTCGAGGCGGTCAGCGCCGTGCCCAAGGCCTCGCCGGCAGCCAGACGCAACAGCACATCGGGTTCGCGGCCCCAGACGATGACCGTGCTGGCACCGCTGCCGGCCGCGCGCTTGGCGGCCAGTATCTTGGTGATCATGCCGCCGCGACCCAGGCTTGAACCGGCGCCGCCGGCCATCTGCTCCAGCTCCGGCGTGCCCGCCACGGCCTCGTGGATGAAGCGTGCGTTCGGGTCCTTGCGTGGATCGGCCGAGTAGAGGCCGCGCTGGTCGGTCAAAATCACCAACGCATCGGCTTCGACCAGGTTTGCGACCAGGGCGCCCAAGGTGTCGTTGTCACCGAACTTGATCTCGTCGTTGACGACGGTGTCGTTCTCGTTGATGACCGGAATCACTTTGTGCGCCAGCAGCGTCAGCAGGGTCGAGCGGGCGTTCAGGTAGCGCTCGCGGTCGGCCAGATCGGCATGGGTCAGCAGCACCTGGGCGCTGCCCATGCCCTGCTCGCGCAACTTGGTCTCATACATCTGCACCAGGCCCATCTGGCCTACGGCGGCGGCGGCTTGAAGCTCGTGCAGCTCCTTCGGGCGGGTGCCCCAGCCCAGGCGCTTCATGCCCTCGGCGATGGCGCCGCTGGAGACCATGATGACCTCGCGACCCTGGGCCGCCAGACCGGCCAACTGATGGCACCAGTTGCCGATCGCCTCGGCGTCAACGCCCTTGCCCTCGTTGGTGACGAGGCTGGAGCCCACCTTGACGACAATGCGGCGTGCGTCCTTCAGTACCGACACGCTCATGCGTCACCGCCAGGCGTGGACTCCTCGGCTGATTGGAAGCGAGGGTCGATCTCTTCGACAATGCGCTGAGCCTTGTCCACATGCTGGTAAATGGCCTGAATCAGGCCTGCGCAGCCTTCGCGGGTCAGCGCCGAGATCTCGAACACCGGGCCCTTCCACTTGTAGCGCTTGACGAAATCCTTCACGCGGGCGGCGCGCTCATCGGCCGGCACCATGTCCAGCTTGTTCAGCACCAGCCAGCGCGGCTTGTCGTACAGGCCCTGGTCGTACTTCTTAAGCTCGTTGACGATGGCCTTGGCCTCCTGCACCGGATCGACGCTGGGGTCGAACGGGGCGAGATCAACCACATGCAGCAGCAGACGCGTGCGCTGCAAGTGGCGCAGGAATTGATGGCCCAGGCCGGCGCCCTCGGCCGCACCCTCGATCAGGCCGGGGATGTCGGCGATGACAAAGCTCTGCTCCGGGCCCACGCGCACCACACCGAGGTTCGGATGCAGGGTCGTGAACGGGTAGTCAGCAATCTTCGGCCGGGCATTCGACACCGCCGTGATCAGGGTGGACTTGCCGGCATTGGGCTGGCCCAGCAGACCGACGTCGGCCAGCACACGCAGCTCCAATTTGACCTTCTTCTGCTCACCGGGCCAGCCGGGCGTCTTTTGACGCGGAGCGCGGTTGGTGCTGGTCTTGAAGTGCAGGTTGCCGAAGCCGCCGTCACCGCCCTTGACGATCAGCACCGGCTCGCCATGCACCAGCAGCTCGGTCAGGATCTGATCGGTCTCGACATCACGGATGATGGTGCCCACCGGCATGCGCAGGATGATGTCCTCGGCGGCGGCGCCAAATTGATCGGAGCCGCGGCCCTGCTCGCCATTGCGCGCCTCGTGCCGCCGCGCATAGCGGTAATCGATCAGGGTATTGATATTGCGGTCGGCCACCGCATACACACTGCCGCCGCGCCCGCCGTCGCCGCCATTGGGGCCGCCGAACGGAATGAACTTTTCGCGACGAAAGCTCGCGCAACCCGCCCCGCCGTTACCGGCTACGACATCGATGGTGGCTTCGTCAACGAACTTCATGGTGTGTGCCTCGGTGCTTGGGCAATGATATTGCAGAGTGAGCCGTCGCCGGGCCGTCCCAAGACAGCGACACCCCCTGGGGGGCGGACGACGCAGGAGGCCTGGGGGCCCACTGAAATGCAAAAGCCCCGGGCAAGCCGGGGCTCTTTGGCAAACCGCGCCACCGCAAGCGGTGGCAAACGGTTTAGGCCGTCGTCACGAAGACGGTTTGGCGGTTCTTCGGGCCCTTGATGGCGAAGGAAACCTTGCCGTCAACCAACGCGAACAGCGTGTGGTCCTTGCCAATACCGACGTTGGTGCCGGGATGGAATTTGGTGCCGCGCTGACGCACGATGATGCCGCCGGCCGAGATCACCTGGCCTCCGTACACCTTCACGCCCAGCATCTTGGGTTGGGAGTCGCGGCCGTTCCGTGTGGAACCGCCGCCCTTTTTCTGTGCCATGGATTAGCTCCTTGTCTAGTTGCCGAACGATGTTCAGGCCGCGAGCACTGCGCTGATTTCCAGCTCAGTGAACGTCTGCCTGTGACCTTGGCTCTTCTTGTAATGCTTACGACGACGCATTTTGAAGATTCGCACCTTGTCGTGCTTGCCCTGTGCCACCACCGTGGCCTTGACGCTTGCGCCGGCTACCAAGGGAGTCCCAACCTGCAGGTCCGCGCCGCTACCAATAGCGAGCACCTGGTCGATCACGATCTCTTGGCCAACATCCGCAGCAATCTGTTCTACTTTGATCTTTTCGCCAGCAGCAACTTTGTAT
>Ga0187842_1000001_pt1 | contig 221075 bp, 186 predicted proteins | sample SpaLakP09_SKY_41_FD_134514 | JGI IMG/M metagenome (GOLD analysis project Ga0187842, IMG submission 134514) | Oligotrophic lake water microbial communities from Sparkling Lake, Wisconsin, USA - SP09_SKY_41 | ecosystem: Environmental > Aquatic > Freshwater > Lake | place: USA: Sparkling Lake... | reverse complement strand
TCCTGTTATCCGGATACACTCCGCTTGATCCACGCGGAGAACATTGATGACTAGGTCAATTTCTAGTTGAATTTAGGAGATAGCATCTCTTTTCGCAGGCTGATGCCTATCTGATGCCTAGCTGCCGGATGAAAATATTAGACTGCCGACAGACTTTTCGTAAGTCTTTGAAAGAAATGGTAGACGCTGAGGGGTTCGAACCCACGACCCGCTGATTAAGAGTCAGCTGCTCTACCAACTGAGCTAAGCGTCCCCATTTCGGGCTGGCCAGATGCGCAGGCCCGTTTGGAGCGCCGCCTTTGATGGGTTTCGTGGCCTTTGTCAAGCATGACAAAGCGACTTATTGGAATTGTCCACGCTTTGCACCCGGGTGGCGTTCGATGGACATCATGATTCCCACGCACAGCATCATGGTGAGCATCGATGACCCCCCGTGGCTGACAAAAGGCAGGGGGATGCCCGCGACCGGCGCGAGGCCCACAACCATCAACAGGTTGATCATGATATAGAAGAAAATGGTGCAGGTCAGGCCGGCGGCGACGAGTTGCCCGTACCGCGTCTTGCTCTGCATCGCGACGCTCAGGCCCCAGCGCATGAGCAGATAGTACATGAAGAGGATGAAAAAGCCGCCGACGATGCCCCATTCTTCCGCCATGGTGGCAAAGACGAAATCGGTATGTCCTTCGGGTAGGTAATCGAGATGGCTTTGTGTGCCGTTGCCAAAGCCTTTGCCGAATATGCCGCCTGACCCGATCGCGATTTTCGACTGGGTGATATGATAGCCCGCACCAAGCGGATCATTTTGCGGGTTGAGGAAGATGAGGACCCGGTCCTGCTGATAGGCCTTTAATCCAAAGAAAAACACCAGTGGCGCAAGAACGGCGACGCCCACGCCCGCGCTGATGAAATATATGAGGGGCAGGCCCGCCATGAAGCCAACGACGCCCAGGCCGAAGGCGTACGCAATGGCGGCGTCAAAATCAGGCTGAATAATCACCAATATGCTTGGCAGCAGCAGGATAGCGCCCAGCGGCCAAATGGCGTCAAATCCGTAGATACGGTTCGGTGGAAGCCGGTCGAAAAACCACGCGGCGGCAAGAACCATCACAGGCTTCATCAGTTCGGATGGCTGAAGCGTGATGATACCAAGATTGATCCAGCGCTGGCTGCCGCCGCCGACAAAACCCATCAGCTGCACCACGACAAGCAGGACAAGCAGCAGCAGGTATAAAGGAAAAGTCATCGACTTCCAAAATTCAAGCTTCATCCGCGACATCGCGATGGCCATGGCCAGCAGGACCACGAACCGGATGACATGCTTTCCGGCCCATGGTTCAAAATGACCACCTGCTGCCGAATAAAGTACCGTCGCGCCAAAGCCGACCAAGGCGGCCAATATGAAAATCACGCGCCACGGCAGGGCTGCGATCGGGGCGGGGACTATGCTGTTCATGTCGTCGGATCCAGCGGCGGGGGTGCCGCCGGTTGACCTTGGAAGGCCGCATATTTCGATGCCATGCGTTGTTCGATATTGCCGCCCCAGCCAGCTTCGAGCGCCTCCAACGAAGCCATCGCTTTTTCCCGGTCATACAGGAACGTCAGAACGTCTTTCGCGATCGGTGCAGCGGCACGCGCGCCGCCCATGCCATGTTCAATGACGACCGACGCGCCATAGCGCGGGTTATCGACAGGCGCGAAGCACACGAACAGGCCATGGTCGCGATATTTCCACGCGCCTGATTGCCCGCGCTGTGATCCTGCAATGCGGCGCACTTGCGCGGTGCCGGTTTTCCCGGCCATCGCGATGCCCGGAATGTCCAGCCGGCTGCGTACGGCGGTGCCATCGCCGTTGACGACGCGGTTCATGCCTTCGCGCACCACGGCCAAATGTTCTTCGGGGAAACTGAGCCTGCCCGGCGCCGGGCGTTTTTTGAGGATGATTTCAGGTTGAATGTTCAGGCCCGATGCGATCCGCGCCGCCATTATGGCCAATTGGAATGGGCTAACCGAAACATAGCCCTGACCAATGGTCGCATTCAGCGTGTCAGATTCGCTCCACTTTTGGTCATATTTGCGCATCTTCCATGCGCTATCAGGAATGGTACCATATCGTTGCGACGGAAAGGGAAGGGGGAACTCCTGCCCAAGACCAAGCGCCTTTGAAAATGGTGCAATCGCGTCATAGCCAATGCGACGGCCCATCGCATAAAAATAGGTGTTGCAGCTTTTCATCAGCGCGTTGGCCATGTTCATCGGACCGTGTCGCCCGAGGCATTTGAAGACGCGGTTACCCAGCCGGTATCCCCCGCCACACACAACGGTTTCTTCTGGATCGACGCCATGATGCAGCATCGCAAGCGCAGCCGCTGGTTTCACTGTCGACCCCGGCGGATATAGCCCCTGCAATGCTTTGTTGAGCATCGGGATATGGTCATCCGAATTCAGCATTTTCCATTCGACGCGGCCAATGCCATCGGAAAAGCTGTTGGGATCATAACATGGCATGGACGCCATCGTCAGTATGTCGCCGGTCAGGCAATCGAATATCACCACCGAACCGGATTCCAGCCCCAGTCGGCGCGCGGCATAATTGTGCAGATCGATATCGATGGTCAGTTGAACGGGCTTCCCCGGTATGTCTGGCCGGGTGGCCAAGTCGCGGACGATCTTGCCGCGGGCCGTAACCTCGGTGCGCTTTGCGCCGGGTTCGCCCTGCAAGCGGTCTTCAAGCGTCTTTTCGAGGCCATCCTTGCCGACCTTGAAACCCGGGGTAATCAGCAGCGGGTTTTTGTTCTTCTGATATTCTTCGGCCGACACCGTGCCCACATAGCCGATGAGATGGCCCACCGCCGCGCCGCTTGGATAAAAGCGCGAATAACCCTGCCGTGGGCTGACCCCGGGAAGATCGGGCAAGCGGACGCTGACGGCGGCGAAGCGTTCATAATCCAGCCCGTCGGCCACCTGAACAGGTTGAAAGCCCTGTGCCAGTTTCAACTCACGATGAATGCGGTCGACATCGTCGGTCGACAAGGCCAGCAGCTCCGCCAGCGTCTTGACGGTCTGTTCTTTATTGACGAGCCGGTCGGGAATGATGTCGACACGAAAATCCGCACGATTGGTTGCGATGGGTTTGCCATAACGGTCAACGAACCAACCGCGACGTGGCGGGATGATGGTAAGGTTGACCCGATTGCTTTCTGCCAGCAGCTTATATTTCTCGTTATCGGCCACGGCGATATAGGACATACGCGCTGCAACCGTCAGGCCGATCGCTGCCTGCACGCCGCCTACAAAAGCGGCACGGCGGGTAAACGTGAAATCAAGCTGTCCTGATGTAACCTGTTTTTCGACCTTCATGTTGCCAATCGCCAGCTGTCGAGACGCGCGCATATTCGCACGGCCAGCGGATATAGCAATATGGACAATATGATCTGCGGAATCAAAACAGCGGGCTCAGGCGCGGCGTGCGCCATGCCCGCAATCCACAATCCACCCAACAGCACAGCCGCGATAACAATAGCCGCAATAAGCCAATCCTGAAGATGATCGCGCCAGATAGCGCGCGCATCGATAATCTCAATGCTGAGCATAGCGAGCGACCACAACAATCCGGCGCTGCCAAAGGGTTGGCCGCTGAACACATCATCCATCAAGCCAAATGGCACGCCGGACCAAACGGGCAGAAGCCCGGGACGCATCAGGCGCCAGCTTAAAAACATCAACAGTCCAAGCGGCGGCAACAGCGGTTCTTCGGTGAATATTGGCAACGCCGTAATCATCGATGCAATAGCGACCGACGCAATCGGAATGGCCAGCATCTTGAGCAGCGATTGTTCGCGGTCAAAACGGGATTCATATTCCCGTGCCGGACGGGTGGGCAGGCGAATGGTCGTCACCGGAATTTTCATTCCGCAACTTCCTTGGTTTCACCGTCAGGGGCCGCCGCCTGCTGGGCCGCGCGTGCTTCGCCCTGATACGGTCGCATCACCATGGCATAAGGTGTGTTTCCGGGGTCGGCATAGGGTATCGCCAACGCACCATCGCTGGTTTTTTTGATGACGCGCGCGAACGGAATATTGGGCGGATACAGCCCGCCATTGCCCGACGTCACAATGACGTCGCCGACCTTGAACGGACTTTCGCCCAAGTTCAACGGCTTGATCAGCACTGTGCCATTGCCAAGGCCCGCCGAGAACGCCGGAAGGCCATCGCTGGCGCGCATGACTGGGACCAGATTTTCAGCGTCTGTGACGAGAAGAATACGTGCCGTTGTCGGGCCAGTTTCGATAATGCGGCCAATCAATCCGGAAGGACCGCGCACAGGTTGCGCGCGCTCCACGCCAAAGTTGCGGCCGATGGACAATGTGGCCACGCGCCGCGTGCTGGATGCGGTTGAGCTGATCAGGCGGCCCACGGCGACTTGGCTCTCGCCGTCCTCGGACAATTTTAGCAATCCGCGCAACCGCGCGTTTTCGACGCGCAGCGCTTGCGCCTCGATCAGCTTTTTCCGGTTGGCCTCTGCTTGCTTTTGAAGCGCGGCATTTTGGGAACCTGCGTTGATATAAGCCGCCAAAGTCGCATTCATGTTCTGCGCCGACCGGCGGACATTGCTAAACATACGCGCAACCGGCGCTGTTATTTCTGCCCCTGCCGCACGAAGCGCCGAAAAGCCGGCAGGATCAGCCACCGATATTGCCAGCAACAAGGCAGCCACTATCGTTCCTGCAATCGCGACGACATAGGTCACGAACAGGCCATATTGCGCCTTTCGGGAAAATCCGGGGCGCCGGTGTTTGGGCGGCGCCATGCTGAGACCTATATCAGGCGGTCAGCAAGACGCCACGGAAGATGGGGTCTTCCATCGCCCGGCCTGTACCGATTGCAACGCAGGTCAGCGGGTCTTCAGCGACCGTGACCGGCAGTCCGGTTTCATCCCGCAGATATTCGTCGAGGCCAGCCATCAACGCGCCGCCACCGGTCAGGACAATTCCTTGATCGACGATGTCCGCCGCCAGTTCTGGCGCGGTATTTTCAAGCGCGATGCGCACGCCTTCAAGGATAGTGCCAATGGGTTCCGACAAAGCTTCGGCAATTTGCGCCTGGTTGATCGTAATTTCCTTTGGCACGCCGTTTACAAGATCGCGGCCCTTGATGTGCAATGTCTGGCCAACGCCATCTGCTGGTGGACGTGCGGTACCGAAATCCTTCTTGATCCGCTCGGCCGTCGCTTCACCGATCAACAGGTTATGGTGTCGTCGGACATAGGAAACAATCGCCTCGTCCATCTTGTCACCTCCGGTACGTACCGAGGTGGTGTAGGCAAGGCCGCGCAACGACAGCACGGCAACTTCGGTGGTGCCACCGCCGATGTCGACGACCATTGAACCGATAGGCTCAGTCACCGGCATATCCGCGCCGATGGCTGCGGCCATCGGCTCTTCAATCAGGAACACTTCGGACGCGCCCGCGTTGGACGCGGCATCGCGAATCGCGCGGCGCTCGACCGATGTCGAACCCGACGGAACGCAGATGACGATTTCGGGGTAGCTGAACATGCGGCGCTTGCCGTGCACTTTGTGGATGAAGTGCTTGATCATCTGTTCGGCCACATCAATGTCGGCGATAACGCCATCACGTAAGGGGCGAATGGCTTCGATGCTGTCGGGGGTCTTGCCCATCATCAGCTTTGCGTCATCGCCAACCGCCTTTACGCGCTTGATACCGTTGAGGGTTTCAATCGCGACCACCGACGGCTCGTTCAGGACGATACCTTGACCGCGTACATAGACCACCGTGTTAGCGGTGCCGAGGTCAATTGCCATGTCTTGTGATGCGAAACGGAAAAACTTGCCAAATACCATTTAATTTCTACCCAATCCGTTTTGGAGAGACTCCTTTGGAGCGCGTCCAAATAATCGCGCGGTCCTAGCGGAATTTGCTGTTTTTAAAAACAGATATTTGGCTGGAGTGCGAACGATTAAGGAGTCGCTTGGGCTGTGCGCTTGGGCTAGGAACCTGCATATGTCAATAAGAAGACTCCCTGAAAATCTGGTCAACCGGATTGCCGCCGGTGAAGTGGTCGAAAGACCGGCCAGCGCGTTAAAAGAGCTGGTCGAAAACGCCATCGATTCGGGCGCCCGTAATATTTCGGTGCGGCTAGGTGCAGGCGGCATCGACTTGGTCGAAGTCACCGACGATGGCTGCGGCATGTCGCCTGCCGACATGGCGTTGGCGTTGGAACGCCACGCGACGTCGAAACTGCCCGATGAAGATATCGAAATGGTGTCGACTTTGGGTTTCCGGGGGGAGGCTTTGCCATCCATCGCCAGCGTGTCCAAAATGACGCTCGAAAGCAGGCCGGCTGGCGCCGAAGGCTGGACGCGGACGGTGGACCATGGCGTCTTGACAGGTGAGGGACCGGCCGCACTGCCGCATGGCACGCGTGTTCGCGTTGAAAATCTGTTTGGCAATGTCCCCGCCCGCCGCAAATTCCTGCGCAGCGCGCGGGCCGAATATGCCGCCGCGCTCGACGCCATGAAGCGGCTGGCGATGGCGCGGCCGGACATTGGCTTTACCGTTGAACATGACGGCCGGCGCGTGCTGGCGGTGCAACCCACCAACTCACGACCCGAACGCGTGGCCGCGCTGACCAGCGGGGAGCTTATCGACAACAGCGTTGCGCTTGATTTCGAACGCGAAGGCGTGCGCCTTGGCGGGGTCGCGAGCCTGCCCACCTATAATCGCGGCGTTGCCGACCACCAGTTCCTGTTCGTCAATGGCCGTCCGGTAAAGGACCGCCTGCTGATTGGCGCTGTGCGCGGCGCTTATGCCGAAATGCTGGCGCGGGACCGGCATGCGGTGGTGGCGCTGTTCATTGATCTGCCGCCAACGCAGGTCGACGTAAACGTCCATCCGGCCAAGACTGAAGTCCGCTTTCGCGAGCCCGCGTTAATTCGCGGTATGATCATTTCGGGGCTGCGCCATGCGTTGGACCAGTCCGGTTTCCGCGCGGTGCAACGACCATCGGCGGACGCGCTTGCCGCATGGCAGCAGGAACCGATCCAGACCGCGCAAGGCGATATTTTTGCGAAACCTGCTGCCGCGATAGGATCTGGCTATCAGGGGCAATATGGCCAGCGTCCGACCTATCCATCGGCATATGAAAACCGCAGCAGCTTTGCAGATATGGGCGCGATCCCGGGCGAAGACCTAGCGCCACTCTGGGGCAGGGCCGCCGTCGCCCACGAACCCGTGCCCGAACGCGCCAGCCACCCGCTTGGCGTCGCGCGCGGGCAAGTGGCCAACACTTATATCGTTGCCGAGGCCGAAGACGGCCTTGTCATCGTTGACCAACATGCCGCGCATGAACGGCTCGTGCTCGAACGGATGCGCAAGGCGATGGCTGCGGCGGGAGGCGCGGTGCCTTCGCAAGCGTTGTTGCTGCCGCAAGTCGTTGAGCTCGACGAACCCGCCTGCGACCGGCTTGAGGCGCGCGCCGATGAACTGTCCGCATTCGGACTGGATCTCGAACGCTTTGGCCCCGCCGCTATGCTCGTGCGCGCCACGCCAGCCGTGCTGGGTGATGGCGATGCCAAGGGATTGCTGGAGGATCTGGCCGACGACCTTGCCGCTTATGATGAAGCCTTGTCGTTGAAAGAACGCATCGACCATGTCGCCGCAACGATGGCCTGCCACGGCTCCGTCCGCGCTGGCCGTGTCTTGTCCGTCGCCGAAATGAATGCGCTGCTTCGCGAAATGGAAGTCACGCCGCACAGCGGGCAGTGCAACCATGGCCGGCCAACTTGGGTGAAGCTGGCATTGGGTGATGTTGAAAAGCTGTTCGGCCGGAAGTGACCGAACAGCTTTCATATTCAATGCCCTAAAGAGAGCTTGGCGAACAATGTGAAGCCCATGGGGTTGCTGCCATAGGCTCCGTCCAAGGCATTCGGCTTGGCATATGCTGACACTGTGCCGCCGAGCGCGAGGTTCAGTGGGCCGGTCAGCGGTAGGCGATAGGCGTAGCCTGCCTGCAACTTGCTCACCCGAAAGGGAACTTCATGCAGCGGATCGTCGTGATCCGGAAAAAGCTCGTCATTCTTCACATTTTCAAAACGGCCAAAGACCGTGTGGTGGTCGTCAATGTCCCAGTTCGCTTCAAGCAGATAGGCGGTCAGCGTTGGTCCGGGGTCACGGTTTTTGGCGGAGAAAGCAGCCGTCGCCGTCAGGCCTTTCCCATTGGCATAATGCGCGCTTGCGGTTGTGCGATGCTCGTTATCATCGGGGTGGATCGTGAATTCCGGCTGCTTCAAAAAGCCATGGCTGACTTGCAATGCCCATTGCGGCGAAGGGTTGAATGTCGCGCGAACCGACCAACTGTCGAAACGTGGCTTTTCGATATCCCAGCGATCCTCATCGGGCTCGCGCCCCGTGAACACCGAACCCTCCAACTGGAATTGTCGCGTCGAAATACCTGCCGTTGCCACGCCATAAGTGATGTGGCTGCTGTCGAACCAATGGTGGGTGATCGGCGCCTCAGGATTCAGCTTGGCCGAGCCGCGGTGCATGAAGGCGCTTGGCCCCAAAGCCGGTTCGCCGACAGGGCCACCGTAGAGGAACAGGCTGGCGTCCTGCGCAATGTCGACGTCGATCCGTGCAGCGAGCTCCATAAACAGATCATGCGGATGCTGCCGGTCGACCAATGGCTCGCCACCTGCCGTTTCGCCGGTCGCAAACAGATTGGGATAGCCACGATTGGCCATCAAAGGCTCAGCGCTCAACATGGACTTGAACTGGAAACGGCCGCCCTCAAATTGGCGTTCGGCGGTCAGCATAACCATGGACTGCACATATGCCTTGTCGTCGCCACGTGGTCCCGACTGGTCGGTGGTGACGCCCCAGGCATAGCCATGCGCCGTGACCATCCAGTCCTTTGCGACGGGCAAATGAAGGCCGTGCATACCGCCTTCGTTGCCCGGCAGGCGCGACGTGCCTGAGCCTTCGGCGGGATTGCCGGAGGTGGCGGCTGGCATTGCGGCCATGTCATGGCCCATCTTTGCATGGTCCATCTGGTTGTGATCCTGCGCAACGGCAGGGGCTGCGTGAAGGGCAAGCGCGCACACGCCCACCCATAAAATCGGCATTTTCATATAATTATTCCTGTAGATTGAATGACAATAAGGGTCGTTCAAATCTCAGCTTCGCGGAGGGGGTATTGTTGGCCTTGCGACCGTGCCCAAAAGTTCATGGAGCAGGGCGCTTTGCCGAACACACGGCAGTGACGCCAACTGAAATACCGCAAAGCCAGGGGAAACAGGCGCGATGCAGCCGATGCAGCCATGAAGCTGCACAGCTTTGCCATGCTCCTCGGCATCATCGTCTTGCGTGCCCATCGGCATACCGTGACAATCCGCCGGCATTGCTTCGGACGCTGCCACCGGCGCGACTGGCACCGCAAGTGCGGGCAGGGCCAAACCAAACAGGAATATTGCAAGGAAGAGGTTGCGGAGCATGGCACCGAACTACCACCCTTGTCATTCCCGCGAAAGCGGGAATCCATGGCTAGGCGATGGAACAAGACCATCCGGCGCGGTGCGCGGAGAGCTCAGGTCATGGATTCCCGCCTGCGCGGGAATGACAATTTTGTCGGGTTATTGTGGCGCGTCAGACATTAAATCGAAACAGCATGATGTCGCCGTCTTTGACGAGATATTCCTTGCCTTCCGAACGCCATTTGCCTGCTTCTTTCGCGCCGGCTTCGCCGTTGAATTGGACATAGTCATCAAAGGCCATGGTTTCGGCGCGGATGAAGCCTTTTTCGAAATCGCTGTGAATGGCGCCTGCGGCGTTGGGGGCGGTGTCGCCCTTGTGAATTGTCCACGCGCGCGCTTCTTTCGGGCCGACGGTGAAAAAGGTGATGAGGTTAAGCAGTTCATAGCCAGCGCGGATAACGCGGGCGAGGCCGGTTTCGGTCAGGCCAAGGTCTTCCAAAAACACTTCGCGGTCTTCGGCGGGCATGGTGGAGATTTCAGCTTCGATGGCGGCGGAGACAACAACGGCTTCTGCGCCTTCGGCCTTTGCCTTTTCAAAGACGCGTGCCGACAAAGCATTTCCGTTCGCTGCGCTCGCCTCTTCGACATTGCACACATATAAAACCGGCTTTGCGGTCAAAAGCTGCGCCATTTGGAAATGGCGTTCTTCTTCGGCATCATCGCGCTTGGTCAGGCGTGCTGGCTTGCCTTCGCGCAGCAGGTCCAGCGCACGGCTTAATACTGCCGCGCTGATCTTGGCTTCCTTGTCGCCCTGCGTGCCCTTTTTGATCAGGTTCGGAACGCGCTTTTCAAGGCTTTCCAAATCGGACAGCATCAATTCGGTTTCGACCGTCTCCGCATCTGAAATCGGATCAATCTTGTTATCGACATGCTGGATGTCGTCATCTTCAAAGCAGCGCAGCACATGCACGATGGCATCGACTTCGCGGATGTTGCCCAAAAATTGGTTGCCCAGGCCTTCGCCTTTTGACGCGCCGCGCACAAGGCCAGCGATGTCGACAAAGCCCAATTGGGTTTCGATAATCTTTTGGCTGCCGCCGATTTTGGCGATGGTTTGCAAGCGCGGGTCAGGGACGGCGACGTTGCCGATATTGGGTTCAATCGTGCAGAACGGATAGTTCGCCGCTTGCGCTGCTGCCGTTTCCGTCAGTGCATTGAACAGGGTGGACTTGCCCACATTGGGAAGGCCCACAATACCGCATTTGAAACCCATAATTTCCTCGTCACAAAATGAATGAAGCGGCCCTAGGCGACGTTCGGCAGCAAGTCCATCCAATGCGATGCCGTAAATATCGTTAAACGGTTTAGTCTTGCTGCAAACGCATGGCGACATCGTTCATGAAGCGGACGTCATCGCCCTTGGCCAGCCAATCGGCTTCGGCCGATACAGCGCCCAATAGATCCGCCAAATCGTCGATTTCGCTTTTGTGGAAATTGCCGAGCACATAGCCCGTCACGCGGTCTTTATTCCCGGGATGGCCAATGCCGAGGCGGACACGGCGGAAATCGGCGCCAATATGGTCGGTTATCGAACGGATGCCGTTATGGCCGGCCGCGCCGCCACCAAATTTGACCTTCACCTTGAACGGCGCGAGGTCGAGCTCGTCGTAAAAGACCGTGACGTCTTTGGATTCAAGCTTATAAAAATCCATCGCTGCGCGTACGCTGCGGCCGCTTTCGTTCATGAACGTCGCGGGTTTAAGAAGAATGATTTTTTCGGATCCGAGCCGAAGTTCCTGCACCCAGCCCAAAAATTTCTTGGCGGGTAATGGCAGGTCGTGAATTTCGGCCAGCGCATCAATCGCCATGAAACCGATATTGTGCCGGTGCATCGCATAGGTGGCGCCTGGATTACCGAGACCTACCCATAATTGCATCGCGCTTGTCCCTTGGGGGAATATCCGGGGCGGGCCAAAACCCAGCCCCGGAGATGAATTTAAGCTTCGCCTTCGGCTTACGCGCCCTTTGCGGTGCGCAGGAAGTCAACATGAATCGGGCGATCGCTGACAGGATGAAATGCAACATCCTTTGGAACTGTAAGCTGTTTTTTGCCGCCAAGTTCGATCTCGACAACGCTGTCGAAAAAATGGCCAGTCATCAAAAGTTTGACGAGAGCCTTTTCCTCAACATGGATGAGTTCGGGTTCTTGCTTGTTGCCGTAAATGACGGCGGGCACTCGGTTTTGACGACGCAATTCGCGGGAGGCTCCCTTGCCGGCCGCATTGCGAGTCTCTGCCGACAATGTCAGCTGATCGCTCATGTTTATTCTCCAAAAAAAGTTACCTTGCCGCCACGCCTCCAGGGATGACCATGCACGGCAAGCGCGCGCCTATATGCAGCTTATGTCAGAAAAGCAAGCTTCGTGCGGAATCAGAGCAACGCTTTGTAGAGGCTGAACATGCTTGTCGCGATCAGGACGATGCTGACCGCGAACAACAACATGCGCGGCTGAATGCGTTTGGCAACCATCGCGCCGAACGGAGCAGCGAGCAACCCGCCAATCAACAGACCGCCGGTGACGACCGTAAACGCCTCTAGCCCAATTGTCAGGATGAAGGTCATCGACACGGCAACCGTCAGGAAAAACTCCGCGGTATTGACGGTACCAATGGTTTTGCGGGGATCAGCGCCTTGGATTAGCAAGTTGGAGGTGACCACTGGACCCCACCCGCCGCCACCCGATGCATCCAGAAAACCGCCGATGAGACCAAGCGGCATCGTTACCTTGGGATCGCGGGGCTTGTGCTCATGGGTGAAGTCCCATGCCTTATACAGCAGGTAAAAGCCGATGAGCGTCAGATACACCATGACAAACGGGCGCGCTGCCTCTGTATGGATATTCGCCAAAAGATACGCGCCGGTGCAGCCGCCAATCACGCCGGGAATAGCGATGCGGGCAAACAGCTTCCAATCGACATTTTTGTGCAACACATGGCTGATGCCCGATGCGCCGGTTGTAAACATTTCGACAAAATGCACGCCAGCAGATGCGCGGGCAGGGGCGACGCCCATGACGCTGACCAACAAGGTGCTGCAAATGACGCCAAACGCCATGCCAAGCGCGCCGTCGACCAACTGCGCGGCAAAACCGACCGCGACATAAGGCACGACGGCAAGCCAGTCGATATTGGCAATATAGTCAATCATCCAAGTCTCGCCTTTTGCGCTGGAACAACGAATGCATAATCGGGAGTCTGTTCTTTGGCCACCGCTTTGTATCTCATGAATTTGTTTGGAGCACTCAAGAATGTGTTTACCGCCAAATAGTGCTGTGAATGAACGCCGTGCATTAAAAGGTGACCTTGATGGTCGCGCCCAATGTGCGCGGATCGCCGGGTTGCCCCGCAATCAATCCAACATTGCTGGGCGCGACTTGAAGCAGTTCGAAATATTGGACGTCAAACACGTTGCGGACCCAGCCGTAGATGTCAAAATTATCCGAGCGAAACCCCACGCGGTAGTTGGACAACGCATAACCATGTATGTTCGTGTACACAGATGGTGACGGGTTGGATGAGAATGTCGAACGGTAATTGCCGTCAAACCCGACATATAACTGGCCATCGGCTGCGAATAACGTCAGCGGGGTATTGACCTCAGCGCCGTAGGACACCGCCCATTTCGATACGCCGGGAAGGGGTTGGCCAGAAATGTCGCAATTGGCGGGGCTTAGCCCGCCGGGGGTTCCGGGCGCGCTTGGTGTCTGGCCAGCGCCGACGGTCGTGCCACCTGCGAGTTCGGGCGGGCATGGCGCATCGACGAATGTCGCATATTTGGCATCAGTATATGCGCCGTTCACATAGGCGCTGAAACGGTCACTGGGCCGGATTTTGAAGTCGGCCTCAAGACCCTGTGACCGCACTTTGCCCGCATTTGCCAAATAGCCGCGCAATACGCCCAACTGACCATTGGTGACCGTCGCCTGATAATTTTTGATGTCGGTGCGGAATGCCGTCAGGTTAAACGTGGCTTTGCGGTCCCAAAGTTGCGTTTTGACGCCAACCTCGAAATGGTTGACGGATTCAGGCTTTACGACGCCAGCAGTTGCAATGGGCACGCCTGCTGCGTCCAGCTGAAAGCCGTTTTGATTGATGCCAACGGTTTTGAAGCTCTTTGCATAGCTTGCATAGGCAAGGACATCCTGCGCGACTTTATAGTTGGCGTTCAGATCGTAACTGAAATTCCAGTCGCTGACCGACGGCGCGCTGGTTTGCGGCGTAAAGACCCCGCACTGTGCTGCGCCAATCGATCCGGCGGGCTGTGGGCAGGTCAGCAGCGCGCCTGACCCTGTCGTCACGACGCGCTGATAAAAACCCGATTTTTTATCATAGTTGATCCGCAATCCGGGCTGAATGGTCAGCGCGTCCGTGACTTTCCAGCTTGCTTGGCCAAAAAGCGCCGCACTTGTGCTTTTGAGAAACTGCGTGTTGCGCGCGGTGAGGCCAGCCAGAACCGCAGGGTTGCTGGCAAGCGCGCCAGTCAAGTTCCAGCGGCTGGAGGCTGCGCCTTGTTGTTCGAAGCCTTGGGTATCAATCCGTTGTTTGAAACCAAAAGCACCGATGACGAAATCAACCCGGTCGCCTGCATAATTATAGCGGAACTCCTGACTATATTGGTCTTGCTGTGACGGATTGTTCGACGCGGTGACGATGGGCAAGCCGGTAAAGTCCCGGTCGTTCTCTGGCTTCCAATCCCAAAACCGCCATGCCGAAATCGACGTCAATGTTCCGGGGCCTGCGTCCAATTTTACCTTCAACGATGCGCCGCCGATGATGTTGCCCGCGTTCAAAGGCGCATCAATGTCGGTCAGGCGGTCGAACGGGTTGCGTGAAACCACCCGGTAATTCTGCGCAGCTGCCAGCGCTTCATATTGGCGTGCCAAGGGGCGTTGGGTCAGGCCTGTGCGGACAAACACAGTACCGCAGCATTCCGGATTTTGACGGTTGTAATCGCCCGACAGCGTGATGCTCAGGTCATCATTCGGTTGGAACAACAATATGCCGCGCAGACCGATATTGTCTTGGGCGTTGATATAGCGGTCGCTTGTAACGTTGAAAATGGTGCCACGGCGGCTGGTCGACGACAGCGCGACGCGGGCGGCGATGGTGTCGGATAGTGGCCCAGATACCGCAGCTTTGGCTTGTTTGAAATTGAGATTGCCAACGGTAACCTCTGCGCGGCCTTCGAAATCAAATGTCGGCTGATTTGTCGTGATGTTGATGGCACCGGCGGTCGTGTTCTTGCCGTACAGCGAACCCTGCGGCCCGCGCAGTACTTCGACTTGTTCGACGTCCAGGAAATCGAACGTCGCGGCGGCGACGCGTGCATTGTACACATCATCGACATAAATGCCGACGCCCTGTTCAAATCCATCGCTGGTCAGGCCGAATGGCACGCCAAGGCCGCGGATGTTCACAGCGGTGTTGCGTGGGTTTGATGCGTACACCTGTAATGTCGGGGCAAGCTGTTGGAGCTTCACGACGTTGAAATTGCCGGTGGATTCGATGCTGTCGCCGCGGATGACGGATATCGCCAGTGGCACTTCTTGCGCGGTTTCCTGACGGCGGCGTGCGGTGACGATGATGACATCACCCCGGCCTGGATCTTCCTGCGCTTGTGCGTCGGAATTGACGGCGGAGCCTTGCGCTGCGGCAGAGTCTGCGACTGCCGGAGTGGCTAAGGCGAGTATAGTTATCAAGGCCAATGAAGGCCCAAGGGCATGAAATCGCATATGTTTAACTTTCGCAAAAACAGATGCATCCGGCCGTCCGGTCTGCCTCTTACATTGGGAGGAGGAATTAATCGGTGAAGCGCTTGCGCTCCGTAATGTCGACCTGAACGAGCTTGCCGTCGTGAACGGTCAATTGGATGGCGCCAAAGCGCAGCCTATTGAGTGCATCGAGCACGGTGCGCAGTGGTTCGGAAAGCGATGCAGACATGGGCTGGCCGCTTGGATCTTGATCGGTATCGGTCATAGGCACCCCTTATAGAACGAGCAGATTATGCCGCGTCGTCTTGCGCAGATAGCTAAACTCAACCAATTTAATTGACAATATGTTTTAAGGTGAGAATTTGCTTTCAGCGCCCAAAGGTTCTGTTTGTGCGCTATGCGGTTTTTACCGGGATTATTCCGCAGCTTGTGCGAATGCTTCCGCGTCAACATTGTCGGACAGGTTGATGCCGTCCAACAGGTCCGCCGTCTTGTCGCGCACCTGAAGCATAAGTGCGCGGGTGCGGCAATTTTCTTCCTCGACGCAATTCTTGCATGTCTCATGCGCGTACCGGCTGGCACAGGGGACCAAAGCCAAAGATCCGCGCATGATGCGGATGAGATCGCCATAGCTGATGTCGATGGGTGCAACGCCCAGCCAATATCCGCCGTCCTTGCCGCGTTGCGACGCGACGAGCCCCGAACGTGTCAGTTCGGATAAAATCACGGTCAGGAATTTGGGCGGAATCTTTTGTGCCTCGGCAATATCGGCGAGTTGCACAGGCCCTTTGCCGAAATGGTCGGCAAGATGCTGCATGGCGCGGATGGCGTAGCGGGTTTTCTGGGACAGCATGGATTGCTTTTGGGCCGGATGGCCTGTTTTTTCAACCCACCAAGTAGACAAAGTGGCGATAGATGCAAAACTGGACCGAAATTCTGGCCGAGCGGGGGTCAAAGGCAGTTGCATTGCAAAAGGTGTCGGCATAGCGTGCGCCGGTAAACGAGGCTCAGGGGTGAGCCAAAAACTACAGGGGGATAAAATGAAAACGTCTAGAACCGCGATTCTTTTGTTAGCGACGTGCCTGACCACGCCTGCATTTGCGCAGGATGCATCGCCGCCAACCGCGGCTGAAACCGTGGATGATGGTGCAGCGATCATCGTGACGGGTTCGCGCATCAAGCAGGATCCGGCCAAGAGCGCGCTGCCGTTGCAGATTATCAGCCCCGACGATCTGACGCGCGAAGGCATTAACAGCCCTGAACAGCTTATCTCTTACCTGTCGACCAACGGCAACGGTGCGGACAACCTCGCGTCCAATGCGGACGTAACATCGGGTGCGCAGCGCGGCACCAACGGCCTATCCGCAGCCAACTTGCGCGGCCAGGGTTCGGCATCGACATTGGTGCTGCTCAACGGACGCCGCGTCGCAGCGCACGGCCTGACGGGTTCTGCTGTCGATGTGAACCAAATTCCGATGGCCGCGCTTGAGCGGGTTGAAGTCCTGAAAGACGGCGCGTCGGCCATTTACGGAACCGATGCAATCGGCGGTGTTATCAACTTCATCACCAAAACAAATTTCCAAGGTCTCGCGCTAAACGCCTTCACGGACGTAACCGAAGCTGGCGGCGGCGCGATTTATCGTCTGTCGGCAACAGGTGGTTATGGCGACCTGGACGAAGACGGCTTTAACATTTTGGCCACCGTCAGCAGAAGCGTCAATAAAGTCCTGAACGGTTCTGACCGCAGCTTTGTTAATGGCAACCAGCCCAATCGCGGCCTTTCGGTCGATACGCGTGGAACGCCAATTGCGACAGCATTCGCCACCGGTTCAAATGCCCTTTTTGCCCCAACCGGTTCGCTGTTAAGCGGTGTTAACTTGCTTGAGGCTGGGGCCACTGTTCCTGCGAATGGCGGTATCAACATCCTCGATCTTCCCGGCGGCGCAGGTTGCGCATCCATGGATGGTGGCATGGCATATGATGACCAATTGTGGGCAAATACCTCGGCACGCTTTGCCTGTGCGTGGGATACCGGCCGCGCAGCTGTTCTTCAGCAGCCACTAAACACGCTGACTTATTATGGACGCGCAACGGCTAAGTTCGGCGACCACAAAATTTATGCCGAAATCACGGGCTCAGACGCCGATTCGTCGAAGCGTTTTTCGAACAACCAATATTCGGGCAACGCCACAACCTTGCCATTATATTATCCGTTGAACGCAACGACAGCGACGACCTATAACGATGTGTATAACCGGCTGGTCGCCGTTTTCCCGCAAATCGCGGTCAATTATGGCAAGCCGATTTCATATCGCTGGCGTTGCACGTCATGCGATGTGCGTGAATATGAAACCAACACAAAAACCCTGCGCGCCGCTTTGGGTGCCGAAGGTCCATTGTGGGATGGCTGGGATTATCGCGCTGGCGGTTCATACGCCCGCAGCCAATCGACGTCGGTATTGGGTACTGGCTACCATTATCGTGGAACCTTCGCCTCCGCCGCAGCAGCAGCTGCATCGGGTGTGACGGGCGCTGTATCTGGCGGCATTGATCCACGCGCACCAACAGCGCCCGGCGCAACGCGTCCCGGCATCGTTGGCTTGCTGAACAGCGGTATCCTGAACCCGTTCTCGTTGACGCAATCCGAAGCGGCGCTGGCTGGACTGGATGCCATCTCGGCGCGAGGCGTAACGCTGTACGGCGGCAAATATGAAGTGAAGCAACTCGATGGTTCGGTTTCCGGATCGCTGTTTGATTTGCCCGGTGGTACCGTTCAGGTCGCGCTTGGCGTGGATTATCGCCGCGAAACATATAGCTTCAACGGTTCGCCAGCTGCCGTCACCGGAACGCCAGACATTTTCAACGTGGCCTTCGACAATAACAATGCGCTGACCCCGAAAAACCGCACGGTGAAAGCGGCTTACGCCGAAGTGCTCGTGCCGGTTTTTGAAGCGCTTGAAGTAACCGGTGCCGTTCGTCTGGATGATTATAGCGGCTTTGGTTCGACGGTTAATCCCAAGATTTCGGCAAAGTATCAGCCTCTTGACTGGCTGATGTTCCGTGGGTCCTTCAATACGGGCTTCCGCGTTCCTGCGTTCAACCAGATTTTCAACGGCGTTACGCAATCGCCCAACCCCGGCAATACTTTGGTGGATCCAACCACTTGCGCAACGGGTGCGGTCAGCACGCTTCCGGGCTGTTCAGCGATTACGCCAGAGACGCTTTCGGGCGGTAACCTGAACCTTGGACCAGAAACATCGAAGCAGCATAGCGTTGGCGTTGTTCTGCAACCATCGAGCCGTTTCAGTGCCTCGTTCGATTACTGGTCGATCGCGGTTGACGATACCATTGGTGCCCTGACGCTGCGTCAGTTGCTCGATAATATCAGCTACTTCCCTGACCGGGTGACCCGCACGAACAACATCATCACGCTCATCGACCTGCGCGCCGACAATATCGGTTCGCGTCGGACAGAGGGTCTTGAAGTTGCGTTGCGTGGCGGCATGGATGCGTTCGGCGGTGTCATTACCGGTGGTTTGGACGGAACCTATCTGCTGAAAAAGCGTGAGAAGTTTCTGCCGTCGGCACCGTTCGGATCAAGCCTGATTGGTCAGTTCACCTTTGCAGGCGATTTGGGTCTCAAGTGGAAGCACAGCGCCTTTGTTTCGTTCACAAAGGATGACTTCACCTTCAACTTCTCGCAAATCTATCGCGATGGGTACAAGAACCAAGCATTGCCCGGTATCGCCAATGGCACTGTCGTTCGTCCCGATTTCAACCCGATGGTGAAATCTTATGTCACGTATAACACGTCGGTGAGCGTCGATCTGCTCAAGCAATATCGTCTGACCGCTGGCGTCCGGAACGTGTTCGACACCGATCCTCCATTCGCGATCACCTATGACAGCAACACCGGTGCCGGCTCCAGCTGGGAACCACGCGTTGCTGACCCACGCGGACGGTCGTTCACATTGTCGATCGAAGCGAAGTTCTAAGCAAAGGAACGCCGGGTATGGATATGAATGCAACTCGGCGGCAGATCATGGCGGGGCTGGCGGCAATGCTGTCGGCCCCACCGCTTTTGGCGGCTTCGCCTGAAGCAAAAGGCGCGCGTAAGCCATCGCGTTTGCGCGTCGGCGATACCGTGGGGCTTATTGAACCAGCGTCGGCCAGTGACGAGCCGTTCCAGATCCAGTTGGTTGAAGAAGCCATCACCGCAATGGGGCTGAAGCCCAAACGGGCGCCGCATGTGTTGAACCGCTACGGCTATCTTGCCGGGCAGGACAAGGACCGCGCGGCCGACATCAATGCGATGTTTGCGGACAAGGATGTGAAGGCGATATTTGCGGTGCGCGGCGGATGGGGCAGTGCACGGCTTTTGCCCTATCTCGATTGGAACATCATTCGCGCCAATCCGAAGTTGCTGACGGGCTTTAGCGACATCACCGCCCTGCACATGGCGATTGCGGCAAAGGGCGGTTTTGTGACCTTGCATGGGCCAAATGCGGGCAGCGCATGGGGCAAGTCATCATGGGACATCTACCGCGAAATCGCCTTTGATGCGGGCACGCCCTCATTTGTTAATCCACAGGGCGACGAAGACCGGCTGACCCAGCGTCGCTGGCGCACACGCGTTTTGGGCACGGGCACGGGCAAGGCGCAGGGGAAGCTGCTTGGCGGTAACCTCACCGTGCTGACCGCGCTTGCCGGAACCCCTTATTTGCCAGACTTTAATGGCGCGATCTTGTTCCTCGAAGATGTGGAAGAGGCGGAATATCGCATCGACCGCATGCTCACGCAATTGGGGCAGGCGGGCGTGCTGAAAAACCTGAAAGGCGTTGTCTTTGGTCAATGCACCGATTGCGTCAACAAGGGTACCAGCTACGGGGCGTTTACGTTGAATGATGTCCTCACCCAGCATCTGGGTGGTTTGGGCATTCCTGCCTATCAAGGGGCGTGGTTCGGGCATATTACCGACCAATTCACCTTGCCCGTTGGCGGCATGGCGGAAATTGACGCCGATGCGGGAACGCTACGCTTGCTGGAGCCCGTGGTCGTTTAATTCAAAATTTGGGATATGACCAAAGCAAACGCATTGTTCGCCATGTGCAGGATGATGTTGGTGCGCAGCGATCCTGTGCGGTGGTAGAGATAACCAAAAGCGATGCTCAGCGACATCAATCCGGGGATGGCATAAAGCTGCATATGCACGACCGCGAACAGGAATGATGACAGCAGGATTGCCGCCCAAAAGGGCACATATTTCGCAACCGCATTCTGCAGCATGCCCCGGAACAGCAATTCTTCGACAATCGGCGCAGCAACCGCGATGGCGAAAAATATCGCGGCAATATTCACGGGCGTGCGCGGTATGGCGGCGAGGATTTTGGCCATTTCCTCCTGCATTCCGACGCCCGGGATGACATAGGTCGCGTAAACATAATTGAACGCCATGGCCGCCATAATCACAACGACCGCAAGCGCCGTTGCCTGACGCAGCGGGATTTTACCAAAACTGTTCAGCCCCAATATCGCCATCCGCCCCGGCTTGCGCAGATACAGCCACATCAGGAACAGCTGGACAACTGCCGCGGCAACAAGGCCGAAGATAATGACGACAGGCATTGCATTGCTCGCTCCCGTCGCGGCCATGATGACGCCCGTACACACCCCCTGCAGCACAAAATAGAGCAGGATAAACCCGGCGCTGGGCCAAAGACCCGGATAGTTCGGGCTTTCCAGTGTCGCGGCATAAGCGCCATCGGTGCGTTGCGTATTGTCCATTGCGATCCCGCTAAACGTTAAGGGCCCGAACGCATATCGTCGGGCCCTTACATGTGTGACACATCAAAACTTAATAGGCCACCCGTGTTGCACTTAGGCCATAGGCAGGAAGCAGATTTTGAACGCTGGTCGGGCCAGCCAAATGCCCTGCGCCCACCGCGATGAATATTACGCCGGGCTTTGCCATGCGCGCAGAAATCCATTTTGCCCAATTGGCATTCCGCTTCGTCAGCAAGGCGTCGTACAAGGTGCGGCTGGTCAGGCCCTCGTTCATGAGCTGGCCAAGGCTTTCGGTTTCCGCCGATGCCCACATGTCGACCATCTTGTCCATGCTGGTTCCCGCATCATCAATCATCTTTGCGGTTTCCACAAGAAACGCGACCTGTTCGGATTCGGGCAGGGTATCAAACACACCCGGTTGGAACGCCATCGTTTCCAAACCGGCAATCGGCTTTTTGGCGGCATTTGCTGCAGCCGTTAGCTGTTTTTCGACGCCGCTATTGGGGTCAAAACCGCTTTTCTGCATTCCAAGCAAAGAAAGCGTTACCGCGGCGGCCCATGGATCGAACGGGTCAAGTGCGGCCACTGGAAGACCAAGCTTACCAACCGCTGTTTCATACACCGCGCGGTCCGCATCGTTCATTTTGGAACGCAGGGTCTTGCCCTGCTGGTCCATCGCCAATTTGCCAAAAAGCGCTTGGGCCTCGCCTGCGGGTGGCTCTACCAGTTCCAGCACCAATTGGTCCGAACTGTCAAAAGCGGCTTTGACGCCGTCGTCAAACCAACCCAGACCTGGCTTCAAAATATGGATGGAACCGAACAGGTACACCGTCGTGTCCTCATCCTTAACCACCCACAAAGCGGGATCGACATCCTTGATTGTAGCGGCAGAAACTTTGACGGGGTCAAGCGCCTCGATTGCGGCGGGAGCTTCGGTTGGCGTGGTCTGCGCTGCGGCCGGTATTGCCCATGCGAGCGCACATGTTGCGGTCGCGGTAAGCAGGGACTTTAAACGTACACGCATAGATAATCTCCTTTAAGTCGCGGTCATAACAACCGTATGTAAGCGTTTTTAATATCAGCGATATTTTTTCCAGAACCAAACAATGAGGGCAATGAAAGCTGTCATAAAATAAAGCGCGACACCATTGGGTGATGGCAAAATGCCACCCCGCCACAGAAACCACCAAACGGGCGCAATGAACCAGAAAGCGTAAATCGCGATCAGCGCGCCAGCGCGATAGGCCGCATCCTCTTGTTCATCGACAACATGCTTGTGCCAGTAAAAGGTAATGGCAGGCAGGACGACGCCAATCGCACCCGCAAGAATGACCGCTAGCACGGGCGAAATCGGACCGCTTGCAAATAGGCTGGGTTCGTTTGCGGTGCCGATATTGTCGGTTAGAGTCAGCACAAGGCCAATGATCCCGCCAAAGATACCGCAACCCCAAATGATGCGATTGTTCAACTTCTCACGGCGCGGCACGCGTTCACCACTTTGCTGTGTTTGTTGAAACAGCCTCCAGATCGCAAACGCAAGCAGCAGAATGACCGCAGCAAAGATTCCCAATATTGAAACATCGAGCGTATTGAGTGGACCGTCGCCTTCGGCACCCCGTTGCGAGAGATATCCCGAAATCGCGCCTGAAATCATGATAATTCCGATGCCGGAAAACATCATCCACAATCTGCGGCGTCCATTGTTGTTCGCCACGTCATCAGCGTCATTCATTATGCGCTCCTTCAAATTCGTCATCGAAAATCTCCTCGATCGGCAATGCAAACAGCCGTGAAATCTTGAACGCCAGCGGCAGTGACGGGTCATATTTCCCCGTCTCGATGGCATTGACCGCTTGGCGCGATACATCGAGATGCTCGCCCAAATCGGCTTGGCTCCAGCTCCGCATCGCGCGGAGAACTTTCAGTTGATTTTTCATGTCAGGTTATGATGTCTTTGTGTCATGGAAACCTTACTATTGCGATTCGCACAATATGTCAACAACGCCTTACATAATGCTATGCGTCACTGACAAAACGACGCGCGCGCTTTTCAGAACCTTGATTTAGGCGCCTATCTCCGCCAAGGGCTGGCCATGTCCGACATCGCACCACTTAGTTTTCAGGACCTGATCCTCACCCTCCATGATTATTGGGGCAAGCAAGGCTGCGCGATATTGCAGCCTTATGATATGGAAATGGGTGCCGGTACCTTCCACACCGCGACCACTTTGCGCGCGCTTGGCCCTGATCCGTGGAATGCCGCATTTGTGCAGCCGTCGCGCCGCCCGACCGATGGGCGCTATGGCGAAAACCCGAACCGGCTCGGCGCTTATTATCAGTATCAGGTGATATTGAAACCAAGCCCGCCGGACCTTCAGGAACTGTATTTGGGCTCGCTCAAGGCCATTGGCATTGATCCGTTGTTGCACGACATTCGCTTTGTCGAAGACGACTGGGAAAGCCCGACGCTCGGTGCATGGGGCCTTGGCTGGGAAGTCTGGTGTGACGGCATGGAAGTCACGCAGTTCACCTATTTCCAACAAATGGGCGGGTTTGATTGCAAGCCGGTCTCGGGCGAGTTGACCTATGGTCTGGAACGTCTCGCAATGTATATCCAGAACAAGGACAGCATTTTCGACCTCGCGTATAACAATGCCAACGCGGATCGCCCGGCGATTACCTATGGCGATGTTTTCCGCGAAAACGAGCGGCAGATGAGCACCTATCATTTTGAGGTGGCCGACACCGACATGCTGTTCGATGCCTTTAAAAAGGCGACTGCGGAGTGCGAAAACTGCCTGGATCGCAGCCTACCCATTCCCGCCTATGAACAGGCGATCAAGGCCAGCCACATCTTCAACATACTTCAGGCGCGCGGTGTGATTTCCGTGCAAGAACGCGCCAGCTATATGGGCCGCGTCCGCGACCTCGCCAAAGGCAGCTGCCAGGCATGGATGGAAAAGAACGGATGGACGGCATGATGGCGTCCACCCAAAATCCTCCCCGAACCGGGGAGGGGGACCGCGCGAAGCGGGGTGGAGGGGGGACTCAGCCCTTGCAACGCCCTGTCGTTTACAGCGCGCGCAAACTCCGCCGTGAAATGACTCTGCCTGAAGTCCTCCTCTGGGAACAATTGCGTGCTGGTAAGTTGGGAATGAAGTTTCGTCGCCAACACCCAATCGGGCCGTACATCGCTGATTTTTATAGCGCATCGGCGAAGCTGGTTGTCGAGATTGATGGTGAGGCACATGCCCGCGGGAACCATCCCCAGCGTGATGCGCTCCGCGACGCCACGATGCAGGCGGCTGGATATAAGGTTCTTCGGATTGCTGCCGTTGATGTGCTGAAAGATTTGGACACTGTGTTACAAACCATTTGCGCTTGGACTGATAGCCCCCTCCACCGTGCAAGCACGGTCCCCCTCCCCGCAGGCGGGGAGGATTTGGCATGACCGATTTTCTGCTGGAACTTCGTTCTGAAGAAATCCCTGCGCGGATGCAGGTGAAGGCCAAGGAAGACTTGGCGCGCTTGTTCAACGACGCGCTGGCCAAGGCCGGGCTGGCTGCGGCTTCGGTTGAAACCTTTGCCACGCCGCGCCGATTGGCGTTGATTGCGACGGGGCTGCCGCTGGCGACAGACGCTGTGTCCGAAGAGACCAAAGGGCCAAAAGTCGGCGCGCCGCCGCAGGCGATGGAGGGTTTCCTCCGCAAAACCGGCCTGACGCAAGATCAGTTGATTGAACGCCATGGCGTGTATTTCGCGGTCGTGGAAAAGGCAGGGCGTCAGACCGCTGATGTTCTGGCCGAGGCGATTCCGGCGATTATCCGTGCGTTCCCATGGCCAAAGTCACAACGCTGGGGCGCGGGGTCGGCTTCGACGGAAAGTCTGCGTTGGGTCCGCCCATTGCAAGGCATCGTCGCGATACTGGGCGATGATGTCGTGCCATGCGAGATCGAAGGCATCGTCAGCGGCGCGACGACGATGGGACACCGGTTCCACCACAGCGGCCCTGTCACTATTGGTAACGCAGGCGATTATGCTGAAAAGCTCCGCGCCGCCCACGTCCTCGTCCATTTCTCCGAACGCTGCGCGCTCATTCGCGACGGTGCAAAGGCGGCTGCGGCGGCCGCAGGGCTGACATTGGTTGAGGATGAAGGGCTGGTCGTCGAAAATGCCGGGCTGACCGAATGGCCCGTGCCCATGCTTGGCCGTTTCGACCCAGCTTTCTTGGAAGTTCCGCAAGAAGTTATTCAGCTGACCGCGCGCGTAAACCAGAAATATTTTGTCTGCCAAGACAGTGCGGGCAAGCTTGCCAACGCCTTTGTCTGCACCGCGAATATCGATGCGCATGACGGCGGGGCAGCGATTGTTGCGGGCAATGAGAAGGTTCTTGCCGCGCGCTTGTCCGATGCGAAATTCTTCTGGGAACAGGACCTGAAGGTCGCGTTGGACGACCAAGCGACGAAGCTGGCGCAAATCACGTTCCACGAAAAATTGGGCAGCGTCGCCGACAAGGTCGAACGCGTTGCCAGGCTGGCACGCTGGTTGGTCGAAGAAGGCATTGTCAAATCCTCCCCGGAACGGGGAGGTGGCGCTCGCGAAGCGAGTGACGGAGGGGGGGCTTCGCCTTCCACGTCACGTGATGCCGACAACCCCCTCCACCATCCTTCGGATGGTCCCCCTCCCCGTGCCGGGGAGGAATTAGCGGACCAAGCCGAACGCGCGGCGCGGCTGTGCAAGGCTGACCTCGTCACCGGCATGGTCGGCGAATTCCCCGAATTGCAGGGCCTCATGGGCGGCTATTACGCCCGTGCACAAGGCGAAGCGGATGCTGTCGCCGACGCGGTCCGCGACCATTACAAGCCCGTCGGGCAGGGCGACGAAGTGCCCACCGCGCCGGTCACTGTGGCGGTCAGCTTGGCAGATAAGCTGGATACGCTTGCACAATTCTTTGCCGCCGGCATGCCGCCCACGGGTTCGAAGGATCCGTTCGCGTTACGCCGCGCGGCCATCGGCTTTTTGTCACTGCTGCTTCAAAACGACCTGCGCTGTTCGCTCAAGGATATGCTCTTGGCAACTGGAGCGGCAACGAGCTTTGACAGCTTGGAAGAATTTTTGGTCGACCGCCTCAAAGTCCAACAACGCGAAGCGGGTGTACGGCACGATTTGATTGATGCGGTGTTTAGCCTTGGCGGTGAGGATGATCTTGTCCGGCTGCTCGCGCGGGTGAACGCATTGCAGGCATATATCACGACAGCCGAAGGCGCGAATTTGTTGGCCGCGTATAAGCGTGCGGCAAATATGTTGAAGGGCTCACATCCTGTTTCGCCCGTGCTCGACAAGGCGTCCGATGCGCCGATGTCCGATGCCGCCGAACAACAGATGCCACAGACGGGAGAAGAAGACCCGTTTGTCGATGTCGACCAAGGCATGCGCGCGGCGATTGCGGGCAACCATGGTCGCACCGAAGGAACTGTACCCGAAGGCGCGGTTGCGGCAGACATCGCTTTGCTCGGCGCGCTCGATATTGCCGAGCCGCAGGCCAAGGCAGCGATTGAGGCCGAACAGTTTGAAGGCGCGATGGCGGCGCTCGCAACGTTACGCGAACCGATTGATCGGTTCTTTGAAGATGTGATGGTGAACGACGAAGACCCCGCTAAACGGGCGTTTCGTTTGGGCTTGCTGGCAAGGTTCCGTGACGCGGTAACGCAAGTGGCAGATTTTTCGAGGATTGAGGGATAAATGGTTCGCACGAAGGCACAAAGGCACAAAGAGAAGAAAGAATCCCTCTTCGTGCCTTTGTGTCTTTGTGCGAAACTCTTTGAGCGTGCCGCACTCTCCCCATCGTTTCAGGTGAAAATATGACAACCCAATATGTATTTCGTTTCGGCGGTGGTGTTTCGGACGGCGACGAAACCGTTCGCGGCAACAAAAATATCCTGGGCGGCAAGGGTGCGAACCTTGACGGCATGGCGTCGATTGGATTGCCTGTCCCCCCCGGCTTCACGATCACGACCGAGATGTGCACCGCCTATTACGCCAATGGCCAAAGCTTCCCCGACAGCGTGCGTGCAGAAGTTGCGGGCGGCCTTGCGCATATTGAACAGGTCACCGGAAAAGCCTTTGGGGATGCGGCAAATCCGTTGCTGGTGTCCGTCCGCTCTGGCGCGCGTGTGTCGATGCCCGGGATGATGGATACCGTTTTAAATCTGGGACTTAACGACCAAACCGTAGAAGGTTTGGCAACATCATCGGGCGATGCTCGCTTTGCGTGGGACAGCTATCGCCGCTTCATTCAAATGTATGCCGATGTGGTGTTGGAACTGGACCATGGCGCATTTGAAGAAGCGCTTGAAATCGCCAAGGAAGACCAAGGCTATTATTTGGATACCGAGCTTTCGGCCGATGATCTGAAGGCGTTGGTGGCCGAATATAAGCGGCTGGTTCAGGCCGAATGGGGCAAGCCATTTCCGCAAGATGTGCATGACCAATTATGGGGCGCCGTGGGCGCTGTATTTGGTTCATGGGAATCCGACCGGGCAAAGGTCTATCGCCGCCTGAACAACATCCCCGGTGACTGGGGCACTGCGGTCAATGTGCAGGCGATGGTGTTTGGCAACATGGGCGAAACGTCGGCAACGGGCGTGGCCTTCACCCGCGATCCCGCGACCGGCGAGAATGCGTATTATGGCGAATATCTTATCAATGCCCAAGGCGAAGATGTTGTCGCGGGTATCCGTACCCCGCAATATCTGACCAAGGCGGCACGCGAACGCGCGGGTGCGAAGCCTTTGTCGATGGAAGAAGCCATGCCCGCGGTGTACGCCGAGCTGGCGCGCGTGTTCGACATCCTCGAAACGCATTATCGCGATATGCAGGATATCGAATTCACCGTTGAGCGTGAAAAATTATGGATGCTGCAAACCCGCTCGGGCAAGCGCACCGCGAAGGCCGCGTTGAAAATCGCGGTCGATATGGCCGACGCTGGCCTCATCACCACCGACGAGGCTGTCCTGCGCGTGGACCCGATGGCGCTGGACCAATTGCTGCACCCGACGCTGGATCCCGATGCTGTGCGCGATGTGCTGACCTCTGGCCTGCCGGCGTCACCCGGCGCAGCTTCGGGCAAAATCGTGTTTGACGCAGACACCGCCGACAAATGGAAAGAGCGCGGCGAGTCCGTTATTTTGGTGCGCGTTGAAACCAGCCCAGAAGACATTCACGGCATGCACGCCGCAACCGGCATATTGACCGCACGTGGCGGCATGACGAGCCATGCGGCGGTTGTCGCACGTGGCATGGGCCGTCCTTGCGTATCGGGGGCTGGCAGCCTTCAGATCGATGCTGCGGCCAAAACGCTGCGCATCGCCGGACGGACGCTGCATGAAGGCGATATCATCACGCTTGATGGCTCCACCGGCGAAGTGATGGCGGGGGAAGTCCCGACATTGCAGCCTGAGCTGGTGGGTGATTTTGGCACGTTGATGGTGTGGGCCGATGCCGGTCGCCGGATGAAAGTCCGCGCCAACGCCGAAACGCCATTGGATGCGCAGACGGCGCGCGATTTTGGCGCAGAAGGCATTGGCCTGTGCCGTACCGAGCATATGTTCTTTGATGCCGCGCGCATTACCGCTGTGCGCCAGATGATCCTGGCGGACGATGAAAAGGGCCGCCGCGTTGCGCTCGACAAATTGCTGCCCGAACAGCGTAAGGACTTTACCGCGATTTTCGAAGTGATGGCTGGTCTTCCTGTCACCATTCGCTTGCTCGATCCGCCATTGCATGAATTCCTGCCACATCAGGAAAGCGAATTTGCCGAGGTTGCTGCGGCTGCTGGTGTGGGTATCGAGGTAGTGAAACAACGTGCGGCGGAACTGCACGAATTCAACCCGATGCTTGGCCATCGCGGGTGCCGCTTGGGCGTGACCTATCCCGAAATTTACGAGATGCAGGCGCGCGCGATATTTGAAGCGGCCTGTTCCTTGGCGGTCGCACCGGTACCGGAAATCATGATCCCGCTGGTCGGCACGCGCCGCGAGCTTGAGCTGATGAAGGATGTTGTCGACAAAGCGGCCGAAGCGGTCTTTGCCGAGCAGGGCAAGCGCATCGAATATCTGGTCGGCACGATGATCGAACTGCCGCGCGCTGCATTGATGGCCGATGAAATCGCCGAAGTCGGCAGCTTCTTCAGCTTTGGCACGAACGACCTGACGCAGACCACTTTGGGCGTCAGCCGCGATGATGCCGCACGGTTCCTGACGCATTATGTCGACAAGGGCATTTACGCCCGCGATCCGTTTGTCAGCCTGGATGTGGAAGGTGTTGGCCAGCTGATCGAAATTGCGGCGAACAAAGGCCGCGCGACGCGTCCTGAAATCAAGCTTGGCATTTGCGGCGAACATGGCGGCGATCCGGCGTCGATTGCCTTTTGTGAAAAGGTCGGCCTCGATTATGTCAGCGCCTCCCCCTATCGCGTGCCTATCGCGCGACTGGCAGCAGCGCAGGCGGCGCTTGCCAGAAACTAATCTTTTGTTCTAACCCTCGATTGAGGGAGAGCATTATGAAAACATGGCACCGATTTGCGGCATGTATCGCATTGGGCTTAGTTGGCGGCGCGGCCTTTGCTGTGCATCAGGTTCGTGGCGGATTAAGCGATGGCATGGTCGAAATCGGACCGTGGGAGACAGGAAAAAGCTTTGGCACGGTGGATGCAAATGCGCTCACGCGGGCCAAAGTCGCTTTGTCTGGCCTACTGGCTCTGCCCGCCAAAGAGGCCATGTATTTCACCGCTACCCGCGACAGCGATGGCCGAAAACTAAACGGTCGCTGTACCTATGTCGTGCGCGGCGGCAAGCTTGATGGCCGGTGGTGGAGCATCACCTTATATGAAGGCGAAGGCTGGCTTGTAAAAAATGCCGCCAACCGCTGGTCCATTCCGGCGAGCGCCGTAGCCACGGACACGCAGGGGCGTTGGTCCTTCACCGTATCACCAAATGCGCAATCGGGCAGTTGGTTGCCAACGGGGTCGGTCGACGCTTTTGACCTGACCTTGCGTCTCTATCATCCGGCGGCGGATATTATCAAAAACCCTGAAAAGGCGCAGCTGCCTATTATTGACCGTAAAGGATGTGCATGATGCGGCGCTGTTTATTTCCGATAGTGGCGGGCGGCCTTGTCGCATTGGGTGCGTATCAGGCGACCTTGCTGGCAACGCCTTATGCGCTGATGCAAGCGGCGCTGAAAAAAATTGGCAATCGCGGCCCTGAAAATCAATTCGCCTTTTCGTCGATGACGACAGCCGCCAATCAGACGATCGTTCGGCCAAGCCCTGACCTTGCATATGCCGCTTGCGCCTTTGATGTCTCCAAGGGGCCAGTGCTGGTCGATGTGCAGCCTGTGCCGGACCATTATTGGTCCGTGAGCATTTTTGATGCCCGAACAGATGTGGCGGCGGTACGCAGCGACAGGGATACCAAAGGCAAGGCTGCGCGGCTGGCGCTCGTAAACGCGGGGCAAACGGCGCCAGCGGGTTATGAACCCGTCCGTGTTGGCTATGACAGGGGGCTGGTGTTGATCCGAATATTGGTCGCCCCGGCCAGCACTTTCCCAACGATTGATGCCATCCGTAGAAAATCGACCTGTAAGCAGCTTTAAGGTTCAAATTAGCTATTGCACAACTTTGCCAGCGTCCCTAATAGCGGCGCTCCAGTGCACCCGTAGCTCAGCTGGATAGAGCATCAGACTACGAATCTGAGGGCCGGGCGTTCGAATCGCTCCGGGTGCACCACTTTTCTTCTCTCTGAATACAGAGACGCCTCACAATGACCGCAAAATCCAAATCTGCCATCGTCCTCTTGTCCGGTGGCCTCGATTAAATGGTTGTTGCCGGCTTGGCGCGTGAGGCGGGCTATGACCTTATCGCGCTGACCATCGATTATAACCAGCGTCACAGGATTGAGCTTGATAGTGCAGCGACCATCGCCGCGCATTTGGGGGCGATTGAACATATCGTCCTGCCGCTTGATCTGACACGCTTTGGCGGCTCCGCGCTGACCGCGGACATTGCTGTTCCCAAAGAGGGCGTCGAAGAAAACGCCATCCCGATCACTTATGTGCCAGCGCGCAACACGATATTCCTGTCCTTATGCCTTGGCCTTGCCGAAGCACGCGGCGCGCGGGATTTGTGGATTGGCGTCAATGCGCTCGATTATTCGGGCTATCCTGACTGCCGCCCGGAATTCATCCGCGCCTTTGAAGGCATGGCCAATTTGGCCACAAAGGCGGGTGTCGAGGGCGATCATTTCAGCGTCCACACGCCGTTGCTGCACATGAGCAAGGCGGACATCGCCACGCAAGCGGCGCGGCTTGGCCTTGATGCGGGCATGAGCTGGTCCTGTTACGATCCGACGCCCGATAACAAAGCCTGTGGCCGCTGTGACAGTTGCCGGTTGCGCGCCAAGGGCTTTGCTGATGCGGGATTGCCCGATCCCACCGTTTACGCATGAGCTACGCGGTTAAAGAGATTTTCCTGACGCTTCAGGGCGAAGGCGTCCATGCGGGCCGCCGTGCGGTGTTTCTGCGCTTTGCCGGATGCAATTTGTGGACGGGTCGCGAAGAAGACCGCAGTTCGGCTATCTGCCAATTTTGCGATACCGATTTTGTCGGCATGAATGGCGAAAATGGCGGCCGTTATGACGCGGCTGACCTTGCGGCAAAAGTTGCGGCGTTATGGGGTGAGGGCACGCAATCGCGCTATGTCGTGATAACCGGCGGCGAACCCATGTTGCAGGTCGATGATGCGATTATCGACGCATTGCATGCGCACGGGTTTCAGATTGCCATTGAAAGCAACGGCACTATCGCGGTCCATCCGGGCATTGATTGGGTCTGCATCAGCCCCAAGGCGGGCTCTGACGTGGTCCAACATCATGGCGATGAACTGAAACTCGTCTGGCCGCAATTGGCGAGTGATGTGGACCGCATGGAGGAATGGCAATTTGCCCATTTCCTCATCCAGCCCATGGATAAAGGCGACGCGGTGTTGAATGCGGCCAGCGTAGAGGAAGCAACACGCTTCGTCATGGACCGCCCAAAATGGCGCTTATCCTTACAAAATCACAAGATTTTGGGGCTGCCATAGTGCTTGGTAAATATGCTTGAAACCTGTTCCCAAAGATGACAGTCTCATGACGGGAAGAGGAGAGCAAAAAAATGGCAAAAGCCGAACAAGCGCAATTGCGCAGTTATAAAAGCTATTCAAAACGTATGTCCGACCATGTTGCCTTTGCGCTGGTGGTCTACACATTGGCACTGATATTTTTGGTGACGCCCACCATCGAATCGAGTGGCACGTCGATTTTCCCTTATTTTGTCTTGGTCCTCTTTGTGGCTGCAGTCATTCCGCCATGCCGCAATATGGAGCGTCGCTGGCAGGCGCTGGATGCCGCTGCGTACGATAGTGAGGGTCTGCAAACGCATTATGTCGCGGACCGGTTGAAGCTTTGGGCTGCTGCTGTGGCCATTCCGGCAATTTTGGCGGTTTTGTTCACGGTATTTTGAAAGCCGCTTGATTGACGCTGTAACGGCCCGCGCCTAAGCGGGAATCATGCTTAAACCTCAAGAAGCGCTTGATCGCGCGCACAATCTCGTTTCCCAAGCCATTAAAGCCGGCGCCGATGCCGCCGACGCCGTTTATGTGTGTGACGCATCTACGGACGTTCAGGTACGGTTGGGCCAGTTAGAGGATGTGGCGCGATCCGAAGGCGAAGATATTGGCTTGCGGGTTTTTATCGGCCAGCGGTCGGCGACGATTTCATCGTCCAACATGAACCCCGATATTCTGGCCGGTTTGGTGGCGCGCGCTATCGACATGGCGAAGGAAGCACCCGAAGACCAATATGCAGGTCTCGCGCCGCACGACCGGCTGCTCATGGGCGCAATTCCGGACTTCGACAGCGATGATGGCCAAGACCCCGATCCTGCAGCTCTGCGCGCAGCAGCGCTTGAATGCGAAGATGCCGCGCGCGCCGTTCCCGGCGTCACCAACAGCGAAGGCGCTGGCGCAAGTGCATCGCGCTCGATCTTTGCGCTGGCCACCAGCCACGGCTTTGCAGGCGTGAAATCGGGATCAGGCTATGGCATATCGGCCAGCGTGCTGTCGGGCGATGGCGATGCCAAGGAACGCGATTATGACTGGCGCTCGGCCCGGCATCTTGCCGATCTCGCCAGCCCCGCCAGCGTCGGCACCCGTGCCGGTGAACGCGCCGTCAAGCGGTTGAACCCCGGCACCATCAAAAGCGGACAGATGCCCGTGGTCTTTGACCCGCGCGTTGGCAGTTCCTTTGTCGGGCATTTGCTGGGCGGGATCAGCGGGTCGGCCATTGCCCGCAAAACAAGCTTCCTGCTGGAATCGCTCGGCGCGCAATTGTTCGACAGCGGCATATCGATCATCGACAATCCGCATGTGCCGCGCGGGCTTGGGTCGCGCGCCTTTGATGGCGAAGGCCTGCCCACCGCGCGCCGTGCGATCATCGAAAATGGCGTTTTGACCGGCTGGTTGATGGAAAGCGCATCGGCGCGGCAATTGGGATTGGAACCCACGGGCCATGCCAGCCGCGGCGTCAGCGGCGCGCCGGGTGTCAGCCCATCCAATGTGCATTTGGAAGGCGGCAATGTCAGCGTTGCCGAACTGATCGCGGACATCAAACATGGCGTTTACGTGCATGAACTGGCTGGGCAGGGCGTTAACCCGGTGACGGGCGATTACAGCCGCGGTGCCGCCGGTTTCCTGATCATCAATGGCGAAATTGCCGGACCCGTGAGCGAATTTACCATTGCCGGCAATTTGAAGGATATGTTTGCAGCGATGACCGCCGCGAACGATCTGGAATGGATCCGCAGCATCAATGTGCCGACCTTGCGGATCGACGGCATGATGATCGCAGGTGCCTGAGCGCCAGCTTGATAGAGACGCCGTAATCGCAGCCACGCAGGAAGCTGCGGCGTTGGCGTTTGCCAGCTGGCGCGACGGGGGAGTGCCCGATGCCAAGGTGTGGGAAAAGAGCCGCGACAATTTCGTGAGCGAAATCGACATGGCCGTCGACGCGTTGCTGACGACGCGTTTGCAGGCAATTTTGCCGGAGGCGGCATGGTTGTCCGAAGAGACGCTGGATGACCCAAAGCGGCTGGATGCGCGGCTGTTGTGGCTGGTCGATCCCATTGACGGCACCCGCGATTATGTGCGCGGGCGCAGCGGATGGTGTGTGTCGGTTGCCTTGGTGGCCGATGGTATTCCGGTCTTTGCGGTGATGGCTGCGCCAGCCGAAGACAAAATCTGGGTGGCGGCACGCGGCGAAGGCGTGACATGCAACAATGCGCCTCTGTCGGGCAGCACGCGATTGGATTTCACCGGATCACGTGTGCCCGCCGATGAATTGCCAAGGCTGGATGCGGACCTTGTGACCGTGACCAAGCCCAACAGCATCGCGATGCGGATGACGATGGTCGCCTGTGACCGCGCTGACTTGGTCGCAACGCTGCGCTGGGGTAATGAATGGGACATCGCCGCTGCGCACCTCGTCGCGCAGGAAGCGGGCGCAGTCGTGACCGATGCGCTTGGCGGGCCGATAACATATAATAAGCGCCAGCCATTGGATTTCGGCCTGATTTGCTGCGCGCCGGGAATACATGACGCCGCGGTGGAACGCTTGTCGGGGCGCGCGGCGCGGATGTTACATCCGTCCGTTTGACGTTGGTTTAAGGTCCGGTCCCCTAAAGGTCGTCATGCTGAACTTGTTTCAGCATAACACGCCAACGTCGCCCGTTATCCTGAAACAAGTTCAGGATGACGAATTGGGGGGGGGGATGAAACACGAATTGGCGGTGGGTGCGTTAGGCTAATTCAGCGTGACGAAGCCCGCGCTGCTAAACCCTCGCCCGCGTCCACAAAGCGTCGCGGTCCATATCACGCGGGTTGTTCGCGACAGCATCGACAAATGCCTTGCGCACCCAGCGAAACTTTTCAGGCCGGCTGGTGAAAATACGTTGGTCCCACGCGTGGCTACCGGCGGCGCGTACTTTGCGGGCGATCTCGCCATAAATGCCTGCGGCGGATAGCACCGCCCAGCGTGCGCGCAGCGGCAGATGCGCCGCGCCGACACGTGCCGACGCTTCATATTGTTCCGCTTCATCCGCCAACCAACGGCCCATCAGCGCCAGTTTCTTGCGGTTATGCGGCTTCATATGCTCACCCGGCGCGATATCGAGCATCGCCAGCCAGTCATCGGGCAAATAGCAACGTCCGGCGGCGTCATCTTCGGCAATGTCGCGCGCGATGTTGGCAAGTTGAAAGGCGAGGCCAAGGTCGCATGCGCGGTCGAGCGTAGCATCATCATCCGCCGGAACCCCCATCACCACGGCCATCATCACGCCCACGGCGCCAGCCACATGGTAGCAATATTGGTATAGGTCGCTTTCGCGGCGGGGGTGCCAGTCCGCGGCATCCAATGCGAAGCCTTCGATCACATCCTCCGCCATGCGCGCTGTAATGCCACATTCGCGCGCGACAACGCCCAGGCAGTCAAACGCAGGCTCACCCGTCGGCATGCCCGCCAGCGCTGCAGCGGTGAGCGTACGAATGGCGGCAAGGCTTTCCTGAGGGTCGGTGACCGCCGCCATCGCGCCGCCATGGTCCTGACCATCGGCCATATCATCGCATTTGCGGCACCATGCATAGAGCAGCCAAACCCGTTCGCGCGTAATGCGGTCAAACAACCGGCTGGCGAAACGGAAGGACTTTGAACCCCGCGATATGCTGTCCTGCGCAAATTGAACAAGGGCAGGGCGATCAAATTCAGCCACGGCAAAAATCTGTGCAAGGGCTGATATGGGCTTGGTTCACAAATCGTCTGCTTTCATCTGGAAGATGGTCTTGTGCGGCACATAGGCGACCATTTTGTCCAGCAAGCCGTCCAGCGTGTCATCAACGATCATGATGCCCGCATGTTGCGGCCGGATAAAGCCGACATCGATCATATTCTGGTTGAACGCGATAAGCTGATCATAAAAACCCGCAATGTTCAAAACGCCGACGGGTTTTTGATGATAGCCAAGCTGTGACCAGCTGATCGCTTCCCACAATTCGTCCATCGTCCCGACGCCGCCGGGAATGGTGATGAAACCATCGGACAGGTCGGTAAAGCGTGCCTTGCGTTCGTGCATACCCGAAACGACGTGCAGTTCGGTGCAACCCTTGTGCGCGACTTCAGCGCCGACCAGTGCTTCGGGGATGATGCCAATCACTTCGCCGCCTGCCGCAAGCGCGCTGTCGGCGACTGCACCCATCAGCCCCAACCGGCCGCCGCCATAGACAACGCCAATGCCGCGTTCCGCCAGCATTTTTCCGACGCTGCGCGCCGCTTCGATATAAATGGGGTTATCGGGCGTTGCCGAACCGCAATAGACAGCGAGCCGTTTCACTTATGTGCTTCCTCCAACATCAATGCGGCCGTTGCCTTTGCACTACCGACAACGCCGGGAATGCCAGCACCCGGGTGCGTGCCCGCGCCAACGAAATACAGATTTGGTATCGCATCATCGCGGTTATGCGCCCGCATATAGGCCGACTGCCACAACACGGGTTCAAGGCTGAACGCGCTGCCCAAATGCGCCGAAAGGTCGCGGCCAAAATCGGCTGGCGTGTAATGGAACTGCGTCATAATCCGGCTGCGGATGTCGGGGATCAGGCGGCGCTCAAGCTCATCCAAAATCCGTTCCTTCAACGCTTCACCAACATCGCCATCCCAATCGAGCGGCGCTTTGCCCATATGCGCAACAGGCGCGAGGACATAGAATGTCGAGCAACCTTCGGGCGCAAGGCTTGGGTCAGTGACGGTTGGATGGTGCAGATACAACGAGAAATCCTGCGGAAGGACACCGTTTTTATAAATGTCGTCCAGCAAGCCTTTGTAGCGCGGGCCAAACAGGATCATATGGTGCGGAATGCCCGGCCATGTGCCCTTAATGCCAAGGTGCAGGACGAAAAGCGATGGCGACCAGCTTTTGCGCCGCAGCGATTTGGTTGCGCGTTCGCCGCGTTTGTTGCTGGTCAACAAATCCTTGTAGGTGTGCATCAGGTCGCCATTGGACGCCGCCATGTCGCAGTCCATGCGCCAACCTGATTTGGTGCGCACGCCAATGACCTTGTCACCGCGTGTCTCGATTTCTTCGACGGGATCACCCAAACGGATCGTCCCGCCGAGCCGCTCGAAATGCGTTACCATTGCGGCGACAAGCCGGTTGGAGCCGCCCTTGGCAAACCAGACCCCGCCCTCTTTTTCGATGGTGTGGATGAGCGCGTAGATCGCGCTGGTGCTCATCGGGTTTCCGCCGACGAGCAATGTGTGGAATGACAAAGCTTCGCGCAGCTTTTCGTCTTTCACATAAGACGAAACGATCGAATAGACCGAGCGCCATGCCTGATATTTCATCAGCGCAGGGGCGGCCTTTATCATCGATGCGAAGTCGAGGAACGCGACGGAACCGAGTTTTTGATAGCCTTCTTTGAACACGCCCTTCGAATATGCAAGGAACTTGCGATAGCCCTCGACATCGTCGGGGTTCAGCTTTTCGATTTCCGCTTTCAGGCCGGGTGCGTCATTCGAATAATCGAAATTCGTGCCATCGGGCCAGTTCAACCGGTAGAACGGGAACACGGGCATTAATTCCACGTCGTCCGACATTTTATGGCCGGACAGCGACCATAATTCTTCCAGACATGGCGGGTCGGTGATGACCGTTGGCCCACCGTCAAAGGTGAAGCCGTCCTTTTCCCAATAATAGCCGCGGCCACCGGGCTTATCGCGCGCTTCGATAATCGTCGTGGAGATGCCTGCAGATTGAAGCCGCATTGCAAGCGCAAGGCCGCCAAATCCGGCACCAATAATCGCTGCTGTCTTCGTCATTTCTTCTTGCTCCGGATCGCGGTGATGGCTTTCCCTATCGGAATGGGCGGCTTGCCAATCAGGATGCGCGCCTTATCACTGTTGCTGCTATTCCCAGCATAAAAGCGTTCAATCAATCCGGGTTTTAGCCTGTAGAAACGTTCCAATATTTTGTACCGGTCGCGGCCTTCGGCGCCGCGGAACAGCATCCGGTTGAGTATGTGGAAAAATCTGCCCTTGTTCCAATGCTCCTGCGCACGCTGGCGCAGAACAAGATTGAGCTTGTCGCCGTCAAGATCGGGCTGCTCCGCAATGAAAATAGCGTTGCGCACGGCGTCGGGCAGGGAATAGCTGGTCACCGGCTGAAAAAATGCACCGCGCGCGCCGGCCTTTGCCGTGCGGCCACTGCCACTTGCCCAATAGTTTTCCAGATCGCCGCCCATCACGACCGGCAAGACGCCATTTTCTTCACGCAAGACGCGCTCGACTTTCCAGCCTTGTTCATCCGCATAGGCCGCAATCCGTTGCCGCAGGATGCGCGGGTCCAAATCGGCCTTGTCGCTGTAATAGGTGTCTTCGATAAACAGCTTGTCCATCCCAAAGGGCAGGACATAGACAAAGCGATAGCCATCATGCTGGTCCACCGTGGCGTCCATGACGATGGGTTTTGTAAGATTATGTGGCTCTGACAATTGCATCAGCTGGCCTGTAAATTTCTGCCACCCGCAATCAAGATGGTTCAGGTCACCCGCGCCGCGCGCGTCAATCACGCCGCCGGCGTTAATACGCTGCGCGCCGTCGAGAACCACAAGCCTGGGTGAGACCGCTTTCACTTCACGCCCAAGCATCAATGACGATGCAGGCAGGTTCTTGCGCAGCACCCAGTCGAGCCGTTCGGATTCAATCGTGTAATAAATATTGTCGAGCGTGCGGCTGTGCGCGGGGAATTTGACGTCATAACCCGACCAGCCATAGGTCACCAATGGCGCCGTCAGCCAACGATGTTCTGGCAATATGTCGCTCGCAAAAAAGCTCCAAATATGGTTGCCGCCAAAGCTGTCGCCTTGTTCAATCAGGACGATTTTCAATTCGGGCCGCATTTTCGCAAGGGCAAGCGCGATGAGCCCGCCCGCAAGCCCGCCGCCGACAATAGCCAAATCGCATTTGATATTTTCGCGTATCACCATCCGGCCCTAGCGCAGCCATTTTACAAGGGGAAGGCTTCTGCCAAGGTAATGCACAGCTTTATGTGCAGCGATTGGGCCGCGCAGCGACGGCGTCATCATTTTCCTATATGCTAACGCTATCAAAACCGCGTAGGTACGTCGTCAAACGGGGGAGATTTATCATGCGGAAGAAATGGCTTTTGGCCGTCCTTGGCGGGCTGGTCGTTGCGGGCGGTGCGGCATATGTAAAACGTGACGCGCTGGCGATGGCGCTGATTGCGCGGGCCGCGGACAGTGCAATGTCGCGCAATGTCATGGCGGAATTGCCCGCCGATGCCCTGCATATCGGATTTTGCGGCACGGGTTCGCCCCTGCCAAACCGTGACCGCGCGGCTGCGTGCACCGTTGTGATCGCCGGCGGCCGGTTGTTTGTTTTCGACATGGGTGAAGGCTCCGGCAAAACGCTGTCGCTCATGGGCATGCCGCTCGATAAGATTGAAGGCGTGTGGCTCACCCATTTACACAGCGACCATTTCGAAGGCCTTGGCCCCTTCACGCTGCAGCGTTGGGCCGGGACGAGCGCGAAAACACCGCTGCCTGTGTCTGGCCCTGAAGGCGTCACCGAAATAACCAATGGGCTGAATGCGGCGTACCGGATTGATTCAACCTACCGCATTGGCCACCATGGCGCAGCCGTCGTGCCGCAATCGGGCTTTGGCATGACGGGCAAGGCGATCCAGCCGGGCGTGGTCTACGATGCCAATGACGTGCGCATTACCGCCTTTTCTGTGGACCATGATCCGATCAAGCCCGCCTTTGGCTATCGCGTCGATTATAAGGGCCGCAGCGTCACGATATCGGGTGACACTGCGTTCACCCCTGCGCTTGCCAAAGCAGCCAAGGGTTCGGATTTGTACGTCAGCGAACTGCTGTCCCCGCGCATGGTCGATATCCTCGCCAGCAGCGCGCAAAAGGCGGGCATGATAAACCGGGCCAAAATCTTCGATGATATCCAGAATTACCATATCAGCCCCGAACAAGCCGCCGATGTGGCAAAGGCGTCCGGCGCGGGCATGTTGGCATTCACGCATATCGTCCCGTCGGTGCCGAAGCCTTTCGAATTCGCGCTGATTGGTGATGCGGCGAGCCGGTATAAGGGGCCAATTAAGGTCATGCATGATGGCGACTTAATCAGCATTTCCGGTCCCGGCGATTTCGAAACGCGCAATTTGCTAAACCGATAGCATAAGGGCTAAAGGCGGCAGATGAGCTCATGGCTGATCTTGCTTTTATCAACACTGGCGATGACGGCGATTGTTGGCGTTCGCTATCTGGTCGTCAGCGGTGCTTTTGCATGGGCGACGAAATTGCGCGAGCCGGGCCTTTATCGGGGCCTTGACCAACAAATCCGCCGCGAAATCGGCTGGAGCCTCGCCAGCGCCGCGATTTACGGCATTCCTGCGGGCATCGTCGCCTGGGGATGGGACAATCTCGGCTGGACGTTGATTTACCGCGATGCCGGCGCTTACCCTTTCTGGTATCTGCCGCTGTCGGTATTTCTATATCTGTTCGCGCACGACACATGGTTTTATTGGACACACCGGCTGATGCATCGCCCGTTTTGGTTCAAGGCCGCGCACGCTGTCCATCATGAAAGCCGCCCGCCGACCGCATGGGCGGCCATGTCCTTCCATCCGTGGGAGGCATTGTCGGGCGCGTTCGTTATACCGTTTTTGGTATTCGTCATTCCCATTCATGTTGCGTCTTTGGGCGTCGTGCTATCGGTGATGACAATCATGGGCGTGACCAATCATATGGGGTGGGAATGTTTCCCCAAATCCATCGTCAACGGCAGATTAGGGCAGTGGCTGATAACGGCGACGCATCATCAAAAACATCACGACGCATATCGGGGGAATTATGGGCTATATTTCAGGTTTTGGGATAAAATGTGCGGCACTGACCTTGGTCTCGGCCATTGGGATCGCAACCTTAAGCGGCGCAGTTGAAGCCGCGCCCGCAACCGCGACGATCGATATAAACATTTACGGCCTGCGCAGCACGAAGGGCAATGTGCTTGTCTGCGTCACCGCCAACCCGCGCTTCTTCCCCGATTGCGGCAAGGATCCAAAAGGTTCCAAAGCCATCGTACCAGCCCGCGATGCCGCAAATGTGTCTTTCACGGGTATCGCAAAGGGCACATATGCGGTCGCATTGGTGCATGATGAAAATGCCAATAACAAAATGGACATGGCCATTTTCCTGCCCAAAGAAGGCTTTGGCTTTTCGCGCAATCCCGTAATTGTCGCGGGCCCGCCCAAGTTTAAGGCCGCGGCGTTTGCGGTTGATGCCGCCGCCGTCAGCCAGCGGGTAAAGATGAAATATATGCTTTAACGGCGCTGTCTTTCGCTGCGGCGGAACTAACTGACGCTGCGACGGGTTCCCAAGGTGAATAATTTGGGAACCGATCATGAAAATTATAAAAGGCAGCATGGCAGCCATTTTGGCGGGTGCCGCAATCTGCAGCGCCGCTTTTGCCCAAGACGCGACCACCGAAACACCCGACAAATCGGACCGCGGCATATTTGCAGGTGACTGGGTCACGGTCGGCATCGGTGCTGGCTATGCCCCAAGCTATGATGGTTCTGACGATTATGTTTTATTCCCCGCGCCCCTTGCGCAGGGCAGCATCGGCGGCATCGACTTTGGCGCACGTGGCCCCGGCCTTTACGCCGATTTGATTGCCGACAGTGATAGCGACAATGATGTCAAATTTCTGGCTGGCCCTCTGTTCCGCGTCCGCCTTGATCGCAACAGCAATATTAAGGACGCTGTCGCCCGTTTGTTGGGCAAAGAAGATGTCGCAATCGAAATTGGCGCGACATTGGGTGTTTCATTTGCGAAGCTTATCAATCCGTTCGACAATCTTGCATTTTCCACCGACATTCAATGGGATGTCGCTGGCGCACATAAAGGCCGTTTGATTAGCCCAAGCATCAGCTATTCGACCCCGCTGTCTACGGCCATTTTCACGAGCCTCAGCCTATCTGCAACGCATGTCGACGGCAATTATGCCGACACCTATTTCAGCATTGATCCGGTCGGCAGTGCGGCCAGCGGCTTGCCGCAATTTGATGCCGATGGCGGCTGGAAAAGCTATGGCGCAAGTCTGCTGGGCGGGGTCGATTTATCGGGCGATGGCCGCGATGGCGGGTGGAGCGTCTTTGGCCTTGTAAATTATTCGCGGCTGACCGGCGATGCCAAACGATCGCCCGTAACGTCGCTGCGCGGTGATGCCGACCAGTGGTTTTTGGCCGGCGGGATTAGCTATACTTTTTGACACGCCTTAACGGGTTGGAAATCATGTCGGGGGCATAGTGGGCTTCTCTGCAAAAAGGACGCCCGCAATGATTTTGTCGCACGACCAGTTTACATCCAGCCCCTCTCAATCCGCGTCGGCAACGTCCGCCGATGCGCCACGTGCGCTTACGCGTGAGGCGCGCTTGAGCTGGATCGGATCGAAACTCGCGCAACTGATCGATATCGAAGACAACCGCCTTGACGCCCTGCACCATCGTATGTGGATGCGGATATTGCAAAGCGGCCTTGAACCCGCCGCACCGCGCAATGAAACCGATCAGCTGGCGATCCACATCCTTGCGGTTGCAACATTGGCGGACGATGTCGCGGCGAAAGACGGGCCACAGGCCGCAATGGCCGCCGTCATGCAAGCGAGCGGCAAAACGCTTGAACCGGGGCTGGCCGAAAAATTCCTGCGCCTTGCAAGCTCGCCCATATTCTGGAGGGCGCTGCAGTCGGATGTTGCTGCGGCCTAATTTCATTGCCGTCGCGATATTCATCCTGCTGGACTGACGCGCCACACTGGCCTATTACATCTTCATCCCCGGGGAGTCGTGTGACTGAGAGGGATGGGTAACGCCATCCGACCCGCTGAACCTGATCCCGTTGACGCGGGCGTAGGGAGGGAGCGGCATCCGAAAACCGCGCTCTCCTTCGCGATAATTTGGAGAGTAGACATGGCAGACATCCCCGCACGCACCGAAATTGGCGTTACCACTGGCCCGATCCGTGGATCGAAGAAAATCTACGTCGGCGAACGCAAAGTGGCCATGCGCGAAATCTATCTTGAGCCATCGTCGGGCGAACCGCCTGTGCGCGTCTATGACTCCAGCGGGCCATATACCGACAGCAACGCCCGCATCGACATCAGCATGGGCCTGCCCGAAATCCGCAGCAGCTGGATCCGTGAGCGCGGCGATGTGGAGGAAGTGCTGCAACGCGAAGTCCGCCCCGAAGATAATGGTCAGCTTGGCCCCGACCGCAGCGGCGGCGTTGCGCCATTCCCCAATGTCCGCAAACATGTGCTGCGCGCAAAGCCCGGCATGAACGTCAGCCAGATGCATTATGCCCGCCGCGGCATCATCACGCCGGAAATGGAATATGTTGCCGAGCGTGAGAATCTGGGCCGCGCGCGCCTGGCCGAATATAAGCGCGACGGCGAAAGCTTTGGCGCAAGCATCCCCGATTACGTCACCCCCGAATTTGTCCGCGAAGAAATCGCCCGCGGCCGCGCGATCATTCCCAACAACATCAACCACCCTGAATCCGAACCGATGGCGATTGGCCGCAATTTCCTGGTCAAGATCAACGCCAATATCGGCAACAGCGCGGTCGCATCCGATGTGGCCACGGAAGTCGACAAGATGGTCTGGTCCATCCGCTGGGGCGCGGACACCGTCATGGACCTGTCGACCGGCCGCAACATTCACGACACCCGCGAATGGATCATCCGCAACTCGCCCGTCCCCATCGGCACCGTGCCGATTTATCAGGCGCTGGAAAAGGTCGGCGGCGTTGCCGAAGACCTGACATGGGAAATCTTCCGCGATACCCTCATCGAACAAGCCGAACAGGGCGTCGATTACTTCACCATCCACGCGGGCGTGCGGCTTCCTTATGTTCCACTCGCGGCAAAGCGCGTGACCGGCATCGTGTCACGCGGCGGTTCCATCATGGCGAAATGGTGCCTCGCGCATCATAAGGAAAGCTTCCTCTACGAACATTTCGACGACATTACCGAGATCATGAAGGCCTATGACATCGCTTATAGCCTTGGCGATGGCCTGCGCCCCGGATCGATTGCCGACGCCAATGACGAAGCGCAATTTGCCGAGCTCTATACGCTGGGCGAGCTGACCCACCGCGCGTGGAAATCGGACGTTCAGGTGATGATCGAAGGGCCCGGCCATGTGCCGATGCACAAGATTAAAGAGAATATGACCAAGCAGTTGGAGGTCTGCGGCGAAGCGCCATTCTACACGCTTGGACCGCTCACCACCGACATCGCGCCGGGCTATGACCATATCACCAGCGGCATTGGTGCGGCGATGATCGGTTGGTACGGCACGGCGATGCTGTGCTACGTCACGCCAAAGGAGCATTTGGGCCTGCCCGACCGTGACGATGTGAAGGTTGGCGTTGTGACCTATAAGCTTGCGGCACATGCCGCTGACCTTGCAAAGGGCCACCCCGCCGCGCAAGTCCGCGACGATGCGCTCAGCAAGGCGCGCTTCGAATTCCGCTGGCGCGACCAATTCAACCTAAGCCTCGATCCCGACACGGCGGAGCAATATCACGACCAAACGCTGCCCGCCGAAGGCGCAAAGTCCGCGCATTTCTGTTCGATGTGCGGACCAAAATTCTGCTCAATGAAAATCAGCCAAGAAGTGCGGGAGTTTGCGCGTTTGCAGAACCAGCCCGCCGAAGCGTTCATCGCGACAGAAGAGGCAGAGGCCGGCATGGCGCAAATGAGCAAGGTCTATGACGAAACCGGCCGCGAGCTATATATGGGCGCTGGTGATCGGGAGCATGATTGAGGGTCGATCATGTATTTTATGGGTCTCGAATTAAGTACAGAGCTTCAATTCTCTCTTGCTCGAACGGCCTGTAAAGCATATTGCTCGGCAACCGCTACAATCGGATGAAAAATGAACATTGATCTCCGTGATCCAACTGTTGTGATAGCAGGAGCATTTAACCCAGCGATATTTGGGGTTGGCTGGATAGCTTCCGAGTTGTTTGGCTTTGATGATGGTGCCTCTGTGAATGCAACTATGGTTGCAGATATAATGCAGCAAACGCAGAGAGCTTATATCGAGAAGGTAGGAGTGATGGCTGAGCCGTTTCGACTGTCTATCTTTATCGATGATTTGGAATTGGACACAATCGCCAAAGCGGAAAACGCCGTGCTCAGAACGGCTGTGGCACTTCCACACACTCCTGTTGCCGCGATCGGAATAAATTTTAAGTTTACCGTTCCTCAACCTGAGGCAGCTATTGTCGACCTAATAAAACCCGGAGATAAGCCGGAACAGTTAGGGCCGGTTCGTCAAACCGAAATGACGTCGCAAATTTCTGTTGATGAAAGTATTAAACTGAACTTATCGCGGACAATTGCCGATGATATGTTGGTGCTTAAGTTTAATTATCATGCTGATTTGGCTGAATTAAGCTCAATAGCGGGCACTTTTTTAGGTCAAATCAATAAATGGCGCAGCCACGCTATTGAGTCGATCAAAGCGCTTTACGGTTTGGATGACGAGTTTGAAATTATCAAAGCATTAAATACATAGGAGGGGATATGATGACAATAACAGAAAAACAAACAGTTCCTGCTGGCCAAGCGTCGAATATACCGCATAATACGGGCGTGTTATCCGGAATGGTCCGTTTGGCTTCCAACGGCCGTATCATTGCTACGGCCTCGTCCACACCGCCGCCACCGAAGCTGACGCCGCAAGCAAAAATGACAAAATAACCCCTTGCCAGCACGGGGATAAAGCGGCTTGTCGAACAATTTTAGTTTCATGCTTGCCTCAGAATCCGATTTTTCGAAATCGGTGCTTAGACAAGGTGACGTGCTCGAGCGTAGTGCCCTCCTGCACGACGCAATTGGTAAAGGGCATCAGTATTACGCGGAGGAACGCGGATACGACTATTTTTTGGTCTTAACACCGACTTGCGATCTTGTGCTGCGGGACGGCAGATGCAAATCCAGATATATTTCTTTGGCCGCCATTCGTCCGCTTTCTGTGCTGGTAGAAAGAGAGCTAGAGAAATACAAAAGGAGCCTCAAGGCACCGGGGATTTTCTGCAATCTGGACCGCAAGGACCGTGCTGTTCAATTCGTTGAGCGACTGCTACACAACACCGAAGAAGGCTACCTTTTTCTGCCAGGCGAGTTTTTTCCTGACGAAACGGATCGATGTGCATTCTTGCACCTGTCTGTCGCGCTAAGAGCGTCGGAGCATTACGAGGCGTGTGCATCTTCGAAGCTTCTGCAGTTAGCGACGGATTTTTCAGCAAAAGTCGGGCAGCTGACCGCAAACTTGTACGGGCAAGTTGCTACCCAAGCGTTAGATGAGCAGGCCGACATCGACCCCCAGCAGATAAAAGACGAATATAAAGCCAGACTTTTGGACAATGGATCCATCTACTGGTTATCTACAGAGCAGGCCAGAGAGTTTAAGCTGCGGGCGAAAGCAGCTAAGGACGCAAATGGGGGTGAAATTGACGCCAAAAAGGTTGAAGAAATTATTTCAAAAATCCCGTCCGACAGGGAATTGCTTATAGACCGAATTATGCAGATCGTCCACCAATCCGGCCTCACCGATGCGCAGCTTTCGACCACTCTGAAAAACACGCTATTGAGCGACACCGTCGTTGGCCGTTTTCTAAAGTAATAAGTTCGGGACCTAATTCCTGCAAACTCCGGGGTAGCATGTTACTGAGCCACTCACCCCAACCTTACCAAAGCCTCATCCAGCGTCTGCAAGAACCGTGACCGGTCGGCTTTGGCAAAGGGGGCGGGGCCTCCGGTGATGCCGTCCATGCCGGCGCGCAGGTCCGCCATGATCAATTACGGCGACAATGCACTAAATAGGAGTTGAGGGCACTGTCACCGTGATTGCGAAAAATGTGAAGGATAACATCATGCCAAAGCATCTCACTTTCCCCGCATTGATTATCGCGCTCGCGGCTAGTATTTCCTTTCCGCAGTCATCCCACGCTCAAGCGCCTGCTGCGTCCGGCACGCAGCAGTCCGAAGTTGATCCCGAAATCTTGGTGATTGGTCAAAAAGCGAAAAAAGTCCGCATCAAATTCCGGATCGACGATCGCACGAGAGCCGTGCGATGCAAGGCCGTCCGTTCTTCAGGCGACAAGGCATTCGACCGCGCCATGTGCGAACCCGCTTACCGATGCGCGCGCGTAGAACCGTTGAACAAGGACACCGTCGGTCAATGCATGGACCGCGAACGCCAGAATGTCTTTAGAGAATGGGCTGCGGCACACCGCAGGTCATGATTACCGTGACACATACGATATACCCCATTTATTAACTGCGCCGCGCCAGAGACACGCGATCGCATGCCCCCGTTTTGGAACACCGCGCGCTCCCATCCGTTATCCCTCCCTCGCAATCGTCCGTATGCTGACGCTGACGTGCCTTGGCTGTTCGGATCAACCGAAGGAGCCCCATATGAACAAAGCACTTATCACAACATTGATCGCCGCGACTGCGCTAACGGGGGGCTGCACCTCTTATGGCGGTGGCTCGGCCTATGATGATGGCGGTTTTGGTTATTATGACCGCGCGTCGTACCAACGTTATGGCAATTATGACTATAACCGGCCCGACCCCAGATATAATGGCTATTATGCCGACCGATATTATCGCCAAGACCGCCGGTATCGCGAACGGCGCTTGAACGATGGTGACCGGATTTATCGTGGCCAGAACGGCCAATATTATTGCCGCCGGTCCGACGGTACGACGGGCCTGATCGTCGGTGCCGTTGCCGGTGGTGTGCTGGGCAATATTATCGCGCCGGGCAATTCGGAAACGCTGGGCACCATATTGGGTGCCGTCGCCGGTGGTGCCGCGGGACGCGCCATTGACCGTAACGACGTGCGCTGCCGCTAAAGCATGTCACGAACGGGCGATCATTGCCGGTCGCCCGTTCAAAAAAACAACTTTCCTACATGGTCCGCTTTATGTTTCTGTTGCGGACATGACAGATGCATCGCCGCCCAATCCAAACCCCGCCCCAAACCCTGACGCCGGTTCCGACGTTGGTTCTGACGCGGAATTTGACGATCTGTTGGCCTTTACCCCCGTGCCGATGCAGCGCCGCCGTGCCGATGGGTGGAGCGCGGAGCGGCAGCGGCGTTTTATCACCGCTTTGTCGGTCATGGGGGCGGTTGGCCCGGCGGCGCGGGCGGTGGGCATGGGGCGGGCATCGGCCTATCGCTTGCGCGAACGGGCAGGGGCGGCTGGCTTTGCCGAGGCGTGGGACATTGCGATTGCCTGTGGCGCGGACCTGCAATTTCACACCGCGCTGGATCAGGCGATTAACGGCGTCACCACGGTGCGCGTGATGCGCGGCGGGACGGTTGAGGTTATGAACGCGCCCGACCGCAAATTTTTGAACGCGGCGTTATTGTCCAAAACCCGCCTGTCCGCGGCGCTTTCGGCGCAGGCGCAGGCGGTTAAAGCGACAAGGGAGACATGAAAAATGCGTGGCGCGGTTGCTTTTGTCGCTTTTGCCGGGGCGGAGGCCCCTGCTTGCTTGATGGCATACGCGCGCGGCTTAGGAATGGCTGGCATAACGCGCAGGCGGCGTTATGCTGCGCGTTCATCGCCCACAATAGTTGAACCATCATGACGAAGCCAAAAAATCCCAGCTGGTTGGACATTTCCATGGATGCCTTCGCGCTCGCGGCGGAATCCAACATGGTGATTGCGGCGCGCTTGGGCAGTCTGGCGCTCGGCGGGCCAAATGCGGTGCGTGAGGCGGAGCGGATGGTGAGCGAAAAACTCGCGGCGAACATCACGCTTGGCGCGGACCTGATGACCGGCAAGCACGGGCTGACCCCCGAAAGCATGGTCAGCGGCAGTATTGAATATTATGCCAAGCATGTGCGGGCGAACCGCAAACGGCTTTTGGGCTAAAGCGGGCGGCTGAACATGGGCGGAAAATGGCGGTGAAGCAGGGGAAAAGCGGGATTTGACCTTGTTATTTGCTAATAGCGTAAATTAGGCGTATACCCCCAACACGCTATCGTCGACCGCGACGGAATTTGAGGCGCGTATCTGATGAAATAAGCGGAGCGTGCAACGTTTTTCCCAACACGACTTGGCTACCCACTTGGCGCTGTTGCCCGGTGGTCACCTGTTTCGTGAAAGGAACATATTATGCCTACTGGCACCGTAAAATTCTTCAATGCCGATAAAGGCTATGGCTTTATTGCACCCGATGGTGGTGGCGATGACAGCTTCGTGCACATCTCGGCTGTTCAAGCTGCTGGCATGCACTCGCTCGACAAAGAGCAGCGCGTAAATTTCGAAGTCGAAATTGGCCGCAACGGTAAAGCTTCGGCTGTAAATCTTTCAGCTGCTGATTAATCAGTACTAAGGTTGAAAAAAGGGCTGCCGAAAGGCGGCCCTTTTTTTGTGCGCCGCGCTGCCAGTTAATTCAGCACCGCGCCGGTCATCCACATCACGGATAAAATGATGATCGCCAGAAACAGCGAAATAGCGAGCACATAACGCACGCCCTGATTTTTGACGCCGCCGCTGGCTTCCTCTTCCGTCACATCGATTTTATCGCCATCCTTGTGCATGCTCTCACTCCTCTTCGAACGAAATAGGTAAGATCGAATGGAAGTGTAACCGACGAAACGCCGAGTTGTTACCGCGTCCTCGGAAATGGCCAGTCGATGACCTGTCCCACCCAAAGGGCAAGCCAGATAAGCACAGGCTGAAAAGCCAGCCTTGGCCCATGGTACCACCAGCCCAATGCTTCCCCGCCAAGCGAAATGCCATTGATCGCGTGGTTGAGGTTTGCGGGCCAGACGCACAGGGCATATAGCGCAAGGCCAATCCCCGCCCATTTGCGCAGTTGCGGGACGAGCAAGCCCATTGCGCCTGCGATTTCGGCAACACCAGTGAAGGCTACCATGAAATGGGGGAAGGGTACCCAGTCGGGCGTGATCGCTATAAAACCGCGCGGTGCGACAAGGTGCAATATACCTGCGCCTAGATAGAAAATCACGAGCAGAATTCGAAACCCAACCCGGATCATCAGCGTTTCCGGACAAACTCCGCCCGCAGCACGAGGCCCTTGATGCCGTCAAACCGGCAGTCAATCTCCTGCGCATCGCCAGTCAAGCGGATGGATTTGATGAGCGTTCCGCGCTTCAATGTCTGGCCCGCACCCTTTACGGTTAGGTCCTTGATCAACGTGACCTGATCGCCATCCGCCAGAATATTACCAACCGCGTCACGGACCTCAACTACGCCGTCCTGTTCGGATTTGGCATTTGCTTCCGCCGCGCTGATCCATTCGCCAGATGCCTCGTCGTAGACATATTCGTCGCCAGTTCCGTCCGTCATCATTCAATCCCCGTTTTGATATTGCCCTGCCATAGCGCCATTTACGCGCGCGCGAAAGCCAGTTGCAATTTGCAACGATGTCAGTAAGATTTTTCCCGATAGAGTGGAGAGTTATATGGCGCAGGCTGAAACGGTTGTAGATGTATTGATTGTTGGCGCTGGTTTATCCGGCATTGGTGCGGCGGCGCATCTGACCATGCAATGCCCCAATAAAAGCTATGTCATCGTCGAACAGCGCGCTGACATGGGCGGCACTTGGGATCTTTTCCGTTACCCCGGCATCCGTTCTGACTCGGACATGCATACCTTGGGCTACCGCTTCAAACCATGGCTGCACGAAAAAACAATCGCTGACGGCCCATCCATTCATGAATATGTGCACGAAACGGCCGACGAATATGGCATCACGCCGCATATTCATTTTGGGCACAAAGTGGTCTCGGCAAATTGGTCCAGCCCCGATGCGCGCTGGCATGTAACGGCCAAGGCGGTCGATGGCGGTAAGGAACGGCGCTTTGCCGCGCGCTTCCTGTTCATGTGCGCCGGTTATTATGACTATGATCAGGGCTATAAGCCCGATTTCCCGGGCGAAGCCGACTTTGGCGGCCAGATCGTCCACCCGCAGCATTGGCCCGAGGGGCTGGACTATAGCGGTAAGAAGGTAACGGTCATCGGTTCGGGCGCGACCGCAGTGACGATTGTACCCGTGATGGCGCAGCAAGGCGCGCAGGTGACGATGCTGCAGCGTTCGCCGACCTATATGGTCTCGCGTCCTGCGATCGATCCCTTCTCCAAATTTGTCCGCAAAATCATGCCGGAAAAGCTGGCATATGCGCTGACGCGCTGGCGCAACATTAACATGCAGCGGTTCACTTATTGGTATGCCCGCCGCAACCCAGCGAAGCTCGGTGAAAAGCTGGTCAACATGGCCCGTGAAGCGCTGCCGGCCTCAGTGGATGTCGATACCCATTTCGTCCCCAAATATGGCCCATGGGAACAGCGCCTGTGTCTGATTCCAGATAGCGACATGTTTACCGCTATCAGCGAGGGCAAGGCCGAGGTCGTGACGGACCATATCGACCATTTCACCAAGACGGGCATTCAGCTGAAGTCCGGCAAGCATATGGAATCCGATATCATCATCACTGCGACCGGTCTGAACCTTGTCACGATGGGCAAGACAGCGATCAGCGTGGACGGTGAAGCCGTCAATTTTGGTGAGCATTTCAATTACAAGGGCGTGATGTTCAACGACATTCCGAACTTCGCCAGCGTCTTTGGCTATATCAACGCGTCCTGGACGCTAAAGACCGATATCGTTGCCGATTATGTCTGCCGTTTGTTGTGGAAAATGGATGACAAAAACGCGCTGGTTGCAACCCCGCATCTTGATGATCCGGATATGCCCAAGCTGCCCTTTGTGACGGATTTTAGCTCCGGCTATTTCGCACGTAGTTTTGACAAGCTGCCCAAGAACGGGGACCGCCATCCATGGCGCGTGCTGCAAGATTACGCCGCTGAAAAGAAAATCCTGACCCAAGATCCTGTGGACGATGGCGTCATGGTCTTTTCGGCACCGCATTTCGTAGCCTCCCATAACGAGAATGCGGGAACGCTGATCGCAGCCGAGTAACTACCCGAAGGTGGGGCCTATATCAGCCCTCCCTATTGCGAACCGTCGCGGCAACGCGGCGGGTTTCAATGGTGGCCTCTGGCGCGATGATATGTGTGCGGTTGCGAACCACCCAAATAAGTAACGCAAGCCCGGCCAGTGCAGCAAATGCAACCGCCATCAGCGCGTAGCTGGTGTAGCGGTTCATATATTGCGTGTGCGTCACAATTTCGGGCGCTTTGTCGGTGGTCGTGACATCCCAATATTCGATCATTGGCTTGTTGCGGTACCGGACCACGCGCACTTCGGATATAACCCATATTTTGCCATGCTGCGCAGCGAACGTCAGATAGGCCCCGGACCCTTGATGCTGTTGAATGGCCGGAGCCAGTCGTGGCGCATTCTTCAAAAGTTGCGACATTTCGGCAAACTGCACGCGGCTATCGTCAATGAAGCCCGGGGCAACATATTTTTCTGCCGCCTTTTGGTCTCCGCGCCGCACAGCCTCATAAAATGGCTTAACAACTGCGGTGATTTCCTCGGGCAGCGGCGGATGTGCGTTGGTTGAGCGGTTGCATGCTGATAAGCCCAATGCTGCGATCGACATAACGAACAAAAGAAAAATACGTGACATTTCTGAATTATCTCCCGTTCCCTGCCTATTGCCGCTATCGCAGCCATTATGCGTTATGACGATCTGATCCAACCTGACAACGGCCAACCGGCCACACCTATCCACATAGTCGATAAAAATGGCTTTGTGTCATGGCTTGCCGCCCAACCCGACCCTGTCCGCACGGCTGTAAAAGCACAGAAGTTTGAAGGTAGCGTAAACGATAGCGCGATACTTCCCGGCGATAAGCCCGGGGAATGGGCTGTCGTCGCCGGTGTGGCGGATGCCTCCACGCTTGGCGTTTGGAACCTGGCCAAGCTATCGGACATTCTGCCCGAGGGGAGCTATCGCTTGTTGGATGCTGACGCTGGTGAAGCGATGCTTGGGTGGGTGCTTGGTCAGTATAGATATCATGAATATCTCAGCGAGCCGAAAGTAACCGGCGCGCGCGTGCTGCTCGTGCGTGAACCCGGCAAGATCCACAATATCGTGCTTCAGGCGCGCGCCACGGCGCTGGTGCGCGATCTGGTCAACCGTCCGGCGGGTGACCTTGGTCCCGATGGGCTTGAGGCTGAGGCTAAGCGCATCGCCAAGGCGCACAAAGCAGATGTGACAGTGACGGCAGGCGAAGCGTTGGAAGCGGGTTTCCCGCTCATCCACGCCGTCGGCAAGGCAGCGGCACGCGAACATGCCCCGCGGTTGATTGAGCTGGAATGGGGCGACCCGCGCCACCCACGCATCGCGATTGTGGGCAAAGGCATAACGTTCGACAGCGGTGGTCTTGATATCAAACCTGCGAGCGGCATGCGGCTGATGAAGAAGGATATGGGCGGCGCGGCCCATGCGCTTGCGCTGGCCGAGCTTATCATGGCTGCGCATTTGCCGGTACGCTTGCATATGCTCGTCGCTGCTGCCGAAAACAGCATATCGGGCAATGCGATGCGGCCGGGCGATATCGTTAAAAGCCGCAAGGGCATTACGGTTGAAATCGACAATACCGATGCGGAAGGGCGCCTTGTGCTTGCCGACGCGTTGACCAAAGCGGTTGAGGATGCGCCCGAACTTATCATCGATTTCGCGACGCTGACCGGCGCAGCGCGCGTTGCCTTGGGGCCTGATTTGCCGGCAATGTTCAGCAATGATGATGAAACAGCAGACGCGTTAATCGCAGCGTCAAAGGCGCAGGCGGACCCGCTGTGGCGGATGCCATTATGGGCACCGTATATGGAGCTTTTGGATAGCGATATCGCGGACATGACAAACAGCGGCGGGGCGTTTGCTGGTTCCGTGACCGCAGCGTTGTTTATGCAGAAATTCGTTCCTGATGATGTGCCGTGGGTGCATCTGGATACCTTTGCATGGCGACCAACCAATAAGCCCGGCAGGCCAAAGGGCGGCGAAGCCCTTGGATTGCGCGCCGTCTTCGGCTATCTGGCGGACAAATATCCGGCACGTTAGGGTGCCATCACATGTTATATATTCGGGGGCGTAAGTAGTTGGCAGACGGACACATGGGGGCAGGGGAACGGCCCATCTATACATTAAGTGGGCACAGCCTTGTCGGAGACAAGCGCACAACGCCCATTCGCGGGGATTTGGCTGACATCAGTCTGGCCGGAAAACTGTTCGCGCCGCATTATGCCGTGCCGATGCTGCGAACGGGCATTGCGCCCGTGACCGAAATTCATGCTGAGGCGCACGCCACATCGATGCCCGTCAGCGCGTTAATGCATGGTGAGGAGTTCGCCGTGCTTGATGTCGCAGGTGAATGGGCATGGGGCTATTGCCTGCACGACAATTATCTGGGCTATGTGCGCTTTGCCGAGCTTGGCGATGATTTTGACGCTACGCATATCGTCAGCGCGCCTGCGACATTGCTGGTTTCTGCACCATCGACAAAGGCGCAGGTGCTGGCGCGTTACCCCATGGGTGCGCAGTTGCTGTGCGGCAGCCAAAGCGAATGCGGCAACTATCTGGCGTGCGAAAACGGGTTTGTGCCATTGGCCCATTTGTCCGAAATCGGACGCGTTGCGGCATCACCCGCGGATTTGGCAGAGCAGCTGATCGGTACGCCCTATAGCTGGGGTGGACGCAGCGGAGATGCCATTGATTGCTCGGGCCTTGTGCAGTTGGTTTTCGGAATGAAGGGGCATATGCCCCCACGCGATGCCGATATGCAGCAGGCAGAATTTGGCGAAGAATTGGCCGACGGCGATGCGTTGCAGCGCGGCGATCTGGTGTTCTTCCCCGGCCATGTTGGTATCATGGCCGATGCGGAAAACATCATCCACGCCAATGGCACTGCGATGGCGGTCAGCGTTGAACCACTGGCAGATGCGGCAGCACGCTTTGCCGAGCATGATGCGGCGATTGTTGCGCGTAAGCGGGTGGTGTGTTGACCATTACTTTGGTCTTGGCCCGTACCGTAACCCTGAGCAGCAGTTGCGCAGCAACTGCGTCTGTCGAAGGGTGCTTCAAGGTTTGCGCTGCCGTCGATACACACCCTTCGACCGGCGCGGTCGCTGCGCGCCCGCTGCTCAGGGCTACGGTCTTATTTGAGCGGGTGATTTGAGATGACCAAGAGTATCTTCATCGATGGCGCATCAGGCACCACTGGCCTTGAAATCGCGGACCGGCTCGCTGGCCGCGCGGAATTTATGCTCATCACGCTTGATGATGACAAACGCAAAGACCCCGCTGCAAAACGCGAGGCATTGAACGACGCCGACTTCGTCATCCTGTGCTTGCCCGACGATGCCGCAAAAGAGGCGGTGGCAATGACGACGTCTAGCCACACGCGTATCATCGACGCATCAACCGCGCATCGGGTGAATCCGAACTGGGCCTATGGCTTCCCTGAATATCGCACCGGGCAGCACGAACGCATTGCCAATGCACGCCTTGTCAGCAACCCCGGTTGCTACCCCACCGGCTTTTTGGGGCTGGTTGCACCCTTGGTCGCTGCCGGATTAATCCCCGCAGACTGGCCCTACAGCGTCAACGCAGTGTCGGGCTATTCGGGCGGCGGCAAAGCATTGATTGAACGGTTCGAAGGCGGTGACGGCGCAGATATCGGCTTTCGCACCTATGGCCTTGATCTGAACCACAAGCATGTCGCCGAAATGCAGCAACATGCAGGTCTCGGCTTAGCCCCGATATTCTCTCCCGCCGTGGTGCGCGCATTCCGGGGCATGGTGGTCGAAGTGCCGTTACCCATCTCGGTGATGCCCGGCAGCGATGACCCTGACGAAATGCGCGCTGCGCTGGCTGAGCATTATGCCAATTCGCCCGTCGTCAAAGTGCACCAAGACGCGCCGCCAGCCGAACTGCTGATCCGCGCCGACCAAGAACCATCCGACAGGCTTGATCTCTACGTTCTCGGTTCACCCGACGGCGCGCAAGTGCGGTTGCTGGCATTGCTCGACAATCTCGGCAAAGGCGCCAGCGGCGCAGCGGTGCAGAACCTGAACATCATGGCCGGATTGGACGAGACGATTGGGTTGCGGTTGTAAGCGCGACAATTGGATAGAACACCGCGTCACCCTGAACTTGTTTCAGGGTCTTAATTTCGACAACGTGCAAAAAGTAAGATGCTGAAACGCGTTCAGCATGACGTGGTAGGAACCTCAATAAGGCGGCTGATGCCACCCCTTGGGGCTGCTCGTAAATATCTCGCAGCCGTCTTCGGTGATGCCGATGCTATGTTCGAATTGCGCGCTTAACGAACGGTCGCGCGTGACGGCCGTCCAGCCATCGTCAAGGACTTTGCCGGCTGCCTTGCCGATGTTGATCATGGGTTCGATGGTGAAGATCATGCCCGGACGCAGTTCTGGGCCAGTGCCGGGGCGGCCGACATGGACGATTTCGGGGGCATCGTGGAATAGTTGGCCAAGGCCATGGCCGCAGAAATCGCGCACGACGCCATAGCGGTGCTTTTCGGCGTGGGTCTGGATCGCGTGGCCAATGTCGCCGACGCGGTTGCCGGGCTTGGCGGCTTCGATGCCGAGCATCAGGCATTCATAGGTCACATCGACCAAGCGTTTTGCCTTTACCGGCACGTCGCCGACGAGGAACATGCGGCTGGTGTCGCCATGCCAGCCATTTAATTGCGGCGTGACGTCGATGTTGACGATGTCCCCGTCCTTCAATTTCTTGTCCGACGGGATGCCGTGGCAAATGACATGGTTGATCGAAATGCAGCAGCTGTGCGTGTAACCGCGATAGCCCAAAGTTGCGGGCACCGCGCCGCCGCGTATGGTCATCTCGCGGACGATATCGTCCAGTTCCTCGGTGCTGACACCCGGCACGACATGCGGCACCAATGCATCGAGTATTTCGGCGGCAAGACGGCCGGCCTTGCGCATGCCCTCAAAGCCTTCGGCTCCGTGCAATTTGATGACCCCGTCGCGGGCCTGCATCGCCTCTTCGGGCGTAACGCGTACATATTGTTCCATGCGAGCGATATAAGGCAATAATCCGCACTTTGCGAGGGGGTGAATTATGCTATCGCGTCCTTATGACAGATTCCCGCATATATACCGCAGCGCTTGTAATCATCGGCGACGAGATCCTCTCTGGCCGAACACAGGACAAAAATGTCGCGCAGATTGCCCTTTGGCTCAATATTCAGTGCATTCGTTTGCGCGAAGTGCGCGTGGTGGCCGATGATATGGATGCCATTATAGAGGCGGTGAACATCTTGCGGGCACGCAATGACTATCTGTTCACCACCGGCGGCATTGGCCCGACGCATGATGACATTACCGTTGACGCGATCGCAGCGGCGCTCGGCGTCGATGTTGTCATTCATCCAGAGGCAAGTGCCGTCCTGCATGCCTATTATGAAACACGTGGCGGCATTAACCCGGGCCGCCTGCGCATGGCGCGCGTGCCCGATGGCGCTGACCTTATCCCCAACAAGATGTCGGGCGCGCCCGGCATTCGCCATGGCAACATCTTCATCATGGCCGGCGTGCCGCATATCACCGCCGGAATGTTGGATGCCCTGACCGGTAGTTTGGAGGGTGGCGCGCCCTTGTTGTCACAACAAATCGGTTGCTGGGTGGCCGAAAGCGAAGTTGCCAAATTGTTGGGCGATACCGAAAAGCAGCATGAAGGCTGTCAGATCGGCAGCTACCCATTTTTCCGCGAGGGCAAGGTCGGGGCGAACTTCGTTGTCCGGACAACCGACGCGGATAAGCTTGCTGAATGCATCGAAGCGCTGAAACTTGGTTTGCGTGGTTTAGGCTATGATACCGTCGACGGTGGAATTTAGTCACCATGCCGGGAAAAATATTTCGTCATCCCGAACTTGTTTCGGGATAACAAACAACGGTGGCATGTTATCCTGAAACAAGTTCAGGATGACGAGACCGTGATGGACACGAAGTAGCCGCTTTTTTCGGACGTTCATGTGCAGTCAAGCCTTCGTTCCGTTATGGGGATTGTAATGCGCAAATTCACTCAATCGCTCGCTTTGGCAGCCCTGCTGCTGTCCACCTCTGCTTACGCACAAAATGTTGCGCCTGCCGCAACCGTCGCGGCAAAGGCGGCTCCAGTTCCGTGGCTGTATGAAGGCAGCGACGTACCGGTTGATGACACTTGGACCTTTGGTGTGCTGCCCAATGGGCTGCGTTATGCGGTGAAGAAAAATGATGTGCCCGCGGGGCAGGTGTCCATTCGCGTGCGGATCGATGCCGGCGCGTTGCATGAAAATAATGATGAGCAAGGCTTTGCCCATCTGATCGAACATTTGTCTTTCCGTGGATCGACCTTTGTGCCCGATGGCGAAGCAAAGCGCATTTGGCAAAGGTTTGGCGTCACCTTTGGCAGCGACAGCAATGCGCAAACAACGCCGACGCAGACAGTCTATAAGCTCGATCTGCCCAATGCGACGCCTGAAAAGCTCGATGAGTCCGTCAAAATCATTTCGGGCATGATCCGCAATCCGCGTATCTCGCCCAGTGCCTTGAACGCCGAACGCGCCATTGTCCTTGCGGAGCTGCGCGAAAATAGCGGTGCGCAAATGGTCTACAGCGATGCCCTGCGTCAGCACGCATTTCAGGGGCAGCGGCTGGCAAACCGGTCGACGATCGGCACGCCTGAAACATTGCAGGCGTCCGACGCCCTACGTCTGAGTGCATTTCATGACCGCTGGTATCGGCCCGAAAATGCAGTGGTCGTGATGGCTGGCGATATGGAACCCGCGCAACTGGCCAATTTGGTGCAGAAATATTTCAACGACTGGAAAGGGAAGGGCGCCCGCGCGCCTGAGCCTGCCTTTGGCGACCCAACACCCCAAGGCACCCCGACGCGCGTGCTGATTGAGCCAACATTGCCCACCACCGTCAGCATTGCGTATCTGCGCCCTTGGCGGAAAGTTAACGATACGATTGCGTATAATGAGCAGTTGTTGATCGACGCCCTTGCGCTTCAGATCATCAATCGCAGGCTTGAGGTGCAGGCGCGCAGTGGCGGCAATTATCTGTTCGCGGAAATCGCACAGGAAGATATTTCGCGCACCGCGGACGCGACTTTGGTGTCGATCACCCCCGTTGGCGACAAATGGGAAGCGGCAACGCGTGATGTCCGCGCAGTTATCGCCGACGCCGTTGCCACGCCACCATCGGTTGCGGATATTGAGCGTGAGAAAACGCTTTTCGGGAACGCGTTGCGCACAATGCTCGACAGCTATCCGTTTGAAGCCGCCGCGAAGCAAGCGGACGATATCGTCAATGCCGTGGATATTCGGGAAACGGTGGCCGCGCCTAAAACGGTCGTTCAGGTCTATGAAGGCATGAAGGACAAGTTTACGCCGCAGCGGCTGCTGGCGTCGACCCAAAAGCTTTTCGTGGCGGACGCTACACGGTTGATGCTGTCGTCGCCCGCGCCGATCGCGGACGCAGACAATCGTGCGCTTGCCGCCTTAAATGCAGCCGTGTCGGCGAATACGACTGCGCGTTTGTCCGAAAATGCAGTTGGCTTTGCGGCGCTGCCCAAGCTTGGTGCGCCCGGCCAACTGGTGAGCGAAGAGACAATCTCACGGTTGCAGATGACCCGGCTTGAACTGTCGAACGGCGTGCGGGCATTGCTGTATCCGAACAAGGCCGAAAGCGGCCAGATTCGCGTGCTCGTCCGTTTTGGCCGCGGCTACCAAGCCGTTACCCCTGACAATGGCAGCTTGCTGTGGGCAGGGCCGATCGTCTTGCCGGAAAATGGCATTGGCAAACTTAAGCGCACGGAAATTGATCAGATGGTCAATGGGCGGCGCATTGAACTCAGCTTCTCCATTGATGATGATGCATTCCAGTTTGGCGCAAATACGCGGCCTGATGACCTTGCGGATCAGTTGACGTTGATTGCCACGAAGATCGAGCATCCCGGTTGGGACCCTGCGCCCGTTGAACGGGCAAAGGCGCTCGCGACGTCGGGTTATGCGAGTTTCGAAATGTCGGCGACATCGGTGTTACAGCGCGATCTGGAATTTTTGCTGCGTAACAATGATCCACGCTGGAAAGCCGCGGCACCGGCGGATGTTGCGAAAGTAGATGCCGCGAAGTTCGAAGCATATTGGAAGCCACTAATGGCGCAGGGACCGATTGAGGTTCTTCTCTTTGGGGACTTTGACAAGGCAGCGGCGGTTGCTGCGTTGGAAAAAAGCTTTGGTGCTTTGTCGCCGCGCGTGCCTATGCCCGTAGCGCCAGCGGCGCGCGATGTCCGTTTCCCAGCGCCGACCGCGACGCCCATACGCCTGACGCATCGCGGCGCGCGTGATCAGGCCGCAGCGGTGATCGCATGGCCCACCGGCGGCGGAATTGCTGGCATCAGCGAAGGACGGCAGCTGGAAACATTAGCCGCGATTTTCCGTGACCGGTTGTTTGAGAAATTCCGTGCGGAGCAGGCCGCGAGCTACAGTCCCGACATGGCGGCCAATTGGCCCGTCGATTTCAGCAGCGGTGGATATTTGATGGCCTATACGCAGGTCAAACCAACCGACGTGGACCGTTTTTTTGCATTCGCGGATTCGGTTGCCGCGGATTTAATCGCTCATCCGGTAAGCGCCGATGAACTGCAGCGTGCGGTTGAGCCGACAAAGCAAGCCATTGAGCGCGCGGCGTCAGGCAACACATTTTGGCTCAACCAGCTCAAGGGATCAACATATGATCCTGAACGCTTCGCGGCACTGGGGACGCTGTACAGTGATTATAACAGCGTGACGCCTGAGATATTACAAGCACTGGCAAAGCGCTATTTCGTCAAGAACAAGGCGTGGAAGCTTGTGGTTGCACCTCAGCCCGCGAATGCAGACGCTGCAAGCTCGCGCTGACGCTGCTTTTGTCCTTACAATCCGCTTAGGCAGAGAGCGTCAAAGCACATATTTCGACAAGTCGGTGTCTTTTGCGATACCCGATAGCTGCTTGTGCACATAGTCCGCGTCGATCAGTATTACGTCACCTGTGCGGTCTTCGGCATCGAAGCTGATATCTTCCAACAGCTTTTCCATAACCGTTTGCAGCCGCCGTGCGCCGATATTCTCAACGGTTGAATTCACGTGCACCGCAATGCGCGCGATGGCATCAATCGCATCGTCGCTAAATTCGAGCGTGACCTCTTCAGTTGCCAGTAACGCCGTATATTGCTGCGGCAAATTGGCGCGGGTTTCGGAGAGGATACGGACGAAATCGGCATGCTCCAATGCGCGCAGTTCGACGCGGATGGGCAAGCGACCCTGCAATTCAGGCAGCATGTCGCTTGGCTTTGAAATGTGGAATGCACCTGATGCGATGAACAGCACATGGTCGGTTTTCATGGGGCCATATTTTGTGGCTACGGTCGTGCCTTCGATCAGCGGCAGCAGATCGCGCTGGACGCCTTCACGGCTGACGGATCCACCGCGCACGTCCGACACGGCAATCTTGTCGATCTCGTCGAGGAATACGATACCATTGGCTTCCGCATCGGCCAAAGCTGCGCGGTTGACATCGTCTTGGTCAAGGCGCTTTTCGGACTCTTCCTCGACCAGCTTGGTCCACGCGTCGGGGACCTTCATTTTGCGGCGTTTCAGATTGTCGTTGCCAAAGGCTTTGCCCATCATCTCGCCAAGGTTAATCATGCTGACATTGCCGCCCATGCCAGGAATTTCCATCGGCGTGGTCGCGCTGTCCGACACTTCAATCTCGATTTCGACATCATCCATGTGGCGATCACGAATGCGCTGGCGAAATGCTTCACGCGTGGCTTCGCTCGCGGTATCACCCGCCAATGGCTTCAATATTCGTTCCATCGCTGCGGCTTCGGCGGCCTCACGCACATGTTCGCGGCGGCGTTCTTTCTCAAGACGCACAGCCTCTTCAGCCAGGTCACGGGCGATCTGCTCAACGTCCCGACCGACATAGCCAACTTCGGTGAACTTGGTCGCTTCGACCTTGATAAACGGCGCATCCGCAAGCTTGGCGAGGCGGCGCGATATCTCGGTCTTGCCGCAGCCCGTGGGGCCAATCATCAGGATGTTTTTTGGCGTCACTTCATCGCGTAAATCCGCGCCGAGGCGCTGGCGGCGCCAGCGATTGCGCAGCGCCACAGCGACCGCACGTTTCGCGTCGGCCTGGCCAATAATATGTTCGTCGAGAGCAGCCACAATGGCTTTAGGTGTCAGAGCGTTTTTCATTACTGCCTAAATGGGAAGTTGCTGGTGCCGTTCAAGTGACGCGCAGTTTACGCGGCGCTGTCCAACGTCTCAACGGTCAGTTGATCGTTGGTGTACACGCAGATTTCAGCGGCGATTTTCATGGCATGACGGGCCATTTTATCGGCGTCTCCCTCATAATCCGCAAGCGCCCGTGCCGCTGACAAGGCGTAATTACCACCAGACCCAATCGCTGCGATGCCATCATTGGGTTCAAGCACATCGCCATTGCCAGTCAGGATCAATGTCACGTCTTTGTCAGCGACAATCATCATCGCTTCCAAATTGCGCAGATATTTATCGGTGCGCCAATCTTTGGCCAATTCGACCGCAGCGCGCATCAATTGCCCGCGATGTTGCTCCAGCTTGCGCTCAAGCCGCTCGAACAGTGTGAACGCATCGGCGGTAGCGCCGGCAAAGCCACCAATGACGGATCCGTCATGCAACTGACGGACCTTTTTGGCATTGGGCTTCATGACCGTTTGGCCCATCGAGACTTGGCCATCACCCGCGATGACGACTTTGCCGTTTTTGCGCACAGACAATATGGTGGTGCCGTACCAAGTGGACGGATTTCCGTGAGAGTGATTTTCCATATTTTGGATATGGGTCGATTGACGCCAAAGCGCAAGAGAGGGCTTAGGCGCTTTGAATATCTGTCAGGCGGCGTTCCCATGCGAGCGCGTGCTGGACGATTTTGTCCAGATCGTCATAGCGCGGTTCCCAACCAAAGCGATCCTTGATCGCGCTGTTGTCAGAAATTAGCGAGTCAGGATCTCCGGCGCGTCGACCTTCCATTTTGCGGTCTAATTTCTTGTTGGTCACGCGGTCGACAGCATCAAGGACCTGCATCACCGAATAGCCATGGCCATATCCGCAATTGAGCGTGTGGCTGCGCGCGGGGTCCGCGATAAGTGCCTCAAGCGCGATGACGTGCGCCGCAGCGAGATCGCTGACATGGATGTAATCGCGGACGCCCGTCCCGTCTTCGGTCGCATAGTCAGTGCCGAAAACGCTCACGCTTTCCCGCTTACCGAGGGCAGCCTCAACCGCGATTTTCAGCAAATGTGTTGCGCCAACAGTGGACTGACCCGTGCGCGCGAGCGGATCGGCACCGGCGACATTGAAGTACCGCAGCGCGCAATAGTTGAAATCATGCGCCGCCGCGACATCACGCAACATCATTTCAGTCATCAATTTCGACGTTCCATACGGATTGATGGGCTGTGTCGCCATATCTTCGCGCACCGGGCTGGTTTCAGGAATGCCATATGTCGCCGCGGTCGACGAAAAAATCATGTGTTTGACGCCGGATGAAACGGCCGTCTCAATCAAACTGCGGCTTTTGGCAGTGTTGTTATTGTAATATTTGAGCGGGTTCTCAACAGATTCCGGCACAACTACCGATCCCGCAAAGTGCATGATCGCGTCTATACGCTCATCGCGAATGATGCTTTCGACCAAATCTGAATCGCTGATGTCACCATAATAGAATCCGGCCTCTTCAGCCACCGCCCAACGGAAACCCGTGACAAGATTATCGATAACAATAGGGCGATGACCGGCATAAATCAAAGCGAGCACGGCGTGGCTGCCAATATATCCGGCGCCACCAGTTACCAAAACGTTGAGCTTTTGTGCCATGATAGCATTCCCGTTATTGTCATTGCCCTATCGGGCTGAGTTCGTTCTGGTTAACGTTTGGAATCAAAAAAAAGGCGACCCGAAAGCCGCCTTTTTTCGAAATTTATGTCCTGAAGAAATCAGGGGCTGGTTGGCGCGTTGTCGTCGTTGCCAGCTGCGATAACGATACCGCCGATGACAGCAACAGCAGCCAGAACAGCAACGATAACGCCGCTTCCGCCACCGAGCTTGTTTTCTTCCTTAGTGTTCGCGCCAACGCGCTTTACCTTGGAAGCGCCAACTGCCTTTGCAGCAGGCGAAAGTGATTGTGCCATTACAGGCGCGCTTACGAGCGAAGCGGCCGCGATAGCAGCGAGAGATAACTTACCGAAACGCATTATTGTGCTCCTTTTTTGTGAAGTGCATTGCACTCCGGTCGGACATCTACACAATCTAGTTGAATTTTCAAGCTTTGAATTGTGGCATTCTCTGATTTGTCTCTATTTTTCGGACTGTTGCATTTTTCCAACAATACTGCGAACCCATTACTATGGTTATGTTTCTTCCATGCAATGTTACATTTGTTTACGATAATGGCGGTATCCCTTGCGCATAGCGATCCACCAGATGACGAGCTGTGTTTTACCAGCGACGAACGTATCCGACATGATCGGCGCTATCGAAGCGGCGGCGGATGAAGGAGCGGCAATGTATTTTGCTCCTGAAATGTCAACAATTGTAAACAGGCGGCGAGATGAAGCGCGTTTGCACATATCGACTGAGGCGCAGACCGAATCGATTGGCCGAATCGCTGACGTCGCATCGCGTAAAAAGATATGGGTGCATGTGGGATCCGTTCCCGTGCGGCATGAAAGTGGCGCGCAGTTAGCTAACCGTAGCATCGTCATTTCTGCTACTGGCGAAATTATCGCGCGGTATGACAAAATCCATTTGTTTGATGTCGATTTGAAATCTGGCGAAAGTTGGCGCGAGTCTTCGGCTTATGTCGGAGGGGAAAATCCCGTGATCGTGGGCACGCCATTGGGACGAATGGGGTTAGCGGTTTGCTACGATATGCGTTTTCCAGACTTGTTCAGCGCTTATGCAAAAGCGGGCGTCGATATCATCACACTGCCGTCGGCCTTTACTGTGCCGACCGGAGCGGCGCACTGGCACACATTGCTGCGTGCACGGGCGATTGAAAGCGAATGTTTCGTTATCGCTGCGGCACAATGTGGGGTGCATGAAGATGGTCGTGAGACGTACGGCCATTCACTTGTCGTTGATCCTTGGGGAGAGGTTATCCTTGATATGGGAAGTACGCCTGGGCTCGCTTTTGTTGATTTGAATCTCGATAAGATCGCGGAAGTTCGGCAGCAAATTCCCGTGCATAAAAACCGCCGGGTAATCGCCGAGCCCAGATTTTATGAATAGAACGACCGCGAGCATTTTGGAATGAGCAGCTTTACCTTGGCGAATTGGCAAGACCATTTTTGGGCAGGTTTGTCCGCAGCGTCGGCATTGCTGGTGGTGATTAGCAGTATTGCGGACCAGCGGCGCCATAAACGCATAAAACTTGACCAAGTCGGTATAATGCCCTGGACCGGAATTACAGTATTTTCTGTGCTGATTACTGTATTGGCAGCAGCGTTGGCGATTAAAGGGCTTTAGGTCCTGACCCTAGCCGAGGCACGCCTCAAGGAATGGCTGGTCAAATCCGAACTGCCGCGCCTTTTCCAGCGTATATGGACGAACGCCTCCAGCGACCCACTCGCCATGGATTTTTCCGTCGGCATCTTCATCGCGATATTCAAATTTGAACAGATCCTGCGTTACGATGACGTCGCCTTCCATCCCGATTACCTCGGTAATCTGGGTGGTGCGACGTGAACCATCACGCAGACGCTTCACCTGAACGATAAGGTCGACCGATTCCGCGATCTGCCGCGAAATGGCTTCCTTGGGTATTTTGATGTCACCCATCATGATCATATTTTCCATACGACCCAAGCACTCACGCGGGTTGTTGGCGTGGAGCGTGCACATGGATCCATCATGACCGGTGTTCATTGCGGCGAGGAGGTCGAAACACTCCGCGCCACGAATTTCGCCCAAGATGATCCGGTCAGGACGCATACGCAGTGCGTTCTTCACAAGGTCACCGATGGTGATCGCGCCATCGCCTTCCAAGTTTGGAGGGCGCGTTTCAAGCGGGAGCCAGTGCGGCTGTTGAAGACGAAGTTCGGCGGCATCTTCAATCGTCAAAACGCGCTCGCCGGGGTCAATCATTTTCGACAAAGCGTTCAGCATTGTCGTTTTACCTGAGCCCGTACCGCCCGAAATGACGATATTCATCCGGCTTGCGCCCGCAATCTTCAATGCCGTTGCCATAGGTTCGCTCATCGAACCATAGCCCTTCAACATGTCGATCGTGATGGGTTTTTCGGAAAATTTACGAATTGAGATAGCGGTGCCGCGCAGGGACAGCGGGGGAACAATAACGTTCACGCGGCTACCGTCTTTCAATCGGGCATCGGCCAAAGGCGTCGTTTGGTCAACGCGGCGACCGACTTGGTTCACGATGCGCTGCGCGATCTGGAACAGATGCTCTTCGTCACGAAACTGGATCGGCGCAATCTGAAGCTTGCCGTTTTTTTCGATATAGGTCTGCAATGGCCCATTGACCATGATATCGGTAATATCCGGATCGCTGAGTAATTCTTCAAGCGGACCAAAGCCGAGCAGTTCGTCGACCAGCACTTTTTCCAAAGCAAATTGTTCGCGGCGGTTCAGCGTCAGCTTGAGTTCGGCCAGCACTTCCAAAATGATCGGACGGAATTCTTCGGTCAGCTCTTCTTTATTCAGCGATGCCGCCGCTTCGGGGTCCACACGCTCCAAAAGGCGCGGTAAAACCTGTTCTTTGATTTTGTGGACCGAAGCTTCAAAGCCTTGGGGGCCTTCATCGACGGGTGTAGTGTTGTTTGCACGGTCTGACAGGCGCGACATGGCTTCCTGCATTGCCGTCTGTGGAGCTTTACTGCCGCTGGGTAAATCTACCGTTTCAATAGGTGGAAATTGTTCGCCTCCACCCGTCGTTTGGGGATAATCTGGTTGCTGCGTAATCGAGGGCCCAGCGCCTGTCATGGGACGCGCGACGCCAAATGATGGGCGCCCCGCAGACAAGACTGGTTTTTTCCCAAATGCGCTCACGCTATCCCGCTCCGATATTCTATGGACTAAGGAATTCGGGCTACCGACAAATGGTGAATAAATCGGTAATGGACGATATGGTTTGCTCTGCCAGACACAGATTTCTCCCGCTTTCCATTCTTGACAAACACTTTTAAGAGAACGCGCTAATTGAAGGAAATCCAGTGCATGCATCGTCGGCCCGATCGGGTCTTTTATATGCCGTTTGCGGCTTTGCTCTTTTGTCCGCTGGTGACGCTGTTATCAAATCGATTGCCGGTGCCTGGCCCGGTACTGCCGTGGCGGCGCTGCGCTATTCGATCGGTGCGCTGGGCTTGGGCACATTGTTGTACCTCAAGGAAGGCAGGCAGGGATTTGCTTTGCCCATGCCCAAAGTTCAGATCCTGCGCGGATTTGCTGTGGCTATGGCAACCATCTGTTTCTTTTTGTCGATCTTCGTCATGCCATTGGCTGAGGCTACGGCAATTGGTTTTACGAGCCCGATGATCACGGCGGTCTTGAGTGCCATTTTTCTGCACGAACGGACGAATGTGACCAAATGGACGGCCACATTTATTGCGTTTGGCGGCGTTCTTCTCATCATGCGACCCAATGTTGCCGAACTGGGTTGGGTTGCTTTGTTGCCGCTCGCAGCTGCCATGTCGATGGCGCTTTTGATGATTGGCAACCGCGCCGTCGCTGGGGCAGGCACACCGATTTTGATGCAATTTCTGGTCGCGTCACTTGCGGTGCCATTCATCCTGACAGCAGCGGTTTTGGGTCATTTTTCGGGCGTTGCGGCATTGCATATAGGCGTGCCGGACTGGACCATCGTGGCGCGATGTGCCGTGTTGCGGTCACCGCTAGCTTTGCGCATTGGTTGATTTTTATGGCAACAACCCGCGCGTCGGCCGCTGACATCGCGCCGATGACATATGTCCAGTTGTTGATGGCACTCGCGCTCGGCATATTGGTTTTTGGCGATTGGCCAGACATGACATCGCTTGCCGGGTCTGCGATCATTATCGCCAGCGGGCTTCTTTTGTGGCGCACATCGCGCACATAGTTCCACCGCAATCGCCTGCAATATGGTTAGCAACACGGCTGCTGCAAATTAGGAAAAGACTTGGTCAAAACGGGCTGCTATCGCTCCGCCATGTCAGACCAAAAGCATCTCTATCTCGTCGATGGCTCCGCCTATATTTTCCGTGCCTATCACCGGCTGCCGCCGCTCACCAATAAACATGGCGAGCCGGTCGGTGCGGTATATGGCTATACGACCATGTTGTGGAAACTGGCGGACGACCTCAATCAAGCGGATGGTCCAACGCATATGGCTGTGGTCCTCGATAAATCGAGCCAGTCATTCCGCAACCGGATCTATGACCAATATAAGGCGCACAGGCCCGACCCGCCTGAGGATTTAAGACCCCAATTCCCGATGATCCGGGATGCGACGCGCGCGTTCTCCTTGCCGCTTGTCGAAGAGGACGATGTCGAGGCTGATGACATGATTGCAAGCTATGCGCGCGCTGCCTGCGCCGCCGGCTGGCATGTAACCATCGTCAGTAGCGACAAGGACCTGATGCAGTTGGTGGAACCATGCATCGACATGTTCGACACGATGAAAAACGAACGCATTCGTGCCGAGGAAGTATACGAAAAATTTGGTGTCGAGCCCGAACGGGTTGGCGATGTGCTGGCACTGATGGGCGATAGCGTCGACAATGTGCCCGGTGTCCCCGGCGTCGGGCCAAAGACGGCGACGAAGCTTATTCAGGAATTTGGTGACCTCGAAAGCGTCTTGGCCGCCGCGCCTTCGATGAAGCCGTCCAAAATGCGTGATAATTTGATTGAGCATGCGGAAAAGGCGCGTCTGTCGAAAGTGCTGGTGACGTTGAAAGACGATTGCCCGCTGCCCATCGCGATTGAAGACATGACGTTGGGAACGATTCCCGAAGAGCCGCTCGCCGCATTTTTGGAGCATCACGGGTTCAACTCGCTTTTGAAACGCATCGGCCATGTCGCAAATACCGCTGCTGCCAATAAAGCGATTGCCGGCAACCCGAAGGCTGCAAGCAAGGTCGATGGCCCCGTGTCCGCGCCCACAGCGGGGACAGCCGCTTTGCCGCCCGCCATGCCCAAAATTGATGTGTCGACCTATGAATGCGTCACGGATGTCGCTCGGCTGGACCATTGGATTTCCCGCGCCCGTGAAACAGGGACTTTGGGTTTCGACACCGAAACAGACAGCTTGCAAGCGGCGAGCGCCAATCTTGTGGGCTTCAGCCTAGCGGTTGCACCGGGGGAGGCATGTTATGTCCCGCTGGCACATGGCGGCACCGATATGTTCGCGGAAAAACCGGTTCAGATAGGATTGGACGTCGCGTTGGAACGGTTGCGTCCACTGCTCAGCGATCCAACCGTGCTAAAAATTGGCCAAAATCTGAAATATGACATGTCGGTATTGGCGCGGCATGATGTGCGCATAACGCCGTACGATGACACGATGGTCATGAGCTTCGCCTTGGATGCGGGTCGCCAACTGCATGGCATGGACGAGCTCGCCAAAACGCATTTGGGGCATGAATGCATCTCTTATAAAAGCGTCACCGGAACGGGCAAAAGCCAGATTGGGTTTGCCGCCGTCCCGCTGTCGGACGCGACATGTTATGCGGCGGAAGATGCCGATGTGACGTTGCGGCTGTGGCATCATCTAAAGTTACGGATGAGCCCTGAAAAAGTGACCAGCGTTTATGAACTGGTGGACCGTCCGCTCGTGCCCGTCCTGTCGCAAATGGAATGCTTAGGCATTAAAGTCGACCGAGCCGTGCTGGCGCGATTGTCGTCTGAATTCGCCGCGCAAATGGAACTGCTTGAGAAGGAAATTCACGCCCTTGCCGGGCAGCCCTTCACAATCGGCAGCCCACAGCAGCTTGGCGAAATCCTGTTTGGGAAAATGGGATATAAGGGCGGCAAAAAAGGCAAGTCGGGACAATATTCGACCGATGTGACGGTGCTGGAGGATCTGGCGGGGCAGGGCATCGACATTGCACGCAAGGTTCTGGATTGGCGGCAATTGGCCAAGCTGAAATCAACCTATACCGACAGTCTGCAGCAGCAGATTGATCCTAAAACAGGCCGTGTGCACACAAGCTATAGCCTGGTCGGCGCGCAAACCGGGCGGCTGTCATCGACCGATCCGAACTTGCAGAATATTCCCATTCGTACCGAAACGGGTCGCCAGATCAGGGATGCTTTTGTCGCCGAACCCGGCAATGTGATCCTGTCTGCCGACTATAGCCAAATCGAGCTTCGGCTTGCCGCGCATTTTGCAGACGTAGAGCCACTGCGCGATGCCTTTGAAAAGGGCGAAGACATTCATGCGCGCACCGCATTGGAACTGTTCGGCGAGGTAAACCGCGACACGCGTGGCCGCGCCAAGACCATCAACTTTTCGATCCTGTACGGCATTTCCCGCTGGGGACTTTCGAAGCGTTTGGAATCGACGCCTGACGAAGCGCAGGCGCTTATCGACGCCTACTTCAAACGCTTCCCGGGCATTTCGAATTATATTCAGGAAACAATGGCCACGGTTCGCGAATGCGGCCACTCGACGACTTTGTTCGGCCGGAAAACATGGTTTCCGCGGATATCGTCGCCCAATCAGGCAGAACGACAGGGCAGTGAACGCGCTGCAATCAATGCGCCGATTCAGGGGACAAGTGCTGACATCATCAAGCGCGCGATGGTGCAAATGGGGCCGGCGTTGAAAGCCGCTGGGTTAGGCCATGTGAAGATGTTGCTTCAGGTGCATGACGAACTGGTGTTCGAACTGCCCGAGTCAGATGTCGCCGCGGCAAGCGACGTCATCCGCGCGATTATGGCAGGGGCGGCCGAACCTTTGGTGAAGCTTACCGTCCCACTAGGTATTGAAATCGGGACAGGGCCAAGCTGGGGCGCCGCGCACTGATAGGTGCGAAGTTTAAGGCTTAGCCTTCGTCTTCCTCTTCTTCGAACATCAGAGCGACGTCCGCATTTGCCGACAGCCGGACGGTGCCGTCTTCAACCGTGGCGACCAGCCCACCATCGATATAATGATGGTGCCCTTCATGGCTGCCTTGCCCTGAATCTGCCTTGGTCAGTTTGATGCGTTTGCCATCAATGCCGTCGACGGTGCCAACATGTACGCCATCGGCCCCGACAACTTCGGCATGTTCTTTGATCTGCGATAGGTCGGCCATGCTTAACTCCTTTTGATTGAGCTAAGCTAACGCACGAAAACACTTTCGGGTTCCGGTTGCACGCAAACGGCATCATCGCGGCAAGAACAGAGTTTCAATCAGCGTCAGCGGAGTGAAATTGCCGTTGCTGCGACCAAGGGCTGGGCGTTTAGGCCCATTCAGCCGCGATTGCGGGTTTGCGCATATGTACCGAGCAATCGGACCGAGTTGCAATGAAAGCGCAGCTCATCCAGCGCACGGTCAACGGCTGGGTCACCCGGCGCGCCTTCGATATCCGCGAAAAATTCTGTCGCGGCAAAGCTTGCGCCATTTTGATAGCTTTCCAGCTTCGTCATATTGACGCCATTGGTCGCAAAGCCGCCCATCGCCTTGTATAACGCTGCAGGGACGTTCTTCACTTCAAAAATGAGCGTTGTCATTAACGTACCCGTCACCCCGGTGTTGCTAACGGGTTCACGCGATAACACGACAAACCGCGTCGTATTGCTCGCATCATCCTGAACCCCGTCGTTGATCGGGACCAAGCCATATAACTCAGCGGCGATTGGCGGCGCGATGGCGGCGGCCGACGCGTCATCATTGGCCGCCACAAAAGCCGCCGCAGCGGCCGTGTCTGCATAAGCGACGGGAATGATGCCGTGCGAACGCAGATAATGGCGGCATTGGCCAAGCGCCTGTGGGTGGCTCATGGCTGTTTTCAATTCCGCATCGGCGGATTTCGCCATCAGGCAGTGGCGGATCGGCATGAAATGTTCCGCGATAATGCTAAGGCCGGATTCGGGCAGAAGAAAATGGATGTCCGCCACGCGACCGTGCAGTGAATTCTCAATTGGAATAATCGCCCTGGCTGCAGACCCGTCTTTTACGGCGTCAATGGCATCTTCGAACGAGAAACAGGGCAGCGGCAAGCAATCCGCATCATATTCCAATGCGGCAAGATGGGAATTCGCGCCGGGCGCACCTTGAAAGGCAATCGCTTTTGCAGGCTGTTCATGCGCAGCTAAAGTCATGGTTCTGACAAGAGCGAGTGCGGGTGCGGGGTAACTGTTCATATGGCCATCGCGATAGGATAGCCAAACTTATCCGGCAAGTCTGGAATTGGACACTTGCACGGCCTTACTGACACTATTAGAGGGGCTTGAGAATCCGGCCGTCAGACCGACGCCGGCTTAAAACCGCATTTCAGGGCTGATAACCAATGGATGATCGTAGTAACACAATTGCAGGCTGGGTTTTGGCAGGCGGCATCGTCGCGCTCGGACTAAGCATCGTATCGGGCATGTACTTCCACGGTGAAGCGCCTGAAAAAGAAGGTTTTGCAGTTGCAGCGGAAGCTGGCGGCGAAGCCGGTGGTGCCGCAGCTGTGCCGATTGCGACATTGCTTGCTACTGCCGATGTTGCAAAGGGCGAAGCGGTTTTCAAAAAATGCGCAGCTTGCCACACCATTGCGCAAGGCGGACCAAATGGAATTGGCCCAAATCTGTGGGCGGCGTTGGGTAAACCGCACGGCCATGTTGCAGGCTTTTCCTATTCGGATGCACTGAAAAGCGTTCCGGGCAACTGGGACTTTGAAGGCATGGACAAGTGGCTGGCGAACCCTAAGAAATATGCGCCCGGCACGAAGATGACTTTTGCTGGTTTGGGTAACCCCGAAGAACGCGCAAATTTGATCGCGTATCTCAATGCGCAGGGTTCAAACCTGCCGTTGCCACCGCCACCAGCCGCCGACGCCGCAGCACCTGCGGCTGATGCAGCAACCGGTGAAGCAGCTGCTGCGCCAGCGGCTGATGCCGCAGCGCCCGCAGCCGCGGCACCTGCTGCAAAGTAATTACATCAAATCAGTTTGAGACTTCGTAGAAATCGCAGATAGCATTCCATGCTTCTTCTGCGGTTTCTACAAACTGGAAAAGTTCCAGATCACGTGGGCTGATGACGCCCTCGAGCATAAGCTCCTCAAAGTTCACAACACGGTTCCAGAATGCGCGACCAAAGAGCAGGATCGGCATCTTTTTGATTTTGCCGGTCTGGACAAGCGTGAGCAGTTCGAAGAATTCGTCGAACGTACCAAATCCACCGGGGAACACCGCCACGGCACGTGCGCGCAGCAAGAAGTGCATTTTGCGCAACGCGAAATAGTGGAATTGGAAACTCAAACGCGGCGTCACAAACAGATTTGGCGCCTGCTCATGCGGCAGCACGATATTGAGGCCAACCGATTCCGCGCCAACGTCATGCGCGCCGCGGTTGGCGGCTTCCATGATGGATGGGCCACCGCCCGAACATACGACGAAGTGGCGTCGACCTTCTTCGTCCGTCACATTGGCTTGTCCCGCTAGCTGCGCAAGATGGCGGGATTCGTCGTAGAAACGCGCCTTTTCTTTCATGCGCTCGGCAATGATTTTCGACCGCTCGTCGGTTGCAGCCGCAATCAAGGCATCTGCGGCGTCGGGTTCGGGAATGCGCGCAGAGCCGTAGATGACCAACATGGATCCGATGTTGGCCTCGTCCAGCAACATTTCGGTTTTGAGCAGTTCCAGCTGAAAACGGACGGGCCGTAAATCTTCACGCAACAGGAAGTCGGTGTCCTGAAATGCGAGCCGGTAAGACTTGCTTTGTGTTTGCGGGGTGGAGAGTTGCTGTTCAGCAAAGTCCGCTTCTTGTTGTGCTTTGTAGAAGCGGCGATCGTTTATTTTTGTGTCTGTCATTACCCTGTATATAGGGTGCAAGTGGGTGTTCTGCCACCCCTCATCGGCAAAAGCCCCTCATCGGCAAAAGGACGTGCCGTTGCGCATTGATCGGGCCATGTCCAAGTGGAAATGGTTTGCATGCGCGGCGTTATAATCGGGGCCAAGCACAGTGCCGAACCGTTTGCAGGCGGACTGGTGCAGGCGGCGCAGGAAAGCGCGTTCTTCGCTGGATCCGTTCCACCCTGTGAGCACGGACACGCGGCGGCCATCGCGCAAAACGAACGCGGACACATCGACGGCATTGGCAAAGGCATGTTCGGATAATTTGCCCGAACGCATCCCATATATGTTCCGGCAATTGAACGTGCCCATTGTTTCGATGCGGACGACCTCAGCACCCAGATACTGCTTGGCTGCGGGACGAACGGCGTAGCGTGCCCAATCGGTAAAGTTGGCAGCCAGCGGGCACGTCATCGCCCCTAAATTGGTGGTCGGCGTCCCGAAATCCATAAGCTTGATCGTGTCGATTGTCCTGCACCCGCCGTCAAAGCTTTTGTTGGGCAAGCCGGCAAAACGGACTGACTTTTCTTTCAAACTTGCCATGCACTGCCGCGCATTTTCGGTTGTTGTGCTTGCACCCGTGCGTGTCGGTGTCGGTGCCTCGCGTCCTCCACAAGACGCCAAAAGTAGAGCGCTCGCGACGAGCAGATATCGTGGAGCAGTGGCGACGACCATGTAAAATGTAATAGCAAAATCTCACCGGTGTGCAGCCCCAAATCGACCAAATGGAAGCCGTATGGCGGCAAAGGCGTGGATATTGATACAATTTCCGCGTTGCGCACAGTGGCGCGCGCGATTATCGCGAATGCATGTTGCGAATCATTCTTAATAAGAAGCCGGTGTTTTGGATATTGCTGTCTGTGCCAGCGATATTGATGCTGCGCAGCTTCTATGTCGGTGACCGCATCGCGATGGATATGCTGCATCCAACGGGCGAATGGTCTGCGCGTTTTATGATTGTCGCGATGATTTTAAGTCCATTGTTGTCGTTGTTGGGACCGCGCCCGTGGCTCAGTTGGTTGATCCAGCGCCGCCGTGCGCTGGGTGTTGCTGCGTTCGCTTATGCGGTGCTCCATCTTGCTTTCTACCTCATCGATATGGGCAATATTGACGACATCATTGCCGAGTTTTTCGCGCTGGGCATCTGGACAGGATGGGCGGCCATGCTGCTGTTTATTCCGCTCGCTTTGACCAGCAATGATGCATCGATGCGCGCGCTGAAAGCGGGATGGAAGCGGCTGCAACGCCTTGTATATCCCGCGGCGTTGCTTGTGTTGGTACACTGGATATTCATCCACAACAATTTAGGCCCAGCGCTCGTTCACTTCGCCCCATTGGCCTTGCTCGTGGCGGCCCGTTTTTTTCTCCCCCGTAAATCTGCATTTAAAGGAGCATGAATATGCGTTTATTGACCTCACTTTCACTGGCCGCAGCGACCGCAATTGCTTTCGCATCGGTACCGGCGTCGGCAACCGGCGTTATCACCTGCAAGGCAGGACCGGTGTCGGGTTGGAAAAGCCAACAGGCACTTACCGATAAGCTTACCAAAGAAGGCTGGACCGTCCGCAAGGCAAAGGTCGATGGCGGTTGTTATGAAGTATATGGCACAACGCCAGAAGGCGACCGTGTCGAAGCCTATTTCCACCCTGTAACGCTTGAGAAACTATACGTTGGCCGCCGCGGTGAAGTTTTGTTTCGTAAGGCCGGTTACTGATCACATTTTGCGATAGTCATTGACAAAACCGGGGCTGCGCTTAAACGCGGCTCCGGGCCACGCGGTCCCAACGCCGCGCTGCTCTCTGCAAGGAGAAGCTTACATGACTATAGTACCCCCCGCCATTAAACCGGCGCGTCCATATTTTTCATCCGGTCCCTGTGCGAAACCGCCAGGCTGGAGTCCCGAAAAACTTAAAACCGAATCGCTTGGCCGTTCGCATCGTGCGAAAATCGGCAAATCGCGCCTTCAACTGGCGATCGATCTGATGCGCGAAGTGCTTCAGGTCCCTGACACGCATCGCATTGGCATTGTCCCCGGTTCGGATACCGGCGCAATCGAAATGGCGATGTGGACCATGCTTGGCGCACGCCCTGTCACGATGATGGCGTGGGAAAGCTTTGGCGAGGGCTGGGTTACAGACGTCAACAAGCAGCTCAAGCTGAATGCGACCGTCATGAACGCCCCATATGGCGAAATTCCTGACCTGAGCGCGGTAGATTTTTCCAACGACGTGGTTTTCACATGGAACGGCACCACTTCAGGTGCGCGTGTTCCAAATGGTGACTGGATTGCCGATGACCGTGAAGGCCTGACCTTCAACGATGCGACGTCGGCGGTTTTTGCCTATGATATGCCATGGGACAAGCTGGATGTCACGACGTTCAGCTGGCAAAAAGTGCTCGGCGGTGAAGGTGCCCATGGCGTGCTCATTCTCGGACCGCGCGCTGTGGAACGGCTTGAAAATTACACCCCGGCATGGCCGCTTCCAAAAGTTTTCCGCTTGATGTCGAAAGGCGCACTTGCCGAAGGCATCTTCAAGGGCGAGACGATTAACACGCCATCGATGCTTGCGGTGGAAGACGTGATCTTCGCGCTTGAGTGGGCCAAATCGGTTGGCGGTTTGCAGGGCCTTATGGCCCGCAGCAACGCCAATGCCGCCGCGCTCGCAAAAATCGTTGAGGCACGTGACTATCTCGGTTTTCTAGCCGCTGATCCTGCCATTCGGTCAACAACGTCGGTGTGCCTGACCGTTGAGGGTGCTGACGAAGCCATGATCAAGAAAATGGCGTCACTGCTTGAGGCGGAAGATGCGGCTTATGACATCGCCGGATATCGCGATGCCCCTGCGGGCCTGCGTATTTGGTGCGGCGCCACTGTCGACACCGCAGATATTGAAGCGCTCGGCCCTTGGCTCGATTGGGCTTATCAGAAAGCCAAAGCTTAAAATCCCACCCGTGCCATTCCCGCGCATGCGGGAATCCGCGAACGCAAATGCCCGCGCAAGGCGGCAGTCCAGAACATGGTTCCCCGATCAAGTCGGGGATGACGACAAAAGACATATAGGAATTCCAACATGACCAAACCACGCGTACTTATCTCCGACAAAATGGATCCCAACGCCGCGAAGATTTTCGCTGAACGCGGCTGTGACGTTGATGTCATTACCGACAAAAGCCCTGAAGAACTCGCCGCCATCATCGGCGATTATGATGGCCTTGCCATTCGCAGCTCAACCAAAGTCACGAAAGCCATCCTCGACGCCGCCACCAATTTGAAGGTTATTGGCCGTGCGGGTATCGGCGTTGACAATGTGGATATCCCGAACGCCTCGGCAAAGGGCGTTGTCGTCATGAACACGCCGTTCGGCAATTCGATCACCACGGCCGAACATGCGATTGCATTGATGTTCGCACTGGCGCGCCAATTGCCCGAAGCAAACGCGCAGACGCAGGCTGGCCTCTGGCCGAAAAACGGCTTCATGGGCATTGAAGTTACAGGCAAAACGCTTGGTCTGATCGGCGCAGGGAATATCGGCTCCATCGTTGCCAGCCGCGCGCTTGGCCTGCGTATGAAGGTCGTTGCCTTTGACCCATTCCTGACGGCGGAACGCGCCATTGAAATGGGCGTGGAAAAGGCGGATTTGGACACGCTGCTGGCCAAGGCTGATTTCATCACCTTGCACACGCCGCTGACCGATCAGACGCGCAATATCCTGTCCAAAGAAAATTTGGCGAAAACCAAAAAGGGCGTGCGCATCATCAACTGCGCGCGCGGTGGCTTGGTCGATGAAGCCGCGTTGAAAGAAGCGTTGGACAGCGGCCAGGTTGGCGGCGCTGCGCTTGACGTGTTCGCAACCGAGCCAGCCAAGGAATCGCCATTGTTTGGCACGCCAAACTTCATCTGCACCCCGCATTTGGGTGCATCGACCAACGAAGCACAGGTCAATGTTGCGCTGCAAGTTGCCGAACAGATGGCGGATTATCTCGTCAATGGCGGCGTGACCAATGCCCTCAACATGCCCAGCCTGTCTGCCGAAGAAGCACCCAAGTTAAAGCCATATATGACCTTGGCGCAAAAGCTGGGTTCGCTGGTTGGTCAGCTTGCGCATGACAATCTCGATAATATCGCGATTGAGGTTGAGGGCGCTGCAGCCGAATTGAACATCAAGCCCATTACCGCAGCTGTCCTTTCCGGTTTCATGCGGCGGTTCTCGGACGCGGTGAACATGGTCAACGCACCGTTTTTGGCAAAAGAGCGCGGATTTGACATCCGTGAAGTCCGCCATGACAAGGCGGGTGCCTATCACACATTGGTGCGTGTCACGGTGAACACCGCGCAAGGCCCACGGTCGGTTGCAGGCACATTGTTCGCCAACAGCGAAGCGCGGCTTGTTGAGATTTTCGGTATCAGTCTTGAAGCTGAGCTCGAAGGCAGCATGCTGTACATCGTCAACGAAGATGCACCGGGTTTCATTGGCCGTGTTGGTACGGCATTGGGCGCGGCTGACCTGAATATCGGCACGTTCCATTTGGGTCGCCGCAGTGCAGGCGGCGAGGCGGTTTTGTTGTTGTCGATGGATGCAGCGATCCCAGAGGCTGTTCTTAAGCAGTTGGCTTCGCTTCCGGGCGTGAAGACAGTAAAGGCGCTTAAGTTTTAAGCGGGGCTTCCCCGCGAGAACTTTTCGCGTAAAGAACGCGCATGAAGATTCCGCCCGACTTGCTGCCTGAAGGCTTCCGCGACCGACTTCCTCCCCAAGCGGAGGTTGCGGCGCGGGTGTCGCGTGCCATGATCGATGTGTTGACAAGCTATGGCTATGCCAGAGTGGCGCCAGCCATCGCCGAATTTGAAAGCGCGCTTGCCGAACGCAGTGGCGGCGCGGCGCGTAATCAGCATTTGCGTTTTACCGACCCTGTTTCCGGACACACGCTGGCATTACGTGGCGATATAACCGTTCAGGTCGGGCGTATTGCAACAACACGGATGCAGGAATCGCCCCGCCCGCTACGTTTGTGCTATCATGGTCAGGTTCTGCGCCTGAAGGCAAAGCAACTGCGCCCAGAGCGTGAATTGACGCAGCTTGGCGCGGAATTGATCGGCAATGACAGCGTTGCTGCGGCGTGCGAAATAGTTGGCGTCGCCATTGATGCGCTCGAGGCAGCGGGCGTCAAAGATATCACAATCGATTTTACGCTCCCTGACTTGGTCGAAAGGCTTGCTGAAAAGGCGTTGCCTTTGGCCCCCGATAAAATCGATGCCGTCCGTTCCGAACTCGATATGAAGGATGCTGGCGGCCTTAGCGTATTGGGCGCGGATGCGTATCTGCCATTGCTCGCAGCTACGGGGCCATTTGACGCGGCCGTTGAAAAATTGCGTGCGATTGATGCTGGCGGTGCACTTGCCTCGCGAATTCAAGCGCTGGAAAGCATCGCCGCAACGGTCGCTGGCCGTGCCAATGTGACGCTTGATCCCACCGAACGGCATGGCTTTGAATATCAAAGCTGGTTCGGTTTCACGATCTTCGCCAAAGGCTATAGCGCGGCGCTCGGTCGTGGTGGCACTTATTATATCGACCGCGCGGATGGCTCACCCGAAGCCGCAACTGGATTTTCTTTGTATCCCGATCCGTTGATTGACTTGGCCGAAGAAAGCACCGTGCAGCGTCTGTTCCTGCCGCTCGGCACCGATGCTGCCACCGGTGCGAAATTGCGCAGCGAAGGTTGGGTTACGGTCGCTGCGTTGGACGAGAATGACAGCGCCGCCGTGCTGGGCTGCACCCATATATGGGCAAACGGGCAGGCGGTTATCGTCTGAAATCGTCCATGACGTTGCTTTAGGGTGGACGCAGCGCCATCATAATCATAACGGAGCACATGGCGAATCCCTTCGCAGGAAAAAGCTCCTGCGCAGAAAAAGGCCCCAGAGCTATCTGGCTTTGACAGGGAATATCTGATGGCAAATGTAACCGTAATTGGCGCTCAGTGGGGCGACGAGGGAAAAGGTAAGATTGTCGACTGGTTGGCGGAACGCGCCGACGCAGTGGTCCGGTTTCAGGGCGGACATAATGCGGGGCACACTTTGGTGGTCGGCGAAAATATATATAAATTGTCGCTGCTGCCGTCGGGTATCGTAACGGGCACGCTGTCGATTATCGGCAATGGCGTTGTTCTGGACCCATGGGCGTTGCGCGACGAAATGACGAAGCTGCGTGGCCAGGGCGTTTCGATTACATCCGAAAACTTCGCACTTGCCGACAATTGCGCGCTGATTTTGCCGATCCATCGTGATTTGGATGGCTTGCGTGAAGCCGCCGCCGGTTCGGGCAAGATCGGCACGACGGGCCGCGGTATTGGCCCTGCTTATGAAGACAAGGTCGGCCGCCGCGCCATTCGCGTTTGCGACCTTGCGCATTTGGATGCGCTTGATGCGCAATTGGACCGTCTGTGCGCGCACCATGATGCGCTGCGCGCCGGTTTTGGCGAACCGCCCGTAGATCGTGCCCGCCTAATCGCTGACCTTAAGGAAATTGCGCCATTTGTTCTCGAATATGCGCAGCCAGTTTGGAAACGGTTGAACCAAGTGCGCAAGGCAGGCGCGCGGATCCTTTTCGAAGGCGCGCAGGGCGTTTTGCTGGATGTCGCCCATGGCACCTATCCATTTGTTACATCCTCAAACACGGTTTCGGGCACTGCCGCAGCTGGCTCTGGTCTTGGACCAAGTGCCGCCGGTTTTGTCCTTGGCATTGTGAAGGCATATACCACGCGCGTTGGTTCGGGGCCTTTCCCCACCGAGTTGGAAGATGAAACGGGCCAGCGTCTGGGCGAACGTGGGCATGAATTTGGCACCGTCACCGGCAGAAAGCGCCGTTGCGGTTGGTTCGATGCGGTGATTGTGCGTCAAAGCTGTGCGGTGTCCGGTGTCACGGGCATTGCGCTGACGAAATTGGATGTCTTGGACGGTTTTGACACGATCAAAATCTGCACGGGCTACCGCCTGAACGGCAAGGTATATGATTATCTGCCCGCGCATGCCGCAGAGCAGGCCGCCGTTGAACCGATTTACGAAGAAATGCCCGGTTGGCAGGAAACGACCGCCGGCGCACGCAGCTGGGCCGACCTTCCTGCACAGGCGATTAAATATATCACCCGCGTTCAGGAACTGATCGAAACGCCCGTTGCCTTGGTATCGACGTCTCCGCAACGTGAGGACACGATCTTGGTGCGTGACCCGTTTGCGGATTAACCGCTTTTCAGTTCTGCGTTCAGCCGCAAGCTAGCGCGCCAGAAGAAGAAGGCGGGGATCAGTCCAAGCCAGGCTGCGCCATACAGCACCCAGCGGACGCTTTCATCGCCGGCCATGGGTTGCAGCCAATCGGACAGCATACCGAACAACAATGGGCCCATGCCAAGCCCGATGAGATTTTGTCCAAACACGACAAGCGATGCTGCAATGGCGCGCGCCTCTGGCCGGACAAGGCCTTGGACGCATCCATAAGCAGGGCCGTAATAAGCCGAGTTCAATATGGTCGGCAGAATGAGCAGGGCGACGGCAATCCGCCAATCTTCGGCCCAATATCCGGCAAATAAAATCGGTGCGGCAATCGCCATGCCGATGGCGGGCATGGTCAAAATATGCCGCTTGTCACGCTTGCCAAAAACATCGGCCATTTTTCCGCCAAGCCATGTGCCGATGATGCCGGAAATACCAAGCGCGACCGCCATAGCAAGCCCTGCCTCGGTCGTTGATAGGCCGTGCGACCGGATGAAGAAGCTGATCGTCCACAGACCCTTGCCGTAGCTAAGGAAGGCGGTGAACGATGCGGCGATAAAGACATATAGATAGGCTTTGGACGCAAAGACTTCGCGCACCGCGTCTTTAATCGACAGCTTTGCCTTCACGGGCGAGTCCGCGGTGTTGAAATGCGTGCTATCTGCGCAGCGCCGTGGATCGCGGATAAGCAATGGCAGTAGAAACGCCAGCAATATCCCCGGCGTACCAACCAGCATCAGCGCAATGCGCCAGCCATATTGGTCGTTGACGACCCCGCCAATGATGAGGCCAAGCAGTCCACCAATCGGGATACCAAGTCCGAAAAAGGCAATGGCCGAAGACCGTTTTTCGGGTGGCACGCTATCTGCGATCAGCGAGTGCGCAGCAGGCGTGCATCCAGCTTCGCCGACACCCACGCCAATACGCGCAAGCGCAAGTTGAACGAAGTTTTGGGCAACCCCGCATATCGCGGTCATGGCGGACCAAATCGCGAGACAGATTGAAATCAGCCAAACCCGGTTGGTCTTTGCATTATCCGCATAGCGGGCGATTGGTATGCCGAGTACGGCATAGAAAACCGCGAAAGCAGGGCCAGCGAGCAAACCGAGCTGTGTGTCGCTCAGCCCAAGCTCGCCCTTGATAGGTTCGGCCAGAATATTGACAATCTGGCGGTCCAGAAAGTTCAGAATGTATACGAGCAGAAGCGCGAACAGCATTATCTTGGGGTTGGTGATCGCCAACCCACCGCTGCGCACAGCCGTTCGATCATTCATGCCGTTTCTCCTTCTCCAACACGCAGTTATTCAACTATTTCGGGGATTGTAAAGCATCCGTGAAACATTGATTTCGACAATCGATTGTCCCGACATCGCAAAGGGTGCGGAAAATCGGGTGGTCTGAAAAATCCGTGGTTGACTGTTGGCTGCACCACGTCATTGGAGGACCATATGACCACGCGTGAAACCACGGCTTTCTTGCCACTCGACGATATTGATCTCACATTGTCGTTGAGCGACAGGGTCATGGTAATGGCTTATGGGGCCATCCAATGGCCATGGCTGCTGCGCAGCCTCGACGGTGGCCGTAAAAAGGACAAGGCGGACCTGCTCGCCTATCTCGATTTGCCGCTGGATGCGTTACCCAATTTGGGTAGCTGGAAAGCAGATACGCATTTTTTGTGGCACATCGTTTCTGCAATCGAAGAAATGCGCCCGCAACAGGTGGTTGAGTTGGGGTGCGGGGCATCGACTTTTGTCGCGGCACGGGCACTGCAGCTATTCGGTGGCGGAAAAATCGTCAGCTTTGACCAGCACGGGGAATTTGCGTCGACGACGCAGCATTGGATCCGTGCCAACAATATGGATGTCGACATCCGCCATGCCCCATTAGGGCCGCCACCCGCTGGCTGGCCGGGCCATTGGTATCAATTGAGCGATGTGCCAGCTGAAATCGATCTGCTGATCGTCGATGGGCCACCATGGGCCATTCATCCGCATGTGCGCGGTGCAGCGGCAAGCCTATTTCCGAATTTGCGCCCCGGTGGCCGCGTGCTGCTCGACGATGCTGCGCGTCCCGGCGAGCGTGTGGTCGCCCGCCGGTGGCGCAAAGAGCATCATAATATGGACTTCACGCTCGACAGCAAAGGTGCCAAAGGCACCTTGCTGGGACGCAAGCACCCCGCTTAAAGCTTCGTTTTTCGCGCGTCAGTCACCATGTCGCTGGCAAGGTCCAGCCCGGCTTTGCCGTGCGCTGCCGTGTGCGCAGGCGCATGCAATGGCTCGACAAACTCGGGCTCTTCGACCTCAAGCATGCCTTCCCATTTGGTGATGACGGACGTTGCCACGGCGTTACCCACGACGTTGGTTGCGGTCCGCCCCATGTCGAGGAACTGGTCGATCGCGAGGATCAGCGCGACACCTTCAACAGGCAAGTCAAACATCGCCAGCGTGCCGGTAATGACCACCAACGATGCGCGGGGCACTGCGGCTACGCCCTTTGACGAGATCATGAGCGTCAGCAGGATCAGGATCTGCGTTGCGATGGGCAAATCGATACCATAAGCTTGCGCGATGAAGATGGTGGCGAAGCTCATGTACATCATCGAACCATCAAGGTTGAAGCTGTAGCCCAATGGCAGCATGAAACCCGAGATCCGGCGCGGGACGCCGAAACGATCAAGCTGTTCAAACAATTTCGGCAATGCCGCTTCGCTAGACGCGGTCGAAAAAGCGATGAGCATCGGTTCGCGAATATAGCGGATGAGCGTCCAAATACGTCGGCCAAGGAAAATCGCACCAAGCGACAAAAGGATCGCCCACAACAATGCGAGCGACAGATAGAATTCACCCACGAGTTCAAGATAGGTCAGCAAAATTGCCAGGCCGCTCTTGGAAACCACGGCGGCCAGTGCGCCAAACACCGCAACAGGTGCATAACGCATCACATAATGTGTGATTTGCAGCATCATTTCGGCAAGGGCTTCAGCACCCCGAACAAGTGGCGCACCTTTTTCGCCTAGCGCGGACAATGCGATACCAGCGAACAATGCGAACACCAAAATTTGCAAAATATTGTTCGTCGCCATCGCTTCAAACGCATTTTTCGGGAAAATCGACAGGATGAAATCCCAGAAGTCGAGCTTCTTGACCTCGCCAATCGTGGCAGCGGCGTTGGTGATGGTATCGACCGGTGCACCAATGCCTGGCTGGAGCAGGTTGACCATCAACAGTCCAAGGCCAATCGAGATGAAGCTGGCGACGATGAACCACGTGATGGCGCGAAAACCGATTCTGCCCAGCGCACTGCTGTCACCCATATGGGCAATGCCAACGACGATGGTCGACAGGATCAGCGGCGCGACCAAAAGCTTGATGAGATTAAGGAAAATATCGGAAAGCAGTTTGAACGTCTTGGAGAGATATTCGAACTGCATACTGTCCTGCGCGAAACTGACATGGACCGTGTAACCCACGGCCACGCCGAGGATCATCCCCACCAAAATCCACAATGTTAGTCGCTTGTCCACGCAAAACCTCCCATTTTCTATCTTTCGGCTACGCTACACAGGAGTAATGCCTGTCGCAACAAGTTACAAACGTGACTTGTTTAAGCGCTCGAAGGGCGTCATAAGCTTTGTAATAAAATTACAACGTATTTTGTCGTTGGACATGGCACTTAACCAAATGCTTGCGGGCTCAGGAGATGATTTCATGGCGGCCGCCAAAATTGCTAAAACTACCGGAAAACTGGACAAAAGCCTGCTGAAGGCAATGATTTCGGCGTTCGCTGAAACCGCGCTGCCCGGCGAAAATGAAGGCTTTGATGCCAAGGCAACGGAGGAGGCCGCCCGGTTCACTATCGAAACGGGTCTTCATCGCAAAGCTGGCACTGCCGCCATCGCGCTCGATAGTTTCACCGATGCGCAGGGCCGTTTGATGATGCGGATTGCGCTCAACAATGACGACATGCCGTTTTTGGTGGATTCTGTCTCCGCCGCCGTCGCCGCCAATGGTATATCGGTGAAGCGCATCATTCACCCCGTATTGAGTGTCGTCCGCGATGATACCCTGACGCTCACCGATATCAGCCGGAAGCGGCTGGATGGTCAGGCCCGGGAATCGTTCATCTACCTCGAGACGGAACGGGTCGATGCTCGCGAACGCCGGCAGCTTGAAACCCATCTCACCGCCGTTCTGGCCGATGTGCGCGGCGCGGTGACGGATTGGCGCGATATGCTCGCGGCGTTGTCCGCTGATGCGGACAGTCTGCCCGAAAGCGAGGGCGCTGCGCTCCTTCGTTGGTTCCTCGACAACAACATGACCATATTGGCGCACGAACGCATCAGCCGCGATGGCACGCGGTCCGACCGCCTTGGTCTATCGCGCGTGACCGATGCACCGGTTCTTGCAGAGGACAGCGTTGGCCTTGCGATCAAATGGTTTGAAGACGGCGGCGTCGCACCGCTGGTGCTCAAATCCAACCGGGTCTCAACGGTGCACCGCAACGTCCAATTGGATCTGATCGTCATTCCCGTTTTAACCGGCGGCCAGATTACGGGCGTAGCGGTCACTGCAGGGCTTTGGACGAGCGCAGCACTCGCAACCACCCCAGAGGCAATACCTGTGCTGAGAACGCATCTGGCGACGCTTATGGACCGGTTCGGCTTTGACCCTTCGGGGCATGCGGGCAAGGCGATGGCGCATGCACTGACGGCGCTGCCGCACGATCTTTTGGTTGCGCTAAAATTGGATGATCTGGAACGCGTTACGCTGACCGCAATGTCGTTAACGGATCGCCCGCGTCCCAAGCTGATTGCGCTGCGATCGCCGCTTGGCCGGCATCTCTACATTTTCGTCTGGTTGCCCCGCGATGACGTCTCGACCGGTATTCGCAAGCAGATCCAGAATATGCTCATAGATGCCACGGGCGGTAGCTTGCTCGGCTGGACGATTGGTCTGGAGGATGGCGGTGTCGCCTTGCTGCGCTACACGCTCGACCTGCCAGATCGCGACCAAAAGGTCGACGAGGCCGCGCTGGATGACAAAGTCGAGCTCATGGTGCGTGGATGGGAGCCTGCGGTCGAAGCGGCTCTCGCGTCGTTGACTGATGAAAAGCGTGCGGCCGCCATGCTCGTGCGTTACGGCGCCGGTTTCCCGGCAAATTATCGCAGCACCTATTCTACCGAAGAAGGCGCGCGTGATATGGTCGGCCTGCTGACCATGGAGCGCGACCACAGTAAAGTCACCCGGCTGTTCGTAGACGGCGATAAGCTTCGGCTTAAAATTTATAGCGGTGGCGGCGCGCTTCCGCTCAGCGATGTTGTCCCGGCGCTCGAGAATTTCGGTTTCGACGTGTTGGAAGAATCACCAACCGCATTGGGCGACGGCAATTATATCCACGATTTCCGACTGTCGCTGCGCGGCGGTGACGTTGCAATGGTGATGAAACGCGCGCACGTCATTGAAGGCGCGCTTAGCCAGGTTTTGGACGGCAGTTTTGAAAATGATGTCTTTAACCAACTGGTGACGGTCGGCGGTCTTGATCCGCAATCGGTTATCTGGCTGCGGGCATGGTATCGCTATTTGCGTCAAACGGGTGTGACTTACGGCATGCCGACTGTGGTGTCGGCACTGGTCAAAAACGCCAATGTCACACGTTCGATTATTGCCCTGTTTGACGTTCGGCATAACCCCACGCATTCCGGTGACCGCGAAAAAGAGATCACCAAATATGTGAAGTCGATCAACACAGACTTGGCTGCAGTATCGGCCATCGACGAAGACCGCATATTGCGCCGCTTCTTGGCGATTGTTTTGGCGACGGTCCGCACCAACGCCTTTTCGGCGGCTGCCGCAGAAGCGCTGGCGTTTAAGCTGGATAGCGCGAAAGTCCCCGGCCTGCCTGCACCGCTGCCTTGGCGCGAAGTGTTCGTCTATTCGCCGCGCGTTGAAGGCATTCACTTGCGCGCCGGCCCCGTGGCGCGTGGCGGTCTGCGCTGGTCAGACCGACGCGACGATTTCCGCACGGAAGTTCTTGGTTTGATGAAGGCGCAGCGCGTGAAAAACGCCGTGATCGTGCCGACAGGTGCCAAGGGTGGCTTTTACCCCAAGCGGCTGCCCGACATGCGCGTCGACCGCGATGCCTGGTTCGCCGAAGGCACCGAAGCCTATAAGATATTCATCCGCACCTTGCTGTCGATTACCGACAACATCGTCAACGACCGTATCGTGCATCCAGACAATGTCGTGATTCATGACGGGGATGATCCTTATTTCGTTGTTGCCGCAGACAAGGGTACAGCAACATTTTCTGACACCGCAAACGCCATCGCGCTTGAACGCAATTTCTGGTTGGGCGACGCTTTCGCCAGTGGCGGCTCAGTTGGATATGACCATAAGGCGATGGGCATCACTGCCAAGGGGGGCTGGCTTTCGGTCCAGCGCCATTTTGCCGAAATGGGTATCGACGTGCAAAAGGAACCTGTCACGGTTGCGGGCGTCGGGGACATGTCCGGCGACGTTTTTGGCAACGGCATGCTGCTTTCGAAAACGCTGAAAGTTGTCGCCGCATTCGACCACCGCCATATCTTTTTTGATCCCGATCCCGACCCAGCGGTCAGCTGGAAAGAACGTCAGCGCTTGTTCAATCTGCCGCGTTCAAGCTGGCTCGATTATGACAGCAAGCTGATTTCAAAGGGTGGCGGCGTCTTTTCTCGTACCGAAAAATCGATCAAAATTTCACCTGAAATCAGGGCATTATTGGGCATTGATGCGAAGGAGATTGAACCGTCTGCATTGATGACCGCGATATTGAAGGCACCTGTGCAGCTGATGTGGTTTGGCGGGATTGGCACCTATATTAAGGACCGAAGCGAAAGCCATTTGGATGTTGGCGATCCGGGCAATGATGCGATCCGCGTCAATGGCGCGGACGTGCAAGCAAAGGTCATCGGCGAAGGTGCCAACCTTGGCGTCACGCAGGCGGGGCGTATTGGCTACGCATTGCGCGGTGGCCGCATCAACACCGACTTTATCGACAACAGCGCCGGCGTGGACTGTTCGGATAATGAGGTGAACATCAAAATCGCGCTCAATGCGCAAATGCGTGCCGGCAAGTTGAAGGAGCCTGCGCGCAACATATTGCTCGCCGATATGACCGATGCCGTTGCGCATTTGGTGCTTGAGGACAATCGCCTCCAAACGCTCGCGCTTTCCATTGCGGAAACGGGCGGGGCAGGGGATTTGCCTGCCTATGTCCGGCTTATTGAAATCTTCGAAGGTTCTGGCAGGCTTGACCGTGCGGTTGAGGGGCTCGCGCCGAACGAAGAACTGTTCCGGCGCGCAAGTGACGGACGCGGTCTGACCCGGCCCGAATTGGCCGTGTTGCTGTCGACGGCAAAGCTGGCCGCGCAGGACGGCGTTGAGGACGCGCCTTTGGCACAAGACGCCTCAATGGACCGCGAACTGCTGGCTGCGTTTCCAGAGGCGATGGTCAAGGCGCACAAAAGTGCGATCCTGTCGCACCGTTTGCGCAAGGAAATCATCGCGACCAAATTGGCAAACCGCATGATTAACCGGCTGGGCATGCTGCACCCGTTTGAACTGGCTGAGGAAGAGGGCTGCGGCCTTGGTGATGTTGCGGCGGCCTTCGCCATTGCCGAACGCATCTATGATCTGCCATCGCTGTGGCAGGCCATCGATACGACACCGATGCCGGAGGCAACGCGGCTGATGCTATTCAACCAAGCTGCCGTTGAAATTCGTGCACAGATGGCGGACATCATTCGCAACGCACATGAAGGCCGTGATGTCAGTGCTGCCACCGCCGTATATGCCCCCGTTGTGCAGAAATTGTCCGCCGCGCTGGACGGGTTGTTGCCCAATGATGTCCGGCTTCAGACGGAACGTTTTGGCGCCCGGCTTATGGAAAATGGCGCGCCACGCAAAATTGCCGATCGGCTGGTTGAATTGGCGCAGTTGGATGGCGCGATTGGCCTTGCGGCATTGTCGTCGACGCAAAAGGGTGATGTGACTGCGCTGACGCGTGCGTTCACCACGCTTGGCGATGCGCTTGGACTCAGCTGGGCGCAAGGGGCGGCTATGCAGATCGATCCGCATGACCCGTGGGAGCGATTGCTGGTTGCGGGTCTGGCGCGCGATTTCCAAACGATGCGTTTGGATTTCCTACGCCGCCGCGCCGCCAAGAAGCCGCTCGAGGATGCACAAGATTGGCTGCAAACCAACGCCGTCCGCGTGCGTGCATTCAAGGCGATGGTCGACCGCGCCCGCATGGCAGGCATTCCGACGCCTGCGATGCTGGCACAGGTTGCCGGTCAGGCACGGGTGCTATTGGGGCGCTAAGCCCCTAGCTCTTCGATGGCGCCAACCCGGCGGGGTTGCCCTTGGTTGAGGGGTTCGAAGCGTTTTGCTTTTTGGGTCCCTCGGCCTTTGGTTTGCGGACTTCGCGGTTCGATTTCTTTTGGCTCTTTGCCATGATGTTTTCCTTTCGGGGGTGGAGGGGACAACGTGCAAAGCGCCGGATCGTTCACGCGAACGTCCGGTGATCCTTATCTATATGCACGAATGGCCCCCGTTATAAGGGCCCCCGCCGAAATGAGTTGATTACGCGACTGCCTCTGCTTCACGCTTGTAAATGCTGTTCAGCGGATGGCGGAACAGCTTCGTCACCATGGGTTCGAAAAACTCCAATGGCAGCGTGTCATAGTCCGGGTCGAACGATGGGCAGTCATATTTGTCGATGAATTCTTCGGTGTCAGCAAACCATTCATGACCGCGGAACTTTTCGCGCATGTCCCGATCAAGCCCAAGATGGTGGAAGAAGTTGTGACCTTGGAAAATACCGTGGTTTTGAACAATCCAGTGGAGCTTTTCGGAAACGAACGGCTTTAATATGGCAGCAGCAATGTCTGGGTGGTTTGCCGCGCCAAGTGTGTCGCCAATGTCGTGCAGCAGCGCCATGACGACATAATCCTCGTCGCGTCCATCACGATGGGCGCGCGTTGCGGTTTGCAAGGAATGGGTCAACCGGTCCACCGCGAATCCACCAAAATCGCCGTCCAGCAGTCGAAGATGGTCCAATATCCGTTGTCCGCCATTTTGCGAAAACGGGATATTGTGCCGCATGATGATCTGCCAATCTTCTTGCGTGCTCTGTGACATGTCGTGGAAAGTTGCGCGGTCTTCGTGGTTGTCCATGGTCTTCATCCTCTCCCCAAAACCCTATCATGTCGTTGTGATGAAACAAGTGCTTCATGCGCGCGCAAAATGCGGCTAGACCGATTTTATGGCGGTACTTGAGCTTACAGACAAACCCTTCTTCGCCGATAAAAATCGCGCGTTTTGGAATCTCCATTCAGCCGGATGGGCAGGCGCAGTCATTTTGCGCGCTGCGTCGGGTATTGCCCAAGGGCAGCCCGTCAGCTTCCTTGTGCCCATCCTGATATCAGCGGTCACGGGGTATTCGATCACGCTTCTGCTATCGGTTATTTACCGATTCCTGATTGATCAGCGGCCATTTATTACGTGGAGCCTGACGTTCGTCGCGGTGTCCTTGGCCACCATTGGCTACGCGTATATGGACGTGTGGGTGCTGCAAACCATTCGGGACGGGGTGGATGAAACGCCTTTTGCGCAGTTATGGCTCGCTGCGATCTATATCAACTCGGTGCTGTTGGCGGCTTGGTCTGCGCTATATTACGCGATCAATTAATTCGTGCGCGCTGAAGAACAAGCTGACCAGATGATGCGGCTTGAGGCGCAGGCCACCAGCGCGCAGCTGACGATGTTGCGGTATCAGTTGAACCCGCATTTCCTGTTCAACACATTGAACAGCATATCGACGCTCGTGCTGCTGAAGCAGACCGAGCAGGCAAATGCCATGTTGTCGCGGCTATCGTCATTTTTGCGCTTCACCCTCATCAACGAGGCTGCGGCCAAGGTGCCGCTGACGCAAGAGGTTGAGACGTTGAAGCTGTATCTCGATATTGAAAAGATGCGTTTTGAAGAACGGTTGCGGACATATTTCACGATTGAGCCAGCCGTCGAAAATGCTCTGGTGCCGTCACTTCTGCTGCAGCCATTGGTAGAAAATGCCATCAAATATGCGGTGACGCCGAAAGAAGAGGGCGCCGACATTTCCGTGACCGCTCAACTCGTCGGTCAAAGGGTGCGGATTACCGTATCGGACACGGGGCCGGGCTTGCAGCCGGGTCAGCAAGATCACAGCCTTTCCACCGGCGTTGGCATGGCGAACACCCGCGAGCGACTTTCACAAGCCTATGGCGATGATCAACGCTTTGAACATTATGTAAAAGCGGGCGGAGGATTTGAGGTTTTGTTGGAACTGCCATATCAAAGCCGGATTATATCAGGGGAAGACAATCAAACGGGGGCTAAGCAGCAAGGAAAAATATCCGCATGAGCATTCGTACAATATTGGTCGACGATGAAAAGCTGGCGATCCAAGGCCTTGAATTAAGGCTTCAGCCGTTCGACGACATCGAAATCGTCGCCACCTGCCACAATGGCCGGGAAGCCATTCGCAAGATTAAAACGCTGAAACCCGATCTGGTGTTTCTCGACATTCAGATGCCCGGATTTGATGGCTTTTCCGTCGTTCAGGGGGTGATGGATATCGATCCGCCGCTGTTTGTCTTTGTGACTGCCTATTCGGAACATGCGATTAAGGCGTTCGAAGCGCAGGCGATCGATTATCTGATGAAGCCGGTCGAACCGGAACGGCTTGCAGACACGATGGACCGTGTGCGCAGCAGGCTTGCCGACAAGCGCACATCGGATGAGCTGGACAGGCTTCGCAATGTCATCAATGAAGTCGCGCCGGATGCGGCTGACAATCTGAGTTCGATGGACGATGACCTCGGATCGACCCGTTTTGAAAAGCTTATCAATATCAAAGATCGCGGCCAGATTTTCCGCGTCGATGTGGAAAGCATCGAACGTATTGATGCCGCTGGCGATTATATGTGCATCTACACCGCGGATAACTCGCTCATCCTGCGCGAGACCATGAAGGATCTGGAAAAACGCCTTGATCCACGGACGTTCCAGCGCGTCCACCGTTCGACAATCGTCAATTTGGATCAGGTGCGGCAGGTGAAGCCGCATACGAACGGCGAATGCTTCCTTGTGCTTGAATCGGGTGCGCAGGTAAAAGTCAGCCGTTCCTATCGTGACGTCGTAGCCAGGTTTGTCCATTAAGGAGAATGAGGATGGCAGAAGCCGATACTTCACCGCGCATGAAGGCCAGTGACTTCCATCCCTATATTCTGGAAATCTTTGATGGTTATGTCCACGGCAAGCTGACCAAACGTGAATTCATCCGCGAAGCCGGTAAATTCGCGGCTGCGGGTGTAACCGGCCTTATGATACTCAACCAGTTGCAGCCGGATTATGCTTTGGCGCAGCAGGTTAAGGCCGACGATCCCGAAATCGTCACGTCGCGGGTGACGGTACAAAGCCCCGATGGGCATGGCAGCATCAGCGGGCTGCTGGCGCGACCAGCCACGGCCAAGGGCAAGCTTCCGGCTGTATTGGTGGTTCACGAAAATCGCGGGCTGAACCCCTATATCGAGGATGTCGTGCGCCGTCTGGCAAAGGCGGGTTATATGGCGTTTGGCCCCGATGGCCTGTCGTCGCTTGGCGGTTATCCGGGCAATGACGAAAAAGGCCGTGAGCTGCAGGCAAAGCTGAACCCCGGCAAATTATTGGAAGACTTTTTCGCCAGCTTTGAATTCCTGCGCGATCATGCCGACAGCACAAGCAAGGTCGGCGCGGTGGGTTTCTGCTACGGCGGTGGTGTCTGTAATGCGTTGGCTGTTGCCTATCCGGAAATGGCTGCGTCCGTGCCTTATTATGGTCGCCAGCCAACTGCGGCCGAAGTTCCGGCCATTAAGGCGCCGCTGTTGATCCATTATGCCGAGGCCGACGAGCGCATCAACGCAGGCTGGCTCCCCTATCAGGCAGCGCTCATTGCGAACCAGAAGGCGTTTCAGGTGCATTTCTATCCGGGCACGCAGCATGGCTTCCACAATGACAGTACGCCCCGTTTTGACAAAGCAGCGGCAGACTTGTCATGGGCCCGCACGCTCGCATTTTTCGCGAAAAATCTGCGTTAGCGCCGGTCTTTGAAAAACGCCTGAAGCAGTTCTGTCGATTCGTCGGCGGATATGCCCGAATATATTTCGGGGCGATGATGCACCGTTGGCTGTTCAAACAAGCGGGGGCCATGCGCGACAGCCCCGCCCTTGGGGTCCTCAGCGCCATAATAGAGGCGGGCGATGCGCGAATGGGCGATTGCGCCTGCACACATCGCACAGGGCTCCAGCGTGACCCACAGGTCGCATCCCGTGAGGCGGTCATTGCCAAGATGCGCCGCAGCGGCGCGGATGGCGAGGATTTCTGCGTGGGCAGTGGGGTCGTGATGCTCAAGCGGGCGGTTGGCGCCACGGCCAATAATGAACCCATCCTTGACGACAATCGCGCCAACGGGCACTTCGCCTTGCGCGGCCGCTGCCTGCGCCAATTTGAGGGCTTCGTTCATCATTTCGCGGGCTTTGGACAACGGCATGTCAGTTTGCTAGCGTAGATTACTGCTTTTGACCACACATCGGCTTGACCTTTTCGGTGTGGAGCGTTAGGGGCAGCGACTTTCGCGGGACAGTGATTCCGCATACACTTTTTTATACAGGACATACATCATGGCGCGCATCTGCGAACTCACCGGTAAAGGCCGTCTGGTCGGCAACAATGTGAGCCACGCCAACAACAAAACCAAGCGTACATTCCTGCCTAACCTGCAGAATGTCACTTTGTTGTCGGATGCTCTTGAGCAGGGCTACAAGTTCCGCGTTTCGACCCACGGTCTGCGTTCGGTTGAACATGTCGGCGGTCTCGACAACTGGTTGTTGAAGACTTCGGACGAGAAGCTCTCGGCAAACGCGCGCAAGGTGAAAAAAGAAATCGCCAAGAAGCAAAAAGCTGCGGCGTAAGCCTGATGGCTGCTTTTGCAGCCTTTAGCTAAAACGAATCAAAGCCGGGGGCAGTCACTGCCTCCGGTTTTTTCTTGTCCGGGGCAGAAGGCAGCCGGAACTTCATCAATATCGTCCGCTGAAAAATGCTGAAATTATTGTCGGAAACAAACCAGAGATAAACCTGCGGCCCCTCGGTTGTGACCGCGATGCCTTCCAAATTGTCGACCAACAATGGAGACGCCAATGAGGCCATTACCGTTCCCGCGGCGACCGCGCTCGTGCTGATGTCATTTGGGTTGAACAGCGATATTTTTGCCGAAAAGCCCTGCGGAAAACCAATCGAACGATTGACCAATGCGATTCGTCCATCGGGTAACTGCACACCGTCCGTGACGCGATATCCCGGGGGCGGACGAAAGCGGAACTGGGTGATGGCGCTGCCCCGCTCAACGGGGTCGCCGGAAAACAGCAGGGCAGGGTGCGTCCCGTCGTCCACGCTTTCGGCGATAATGATGAACTGGCCGTTTTGAAGCCGGATGATAGTTTCGGCGCCCTTATTCTTTGGCCAGTTTTGCATGGCTGCCGGGCGCACTATGCCCGTCATACGCGCAAAGGAGCCGGAGTACCGCCGAATGGCGTGATGCGCCTCAAAGCTTACCCAAAATTGACCGCTCTCAGGGTCATAGGCAATGCCTTCGCTATCCCGATCCTTATAGTTGATCTCGGGTCCATCCAAATTGGGCAACGGCGCGATAAGCGGCCGATCTGTGGTGGCATCATTGGTAAGTCCAAACCCAATCAGCGTGCCAGCGTCGCCGATGCCAACAAAGCGGCCATCCTTTAACGCCGTAAGCGCTGAAATTCCGCCAAAGTCGCCATTCTTGCTGCGTAATTCCCATGCCGCAATAAATTCCAGGCCGCCCACTCGTCGCATGGCCGGATTGCCCGGATTGAGCGCCAGTGGCTTGAGCGTGATATCTTGGCTGTCATTTGGATAAATCGTCCGTACGCCGCCAACGGCGACAAATGCCAGCCCGATGCCCAGCGTAAGACGCTTAATCTTCGGTGACATAAAACTCCCAAGCGTGTTCATCATTTACGGGCTGAATATGAACGAGTGATAACGGACACATTCAGCATTCGGTCAATCACGCATCTTCATAAGGCAATTATTGGCAAAGCAAATCGCCGAGTTGCCCAATGCGGGCCGAACCTGAAAATAAGGAGTATCGAACGTGAGAAATTTGAAAAAAAGCATCGGTGCACTGGTACTTGCAGCCACGGCCGTAACCGGATTTTCCGCAACGCCAGCTCTCGCCCGTCATGGCAATGATGATGGCTATTACAGCCGCGGAGACCGTTATGACCGATATGACCGTCGCGAATATCGTCGTGGCGACCGCTATTATCGCAACAATGCCTATCGCGGCAATGCGCGTTGCGACAAGGGCACGGGCGGCACCATCATTGGTGCAGTTGCAGGCGGTCTGCTTGGGAACGAAGTCTCCCGTCGTGGTAACAAAACCGAAGGTAGCATCATTGGTGCAGCCGTCGGGGCCTTGGCCGGTCGTGCAATCGACAAGTCCGACAGCAATTGCCGCCGCTACCGTTAAAATATCAGCCTTTCGTCCGGATGTGATCCCTGAACCTCCCTCACATCCGGGCGGAACCCAATGTCAGGCTTGAGCCTGAATGTAATCCGCCAGCCTTTAAACGAGGGCTGGCATTTTCGTTTCAACTGAAACTTGTCTGCCTGCGCTTTATCCGGCAAAGCGCCGCAATGACTTCATCACTCGAATCCGCACGAACTGCCATCCGGCCCTTCCATCGCAAGTCTGAACCAGACGTGCTTGCCCCATTGGTGGTCGCGGCCACTGTCGATGGCACGGCGCGCGCTGAAGTTGTGCGCACCGCGCGGAGCCTTTTGGCCGATTTGCGCCAAGTACAAGCCGATGGGTGGGTGAACCAGTTTCTGCAGGAATATCGTCTCGGAACGGAGGAGGGCACCGCGCTCCTGTCGCTTGCGGAGGCGTTTTTGCGTGTGCCCGATCCCCAGACGGCCGATCTATTAATTGCCGACAAGCTGACGGAGGCGGAATGGGGCAATCATAAGGGGCAGTCATCAAGCTTGCTCGTGAACAGCGCAACTTGGGGGCTTGTCCTTGGCAAAGCCGTTCTGGGCGACAGCACAAGCACGTTGAAGCGCCTGATTGCAAAGGCAGGCGAGCCATTTGTGCGTCAGGCCGTTGGCGCGGCGATGCGGCTGATGGGCCAAGTTTTCGTGATGGGCCGCGATATTGACGAAGCCATCAAGCGGATGGAATCAAAAGACAACCGTGGCTTCACCGCCAGTTTCGATATGCTTGGCGAAGCTGCGCGTACAAAGCACGACGCAGAACGATATTTCGAATCCTACGCCGCGGCCATCGCAGCCGTCGGTCGCAACGCGGCGCGCGGTCATAGCGTTTCTGTAAAATTGTCGGCGCTGCACCCGCGTTATGAAACCGCACAGAGCGCAACATGTGTTCCAGAATTGGCCGATATGATCACCCAATTGGCGCGTTCCGCCGCCGCGCTTGGCGTGCAACTCACCATTGATGCCGAAGAAGCGGCGCGACTGGAAATGAGCCTCGACATTATTGAGCGTGTCGCACGTGATCGTGAACTGCGCGGCTGGGATGGCTTAGGCATGGCGGTGCAAGCTTACTCCAAACGCGCCCGTCCCGTCATCGCATGGGCCAATGCACTGGGCCATGACACGTCACGCATCATGCAAGTGCGGCTCGTCAAAGGTGCCTATTGGGATAGCGAGATCAAACATGCGCAGGAACGCGGGCTAACCGATTTCCCATTGTTTACCCGTAAGCCGGCAACGGACGTATCCTACCTTGCGTGCGCCAAGGATATGTTTGAAGCCGCCAAAATTCGCCCTGCATTTGCAACGCATAACGCGCTTACCGTCGCGACGATTTTGCAATGGGCGGGGGACAATCGCGATTTTGAATTTCAACGCCTGCATGGCATGGGCGAAGGGCTGTTTGAACGCCTTGTGCGCGAAGAAGGCTATCAGTGCCGCACCTACGCGCCGGTGGGCGGACATCGCGACTTGCTCGCTTATCTGGTCCGCCGCTTGCTGGAAAATGGCGCGAACAGCAGTTTTGTGCACCAACTGGCGGACCAATCCATCAGCGAGGACGAGCTACTCGCAGATCCGGTAGAGAAAATCATGGCTGTTGGTGGCACAGGGCACCCAGCGATTGCAGCGCCTGCTGATTTGTTTCAGCCAGAGCGGGCGAACAGCCGTGGCATTGATCTGGATGATGCGGTGATTTTAAAAGAAACGGCAGCGGACATCGCGCGCCCTGTTCAATTGGACAAGCCAACAACGATTGCCCCCGAAGGAGCGGTCACGACGGCGCTTGCCGCCTATCCGGCATGGTCAAATACCCCATTGGACGAACGCGCGGACTGTTTGGAGCGATTGGCCGACCTGCTTGAGGCACACCGCAGCCGGTTAATGGCTATTTTGGTGCAAGAGGCGCGCAAAACCATCCCTGACGCGCTTTCCGAAGTACGCGAGGCGATTGATTTTTGCCGTTATTATGCCGCGCGCGCACGTACCGATTTAATGCCCGTGGAATTGCCCGGCCCAACGGGCGAACGAAATATTCTGCGGCATGAAGGCCGGGGTGTTTGGGTCGCCATTGCGCCGTGGAATTTCCCGCTGGCCATATTTTTGGGACAAGTGGCGGCAGCATTGGTCACTGGCAATAGCGTGGTCGCGAAGCCTGCTCCGCAAACACCCGCCATTGGGCAATACGCAGTGGCGCTGGCACATGAAGCCGGCGTTCCCGAAGATGTGCTCCAGATTGTTACCGGCGGTGGCGATGTTGGCGCTGCTTTGACCGCCGATGTCCGCATTGCGGGTGTGGTGTTTACTGGGTCGGTTCCCACCGCAAAGGCCATCGCGCGCAATTTGCTCGCTGATGATGCGCGGCCATTGGTGCCACTGATTGCGGAAACGGGTGGCCTCAACGCCATGATTGTCGATTCCACGGCTTTGTCCGAACAAGTCGTTCGCGATATCATCATCTCTGGCTTTCAATCGGCAGGGCAGCGTTGTTCGGCGTTGCGGTTGTTGCTTCTGCAGGAGGATATCGCAGAACATACGCTTGAGATGCTGCGCGGCGCGATGGACATGTTGAACGTTGGTGATCCCGCTGATCCCGCTACCGACATCGGACCTGTCATTGATCAGGATTCCTATGACAAGCTGATGGCCTATCGGGCCGAGGTGAAGGACAGAATAGTTCATGAGATAGACGTCCCCGCACAAGGCCTGTTTGTGCCCCCGACGGTTATCCGTCTGGACAATCTCGACGATCTGAACCGCGAATGGTTTGGCCCATTGGTGCATGTTGCAACATGGAAGGCTGGCGAGCTTGAGGCGACGGTCGCGCGTGTGAATGCCAAGGGATTTGGCCTGACGATGGGGCTTCACAGCCGGATTGCGGGCAGCAGTGCATTGGTCGAAAACCTTGCCCGCGTTGGCAATCTGTACATTAACCGGTCGATGATTGGTGCGGTGGTGGGCAGTCAGCCATTTGGTGGTGAAGGCTTATCAGGCACTGGCCCGAAAGCAGGCGGACCGCATTATTTGTACCGCTTCTGCGCCGAACGGACGACATCGGTCGATACAACAAGCGCGGGCGGCAACGCATCGTTACTGTCGCTTGAGGACGATAGCTGACTTTCACCGTCAGTGAATGGTTCCCAAAGTTGTACGCGCGCTCAGCATGATGATGAGGCGTTCGATCTGGCGCCAGCGGCAATAATGCAGATGATTGCCAACATTACGGCTCTTTATCGCGCGTTCGGCCGCTTCGATGCCCGCTTCTGGGCCGAATATGTCCATTAACGTCGTGGCTTCAGCGACGTCCCGCGGTTCGACGTAGAGCGGCAGACACATAAAGACAGCGGCTTTCGATGGTTGTTTTGGGGCGCAGACGGGCCTGGGAGGATTGGCCCATCTGCAAAGCCCTATTACAAATTGCGTGTCGCGTTTCCGTCAAAGCAATTGGTTAGCGCAAATTAAGCATGAACATCGGGCTTGCTAGGCTGCGGCACTTGGTGGCAAAGAGCAATCATGTCTGAAACACAAAACAATCAGCCCCGCCTTGCCGGCGGAATTTTCGTCGCTCTCGGTTTATTGATCGGCGCTATCCTCGGCGTAGCACTGGACCAACCCTCCGCCGGGTTGGTTATCGGTATGGCGATCGGTAGCATGATCGCGGTGGCGATATGGTTGTTTGATCGTAAACGAAGCACATAAGGGTCAGAAAAATGTGGAAGCATGTTCGCAACATTACGTTGATATTCATCGCGTTGGCGCTTGCTGGCGTGTGGTACATTATGCGCCCTGACGTCGCGCAATTGCCGTTGGATGCAGTGACCGGGCCCAAGCCCAACATCACTGAAGGCCGCGAACAGATTTTCCCGACCATTAAGGTTGCCGAGGTTGACCGCTGGAAAGCTGGCGAAGCACCAACCGCTGCGCCGGGTCTGGTTGTCGAGCGCTTTGCAGAAAGTCTCGACCATCCCCGCAACATGTATGTCTTGCCCAATGGTGACGTTCTCGTCGCCGAAACAAATTCTCCGCCGCGCGAAGCTGGCGGTATTGAAGGGTTTGTCATGAAATGGCTGATGGGCAAGGCTGGCGCTGGCGTGCCGTCTGCCAACCGCATCACATTGCTGCGTGACGCCGATGGAGATGGCAAGGCTGAATTGAAAACACCGTTCCTGACGGGGTTGAACTCGCCATTTGGCATGGTGCTGATCCGCGATACTTTATATGTTGCGAACACCGATGGATTGATGGCCTTTCCATACAAGACAGGCGACACCCGGATTACCGCGAAGGGCAAAGAGCTTACAAAGTTGAATGCCAAGGCGCCAAACAACCATTGGACGCGCAACCTTGCCGCATCGCCCGATGGAAAGAAGATTTACATTTCGGTCGGGTCAAACAGCAACATTGCTGAACATGGGATAGAATCCGAAAATGGCCGCGCGATGGTGTTCGAATATGACATCGCGAAGGACAAGAAAATTCCATATGCCATCGGTTTGCGCAACCCCGTTGGCCTCGATTGGGATAGCCGTGGGCGCCTGTGGACGGTTGTCAACGAACGCGACATGCTTGGTTCGGATCTGGTGCCCGATTATCTTGCCCTTGTGGAATTTGGTGCCGATTATGGTTGGCCGCAGCATTATTGGGGCGGGTACACCGATCACCGCGTTTCACCACCGAAACCAGAAAAGCGCGAATATGAACGCCGCCCTGACTACGCCTTGGGTGCGCATACGGCCCCCTTGGGCCTTGCCTTTGGCTATAAGGGTAAATTGGGCGCTGGACTGACCGATGGTGCGTTTGTTGCGCGCCACGGCTCTTGGAACCGCAAGCCTGTGTCGGGCTATGATGTCATCTTTGTGCCCTTTCCAAAAGGCGAGCCTGCCGGAAAGCCGGTCAACATTTTGACTGGGTTCCTGGATAAAGACGGCAACGCGCAGGGTCGGCCCACGATGGTTGTGATCGCAAAGGACGGTTCACTTTTGGTCAGCGACGATGTGGGCAATATTGTTTGGCGGGTTCGGGCGAAAACCTAAATCCGTCGGCCCGCGCGGCCGGCAAGTTCCACTGTGTAATGCCATGCTATGCGGCCCGACCGGCCGCCACGGCTTTGCGCGAAACTTAAGGCATCGGCCTCGTCCCAATCGAGGTCGAAATGCGCTGCGTAACTGCCCACCATTTTCAGATAGGCATCCTGATCGGGATATTGAAAGCCGAGCTTAAGGCCAAATCTGTCCGCCAGCGCCAGGCTATCGTCCACGGCATCGCGTCCGCCCGTATCCGGATCCGCGCCATTTTCTCTTTCGACGATGTTCCGGCGGTTTGATGTCACGCACAAGCGGACATTGTTCGGGCGCGCTTCAACGCCGCCTTCCAGCAGCGACCGCAACAGACGCGCGCTTTGGTCATTGGGCTCGAAAGAGATGTCGTCCACGAACAATAGATATCGGCGGCCTGATGCGGCAAGCTCGTCGAATAATGCAGGCATGCTGGTGATTTGGTTCGCCGCCGCCTCGACAAGCGCAATGAAGAAGCCTTCTTCTTGCAACGCCGCAACCACCGATTTGACCAGCGCGGACTTCCCCATGCCGCGTGCACCCCACAAAAGGACATCATGCGCTGCAGCACCCGAAGCATGCCGTCTGCTGTTTTCGATTAGGTCGGCTTTTTGCCGGTCGATACCAACGATAAGGTCAAGCGGCAGTGGCTTAAAATCATGCACCGGCGCCAATGTCGTGCCGTTCCAATGATAGGCCGGATGGGACGATAGGTCCGTCGGTGGCGCAGGCGGCGGTGATAGCCGCTCCAGCGCCTCAGCAATGCGTTTGAGCGTGTGGTCGTTCAAGCCGCCAAATCCTCGGCATCCAATGCGTAGAGCAAGTCGGCACCGGCCATCGCGCTGCCTTTGAAGGCAAAGGCTTCTGGAACCATGACGTCCAGATAATAACGGCAGGCAACAATTTTGGCCTTCAGGAACGCGCTCGTATCTCCGGCGTCAATTTCGGTTTGTGCCGCCCGCAACTGCTTCAGCATCAACCACCCTGCGGTCACGACGGACATCATGTTGGTGTAGGCGTAACTGCCCGCGAGGCGGTTATCCACGCTTGCGCTCAACATATATTCGGTCACTTCGGCGCAGGCTGCACTCAATGCCGAAAGACCCGGCTGGTTGGTGGCGTCTTGGGAAATGGCCGCGAGATGGTTCCGAATGACATCACCGCCTTGCATCGCGAGTTTACGCCCGACGAGATCGGCGGCCTGAATGCCGTTGGTCCCTTCATAAATCGCGGCAATACGGATATCCCGATAAAACTGGGCTGCGCCGGTTTCCTCAACAAAGCCCATTCCGCCATGCACCTGAATACCCAGCGAGGCGATCTCGCTGCCCATGTCGGTGCCGTAGGTCTTGGCCAGCGGCGTCAGCAGATCAACCATGTCCTGCGCGCCAGCTTCGCCGAGCGTGGCGCGGTCAACATAGCCTGACGCCAGATAGAGCAAGGCCCGGATCGCTTGTGTGCCTGCTTTCATGCGGAGCAGCATGCGGCGGACATCGGGATGCTCGACAATCGCGACGGACTCGCGCGACGGTCCGCTTGCTTTGGCCGATTGAACCCGTTCACGGGCAAACCAGATGGCTTTTTGCGTTGCCGCTTCGGCAATTTGAACGCCTTGCAAGCCTACGTTTAGCCGCGCGTTATTCATCATCGTGAACATCGCCCGCATGCCACCGAATTCAGGGCCGATCAGTTCGCCAATACATTCACCCTCTTCGCCAAAAGCGAGAACGCAGGTTGGGGATGCATTAATGCCCATCTTATGTTCGATTGATACGACCTTGATATCATTCGCTTTGCTGATGCTGCCATCTTCGGCAACCTGATATTTCGGGACGAGAAACAGCGAGATGCCCTTGGTTCCAGCCGGGCCATCGGGCGTGCGGGCCAGCACGAGATGGACGATGTTTTCGGCCATATCATGGTCACCAAAGCTGATATATATTTTCGTGCCCTTGATTTGATAGGTGCCATCGCCGCGCGGTGTCGCGGTTGATTTCAGCGCGCCGACATCGGAGCCTGCCTGTGGTTCTGTCAGGTTCATCGTGCCTGACCATTCGCCGGTCGACAGTTTTGGCAGGAACAGTTGTTTTTGCCGGTCTGACCCATGGTGGTTGATGGCTTCGATCGCGCCAACGGACAATATTGGACACAGGGCAAATGCCATGTTCGCAGCGCCCAAGGAATCCAGCGTAACGGTCGCCATCGAAAATGGCAGGCCTTGGCCACCGAACGCCGACGGTGCGTTTATCGAACCCCAGCCATTGGCGACATAGGCTTTGTATGCCGCGACAAAACCTTCGGGCATGACGACTTTGCCATCTTTCAAACGCGCACCAACGGTGTCGCCTATCCGGTTGAGTGGGGCAAATTCGCTCTCGGCAAAGGCGCCAATGCCTTCCACAATCGCTTGCACCATATCGGGGGTGGCATCGGCGAAGCGTTCATGTTGTGCCAATGCCTCGATACCTACGATATGCTTCAGGACAAATGTTTGCTCAGTAACGGGTGCAGAAAAGGCCATGATCGATAAAAAATCCTGTTAAATCGGGTCGATCAAAGCCTATAGCCGCGAATGATGTTTGGCTCAAATACCTTGGGGAATGGCTGGGTCGTGCCCGCTGATGACGCCGCGTTAACCGCGGCGATGGAGCTTTTGCGTTCCGGTCAAATCGTCGCGATTCCCACCGAGACCGTATATGGCCTCGCCGCGGACGCCAGCAATGCCGATGCGGTTGCCAAAATTTACGCGGCAAAGGGGCGTCCGGACTTTAATCCGTTGATTGTGCATGTTGCCGACCAATCCGCCGCCGAAAGCTTGGCTGAATTCAGCCCGATGGCACATCAATTGGCACAAGCATTTTGGCCGGGGCCGCTTACGCTTGTGCTGCCTCTGCGGTCTGGTGCCGACATTGCCGGTGCCGTTACGGCTGGTTTGCCCACAATTGCAGTACGCTGCCCCGCGCATCCCGTCATGCGGGCTCTCCTTAAAAAATCCGGCCTGAACATTGCGGCACCGTCCGCCAATAAAAGTGGCGGTATAAGCCCGACCCGTGCCGAACATGTGCTTGCGGGGCTTGGCGGTGCGGTTCCGATGATCTTGGATGGAGGGCCTTGTTCTGCGGGGCTCGAATCCACGATTGTTGCCGTACGTGACAACGGTTGGCAGATATTGAGACCGGGGCCCGTCACCGCGGCGGATATTGAGCGGGTTTTAGGGACGGGTCCCTTAAAGCCGTCCGGCGACAATATTGAAGCGCCGGGGCAATTGGCCAGCCATTATGCACCGTCGAAGCTTTTGCGCTTAAACGCGATCCAACCAGAGTCCGGCGAATGGCACATCGGGTTCGGGGCGCTGGAGGGCAATGATAATTTGTCTGCGTCAGGAGACCTGGCGCTGGCCGCAGCCAATCTATTTGACGCGCTACACAGGGCCGATGCGAGCGCCGCATTATCCATATCGGTCGCGCCAATACCGCATGAAGGGATTGGCGTTGCGATTAACGACCGGCTGCAACGGGCATCGATCCGGTGAAATGGGCTATAGGCATCATGTTGATGGCGGCATGGATAACCCCAAGTGATGCCGCTGCGCCTGCAGATGTGGCAGCGTACCAAGCGCTGGCCCAGCAAGATCTCCGTTTGGCGACCATCGGCTATCGGCTTGCCCAAGCAAATGCTCCATTTTGCGACCGGAAAACAGTAAGCCCCGGCTGGGTATTGCATGACGAAGCCCAATATCCCGATAAGGGGACCGCCAAGACCGCATTCATTTTCCGGTCGCCAGTGGCGATCTCGTCGGTTGTGGCCGGTGGCGAGGCCGCGCAGCGTGGGCTTCAGGCGGGCGATGGCATTGCGGCGGTTGACGGCATTGACGTGACTGGCCCTAACATCGTGAAAAATGGGCGCGCAACGGCGCGGGTTGCGAAAATACAGACCCTTTTAGAGGCTGCCTTCGCCAAAACCGGAACGGCAATTGTGTCTATGAAGACTGAAGCTGGGCCGAAAGACGTGAAGCTGCAACCTTCTGCTGTGTGTTCATCCGTATTTTGGGTGGATACCAAGACGAAGTTGGACGCCGGCGCAGACGGGGTTTCTGTGCGCGTTACGCAAGGGCTGATGGCCTTCGCTGCTGCGGATGATGCGGAGCTGGCGGCGGTGGTCGCGCATGAAATGGCGCATAATTTGCTTCGGCATAGGGATAGGTTGGCGGTAACGGGTAGGGCCAAAAAGGACATACTCGCAACAGAAATAGAAGCGGACCGCCTGTCGGTTTGGTTGATGCACAATGCGGGATATGATCCTGCGGCAGCGCCGCGTTTCATTGAACGATTTGGCCGCAAAACCGGCCTTGGTATTTTTTCGGACGGAAGCCATTTGCGTTGGCGCAATCGGCAAACGCTTATGCAGGCGGAAATTGACGGCATGATGCAGGTCGATGTGCAAAATGGTCTTCGGTCACCGCCTCTGTTGCGTCTGTCGAACTAGATCCTGACCCTAGAAAATAAGTTGCATATCAAAATGCTATTTCATCCGAGCGCGCTCTGGCCTATCGCGTGATGTATAGCAGTGCAGGGGAGCGCAAATTGCCTACTTGGAATCGAATTTTGATTGGGCTTTTGCCGATTGTTGTACTTGCCGGCTGTGGAGAGGCACCGGACAGTAAAAAGGCTGCGGTCGAAACAGCGCAGGTTGTGCGTGTGTTCATCGTGGAAAAGGAAAACCTTCAGCGGGAAATTAGCGCGGTGGGAACCGTGCGGTATCGTCGGGAAACGCCGCTTGGCTTTACCACGCCCGGAAAAGTCGCCGTTGTTCGCTTTGAAGAAGGTGATTTTGTAAAGCGCGGCACATTATTGTCGGCGTTGGATACCACCAATGTTGGCGCGGACGTAAGCGTCTCCGTCGCCGAAAGAGACCGCGCGCGCGCAGAGTTTGAACGCGTGCGATCGCTATATGCCGATGGCTGGATAACCAAAGCGCGTTTTGAAGCAGCGGATGCTGCAGTAAAAGCCGCCGACGCCCGCGTCCGGCAGGCTGGCTTTGCGCGCAGCACGGCGCAGCTTTTTGCCCCATCAAGCGGGGTCGTGCTGCAACGCAACGTCCAACCAGGACAAGTCATCGCCGCAGGTACACCAGCGCTCATATTGGGTGAAGCCGATGAGGGCTTTGTCTTTCGCGTACCCATCGTCGATCGTGACGCGTCAAAATTGCGCGTGGGTATGACGGCGGACATCATGATTGAGTCAGCTGGCGACGGACCTGTTTCGGCCACCATTTCGGAAATCGATGGACGCGCGAATGAGGCAACGGGCGCGTTCACCGTGCAATTCCGGCTGCCTTCGCGCCAAAACTTGCGTTCGGGACAGATTGGAACGGCCAATATTAAGCTTCCTGCCATGGAAAGCGGTGACCTATTGCAAATTCCAGCAAGCGCATTGTTCGGGGTCCGCACCGGAGAAGGCCTCGTATACATTGTCGCAAAAAACAATCGCGTCGAAACGCGCAATGTCGCGATTGAACGTGTGTCTGACACATTCGTGACTGTGTCCGGTGGCATAAAGCCGGGGGACAAGATTGTGACGTCGGGGTTGGAAAAACTGCGAACGGGGTCGCCCGTGCGCATTATCGCGACGCAGCCTTAACCGATGCATATCGCCGAAATCGCCATTCGTCGGTGGCAATTAACCTTAGTGCTTTTTACGCTGCTGTGCGCGCTTGGCTTCTCAGCATTCCAACAGGTGCCGCGCGCGGTTGATCCGCATTTTTCGATGCCGGTCGTGTCGATCGTTGCCGCGCAACCCGGCGCGGACGCAGCGGAGATTGAGCAGACGATTACCAAGCCAGTCGAAGAGCTGGTTCAGGGCCTGGAAGACGTTCAAAGCGTGAATTCGACCAGCAGCGATGGCAACGCCGTCATTCGGGCGGAATTCGACTGGTCGGGCGACCCTGATCAATATTTCAACGACACCGTTCGCGAAGTAACGGCCATCCGCAGCCAACTTCCCGCCGATTTGCAAAAGCTGCAGTTCGAGAAAATTCGAACGACGAATGCATCCATTCTGCAAATCGCGTTGCTCAGCGAGACGGCCAGTTGGTACCGCATGGAAAAATATGCGCGGGATATCAGCGAAGCATTGGGGCGTTACAAAGAAGTCCGGCAGTCCGAAATTTATGGGCTGCCTCAACCCGAAATAACCGTCGCCATCAACTCGGGACGTTTGGCCGAGTTACGCATTCCCGCAAGCGCCGTGGTCGACGCAATTCGTCTGGCCGGCGCTGATGTTCCCGCCGGTGCCGTCACCAGCGGTGCACGCCGTTTTAACATCGAAGCAGGGGGCGCGTTTCGCGACCTTGATCGCATTCGCAATTTACCCGTTCGTACCAATGATGGAACCCTGTTGCGGGTCGGCGATGTTGCAGACATCAAAATGGGTTCGGCCGAACAGCGCGTAAAGGTCAGCCATAATGGCCAACGCGGGGTATTCATTACGGCCAACCAAAAACAGGGCACAGATGCGACCAAGCTTCGTAACCGGTTAATCCAAGAGCTTGAGATTCAAAAGAAGCTGCTTCCGCCCGATATAAAAGCTGTCGTTGAGTTTGATCAAAGCCGGGATATTCGCAAGCGTCTTCAGGAACTTGCCCGCGACTTCACCCTTGCGCTGTTTTTGGTGCTCATCACGCTGCTGCCATTGGGCTGGCGCGCGTCGGTGATTGTGATGATATCAATCCCGCTGTCGGTTGCCTCGGGATTGCTGGCGATTTCGGCATATGGATTTAACCTTAGCCAGCTTGTTGTCGCGGGCTTTATTTTGACGCTTGGTTTGTTGGTGGACGATTCAATCGTCGTTGTCGAAAACATCGCCCGGCATCTCCGGATGGGCAAAGGCCGGAGCCAAGCGGCCATCGACGGCACCAAAGAAATCACCATGGCGGTCTTGGGATCAACGGGTGTTTTGGTGTTTGCCTTCCTTCCGCTTTTCTTTTTGCCGGAGGGCGCGGGCAAATTCATCCAGAGTTTTATCGGCACCATCGTGTCGACGATTACCGCCTCGATGATCGTATCGCTGACCATTGTTCCATTCCTTGCGAGTCGTATCTTGAAGCGGGAAGAGCATGAGGGCGGCAACCCGTTACTTCAGTGGCTGATGTTGAAGATCGACAGATTTTATCACCCGATGTTGCATTGGGCACTGGATAGACCACGACGGTCGGTATGGGGTGCCCTTGCGGTCACCTGCGCGGCATTCCTCTTCATCCCATTGCTCGGTTTCAGCCTGTTTCCAAATGCGGACACATCCTATTTCCGCGTCACGGTCGAGGCGGAACAAGGCGCTAGCATTGCAGAAACGGGCCGCATCGTTCGGCAAGTTTCGGAGATTTTGAAGACCGAGCCTGCGATTAAAGTCCGCGCGGAAAATGTCGGCGCGTATAATCCGCCTGTGTTTTACAATGTTTTCCAACGCGGCGAAAATCCCACCCATGGTGAAGTATTGGCTATCATGGACCATTGGGAAGGGTCCAAATCCCGGGCAATGGTTGATCGCCTGCGCAAGAAATTCGACGAGATTTCAGGCGCGCGGATAAAGCTGGTACTATTTCAAAACGGAGCGCCGTTAAATGCGCCCATCGAATTTCGGGTATATGGGCCCGACCAAGACGAGCTCAAACGGATCGCCGCCAAAATGGAATTGGCTCTGCGCGAAACGCCCGGGGCAAGAGACATCAACAACCCAGTCGCTTTTGACCGCATTGACCTTGATATCCGGGTCGATGATGCAAAAGCGGCCCTGTTGGAGGTCCCCGCAGGTGCCGCACGCCGCGCGGTCCGACTTGCCATCAGCGGGGAACGTGCTGGCACATATCGGGATGAGGAGGGTGACAGCTACCCCATCATTGTGCGGCACCCGCTTACCGATACCCAGCCCATATCGGCGCTGGAATCGATCTATGTGTCCAACCGAAGCGGACAGGCGGTTTCGTTGGCGGAAATTTCCAATCCGACCTTGGAATCAACACCGGCTGCCATCTACCGCTATAATCTGCAGCGTAATGTCAGCGTGACCGCGCAGATATCCGACGGTGCGGTCATTTCAAAGGTGAACCTGGACGCGCAGAAAAAGATGGACGCCATTGCCCTTAAGCCGGGTTACAGCATAGCGGTCGGCGGTGAGGCGGAAAAAATCAACGAGACATTTGCCGGTTTTGGTCCGGTTGTCATCGTTGCCCTATTTAGCATCTTCGCCATTCTTGTGGCCGAATTTGGCCGGTTCAAAGAGGCATTGGTTGTCGCGGGCGTTATCCCGCTGGGGACGTTCGGTGGCCTCATCGCGCTTCTTGTTACCGGCAACAACCTCTCATTCTTGGCCGTCATTGGTTTTATTGCGCTCATCGGGATCGAAATTAAAAACTCGATCCTGCTCGTCGATTTTACCAGCCAGTTGCGCGCCAGTGGTTATGCGCTACGTGAAGCCATTGAAAAGGCTGGAGAGGTGCGGTTCCTTCCGGTGTTGCTGACATCGGTGACGGCCATCGGCGGGCTTATGCCGCTCGCGCTTTTTGGCGGTAGTCTTTACGGGCCACTGGCGATCGTATTGATCGGGGGGTTGATTTCTTCGACTGTGCTATCACGTATCGTTACACCCGCCATGTATCTGTTGGTGGTACGCGGGGACGTCGCGAAGGCGCCAGATTCCATTCAAGCTTAAGGATAAGCAGATGTCACATGATGAAGCGATTTTCGCCGGCGGTTGTTTTTGGTGCACCGAAGCGGTTTTTGGCCAGCTGAATGGCGTGCACAGCGTGCAAAGCGGATATATTGGCGGGACTACCGTTGATCCCACATATAAAGAGGTTTGCGGCGGTAAAACGGGGCATGCAGAAGCTATACGCATTGCCTTTGATGCCGAAGTCATCAGCTATGCCGATTTGCTGGAGATATTTTTTGCTACGCATGATCCGACGCAATTGAACCGTCAGGGGAATGACATTGGAACGCAATATCGGTCGGCCATTTTCCCGTTGAATGATGATCAACGTGCTGCCGCTGAAGCCGGCATTGCCAAAGCCGCGGCGGACTGGCCAGCGCCCATAGTCACTGCGATTGAAGGCCCTGCAACTTGGTATCCTGCCGAAGATTATCATCAGGAATATTGGGAGGGTGAAGGCCAGCGGAACGCATATTGCCTGGCTGTCATTCCGCCCAAGTTAGCGAAGCTGAAAAAGGGATTTGCTGAACGGCTCGCCGACTCCGCATAGACAATGAAGATTGGCGCGTTAAGTATAAGTCATGACATATAAACCTGTTCGAAAAGCCGTATTCCCCGTCGCGGGTCTCGGCACCCGCTTTTTGCCAGCGACAAAGGCCATTCCAAAAGAAATGCTGCCGATCGTCGACAGCCCGCTCATCCAATATGCGGTCGATGAGGCGCGTGAAGCGGGTATCGAACAGATGATATTCGTGACGGGCCGGTGTAAGAGCGCAATTGAAGACCATTTCGATATCGCGTTCGAACTTGAGCATACAATGGCGGCGCGTGGCAAAGACACATCGGTGTTAGCGAGCTCACGCCTGACACCCGGCAACTGCGTGTATGTGCGGCAACAGGAACCACTAGGACTTGGGCACGCAATCTGGTGCGCGCGCGACATCGTTGGTGATGAGCCCTTCGCGATATTCCTTCCTGATGAGTTCATGCATGGATCACCGGGATGCATGAAGCAGATGGTTGACGCCTATCAGAACATTGGCGGCAACGTCATCAGCGTGCTTGAAGTGCCCCGGCACGCCGTCTCCAGCTATGGCGTCATTGCACCTGGCGAGGCGCGCGGCGCGATTACAGAGGTGCTCGGCCTCGTTGAAAAGCCAAAGATTGAGGACGCGCCATCCAACCTGATCGTTTCGGGCCGTTACATCCTTCAGCCCGAAGTGATGCATATTCTGGAAGGCCAAGAAAAAGGCGCTGGTGGCGAGATACAGCTGACCGATGCGATGGCGCAGATGCTCGGTAAGCAGCCTTTCCACGCTGTCACATTTGATGGAAATCGTTATGACTGCGGATCAAAAGTAGGTTATATCGAAGCCAACTTGGCGGTAGCGTTGCAAAGAGCTGATATGGCGGACGAAGTTCGCGCCATTGCGGTCAATTTGTTAAAATAGGCCTGTTGCACGAGATATTGGGGGTTTCGAAATGCGTTTGATTGTGTGTGCTTTGCTGTGTGTGCTCCTCCAAGGATGCGTCGCTTCGATCGTGTCCAATGTTGCGAACGCACCGATGAAAGCCGTTTCAAAGACGGTCGATGTTTTGACCACCAGCCAATCGGAATCTGATGAAAAACGGGGCCGTGAATTGCGGAAACATGAAGAAGCGCTTGGGAAGCTTAGCCGTAAACGTGCCAAGGCACGCAAACGCTGTGCTGACGGTGATAGAGACGCCTGCGAAAAGGCCGCGGACCTGAGCGATCAGATTGAACGCGAACAGGATCGCGCACGGTAAGCGCATTTGTCTGCCAACCGGTAATGGCTGTCGACAAACGGCCGATTTACATGAAAATTTTGTATCTCGTCGATTGCTAAGCTTTTTGGTCGAACGCAGCTTTCGCCTGAGACCTGTTGACCGTTAAGGCACCCGCATAGACCAATGGGGAAGATATCCTCGGGTCTCGTGGAGGGTTAATGCGCGTTTTTGAACTACGTTTGGTACTGTTGACGTCGGCTATGGCGGTGATGACTGTACCGTCCCAAGCTGTTGCCAATGACAGCGGTGCAAATGCCGAGGCAACTTTAGTTCGGGCCGGCAGCCGGCAATTCACACCTGATTTTTTCACCACCTACGCCCCTGTTACCGCGCTCGACATGGTGAAGCGCATCCCCGGATTTTCTATCAGTGAAGGTGAAGGGCGTCGCGGCTTTGGCGAAAATGCCGGTAATGTTCTGAGCGATGGTGACCGGCCATCCACAAAGTCCGATGACATATTGACGACGCTGTCCCGAATTCCGGCAAGTCAGGTCGAATATATTGAGTTGTCTGAGCAAGCGGGCGCTGACACTGAAACCCAAGGGCAGGGACAAATCATCAATATCGTCCGTAAGCGGACTGCAAAGCTCAACGGCACCTATGAAGGAACGATCGTTGCAGGAACCCGTTATGGTTTCCAGCCATCCGTGAACGCGTCTGCGACGCTGCGCCGGGGCGAAACAAGCTATGAACTGAATCTGTCATCTTATTCTGAACGGGTCTACGGATTTGGTCCTGAAGATTTTAAGACAGGCTCAGCTGTCTTGCTTGAACGGCGTTTTTACAATGGCAAAGGTGGGTATGACCAAGCTGCACTTGGTGGCGCCCTCAAAACCAAATTGGGCGACAGCAAGGTGAACCTCAATGGCCAAGTGCGCTGGAGCGACGGCTTTGACATTCGGGAGGGTAACTATTTCAACGGTTCCGGTGTGGACATCGCTGATGAACTTTTGCTGCGCGGCGGCCCCATTAGCGATTTAAATTATGAAATTGGCGGCGACATTGAATTTTCTGCCTTGCCCAAGACGAAAACCAAAATTGTTACGCTTTATCGTTCAGGGCAGGAAACCAACGATAGTAGCATCGAAATCGCCCGAATTGGGCAACCAGTGACTTTGTTTGAAACGCGCAGCCGTAACACGCCCACAGAAGCCGTTGTGCGCATCCAGAATGACTGGAGTGGGGTGAGTGGGCATGCAGTCCAATTCGGCGCTGAGATTGCTTATAATCGCCTTGATGCACGTTTCAGCGTAGCCAATTCGGTCGCCGGTGCGGTGACCAGTTTTCCGGCATCAGATGTCCTCGTTCAAGAAACGCGGTTTGAACCATTTGTCAGTGATGTATGGGCACTTGGCCCATCTTGGAAGGTTGAAGCCGGCGCCATTGCCGAATTTTCCAAACTGACCTTGTCGGGTGACAGTATTGCGGAGCGGCGCTTTCAATTTATCAAGCCCCGCGCAATTGCGACGTGGACAATCAATCCGCAAACCACTTTGGAATTGCGCGCCGAACGTCAGGTTGCCCAGCTGAACTTCAATGAGTTTGCCACGTCGGTCGACGTAACCGTCGGCAATCAGGTGGACGCTGGCAATGCAGAGCTTGTGCCCGAAAAAACAACGACTTTCTCCGGCCTTATTCGTCACAAGTTTCTGGAACGCGGCAGCATTCAGTTCCGTGGTGATTATCAGTTGGTCAACGATACCCAAGATCTTGTGCCCATCACGATACGTGACAGCAATGGAGCCATCACGGCGCAATTTGATGGCACCGGGAATATTGGCAAAAGCCAGCGATGGAATGCCGAGCTGGAGATAACATTACCGCTGGATTGGCTGACACAGCCCATTGGGTTCGCGGGCATCGAAGCCAAATATATTGGCCATTATCACGGTAGCAAAGTGACCGACCCCGTCACTGGGTTAAACCGTCGCATGTCCAACCGCCCATTGTGGCATCAACAATGGGATATCCGTTATGACATGGCGGACCTTGGCCTTGTTTACGGTGCGTCCTTCAGTATCCAGGAACCGAATTACGCCTATTTCCTCAACGAGATCAGGCGTCAGCATGAGGGCACGCGATCGACGTTATTTATCGAATATAGCAAGTTCAGCCTAGGGACGCTGCGTTTCCAGGTAACCGACCTGGCAGGTTTCAACCGAGACCGGTTTATTTATGCCGGAACGCGGGCGTCTGGAGGCTTTGATCAGATCGTGAACCGGAAACGCAGCCTTGATCCGTTACTTCAATTGACGTTGTCCGGGAAATTCTGATTATTCGCTGCGCAACGCTTCAATCGGCGAAAGGCGTGATGCCCGGATAGCGGGGTAGCCGCCAAATAGGATGCCGATGATCGCCGAAAACGCGACGGACATGATTGCCGTGTCCAGCCCGACCGGGGCTGGAAAGTCTGCGACTTGTTGAAAAATGGCTGCAGCGAGGATCGCCAAGGTTAGGCCGATAGCACCGCCAATGACGCACAGCACAGCGGCTTCGACGAGGAACTGGTTACGGATGTCGCTGCGCTTTGCGCCCAATGCCATGCGAAGGCCGATTTCGCGTGTGCGTTCGGTAACGCTGACCAACATGATATTCATGATGCCGATACCGCCCACCAACAACGATATGGATGCAATGGCGACCAAAACTGCCTGAAATATCTGCGTCACTTGGCCGGTCGTCTCGGCGATTTCTGTCGTTGTGCGGACAGTGAACGGGTTGATCCTGCCTTTCGGTACGCGGTAGCGGTCGCGCAACATGCGTTTGATGTCCTGCTGCCCCGTGCGCAGCGAATCTTCGTCCTCGAAGCCGACGAATAGCAATGTTACATCGTCAGGTCCCTGCATCGCCGTAGTCTGCAGCCGCTGGCGCAGCGTCGTGATGGGCACGACAATTTGGTCGTCATTGTCATTACCCAAATTGCTACCCTTACTCTCGAGCAAACCGATCACCTTAAATGGGACGCGATTGATGCGTACGGTTTCGCCCACAGGATTTGCATCCGCGAACAGCTTGTCGGCTACCGTCTGTCCGATCACAACAACACGTGCCGCCGCACCGACATCGCCATCGGTCAGAAAACGGCCTTCGGACGCGGTGACGTTGGACACAATGCCATATTCAGGTGTGGCGCCAGTCGCTTGTGTGGTGGCACTGCGGCCCGGCGTGACCAACTGGACGCTGCTGCGGATCTGGGGTGCAACAGCGCTCACGCCGGATACCTGACGCAAAATGGCGCGGCCATCGCGCTCGGTTAAGCGGCCGCGGTCTGTGGAACGTGGCGGGCCGCTGCCGCTGTCGGGCTGCGGCACGACGATTGCCATATTTGAACCTAATGTCGCGATCTGCTGCGTTACGGAAACCTGTGCGCCATTGCCCACGGCCACCGCCAAGATAACGGAGAACACCCCGATCATCACGCCAAGCGTGGTGAGGATAGAGCGCATTAGATTGGTGCGCAGCGCTGTCATCGCAATCGCAATATTGACGCCCCAGCCAGCGATAGAGTTCAGCAGATTCTTCATCCGGCAACCGCGCGGCGACGTGATTTGACCGCAGCGTCCTCAATGACGCGCCCGTCGAAAGACAATGCGCCGTTCGGCATATTCGGCAATATCGGGCTCATGCGTGACGACGATGAGCGTGATGCCTTCGTCGTTCAGTTTCTGAAAAATGCCCATGATATCGAGCGATGTCTGGGTATCCAGCGCGCCCGTTGGTTCGTCGGCAAGCAGCATGAGCGGATCAGTGACCAACGCACGGGCGATGGCAACGCGCTGTTGCTGGCCACCCGACAGCTTGGCAGGGGTGTTCTGCAAACGGTTACCAAGTCCCATCGCCTCAAGCTTCGCCTGCGCTCGCTCCTGGCGTTCCGTATAGCCAAGGCCCGCGTAAATGAGCGGCACCGCCACATTGTCCAACGCGCTTGTGCGGGCGAGCAGGTTGAACTGTTGAAACACAAAGCCAATTTTGCGGTTACGGATTTCCGCTAGTGCGTCGCTGTCGAGCGTTTTTGTATCGATGCCGTCGAGTAACAAGGTTCCAGACGTTGGGACATCCAGACAACCGATCATATTCATAAACGTCGATTTGCCCGAACCGCTGGCACCCATAATCGCAACGAACTCGCCACGTTTTATGGTCAGCGAAACGCCGTTGACGGCGTGCAGAACCTCACCGCCGATCACATAATCTTTTACCAGATCATGCGTTTCAAGCAGCGGCGCTGTCATCTTCGTCCGCATTGTCGTCGGTTTCGGGCTTCGGCTTCAGGGACTTTGTCCGAATGAGAACTTTGTCTCCGGCTTTGATACCCGAAGTCACTTCGGTATAATCGTCCCCTTGTAGGCCGATCTGAACCTGTTTCCGGATGGGGCGATACGGATCGCTTCCTACCAGATACAATGTAGGCTTAGGTGTTTCCTTTTTGGCGGGTGCCCCGGGCTTTTCCTTTTTCGGCTCGCCCCGGTCGGCCAATTTGGGACGGAAGCGAAGCGCGTTGGTTGGCACACGCAACACATTGGCCTTTGCGCCAGTGATGATTTCTACATTCGCGGTCATTCCGGGCAGCAATTTGCCATCTGCATTGTCCACGTCGATGATGACGAGATAACTGACCACATTCTGCGTTTCGACGGGCGCTTGGCGGACCTGCCGCACTTTGGCGCGGAATATATCATTGGGGTAACTGTCGACGGTGAAGGTCACATCTTGGCCTTCGATGATCTGGCCGATGTCCGCTTCGTCAACCGATGCCTCAACCTGCATCTTGGTGGTGTCGGCCGCGATTTCGAAAAGGTTCGGGGTCTGGAAACTGGCGGCGACGGTGGTGCCGGGTTCAACAAGTTTGTTGATGATAACGCCGCTGGCAGGTGCCACAATCACGGTGCGGTTTAGATCGAGCCGCGCTGACGAAAGCTCCGCTGTGCCTTGGCTGATCTGCGCATTGCCGCTTTGCGTTTGCGCCAGTGCAACCTGCAAGGCGTTGCGCGCGCTGTTAAGCTTGCTTTGCGCGATGTCGAGACCTGCCTTCGACACAAAGCCGCGTTCCGCCAGCGCCCGTTGCCGCGCAAAATCGCGCTCCTGTATCTCAAGCTCTGACCGCGCACGGGCAACATTGGCGACCGTTTGCTGCAAACTGGCACGGGCCAGCGCGACTTGCGCTTCGGACTGCTGCACGCGCGCACGCACGCGGGTTGAGTCGATCTCGGCAAGGACTTGGCCTGCCTTAACCGGCGAATTGAAATCGACGTAGACTTTGGTCACTTGTCCCGACACCTCGGTGCCGACCTTGATCGTGTTCAGCGCGCGAATTTTGCCGCTGGCCGAAACCTTGCGCAAAACTTCGCCGCGCGTGACGGTCTCGCTGACATATTCATAGTCATGCGGGGTAGGGCGTACGATGCGGTAGAGAATGAAGAGCAGTACAAGCGCGATAATCGCTGACCAAACGCGGTGCCGTTTCACCCAAGCCCGTATTGTTTCAAACATCCGACCCGCCCTCAATTGTCTCCCGTCACTGTATATGAAGTGCAAAAAGATTAGGCTAGTGATTTATTGATATAATACAGCAAAAAGCCCGCCGGAATTGCTTCCAGCGGGCTTTTATCATTCCTTAAAGGAAAGCGACGCTTATTCTTCTTCGCCGCTATCCACAACATCATCGATGGCGGCGTCAATGGTGGTCAGATCATCTGAAATCACCTTTGCCAACACATCGTCACCGATGGCTGCTTCAGCACCCTGTGCCAGTTCGGCAGCATGCTCTTCAGCTGCTGTCTCAGGCGCAATCAGGCTTTCCTGAAGCTTTTTGTAGCTTGCACGAAGCGCAACGTCGCGGCTTGTCGCGGCAATCCGCATGCGGTTCATGGCCGAGCCAGTACCCGCAGGGATCAGACGACCCACGATGACGTTTTCCTTCAGACCGGTCAGGATGTCCTTCTTACCTTCAACTGCGGCCTGTGTGAGGACGCGTGTGGTTTCTTGGAAGGATGCTGCCGAGATGAACGAACGTGTCTGCAACGAAGCCTTGGTGATGCCCAACAGAACCGGGTTACCGGTTGCAGGCGCCTGACCCTTGGACAGCTTCGCATTGATTGCGTCCATTTCTTCGCGGTCAACCTGTTCGCCTGGAAGCAAGGTTGTGTCGCCACCGAATGTGATTTCAACCTTCTGCAACATCTGACGAACGATCGTTTCGATGTGCTTGTCGTTGATCTTCACGCCCTGCAGACGATACACTTCCTGAATTTCAGCAACCAGATATTCAGCCAGTGCTTCAATGCCCATGACTTCAAGGATGTCATGCGGGTTCGGCGAACCAGCAATCAGGTTATCACCCTTACGAACGAAATCGCCTTCCTGAACATCAAGTACCTTCGACTTCTGGATCAGATATTCAATACGATCGCCTTCTTCCGGAACAATCGCGATCTTGCGCTTCGCTTTATAGTCACGGACGAATTCAACGCGGCCCGAAATCTTCGCAATGATTGCGTTATCCTTCGGAATACGTGCTTCGAACAATTCGGCAACGCGTGGCAGACCACCGGTGATGTCGCGGGTCTTGGCAGATTCACGGGTCACACGCGCGATAACATCGCCTGCCTGAACCATGGCACCGTCTTCAACCGACAGCATCGTTCCTACGCCGAGCAGATAACGCGCAGCTTCACCGCTATCGTCATCCAGCAAGGTAATGCGTGGGCGAAGGTCTTCCTTCTTGGTACGGCTGCCGGCACGATCTTCCGTAACGACACGCTGGGCGATACCCGTAGCTTCGTCGGTTTGCTCGGTCAGCGTCTTGCCGTCGATCAGGTCCTGATATTTCACAATACCCGACTTTTCGGTGATGATTGGCATGGTGAATGGATCCCATTCAGCCAGACGATCACCAACATTGACCTCCGCACCATCCGGGAATGCCAGCGTCGCACCATAAGGCAGACGGTGAATTTCCATCTCGCGGCCATCCTTGTCGACGATGACAAGTTCACCGTTACGGGCCATTGCCAAACGCTTCTTACGCTTGTCGACGATGGTTGGCAGATCGCGATACATGACCTTACCCGCTGCGGTTGCATCAAGGTTCGACTGTTCGTTCAACTGCGCCGCACCACCGATGTGGAAAGTACGCATGGTCAGCTGGGTTCCAGGTTCACCGATGGACTGCGCAGCGATAACGCCGACAGCTTCACCAATGTTGACTGGCGTACCGCGTGCAAGGTCACGACCGTAGCAGGTACCGCAAACACCGACCTTGGATTCGCACACGAGCGGTGAACGGATCTTAAGGGCCTGAAGGCCGGTTTCTTCCATCGCAGCAACCATTGCCTCGTCGAGCAAGGTTCCGGCAGGGATCAACACCTTGCCATCAAGGCCAAGGATGTCTTCTGCCGTGGTACGGCCAAGGACACGCTCACCAAGTGAGGCGATGGTCGAGCCACCCTGAACGATCGAACGCATTTCCAGCGCGCGCTGGGTTCCGCAATCGACTTCAACGATGGTGCAATCCTGCGATACGTCGACGAGACGGCGTGTCAGGTAACCTGAGTTTGCGGTCTTAAGCGCGGTATCGGCCAGACCCTTACGGGCACCGTGGGTCGAGTTGAAATACTCGAGAACGGTAAGACCTTCCTTAAAGTTCGAAATGATCGGCGTTTCGATGATCTCGCCCGAAGGCTTGGCCATCAGACCGCGCATACCGGCAAGCTGCTTCATCTGCGCTGGCGAACCACGCGCACCGGAGTGGCTCATCATATACACCGAGTTGACTGGCAATTCACGGCCATGCTCGTCGGTTGGCGATGCCTTCAGCTTGTCCATCATGGCGTTGGCGACCTTGTCTCCACATGTGGACCAGGCGTCGATGACCTTGTTATACTTTTCCTGCTGCGTGATCAGACCGTCCTGATATTGCTGCTCAAAGTCGGCAACAATTGCCTTGGTTTCAGCAACCATTTCCGTCTTTTCTTCCGGAATGATCATGTCATCCTTACCGAACGAAATACCGGCCTTGAACGCATATTTGAAGCCAAGCGACATGATCGCATCAGCGAACAATACCGTGTCTTTCTGACCCGTGTGACGGTAAACCTGATCGATAACGTCGCCGATTTCCTTCTTGGTGAGAAGGCGGTTGACGGTTTCGAACGGTACGCGGTGGCTCTTTGGCAGCGTTTCCGCGAGCAACATACGGCCTGGTGTGGTGTCGAAGCGAACCATACGTTCAACACCATCTTCACCGGTCTGTGGGACGCGGGCGATGATCTTGGGGTGGAGCGTTACGGCACCAACTTCAAGCGCCTGATGCACTTCAGCCATGTCGGACAGCATCATGCCTTCGCCTGGCTCGCCGCGGCGATCCATCGAAAGATAATATAGACCCAAGACCATGTCCTGCGAAGGAACGATGATTGGCTTACCGTTTGCAGGCGACAGGATGTTGTTGGTGGACATCATCAAAACGCGTGCTTCCAACTGGGCCTCAAGGCTCAATGGAACGTGAACAGCCATCTGGTCACCGTCAAAGTCGGCGTTAAAGGCCGAGCAGACGAGCGGGTGAAGCTGAATAGCCTTACCTTCAATCAGGACAGGCTCGAACGCCTGAATGCCCAAACGGTGAAGCGTCGGTGCGCGGTTCAGCAACACAGGATGTTCGCGGATAACCTCATCAAGGATGTCCCAAACTTCCTTACGCTCCTTTTCGACCCACTTTTTGGCTTGTTTTAGGGTCATCGAAAGACCCTTCGCATCCAGACGCGAGTAGATGAATGGCTTGAACAGTTCGAGCGCCATCTTCTTTGGCAGGCCACACTGATGCAATTTTAATTCAGGACCGGTCACGATAACCGAACGACCCGAATAATCGACGCGCTTACCCAAAAGGTTCTGACGGAAACGGCCCTGCTTGCCCTTGAGCATGTCGGACAGCGACTTCAACGGACGCTTGTTGGCACCGGTGATCGTACGGCCGCGACGGCCATTGTCGAACAACGCGTCAACAGCTTCCTGCAGCATGCGCTTTTCGTTGCGGACGATGATGTCTGGCGCGCGAAGCTCAATCAGGCGCTTCAAACGGTTGTTACGGTTGATAACGCGGCGATAGAGATCGTTCAGATCGGACGTTGCAAAACGGCCACCATCCAGCGGCACCAATGGGCGCAATTCTGGTGGAATGACGGGAATGACGTCCAAAATCATCCACTCGGGCTTGTTGCCTGAATCGATGAAGCTTTCGACGACCTTCAAACGCTTGATGATCTTCTTGGGCTTAAGTTCTGACTTGGTAACGGCAAGCTCGTCGAGCAGGTCGGTACGCTCTTGCTCAAGGTCGAGGTCCATCAACATGGTCTTGACGGCTTCGGCACCAATGCTGGCGGTGAAGGCGTCTTCGCCATATTCGTCCTGTGCATCGAGCAATTCGTCTTCGCTCAGCAACTGGAACTTTTCAAGCGCGGTCAGGCCAGGCTCGGTAACGATGTAGTTTTCGAAATACAGCACGCGCTCAAGCTGCTTCAACTGCATATCCAGCAGCAGGCCGATGCGCGAAGGCAGCGACTTCAGGAACCAGATATGTGCAACCGGCGCAGCGAGCTCGATGTGGCCCATGCGCTCACGGCGCACTTTGGTAACGGTGACTTCAACGCCGCACTTTTCACAGACGACGCCCTTATACTTCATGCGCTTATACTTACCGCAAAGGCATTCATAATCCTTCACAGGTCCGAAGATACGTGCGCAGAAAAGGCCGTCACGCTCAGGCTTGAACGTACGGTAGTTGATGGTTTCGGGCTTTTTGATTTCACCAAAAGACCAGCTGCGGATTTTTTCCGGCGATGCGATCCCGATCTGGATCTGGTCAAAAGTTTCGACCTTGGCGATGGGATTGTTGAATTTGCTCAGTTCGTTCATAATCTTTTCCTCATTGGGCTTTTGCCCATGAAAACCTAAGGGCAGGGGCAGGGGGCGGACCTAAGCCCGCCCGGCTCTGCTTATTCCGCTGCCTCGGCAAAGCCCTCGTCACCTTCGATCAAGTCGTGCGCTTTCAGGTCAACATTCAGACCCAATGAGCGCATTTCCTTAACCAGAACGTTGAAGCTTTCGGGGATACCGGCTTCAAAGCTGTCGTCACCCTTGACGATCGCTTCGTAAACCTTGGTACGCCCGATAACGTCATCGGATTTGACCGTGAGCATTTCCTGCAAGGTATAGGCCGCGCCATACGCCTGAAGCGCCCAGCATTCCATTTCCCCGAAACGCTGACCACCGAATTGCGCCTTACCACCGAGTGGCTGCTGCGTAACAAGGCTGTACGGTCCGATTGAACGGGCGTGGATCTTGTCATCAACAAGGTGATGCAGTTTCAGCATGTAGATGATGCCTACGGTTACCTTACGGTCGAACTTGTCACCGGTACGGCCGTCGAACAGGTCGGATTGACCCGAACCGTCAAGTCCAGCGAGCTGGAGCATATTGGTAACGTCCGCTTCACGTGCGCCGTCGAACACAGGTGTGCCCATTGGAACGCCGGTGACGACATTGCTTGCAAGTTCAATGATTTCCGCGTCGCTGCGGCCCTTGATCTCGTCGGCATAATCTTCGCCATAGGCTTTTGCCAAACGTTCGCGCACGATAGCTGGCGGTGCCGCCGCTTCGGGGTTCGGGTTATTGTGTCGCCACTCTTCCAAAGCCTCACCAATTTGCATGCCCAGACCGCGTGCGGCCCAGCCAAGGTGGGTTTCGAAAATCTGCCCGACGTTCATACGCGATGGAACGCCCAACGGGTTCAGAACGATGTCGACAGGTGTACCATCGGCTAGGAACGGCATGTCTTCTTGCGGAAGGATCCGCGAGATAACACCCTTGTTTCCGTGACGTCCGGCCATCTTGTCGCCTGGCTGCAGCTTACGCTTCACCGCGACGAACACCTTGACCATCTTGAGCACGCCAGGTGCGAGTTCATCACCGCGCTCCAGCTTCTCACGACGATCTTCGAACTTCTCAACGATCAGCTTGACGGCATCGTCATACTGAACCTTGACCGCTTCGAGGTCGCCCTGGACCTTGTCATCGGCAACCGCGATTTTCCACCATTCGTGACGCTCGACTTCGCTGAGATTTTCCTCAGTGATCTTGTCGCCCTTCTTGATGCCCTTTGGCGCTGCGGCTGCAGTTTGACCAATGAGCATGTCTTTCAGGCGGTTGTAGGTCGCACGGTTCAAAATCGAACGTTCGTCTTCGCGGTCCTTCGCAAGACGTTCGATTTCTTCGCGTTCGATGGCCATCGCACGCTCGTCCTTGTCGATACCGTGGCGGTTAAACACGCGCACTTCAACAACAGTACCTGCTACACCAGGTGACAGACGCAAGGATGTGTCGCGCACGTCGCTTGCCTTTTCACCAAAGATGGCGCGCAGCAGCTTTTCTTCCGGCGTCATTGGGCTTTCGCCCTTTGGCGTGATCTTGCCGACCAGAATGTCACCGGGGTGCACTTCTGCGCCGATGTACACGATGCCAGCTTCGTCGAGGTTGCGAAGCGCTTCTTCACCTACGTTTGGAATATCGCGGGTGATATCTTCGGGGCCAAGCTTGGTATCGCGGGCCATCACTTCGAATTCTTCGATATGGACCGACGTGAAGACATCGTCTTTCACGATGCGTTCGGAGATCAAGATCGAGTCTTCGTAGTTGTAACCGTTCCAAGGCATAAACGCGACGAGGCTGTTTTTGCCCAGTGCGAGTTCGCCCAGTTCGGTCGAAGGACCATCGGCGATGATGTCGCCAGCTTCAATAACGTCACCCACCTTCACCAAAGGCTTTTGGTTGATACAGGTGTTCTGGTTCGAACGCTGGAACTTTTGCAGCGTGTAGATGTCGACGCCCGATTTGCCGGGTTCAACGTCGCCGGTCACGCGGACAACGATACGGGTCGCATCGACTTGGTCGACGATACCGGTGCGGCGTGCAGCGATAGCAGCGCCGGAATCGCGGGCAACGGTTTCTTCCATGCCGGTGCCGACAAACGGTGCTTCTGCACGGAGCAAAGGCACGGCCTGACGTTGCATGTTCGAACCCATCAATGCGCGGTTGGCGTCATCGTTTTCCAGGAACGGGATGAGCGACGCCGCAACCGAAACCAGCTGCTTTGGCGAAACGTCCATCAACGTGATCTGGTCGCGCGGTGCCATCAGGAATTCGCCAGCTTCACGTGACGAAATCAGGTCCTCGGCAAAGCTGCCATCGGGGTTCAGTTCGGCGTTCGCCTGCGCGATGGTGTTCTTTTGCTCTTCCATTGCGGAGAGATAGACCACGTCGTCGGTGACTTTATTGTCGATGACCTTGCGGTACGGCGTTTCGATAAAGCCATATTTGTTGACGCGGCTGAATGATGCCAGCGAGTTGATCAGACCGATGTTCGGGCCTTCTGGCGTTTCAATCGGGCAGATACGGCCATAATGCGTTGGGTGAACGTCGCGGACTTCAAAGCCAGCACGCTCACGCGTCAGACCACCTGGTCCAAGGGCCGAAACACGGCGCTTGTGGGTGACTTCCGAAAGCGGATTGGTCTGATCCATAAACTGCGACAACTGCGAGCTGCCGAAGAATTCGCGCACCGCAGCAACCGCTGGCTTTGCGTTGATCAGATCGTTTGGCATCACGGTCGATACGTCAACCGAGCTCATGCGTTCTTTCACGGCGCGCTCCATACGGAGCAGACCGACGCGATACTGGTTTTCCAGCAATTCGCCGACCGAACGGACACGACGGTTGCCGAGGTTATCGATATCGTCGATTTCGCCCTTGCCGTCCTTCAGGTTCACCAGTTCCTTGACCACGGCGAGGATATCCTCCGTCCGCAAGGTGGTGAGCGTGTCTTCAACGTCAAGCTGCAGACGCATGTTCAACTTCACGCGGCCAACGGCGCTGAGGTCGTAGCGGTCTGGATCGAAGAATAGGCCAGCGAACAATGCTTCTGCGGTTTCGCGCGTTGGCGGCTCGCCAGGACGCATGACGCGGTAGATCGCATCCAGGCCCATGTCGCGGTTCTCGGCCTTGTCAGCCTTCAACGTGTTGCGCATCCATGCGCCGGTGATGACATGGTCGATGTCGAGCAGCTCAATGCTGTCGATGCCGGCTTTGTCGAGCGCTTCCAAGTTTTCAGCGGTGATTTCGTCACCGGCCTCAACATAAATGCGGCCCGTCTTTTCGTCGATCAGGTCGAATGCCGAATAACGGCCAAAGATTTCTTCGGTCGGGATCAGCAGATGCGTCAGGCCATCCTTGACCGCTTTGTTCGCGGCGCGCGGCGTAACCTTGGTGCCTGCAGGGAACACGACTTCGCCGGTCTTTGCATCAACGATGTCGAACATCGGTTTCGACGCACGCCATTGTTCCGCGTTGAACGGAATTTTCCAGCCACCGGTGCCACGTTCAAATGTCACGCGGTCGTAGAAGTGGCTCAGGATTTCTTCGTCGTTCAGACCCAGCGCGTAGAGCAAGGTCGTGACCGGCAACTTGCGCTTACGGTCGATACGGACGTTGACGATATCCTTGGCATCAAATTCAAAGTCGAGCCACGAACCACGGTACGGAATAACGCGTGCGGCGAAGAGATATTTGCCCGACGAGTGGGTTTTACCGCGGTCATGGTCAAAAAGAACGCCCGGCGAACGGTGCATCTGCGAAACGATAACGCGCTCTGTACCGTTGACGAAGAAGGTGCCGTTATGCGTCATGAGCGGCATGTCGCCCATGTACACGTCCTGCTCCTTAATATCGAGGACCGAACGCGCTTCGGTGTCAGGGTCAACCTCAAACACGATGAGGCGCAATGTCACCTTCATCTGTGCGGCATAGGTAATTCCGCGCTGACGGCATTCTTCAACGTCATATTTGGGATCTTCGAGTTCGTAATGGACGAAGTCGAGTTCCGACGTTCCGGCAAAATCCTTAATCGGGAAAACGCTGCGCAGCGTTTTTTCGAGGCCGGATACATAACCAATGGACGGGTCAGAGCGCAGGAATTGCTCATAGCTTTCGCGCTGAACCTCGATCAGGTTGGGCATGTCGATAACTTCGTGGATGTTACCGAAGATTTTGCGGATACGCTTTTGACGCGAGAGTGTCGCAGGAGCGGTACGGGTTGCCATAAGGTGCTTTGCCTCAGTTAGAAATGTCAAACGCGCGAAATTCGTTTTCACCAGACAAGAAAAGGCCACATGGCAAAGGTCCGAAGAATCGGGTCCTGCCGTGCAGCCGTTTCGCGTATGTGAAAATCCAAACCCTTCAATGCTTTAGCCAAGTTGCGCGACGACAAGGCCAATCCCGATGGGGCAGATGTTGGACGTCGTATAGAGCCGCAGGCGGTGAGGGTCAACCCCGGCCTGCGCCAATCAAGGCCAATTCCGCGGCGGGGAAGCACCCGCAAGAGGGCCGGATTTGGCCCTTAAGGATACAAAAGGCACCTGCGGCGATGAAATGATTGTCCCCTTTGTCGCTTTAACGATTGAGGCGGCTGTTGTGCGAACCCCGATCAGCCAGAGGGGCAGTTACCGATGACCGCGCCGATGATCGCAGTGCAAATCCTACATTTCAAGGGGCGTTGGGCGGCGTCAGGCGCCCCCACAACCCCGCCAAAATAATATTCAGAATAGCCATAGACACACATAAAACGAAATGTCACAAAAGGTGAACTTTTAAGTATCAGGTGCGGGCGAACAACGGCGTTCGATGGGGGGAGTTTTGTTTTGTGACCCTGTTTAACAAGAAATACATCGGCAAGCAGATTGCGGTTATGCCAACGCCAGATTCTACGCGCTTATCGGCGTTTAAAAGCTGGTCGGACTCCATCAAATCGGAGCGTATCAAGCAGTTGAAGGAAACCGAACTACATGGGCCCTTCATGGATTTGATGATCAGGGCGCTCGGGTACAAGGGGCCCGTTGGCAGCGACCAATATTCCATCACACAGGAACAGGCGATTGTGCAAGGAGCAGTTGACCTTGCCCTCGGCCATTTCACGCATGAAGACCGCAAGATCATTGCTCCGTTTGAACTCAAGGGCGCGGACACCAGAAACCTCGATGCCATCATGCCGGGCCGTGCGAAAACACCAGTGGATCAAGCATGGGAATATGCCACCAACAATGTCGGTACCAAATGGGTGCTTATCTCCAACTATCTCGAAATTCGACTGTATAGCTACAGCGAAGGGCGTCAGGTTTACGAGACGTTTGACCTGTCCAAGGCGCACGAACCGGCCGAATATGCGCGCGTCCAATCGCTGCTTTCCGCAGAAAATCTGCTAAGTGGCCGCACGCTTGAACTGCTGGAGGAAAGCAGACGAGAGAATAAGGACATTACGAACGCGCTATACCAAGATTATAAGAAGCTGCGCGTTGAATTGATTAACCAAGTCCGTCGGGAAATGCCGGACTTAGACCCGCTGCTTGCTATTCGCACGGGGCAGACAATCCTTGACCGTATTTTGTTCATCGCCTTCGCCGAAGACAAGGGTTTATTGCCACCGCGAATATTGGAATCTGCGTTTCAGACATCGAATGCCTTTGCCCCAGCGCCGGTGTGGACGAATTTTAAAGGGCTGTTCAACGCCATTGATCTGGGCAGCCCACCGCTCAACGTGCCACGCTATAATGGCGGGTTATTCGCACCGAATGAGATAATCGATGCGCTGTCGATGCCCGATCATATATGTGAAGGTTTTAAGACGCTATCCGAATATGATTTTGCCTCTGAAATCTCGGTCACGGTTCTGGGCCATATATTCGAACAGTCCATTGCCGATGTGGAGCAACTTCAGGCCGAAGCACGCGGTGAAACTGTTGAGGCGAAGAAAACCACGGGCACGAGCGGTCGACGCAAGCGTGATGGGGTTGTTTATACCCCCGATTATATCGCACGGTTCATTGTCGAACAAACTTTGGGCACCCATTGCCGCGAAATTTTTGACGCGTTGTTGCTACATCATGCGCAAAAAGGTGCAAGCCGCGCCGACGACCCGATCAAATGGAAATCGGCGGCGGCGGAAAAGAAATTCTGGCAAGAATATCGGGACCGGATAGCGAAGTTGCGTATCGTTGACCCCGCTTGTGGTTCGGGTGTCTTTTTGGTCATGGCCTTTGATTGGCTAAAGGCGGAATTGACGCGCTGTAATTCAGCTTTGGAAAGGCTGGGCGAAGGCGCGCTGTTTGAACCTGATAGCGAAATTCTGACGCACAATTTGTTTGGCGTCGATGTGAACGAAGAAAGCGTCGAAATCGCTAAGCTGTCCTTGTGGATTAAGACTGCCCGCCACGGAAAGGTGCTCGACAGTCTCGACGATAATTTTCGTGTCGGTGACAGCCTGATTGAGGACAGCAACTATGCTTATCGCAATCATGGCTTTGTCTGGAAAGAAGCGTTTAAGGATATCTTTGCTGAAGGTGGTTTTGATATCGTTTTGGGTAACCCGCCTTATGTGCGGCAGGAATTGCTGAAGGATTTGAAGCCTGCGCTTCAAGGCCGGTTTGAAGTTTATCACGGCGTCGTTGACCTCTACGCCTATTTCTTCGAACGCGGCTTACGCATATTGAAAACGGGCGGACGGATGGGATATATTTCATCCAGCACATTTTTCAAAACTGGATCGGGTGCGCCGTTACGGGATTATCTGCGGCAAAAGGCAACGTTGGAAACCGTCGTAGATTTTGGCGACCATCAGATTTTCGAAGGTGTCACCACTTATCCTGCAATTTTGACGATGCGGAACGAAGTTCCGGTGGAGGCGCATGATATTTCATTTTGGAAAATAGCCGAGCTGCCCAAGGATAATTTTGACGTTTCTTACGCGGAGCTGGCCCAGCCTTATCCACAAAGTGCCTTGGGCGCGGGTTCCTGGGAACTGGAAAATCCGGCATTGCGTAAATTACGGCACAAAATTGTGGCAGACAAGCCGACGTTGAAAGAGGTTTATGGCTCGCCATATCGCGGCGTATTGACCGGACGTAATGAGGCGTTCGTGATCGACTGCAAAACACGCGACGCCCTGATTGCCGAAGACCCAAAATCTGCAGAAATTTTGAAGCCGTTTTTGGAGGGTAAAGACGTTAAACGCTGGCGGACTGAATCGCGCAACCTGTGGTTGATTTTTACGCGGCGCGGAATCGATATCGATGCATATCCGGCCATTAAAGCTCACCTTGAAACCTATCGGGCACAACTTGAACCAAAGCCCCCAACGTGGGATATGCATTCACCTAATATTCCGTGGTCTGGTCGTAAATCAGGGCGTTACCAATGGTATGAGATCCAGGATAGCATCGAATATTATGAAGCAATTGAATCGGATAAAATTCTTTATGGAGAGTTTTCTCAGAGAAGTCTGTTTAGCCTCGACCGTGGAACTTACGTTAATAACAAGTGCTACTTTGTCCCCTCCAAAGACCGCTTCCTTGTAGCTTATCTCAACTCTTCAAGCTTTTGGTATTTCGCGACTGCGGTAGGAGTGGCGGTCCGAGGCGGGTTTGTACAAATGCACTCGCAATTTGTCGAAACAACGCCAATCCCACCCGCCACCGACGACCAAAAAGTGGAACTCGGCGCTCTCGCTGAGGCAGCGCAAATAGCAGCGGAGACGCGTTATGCTTTGCAGCAGGAAATTACCCGCCGCATCCCAGACCTCGCCACCGGTACGGCAACCAAGCTGACCGAGCGTTTAAAGGCGTGGTGGGACTTGCCCGACTTCGCTGCATTTCATGCTGAGGTCAAAAAAGCACTGAAAAGCGACATTCCGCTGAAAGACCGCAACGAATGGGAAAATTGGATTTCGGAGAACCGCGCCAAAATCCACGCGCTGTCCGCCGAGATTGCGCGGATCGAGAACGAGATCAACGCAAAGGTCTATGCCCTATTCGACCTGACGCCCGATGAAATCGCCTTGCTTGAGGCAAATATCTGACGTGGCATTGCCGGTTCTCCTATTGACCGGCGGCGGTAAATATCGAGGCTCGATTGCAAAAACCACTTTCCCGCACACCCCCCCATCCATTATCCCGATTCACATAGCGTGATACAGGCGTTCCGCCATGCTTGAAGGGGCGGGGCTGCCCTGCTAGGGGCGGCTGCATGACCGAACTCTCGCTTATCCGTAATTTTTCCATAATCGCGCACATTGATCACGGGAAGTCGACCCTTGCGGATCGGCTGATCCAGCAAACGGGCGGCCTGACGGCGCGTGAGATGACGAGCCAAGTCCTTGATAATATGGACATTGAAAAAGAACGCGGCATCACGATTAAGGCGCAGACGGTGCGGCTGGATTATACCGCGAAGGACGGCATCACCTATCAGTTGAACCTGATGGACACGCCGGGCCATGTCGACTTTGCCTATGAAGTCAGCCGCAGCCTTGCCGCGTGCGAAGGCGCGTTGCTGGTCGTTGACGCCGCGCAAGGTGTTGAGGCGCAGACGCTGGCCAACGTCTATCAATCGATTGAGCATGACCATGAAATCGTGCCCGTCATCAACAAGATCGATCTGCCCGCGGCAGAGGTGGACAAGGTGAAGGCCGAGATTGAGGAAATCATTGGCTTGCCCGCCGACAATGCGGTGCTGACATCGGCGAAGTCGGGTATCGGCATTGATGAAGTGTTGGAGGCCGTGGTCACGCGCATTCCCCCGCCAAAGGGCGACCGCAACGCGCCGTTGAAGGCGATGTTGGTCGATTCATGGTACGACCCCTATCTGGGCGTCGTCATCCTGATCCGCGTCATCGACGGCGTGATCAAAAAAGGTCAGGAAATCCAATTCATGGCCGCCGGCACAAAGCATTTGGTCGACCGCGTCGGCTGCATGCGGCCAAAGCTGGAAATCCTGTCCGAAATCGCGGCGGGCGAAGTCGGCATTATCACCGCGCAGATTAAAGAAGTCGCGCAGACCCGCGTGGGTGACACTATCACCGATGCAAAGCGCCCCGCCGCCGAACCGCTGCCCGGGTTTAAGGAAGTGCAGCCTGTGGTGTTCTGCGGCCTGTTCCCCACCGACGCCGCGGACTTTGAAAAATTGCGCGAAAGCATCAGCAAGCTGCGCCTCAATGATGCATCGTTCAGCTTTGAAACCGAAAGCAGCGCGGCGTTGGGCTTTGGCTTTCGCTGCGGGTTCCTGGGGCTGTTACACCTTGAGATCATTCAGGAGCGCCTGACGCGCGAATTTGACCTGGACCTTATCACCACCGCGCCGTCGGTTGTGTACAAGCTGGAGCTTAGCCGGTCGAAGACCGAAGATGCGCGCACTATGGAGCTGCACAACCCCGCCGACATGCCCGACATTAACCGCATCGCGGAAATTCAGGAGCCGTGGATTGAGGCGACGATTTACTGCCCCGACGAATATTTGGGCAGCATATTGAAACTGTGTCAGGACCGGCGCGGCATTCAAAAGCAACTGACCTATGTCGGTGGCCGTGCGCAGATCGTCTATGAACTGCCGCTCAACGAAGTCGTGTTCGATTTTTACGACCGGTTGAAGAGCATTTCGCGCGGTTATGCCTCGTTCGATTACCACCAGATCGGCCATCGCGAAGGCGACCTTGTGAAAATGAGCGTGCTCGTCAATGGCGACGCGGTCGACGCGCTGAGCATGATCGTCCACCGCGGCACCGCCGAATCCCGCGGCCGCGGCATGTGCGAGCGCCTAAAAGACCTCATCCCGCGCCATCTGTTCAAAATCCCGATCCAAGCGGCCATCGGCGGCAAAGTGATCGCCCGCGAAACCATCGCCGCGATGCGCAAGGACGTAACCGCCAAATGCTATGGCGGCGACATCAGCCGCAAGAAAAAGCTGCTGGAAAAGCAGAAAAAGGGCAAGGCCAAGATGCGGGAATATGGTAATGTCAGCATCCCGCAGGAGGCGTTTATTGCTGCGCTTCGGATGGGTGAGGAGTAAGCATTTGGCCGCTGCGCGATTGGGGCTCTTGCTTTTGGTCTTGACCAGCGCGGCGGGTTGCACCCCAATGACGAAGGAGGCAGCCATGGCACCAGCAGCACCCAAACGCCTGATGGTGTGGGACGACCTACTGTCGCGGCCAAAGCCAGCGCCCGATGCGACGGTGCGCTATGGCGCGGATGCCTTGCAGGTGGTCGATGTGTGGAAGCCGGCGGGCGCTGGCCCACATCCGGCGGTGGTGATGATCCACGGCGGTTGCTGGCAGACCGAAATTGCCGAGCGCGATATTATGAACTGGATTGCCGACGATCTGCGCAAACATGGTGTGGGCGTGTGGAACATCGAATATCGCGGGGTGGACCGGGGCGGTGGCTATCCCGGAACCTATCAGGATGTCGGCGCCGCGGCGGATATGTTTGCGGCCAAGCGCGCGGAGTTTGGATTTAAGACAGACGCGCCGGTGGTGACGATTGGCCATTCGGCGGGCGGGCATTTGTCGTTGTGGCTCGCGCGGCGGTCGGCGCTGGCCAAGGGCGATGCCTTGCGCGGGGAAAAGCCTTTGCAGGTTGATCTTGCGATATCGCAGGGCGGCTTGCCCGATTTGCGCGCGCAAACGACGCTGCCCGACCATGGGTGCGGCAATGAAGCGGCGGCCAAGATGGCGGGCGATGCCTTTGCGCGCGTGTCTCCGCCCGAAATGCCCAAGGGGCGTGCGCGCGAGTTGCAGTTTAACAATGACCGCGACCGTATCGCGCCGCCATCATTCGGCGCGGCGTATGGCGCGAAGATGGTGACAACGCCCGATGAAGGCCATGCCGAGCTGATCGCGCCCGAAACCGTCTCCTGGGGCAAGCAGCGCGCGGTGATATTGAAAACCTTCGGCCTGAAGGCGGCAAAGCCATGACCTTGGAACAGGCTTTGGCACTGGATGCCGCCGACCCGCTGGGCGGATATCGCGCGCAGTTTATGTGCCCCGATGGCGTGATTTACCTCGACGGCAATTCGCTGGGGCAATTGCCGGTGTCGACCGTGACGGCGGGGACTGAGCTACTCAACCATGCGTGGGGCCAGCGGCTGATCCGCAGTTGGAACGAAGGCTGGATTGATGCGCCGCAGCGCGTTGGCGCAATGATCGCGCCGTTGATCGGTGCAGACGCGGATGAGGTGATCTCCGCAGATTCAACCTCGGTGAACCTGTACAAGCTGATCGTCGCGGCGCTCCGCCTCAACCCATCACGCAATGTGGTGGTGAGCGAGGCGGGGAATTTCCCGACGGACCTGCACATTGCCGAAGGCGCGGTGGCGGCGGTTGCGGGCGCAGAATTGCGCGTGGTCGAACGCGGCGCGCTGGCCGATGCACTGGGCGATGACACGGCGTTGTTGCTGCTGACGCATGTGCATTACAAAACCGCCGAACGCTTCGACATGGCGGGCTGGACCAAGGCCGCGCATGATGCCGGCGCGCTCATCTGCTGGGACTTGAGCCATAGCGCAGGCGCGGTGGCGGTGGAGCTGAACGTGGCGGGCGCGGATATGGCGGTGGGCTGCGGCTATAAATATCTCAACGGCGGCCCCGGCGCGCCCGCGTTCCTATATGTGGCAAAGCGCTGGCAAGAACAGATGCACAATCCGCTGTCCGGCTGGATGGGCCATGCCGCGCCGTTTGCATTTGCCGATGGCTATGAAGCGGCCGCGGGCATGACGCGCTGGTTGACCGGAACGCCGTCAGTGCTTGGGCTGAACGCGCTGGAAAACGGGCTGAAGCTGTGGGCGGATATTGATATCCGGCAGGTTGAGGCGAAATCAGCGGCCTTGTGGGATATTTTCCACGCCGCGGGCACCGCCGCGGGGCTGGAGTGCGTGACGCCAAGCACGCCAAGCCAGCGCGGCAGCCATATCGCGTTCCGCCACCCCCATGCCTATGAAATCGTCCAAGCGCTCATTGCACAGGGTGTCATCGGCGACTTTCGCGATCCCGATATCTTGCGCTTTGGCCTGACACCATTGACGCTGAGCCATGCCGATATCTGGCGCGCCGGAGAGAATCTGCGCACGATTGTGGAAAGCGGCGCATATCGCCAGCCGGAATTTGCGATACGCAATGCGGTGACTTGAGGCTCCGCCTTATTCGCGCATCGACTACATCGCGCAGGCATGTGCGCTATAGCCTCGGCGAAGGCGGAAGGCGTTTATCGCAGCGCTTCGGATGGGTGAGGGGTAAGGGGCGACGGTTCCGTTCGTCCCGCCCCTTCGGCTCCAGGATGACGGTGTGTCGCACAAAGGCACGAAGACACGAAGCCACTAAGGATGCGCGGGGCCGATAGGGTGGTCACATAGTGTCCGTGCGCCATCTGCGCAGCCCATTCTTCCAAATAGGCCGATTCATATACGAGCGGCTCGTATACGAACCGTTCCTATGGACGCCGCGCTACCTTTGGCTGAAGAATACATCCCAATAGTCCTGAGCCTGTCCAACCGAAGGCGGCCAATGGCTGACGATTGTTGCAGATGCGCGGGGCGCATAGGGAGTCTAGGGTCAATATGGTAATGCCAGACGCGTCCAAGGAGGTTTTTTCATTCTTTAAAGGCGGCGAGGACGTAATTGCACCCAAGGGCGATACGAAATTTTCTTGGGACGATGCCGCCAGCATTGTCAGACAACATCTTTCAGATGCCTCCAACGCACGGCATTTATCGTTTCTTTTTGGATCTGGCTGCTCGTCATATTCTACCCTAATTGACGGCGAGTTGGGGATACCCACAATGGGTCCAATGGCGTCCGAATTCTTGAAGCATAAGCCAGCGGGAAATGACGAAAAATTTATTACCGTCGATGAGCGTGCGACCTTAAAAGCCGGACTTGCGCTTGATTTAGAAGCTAAAGAGTTCAGCAACAACCTCGAACGCTTGATGGAATATCTTCACAGCGCGAAATTTGTTCTGAAAAATGCCGATACCGAGGAGCATAAGAAGGTTGCCGCTGCGGTTGACTATGTCATCACAAAGATTACCAATCACGTTCTTGATGTTTGCACTAACGGTCCGTTCGCTAAAGATGACGAAACCGTCATCAAATTGTACATGGCGTTTTACCAAAAGCTTGTATTTCGGGACCGATCTTTGCCTCGCCCGTGGGTTTTTACCACCAACTACGACCTCTTCAACGAAACCGCGATGGACCGACGCGGAATTCCATACTGCAATGGTTTTTCGGGGACGGTTGAACGCCGCTTCAATCCTGCCGTGTTTCGTTATACGCTGGCAGAGCAGTTAGACATCACCAGTCGTAAATGGTCGGCAGTCGACAGCTTCGTTTATTTTTGCAAGCTACACGGTTCCGTCAATTGGATTGAGGACGGTAACACCCTTTTTCCCGTGCGTGAGGTTCAAGGACCACTTACGTCTGCCGAACGGGTTATGATCTACCCCACCCCTGCAAAACAAAGCGCAAGCTTCGCTTCACCATATGCTGACTTGTTTCGGGAGTTTCACACGCGCATTGTCCGCGACCAAAGCGTGCTTGTGACCATTGGCTATAGTTTTGGCGATGAGCATATAAACAACATAATTTTTCAAGCTCTTACAATTCCGAATTTCCGTCTAATCGTGTTTGCCCCGCCAAATGCGAATGGAGTGCTAAAGTCGCTTAAGGAGTTGAAAGACCCTCGGATCTGGTTGATCGGTGGGGCGGGTAAAGGACCCGAAAGTCGTGCCCATTATTTCGACACCTTTGTTGAAAGTTTCATGCCTGATGCACCGGGTAGCAAAGTAGACTCAGCCGTTAGCAAAGTTCTCGAGTCTTTGCTGTCTACGCAATCCATTCAAAATGAGACATCTCGTGGCGAGTGATGACCAGCGCCGGTCGATCGGCAAAGTGATCTCGGTAGCCGCTGATCGGTTTGTTGTAGAAATGCTCAGAGGCAGCGACAATTTCACCGTAGTAGGTTTTGACGACGTTCATTATGTCGCTCGGCTCGGTTCGTTCGTCATCATCCCTGTGCAATCAGAATATGTTGTCGCTGAAGTCGTAGGCCTTTGGGAAAAAGACCCAAATTCATCACGTTCACTCTCCACAGGGAATGAGATGGATAAGGCTAGCTCGGCCAAATTCCTTGATTTAGTTCCTGTGGGCATGCTCCCGCAGAATCGTAATGAAGGGTTTCGTTTTGGTGTTTCCGTATTCCCATCGCTCTATGCAGACGCGCTTTACGTGCTTGATGATGAGTTGGACCGGATTTTCGAGGTCGCTGATGCGCTAGAACCTGTTGATCCCAAAAAAGAAGATCCACAAACGAGAATTAAAGCGCTTTCTATTGGAACGTCAGTTGTGTTCAAAGGGTATCCAGTCAAGGTTAGGGTTGATGAATTTTTTGGAGGCCACGTCGCTGTTTTGGGCAATACTGGAAGTGGGAAGTCCTGCACCGTTGCATCGATCCTTCAGTCACTCTTTGACAAACGAGACGAGTTGTTTGCGCGTGGGGCAACTTTTGTACTCCTCGACGTTAATGGCGAATATCGGGACGCACTGAACAAGCTGCCTGATCCCATTCGACGTGTGTATATGCACGTTTCGCTAGATCCAATGGCGCCTAAACCTTTGGCAATCAGTAGTGAGCAGACCTCTGTTTTCAGACTGCCTCATTGGTTCATGTCCGTTGAAGAGTGGGAACTGCTCCTCCGAGCTAGTGAACGAACTCAGCAACCTGTGTTGAGGATGGCGTTGGGTTTATCTACCTTGTTCTCAACTGGCACCGATGAACAACTCAATGCCATCAAAAATCATATAATAGCGTCATGCCTACTTCATATACTCCGGACGGATATAGGCAGCGCTGGAAAAAAAGACCGTATCACAGCTGTATTGTCGGTGTTCTCAACTCCACAAATTAATCGAGAAATAGTAAGAGACAAAATTCAGATAAATTATGGTGAAATGAGCGATGTAGAAGGCTTAACAAACTTACTAACACCCCTCGTGAACGACGACGTATCGATACCGAACTATGCAAATGCGCAGTTCGATTTTGAGAATCTAGAGGCCGCACTAGACTTGGCGCTGCTTTATGAGGAAGCTCACGGTAACAATCACATCAGAGATTACTGTGCACAAATGGTTACGAGGTTCAAATGGATTCGGGAGCGTGAAGAATTTGGCTTTCTAAGAGTGCCGACAGCGGAATTGAGAGACGAAGAAAGTTCGATAGAACTGTTCGTGGAAAGCCTATTAGGCCTTGGTCGTGTGGCCCAAAAGCAGGTAAAAAATGCGCAGATAATCATTCTCGATATGAACGATGCGAGCGACGAAGTTGTTGAGATCGTATCTGCTGTAACAGCGCGTTTAATTTTTGATCGATTGAGAAAAGCCGAACCCCGCAATCGTTTTCCCGTACATCTAATTTTAGAGGAGGCGCATCGATATGTGGCGGAACGTCCTTCACGATATGCAATTGATGCAAGCCAAATTTTTGAACGAATTGCAAAGGAAGGCAGAAAATACGGAATTTTTCTTTTGCTCGCTTCACAACGGCCAAGCGAGTTGTCAAAAACGGTCCTATCGCAATGCTCTAATTTTGTCATTCATCGCATTCAAAATCCGGATGATTTGATGCATATTAGACAGATGACGCCGTTTATTTCAGAAAGTGTAATGAAACGTCTTCCGTCGCTGCCAAAACAATTTGCGCTTATATTTGGAAACTCTGTAAACCTCCCGACAACATTTAAAGTGCGCAATGTTGATCCAAAGCCGAAAAGCGATGATGCCGCTATCCGCGAACTTTGGTTTAAGGCGGAAGATGAAAGAGTCGAACTTAAAGCCGGTTCTAAATTGCGGAGGACGAGGCCACAGCTTGGGCCCGTCGTGCAGGATCCATAACAGTAGGCGGCACAAATCAGGCGATAATTCTACCACCGCGGCATTCCACCCCTTGCCGCCTCTACTCTCACACACCCCCAAACCCCGCCCAACTCTCCTCGGTCGCACAGGCCTCCAACAAAAGCTGCGCTTGACCTCCGGTCGTCTTCGGCTTCGGCCAACTGCGCTTCGGCTTGGTCGCCGTTGTGGCGAAAATCCTGCCTCCGCCCCGAACGCACCGTTGCAATGTAGGATTTTCGATGCGATTGCGGTCGTGACATCGGCAAACGCCCTATGCGCTAACAGGGCTTGCGACATGCGCATCGTCTCCGTCTTAGGTCCTGACCCTAAATTGACAAAGTGGACAACTGCCCCCCGCATTTTGCGTGAATCTTGTCAATTTAAGGCTGTTTCCCGGTCACCCGGCGGCGTTGAAGCCGCTTTTTGCCCCATCGTCCATGCGCGCGCTGCACGATGGCGGCATGTTGTGCGCTGCATCCCTTCGCCCGCCGATATGTGCGATACGGTATGCGGTGACATACGCATCCGCCTCTGCTAGGCGCGCGGCATCATGTTAAACTTAAACGGAATCACCGTGCGCCTTGGCGGCCGCACCATATTGGACCGCGCGACTGCGACGCTGCCGCCTTATTCGCGCGTTGGCCTTATCGGCCGCAATGGCGCGGGCAAATCCACGCTGATGAAGGTGATGATCGGCGAGCTTGAAGCCGACGAAGGCAGCATGGATATGCCGAAGAATACGCGCATCGGCTATATCGCGCAGGAAGCGCCATCGGGCACGGCAACGCCGTTCGAAACCGTGCTGGCGGGTGATGTCGAGCGTGCGGCTTTGATGGAAGAGGCCGAGCATTGCGCCGACCCCGACCGGCTGGGCGAACTGCACGAACGGTTGATCGCGATTGATGCCTACACCGCCCCTGCGCGGGCCGCGCGCATCTTGGTCGGGCTTGGTTTTGATGAAGAAATGCAGGGCCGGCCGCTCGATAGCTATTCCGGTGGCTGGAAAATGCGCGTTGCCTTGGCGGCGCTTTTGTTTTCCGAGCCCGATTTGTTGCTGCTCGACGAACCTTCAAACCACTTGGACCTTGAAGCGACATTGTGGTTGGAAAACTTCCTCAAATCCTATCCGTCGATGATGGTGGTGATCAGCCACGAACGCGATTTGTTGAACAATGTCGTCGACCATATCCTGCATCTCGAAGGCGGGTCCACGACGCTCTATTCCGGCGGCTATGACTCGTTCGAGCGCCAGCGTGCAGAGCGTGCAGCGCAGCTGGCGGCGGCCAAGGCAAATCAGGACGCGCAGCGCGCCAAGCTGCAGGATTATGTCGCGCGCAACTCGGCCCGTGCCTCCACCGCGAAGCAGGCGCAGTCCAGAGCCAAGGCGTTGGCGCGTATGCAACCTATTGCCGCGATGGCCGAAGATCCGACGTTAAGCTTTGACTTTCCAAGTCCGGATGAATTGAAGCCACCCTTGGTCACGCTTGATCTGGCGAGTGTCGGCTACACCGCGGGCAAACCGATACTTCAGCGGTTGAACCTGCGCATCGACCCCGATGACCGGATCGCGTTGCTGGGGCGGAACGGCAATGGTAAGACCACGCTCGCGCGGTTGCTTGCGGCGCAATTGACGCCGATGGACGGGGCGATGAGCGCGTCGGGCAAAATGCGCGTTGGCTATTTCACGCAATATCAGGTCGAGGAACTTGACGGCGACGATACCCCGCTGGAGCATATGACCCAGCAGATGAAGGGCGCGACCCCCGGCGCGGTGCGCGCGCAATTGGGCCGTTTCGGCTTTTCAGGGGCAAAGGCAACGACGAAGGTCGGCAAGCTGTCCGGCGGTGAACGCGCGCGGTTGGCGCTGGCGCTGATTACCCGCGATGCGCCGCATATGCTGATCCTTGACGAGCCGACGAACCACTTGGACGTCGATGCGCGTGAAGCGTTGGTGCAGGCGCTGAACGAATATGAAGGCACCGTGGTGCTGGTCAGCCATGACCGCCATATGCTGGAGCTAACCGCCGACCGGCTGGTGCTCGTCGATGGCGGGACCGCAACCGAATTTTCGGGCACGATTGAGGATTATACCGACTTCATCCTGGGCAAGGGCTCCGCGAAAGAGAAAGTTTCCAAGGCCGATCGCAAGGAAGACAAAAAAGCGCAAGCCGCAGCCCGTGAGGCGCAAAGCAAGCTTAAGCGTGAAGTCAGCGATGCAGAGGCGGACCTTGCAAAGCTTGAGGTTGTGTTGAGCGCGATTGACCGGGCGATGTTCGATCCGGCGTCTGCCGCGAATGAATATAAGAACCTGACGATGGGCGAACTGTCGCAACGGCGCGGGAAGATTGTCGCCGCGCAAGAGGCTGCTGAAGCCCGCTGGGTCGCGGCAAGCGAAGCTTTGGAGAAGGCTTAGCCTGAGATGGCGGCCAATGCCGCGGTGAAACGCGCTTCGCCTTCGCCTTGAACCAGCGTGTAGCGGACGCCGCGTCCATCGAGTTCAGCGCAGCATAGATCGAAAAAGCGTTTGCGCTCGGCCGATTGCGCATAGACGCGCAAGCCGTCGTCGACAAAGGGCAGGTCGATATCGAGCAACAGATAATGGTCGGCAAAACCGGCAAAGGCGCCGAAATATCCGTCTGCCGCGCCAAACATCATGTGCGCCCACACCGACGTTATCAGCGGGTCTGTGTCGAACAATACATAACCAGCGCCCAGCTCCGCTGCGCGCGCGGCGGCGGCGCGGTTCATCGCGTCTTGCGTCTGCGCAATGTGGACAAGCTGCGCCATGCCGATGTCGGTGCCATGCGCCTCGCAATAGGCGCGGCCATATTCGGGCACGACTTCGCATCCCAAATGCGCCGCAAGCCGCGTGCCCAATGTCGATTTGCCCGTGCTTTCGGGGCCGTGCAGGCAAATCCGTTTCATGCGCGTTCTGCCTTGCGCCATTCAACAAGGCCGGCAACCGCCAGCACCAGAAACACCCCGTAAAGCCCGGCGGTGAGATGCAGGTCTTTGACGATATAGAGCGGAATGGAGATGATATTGACGATGATCCAATAATGCCAGTTCTCGACAAAGCGCCGGGTCATCAAAATCTGCCCCGTTATTGACAGCATCGCGACAGACGCATCCCAATAGGGATAGCTGGCATCGGTTTCGGCATGCATGATGGCACCCCAGGCCCAAATGGCGATGATCGAACCTGCAATCCACAAAGCATAGCCCGTTGCCGGAAGCCTGCGGACGGAAATCACGCCGCTATCGTCCTTATTCCGGTTCCAGCTCCACCAGCCATAGAGATTGATGGCCGCGAAAAAGATCTGCAGCCCGGCGTCGCTGTACAGTTTGGCGTCGCGGAAGATGATGAAATATAACGCGACCATGACAATCGCCACCGGAAAGTTCCAAACCGATCGCCGGATAATCAGGACGATGTTGGCAATGCCGAGCAAAACGGCGATGATTTCAATCATGCTCATTTTGGGTGCTGTAGCGCCGTAATGGAGGGACGCAAGTGCAGAGGATTAACCCTGAAGTGCAACGTGCATTTCCGCGAAACCGTCCTTAGCCCTCGCTGCGCACGGATAGGTGTTCCGACGCAGCGGGCGTGGCTAGAGCGGTGCGGTCGCTTGCTTAAGCCGACAGGGCGGTGTGTTCGTGCGCTGCGTTCATGGCGTGCACATCGGCCTGCAAGGTATATCCAAAACCGTACAACGCATTCAGGCTGATGCCGCATGTGGGGTCAAGTTTCAGATTCTTGCGTAACCGTGCCACATGGGTGTCAATCGTCCGCGATTGGTAATCGACCACTTTACCCCATAAGGTTGCTGCCAAATATTGCCGCGAAAGAAGGCGGTTTGGATTTGCGAAAAACAGCATCGCCATGTCAAATTCACGCTTCGGCAGCACGATCTCTTCGTCGCCAAGGTAGATCGTGGATGTCGATGGACGCAGCAAATAACGGCCAAGGATGACGTTTTCCGACACGTTCTTCACTTCGCCTTTGCAGCGGCGCAAAAGCGATTTGATCCGCATTGAAAGGACGTCGGGATCTACTGGCTTGGAAACATAATCGTCCGCACCCGCCTGTAACCCACGCACAATGTCGATATTTTCGGCGCGTGCGGTCAGCATGATGGCCGGCATATCCGGATGAAACTTCCGGATATATTCGAGCACTTCAATGCCGGATAAATCCGGAATGGACCAATCGACGATGAGAAGGTCGCATTCCGATTGGCGCAACGCGGCCAAAAATTTCTGCGATGAATCATAGCTGGAAACCGTATAGCCGGCCGCCCCCAGAAATTCTTCAAGTTCTGCCGCAAAAGTTAAGTCGTCTTCGACGACAGCTATATGAAATTTCTTCATTTCTATGTCCTACATGCTGGACCGGGCCACTGCTGGTTTTTATAGCACAAATGTAACTTTTGTAACAATTATATTGTGAACTAATGTGAACAAGATGAATTTTATGGAACAAAATTCATGAATGCACGTTTTGGACGCCACAAAATGGCGTGAATATTTACGCAAACGTTTATTTAACAAGCTGAATTCCTTGCACCTTTCGATAGAAGGGGCAGTTGGTCAGTCAGCTATCGCTTTGGGACGTCTTTTCGCCCTTGGGGTGGATGTGGCGATGATGACGCACCACCGCGCGCGCCACATTTTGCATGAGGCCGTTTGTGACTTCTTTTCCGGCGCGTGTTTCCGCAATCATAACGGCGACTTGATAACGACAGCCATCTGGCGCTCTCATCACCCCGACATCGTTAATAGCCGTCGAAATCGAACCCAATACTTGCCCCGTTCCCGTTTTGTGGGCGAGGCTCCAGCCCGGGGCGAGCCCCGAACGCAGGCGTGATCTTCCAGTATAGGTCCCCGCCATCAATTTCAAAAGCTTTGCCCCCGGATCATTGGGGCCGCGTTCGCCAAAGCGTTTTAGCGCGAGCACGATGGTGCCCGGCGCGGCGCCATCCAAAGGTGACGCCAGATATTTGTCGAGTGCTGCACGCCGTTTTTCCATAGGAATGCGCGAACGCTGTTCCTTAAAGGCATTGCCCTTGCGATATTCAGGTTGCCATTCGAGACCCGCGATTGCGCTTTGCAAAAGCACTTCGCCGGGTCCGAAGCGGATCGATTGCACCTTGCGCCGGTCAAGCATCTGGTTGATCGCCTGCGGGCCGCCGGCCACGCGGATCAGGACGCTGTTTGCAAGATTGTCGCTGGCGTTAATGGCATGGGCAAGCAATTCACGCACGGACATTTCAAAGAAATCTTTGCCGCTGAGATATTGTTTAATCGGCTGGCTGAACACCACGATATCATCGCGGCTCACGCGTATTTTTTTGTCGAGCGACAGCTTGCCTGCGGCTTCTTGCTCCAAAATCGTCAGCGCGACCCACATTTTGGAGACGCTTTGCTGTGGAAAGCGTTCGGTTTGCCGCCGACCGATAATGTCATCCGAAAATGGCGTGTAAATGGCGATGCCCGCACGACCGGGGAATTTCTTCCAAAGCGTGTCGATGTCATTGCGCAGCTTTTCGTCGGCCACGGCCTGCGCGTTGGTCGGTTTGTCTTCGAGGCTTGGGATTGTGAATGTCGCGGCGCTTGGTTTTGCGACATTTGGCTTTTTCTGGTCGGATTTGGCGGCTTTTGGCTTAGCGGGAGCCGTTTTTGCCGCGCTCGACTTTTCTGCTTTTGGCTTTCCCGCGCTTTGTTTTTCCGCGCTTGGCTTTTCTGCCTTTGGCTTTCCCGCACTTTGTTTTTCCGCGCTTGGATCATGCGCGTTGGCGGTCACCGTGATGCCCGTGATCGCGGCCGCAAGGCACAGGCCACCGATCAGGCTGCGTGAGATGAGAAAACGGAAAGGTCGCTTAGTGGACATGATATATGTCATTCGGTCATTTCGCAGATGTGCCCTGGGGACTGGACGTCGGGGTTGGGGCAGGGATGCTTGCTGGTGCAGGCGCTTGCACGTCGTTCGATGTCTCAGACGCAGGGATGGAGCGGCCCAGGTCGGGCAGGCTGCTGCCCATGGTCGTGTATAGGCTTACAAGAAGGATGAGCTGCAAAGCCACGACGATAATGAGCGCGAATTTGGCGATTTGGAGCGTTCGGCCGAATGCAACGCTGCGCGCTTCTATTTCGCGCCGCATCACATCGGTCGCCATGCGGATTTCGGACACCGATGATGCATGATTGTGCTGCAGCTCGACCAGCTCGTCTTTCAGTGCCTTCACCGATGCGATGAGTTCGGCATGATGATGGCGCGCGTCGGCTTGAATTTCGTTGATATGGTCGCGGACCATCGCCTCAGCGCCAGCGGGCTTAACCCCTGCAGCCTTCAGCAATTTGCCCAAGCCTTCCAGCTTTTTCATGTCCGTGGTCATGGCAGCAACATCACGGCGCTGGAGTGGCGAACGACCCTGCGCATTCGTGTTGGAAAGTGGCGTTCTGACCGGTCGGCAAAGTAATTGCAGGCATTCATACTGACGCTCCTCCGAGGCGCATTAAGATGAGCGGCAACCGTCCTCCAGTTTAGAAGTGTTTGTTTTCAATTGTTAACAATGCGCGCTCTGTTTTGGGAAGTCGCTATAAGCGATTTTTGCGCCACTTTCCATCGGCTTGATGCGCGATTGACGCAGGCCGCCGGGCATGTAATTCTTCGACTTGGGAAGAGGAGATGCAGATGGCGACAAAAGCGGGCAGCGGAACTGGAAAAAAGACCGGAACAAAGCGTGCTAAAAAGAAAGGCGCACCATTTTCCGGCGTTGCAGGCGCGTTTGATGCCGCCAATGATGCCACGATGGCGCTGGGTCCATTAGCAGGATTAGCGCGGGAGGATTTCATCGGCGCCATTGGCCTGATGCTCCGCCAGACCGCCACCAACCCCGACAAGGCGTGGAAGGCAACCAGCAGCTTTTCCGAAGATGTCGTCAAAATCATCACCGGAAAGTCGGACCTCGCGCCTGATCCCAAGGACAAGCGCTTCATGGACCCGGCATGGACGTTTAACCCGTTCTTTAAGGCGGGCGCGCAATATTATCTCGCGGTGCAAAAGGGCGTTAAAAGCTACATCGAGGATTTGGAACTCGACGCGCTTGAACGCGACCGCGCCAATTTCATTTCGCAGATCATCATTGATGCGATGTCACCGACCAACACGCTGATCGGCAATCCGACCGCGCAAAAACGGTTGGTGGACTCTGGCGGGCTTAGCCTCGTGAAAGGCCTGAAAAACGCTTATAATGACATGGTTCACAACGACATGATGGTGAGCCAGGTGAACAAAAAGCCGTTCAAGCTGGGCGAGAATGTCGCAACCGCAAAGGGGGCCGTGGTCTATCGCGACGAACGTTTCGAACTCGTCCAATATGCGCCGACCACCGACAAGGTGTTTGCCACGCCGCAGCTGACCATACCGCCGCAGATCAACAAAATGTATATCAACGATCTGTCGCCGGAAAAATCCATCATCAAATGGCAGACCGACCACGGCATTCAGCCATTCATGATCTCATGGCGCAACCCGACCGACGACATGGGCGTGTGGGGCATGGCCGAATATATCGAAAGCTGCATCAAGGCGCTGGACGTCGTGTGCGAGATTACCGGCAGCGATAAGGTCAATATTTCGGGCGGCTGTTCCGGCGGACAGACCATGTCCGTCCTGCTGTCCAAACTGGCGTCGATGGGTGACACCCGCGCCAACGCGATCACGATGATGGTGTGCGTGCTTGAACCCAAGCCCGGCGATACCGAGGCGTCGAGCCTTGTATCGCACAATGGCATTGCGCTGGCACGGCAACGCGCGGCGAAGAAAGGCGTAATTGAAGGCAGCAGCCTTGCGCGCGGCTTTGCATGGTTGCGGCCAAATGACCTCATCTGGAACTATGTCATCAACAATTATCTGCTGGGCGATGATCCGCCAGCGTTCGACATATTGTTCTGGAACGCAGATGCGACCAACCTGTCATCTGCATTGATGGGTGATTTCTTGGAGCTGTTTGAGGCAAATGCCTACGCCGCGCCGGGCACGTTCGAAATTGCGGGCCATACGCTTGACCTAACCAAGGTGACGGGCGACCTGTTCGTTCTGGGCGGGACGACGGACCACATCACGCCATGGCGCGCATGCTATCGCTCGACACAATTGTTCGGCAGCAAAAATGTCGAATTCATCCTGAGCCAGGCTGGCCATATGCAGGCGATCCTGAACCCGCCGGGCAACCCCAAGGCGAAATATTGGAAACATTCAAACGGCAAAACGCCAGCCGATGTCACCGAATGGATGAAAGGCTCCGAAGAAGTGGCCGGCAGCTGGTGGCCGCATTGGATGGAATGGCTCCACGCGCGATCCGGCGCAGAAGTCGCAGCCCCCGCAAAGCTCGGCAGCAAGGCCCATCCAGCGATGGAAGCCGCACCGGGGCTGTATGTTTTGGAGTGAGGCGCCGTCGCCGCGGTCGCCACGTCGTCACGATGCCGAAACGGCTCTTTCTTCCTTGCACAGCGGAGACCATGCGTTAAACTCGCCGCAACGCCAGCGATAAACGCGGCACTGGAACCCATATGACAAAAAACCGCGCCCCAAAATTCAGCATGGAGACCGTTGACGGGCGCACTTTGCGGGTTGCGGTTTGGCGGGCGTCGAAGGCGACGAAGAAGCTGCCGATATTGTTCTTCAACGGCATTGGCGCGAATATTGAGGCTATGGCGCCGATGGCCGAGCTGCTCGATGAGCGCGATTTTATCACCTTTGATATGCCCGGCATTGGCGGTTCGCCTGACCCCGTCTTGCCCTATAACGCTTTATTGATGGCGCGCATTGCGGCGTTGTTGCTGGACCGGTTTGACATGCCCGTGGTCGATGTCATGGGCGTCAGCTGGGGCGGGGCGATGGCGCAGCAATTTGCGCTGCAATATGGCGCGCGCACGAACAAGCTCATCCTTGTTGCAACAAGCGCCGGCATGTTGATGGTGCCGGGCAATCCCGCTGCGCTGGTCAAAATGGCTGACCCACGCCGTTATATCGACCCCGATTTCATGGCGAAGCATTTCAAGACGCTGTACGGCGGTGTGGTGGGCAACAAGGCGGAGCATATCGGCCGCATTACGCCGCCGTCCAAGACGGGATATTTTTATCAGCTGATGGCGATGATGGGATGGACCAGCGCGCCATTCCTGCCATTTCTGAAAACCGAAACGCTCATCATGATGGGCGATGATGACCAGATCGTTCCGCTCGCCAATGGCAAATTTTTGAATTTCCTTATTCCGAATAGCGAACTTTTCGTGGTCGAAAATGGCGGGCATTTGTTCCTGCTCAGCCATGTCGATGAGAGCATAGAGGCGATCCGCAGTTTCCTTGACCGCGACGCACACAAGGCGCGCAAAGCCGCCTGATCTTCTGTTGGTAGCGCGTGAAGGTCGCGCTTTCTTTTTGGCGCTGACCCGTTAGCCTGCCGAATCAGGCAATGACGGGGAGTAGGGCATGCGGCATATCGCAATCATCGGTTCCGGTCCGGCGGGATATTACACAGCCGAAGCTGCGCAAAAGAAGTTTGGCGACGATGTGCGGGTGGATATCCTTGACCGCTTGCCCGTTCCCTTTGGCCTCATCCGTTTTGGCGTTGCCCCCGATCATCAATCGATCAAGGCGGTTGCGGGGCGTTATGAAAAAGTCGCCTTGTCCGACAATGTCCGGTTTGTCGGCAATGTGACCGTCGGCAAAGACGTCAGCATCGACGAGCTTCAGACCTTGTATGACGCGGTCATTCTCGCCACCGGCGCGCCGAATGATCGTCCGTTGGATATCGCTGGCGCAGATCTGCCCGGCGTTTTTGGCAGCGCCGCCTTTGTCGGCTGGTATAATGGGCACCCTGATTATGCGGACCTTCAGCCGCCATTGGATGGCCGGCATGTCGTCATTATCGGTAACGGTAACGTCGCGTTGGATGTCGCGCGCATATTGTCCAAAACGCGCGCCGAATTTGACCGCTCCGACATTGTAAGTCACGCACTCGATGGACTTGATCATTCCGCTGTTGAGGACATCACCATTTTGGGCAGGCGCGGGCCGCACCAGATTGCGATGACGCCAAAGGAATTGGGCGAACTCGCGCATTTGCAGCGGGCAACTCCGCGCGTCGATAAGGACGACCTGCCCGACATCGGCGAGGATGCGCTGTTGGAACCCGGCATTCGCAAGTCCGTCACGCATCTGCGCGAATTCGCCGCCATTCCAGAGGCGTTTCGTGCGGACAAGCCGATCAGTATCAATTTCGACTTTTTCGCAGCCCCCGTCGCGATTGAGGGCGATGGCAAAGTGCAGCGCATCCGCGTGGAGCGCACGCGGCTGGATGACCAGTATCGCAGTATCAACACCGGCGAAAGCTACACGATAGACTGTTCTATGGTCATCAGCTGCATTGGCTATCAAACACCTGCCATTGACGGCGTGCCGTATGAACATGGCCGCGGCCGCTTTGCCAATCTGGACGGCAGGATATTGCCGGGTCTCTATTGCGTCGGCTGGGCGCGGCGTGGTCCATCCGGCACCATTGGTACGAACCGGCCCGATGGATACAATATCGTCGATAGCATGGCGGAGGATATGCCCATCAGCGGCGACAAAGATGGTCGTGCCGGTCTGGATGCGCTGCTGGCAGTACGCAAGGTCGACATTGTCACATTCAGCGACTGGAAGAAAATTGAAGAGGCAGAGATTGCCCGTGCCCGCGATGGCGCCCCGCGCGAAAAATTCGTCCGGATCGAAGACATGATTGCTGCCCGCCAATAATTTCGCGGCGCTCGCGTTTATGTCATCATAATTACGTTAATGCTGCGCTACAGCCACATCCTGTTGGAAAGTTTATAAAGGACGCAGCATGTTCAAAACCATTGGCATCATTACCGGCGTGGACGCCGAAGCCGCTGCGTTGTTCCCCGGCCAAAGCGCGAATAGCGAACCCTTGCACGGTTTCATGGTCCGTCAGGTCCAATCCGGCGGCCGCAATATCGCCATCACCTGCAGCGGCATTGGCAAGGTGAATGCGGCAATGGCGGCGATGATGCTGGTCGAACATTATCATGCGGATTTGCTGTTGGTGGTCGGCACCGCGGGAAAATTGAGCGACCATGACGGTCATTGTTTCCAGATCACGCAAGCGGTGCAGGGCGATTATGGCGCCTCGCGCGCCGACGGGTTTGTGCATTATCGGGCAGGGGCATGGCCGATAGGGGAGGCGCATGCCGAACCCTATCACGCCGCGATCATGCCAGAGACGGGGCTACCAAAAGTGCGCATCATCACCAATGACTGCTTCATGGAAAGCGACGACCATGGCAGCCGCCTGCACCGCGTCCTTGGCGGCGACATCATCGATATGGAAACCGCCGCCGTTGCCCAAGCCGCAGCCCGCATGGACGTGCCGTGGGCCGCGATCAAGGCAACGAGCGATAATGCCAATAGCGACAGCTCAGGCGATTTTCAGGCCAATTTAAAACGCGCCGCCCGCTTGGCTGCCGAGGCGACCGAACGGATGATATCGGCGCTGTAATTCGGTCCTGACTTTAAATCAGCAAGCCGATGCTGTGAATGACGATGCCCGCCATGCCGCCGACCAACGTTCCGTTAATCCGGATGAACTGGAGGTCGCTGCCCACGGCATTTTCGACGCGGTCGGTGATGGTTGATGCGTCCCAGCGGGCGACTGTATCGGAAACGAGCGTCACGATATTGTCGCCGTAATTTTCGGTGGTGCCGACAATCGCACGGCGCGCGAAGCGGTTGATTTGAAGCTTTAGGCCTGAATCTTCCTGAAGCCTGCCACCAAGCTTTATCAGCGCGTCGCCAAAGCTGCCCGCCAACGCGGCGTCGGGGTTACGTGCAGCCTTTAGCAGACCATCGCGGCCTTGGTCCCACAGGCTGTTGATCCATTTGCCCATCGCGGGGTTTTCGAGCAACTGCCCCTTCCAATGCGCGACCTTTGCCTGCAATTCCTTGTCATGGCGAAGGTCGTGCGCAAGGCTAGCGAGGCCCTCTTCGCCCTTTTCCCGCAAAGGATGGTCGGGGTCTTCCGCCATTTCGTGCAGCAGCTTATTGAGGCCATTGACGATGGCATTGGCCAATTTGTCGTCAAGGCCCGTCCAGCGCATGATTGTGTTGGCCCGTTCCTCCACCATTTGGCGAATGAGATGCTCATTGGCCTCCAGCGTGGCCGAGGCCCATTTTATGATGCCGTCCAACACCGGGATATGGCGCCGTTCGCGGATCATCGCGGTCAACAATTGGCCGAGCAGCGGGGCAATATCCAACTTGTCGAGCTGCTTGCGGATTGCGCCCTTGGCGACACCGCCGAGCCGTTCATCATCGAGCGCGGCGATGATATCCCCCAACAGGCGCGAGGCACCCATGCGCATGCGGCCTTCGCCACCGGCTGGCGCACTCAAAAATTTGCCCATTGCACCCGCGACATCCATGCGTTGTACGCGGCGCGCGACAACCTTGGTTGTCAGAAAGTTGGTGCGCAGAAAGCTCGCAAGTGTCCGGCCAAGCCGTTCCTTGTTATTCGGAATGATCGCGGTGTGCGGAATGGGGATGCCCAGCGGGTGGCGGAACAGGGCGGTGACCGCAAACCAGTCAGCCAGACCACCGACCATACCAGCCTCTGCAAAGGCGCGCAGAAAGCCCCAATGGCCGTCATAGCGGGTTTCCATATATTTGCCGAAAACGAACAAGGCGGCCATCGCCAGCAGCAAGGCCGTGGCGATAATCCGCATCTGACGCAGTTCAGCGTCGCGTTCGGCATAACGGATTTTCTCCGACTGACCCAGTTTATCGGCAGATTTCACATCACTGCCCTAGCCGATTGCGCAGGAAACACCACATATCGTCATCCTGAACTTGTTTCAGGATGACGCGTTCTTGTGCTGGCAAAGGTGGCCAAATCACTCCGCAGGCTGAAGTCCGCCGAGGTCGTCCTTGCCCGCTGTTTTGCCAGTTGCCTTTGCAGGCGTGGCGGCGGGCAGAGCGACATCTTCGCCATGCTTGTCGGGGTCGTAGGTTAGCAACCGTGTGCGTAACCATGGACCAATGCGTTTTTCAAAGCCATCGGCAAGGCTGAAGCCCGCAGGAACGATCAGCAAAGTAAGCAAGGTCGAAACGATCAGGCCGCCAATCACGACGGTGCCCATTGGCGAGCGCCACTGGCCGTCGCCGCCAAGCGAAAGCGCGGTTGGCACCATGCCAGCGGTCATCGCGACCGTGGTCATAACGATTGGCTGGGCACGTTTATGGCCGGCCTCCATGATCGCTTGGAACTTGGGAACGCCGCGCGCCATTTCCTCAATCGCAAAGTCGATCAGCAGAATGGAGTTTTTCGCAACGATGCCAAAGAGCATCAACACGCCAATGAACACGGGCATGGAGATTGGCTGCCCAACAAGGCCAAGGGCGATCAAACCACCCAATGGAGCCAAGAGCAGCGAGCCCATATTGACCAAAGGCGACATGAAGCGATGGTACAAAAGCACCAGAACCGCGAACACCAACAATGTTCCGGAAATCAGCGCCACGAGGAAGTCGCGCTGCATTTCCTGCTCCCATTCCTGACTGCCAAAGGGTGCACGCGACACGCCGGCGGGCAAGTTTTTCATGATAGGCAGGTTGTTGATCTTTGCGTCGGCATCCGATGACACAATGCCAGGGGCAAAATCCGCGCCGATGAAGATGCGGAAATTCTGGTTCCGGCGTTGGACCGAAGTGGGGCCCGCACCGAAGCTGATGTCCGCAACCCGCGACAGCGGCACCGAGCCACCGTTTGCCAATGGGACGGGGAGGTTGCGGATGGTATCAAGGTTCTGGCGGGATTCTTTCGCGAGCATTACGCGGATAGGTATCTGGCGGTCGGACAGCGAGAATTTCGCGCTGTTCTGGTCAATGTCACCCAGCGTGGCGATACGGATCGTTTGGCTGAGCGCGACGGTCGATACACCAAGCTGCGACGCCAAATCCGTGCGCGGCGTGATAATCAATTCAGGACGCTGTAAATCAGCCGAAATGCGTGGTGCACGCAATTCGGGCAGCGTCTTCATCTGTTCAACAAGCGTTGCCGCAGTCTGGTCGAGCTTCTTGGGGTCGGAACCCGACAGCATGACCGATACGTCACGCCCTGAACCGCCACCACCCGGGCCGTTCGCCTGAAACGTAACGCGTGCGTCCGCGATTTTTGTGAGCAGTGGCGTCAAATCTTCTTCAAACTGCTGGCTCGTCCGTGCACGGTCTTCATGCAAGGTGATGAAAATGCTGGCGCTGCCTTCGCGCAGGCTTTGAAGGGCGGTTTTGACCTCAGGCTGCTTTTCGATGATCGTAGCTGCCTCATTAGCCACTTCGCGGGTCCGCTCAAGCGTCGTGCCGGGTACCATTTCAATACGCACGCGGCTGAAATCGGTATTGCCGTCGGGGAAGAACTGCTTCGGCAGCATGATAAGCAGAGCAATGGTAAGGCCAAGGGCCAACGCGCCAATACCCATCATCCAGCGGCGGTGGCCAAGCGACCAGCGCAGAATCTTCATATACCGGTCGATCCAGCTCGCCTCGCCATGTTCGGCCATGCCGGTGGATTTAAGGAAATAGGCTGCGATCATGGGTGTAATCATACGCGCCACCGCAAGGCTCATGAGCACCGAAGCGACAACGGTCAGGCCGAAATTCTTGAAGAATTGTCCGGCGACGCCGGGCATTAAACCAACGGGCAGGAACACCGCGACAATCGAGAATGTGGTCGCCACCACCGCAAGGCCGATTTCATCGGCAGCATCAATAGACGCCTGATACGCAGATTTGCCCATGCGCATGTGCCGGACGATATTCTCGATTTCCACAATCGCGTCATCCACCAAGACCCCTGCCACAAGGCCAAGCGCGAGCAGCGACATGGTGTTAAGCGTGAAGCCCAACAGGTCGAGGAACCAGAAAGTCGGAATAGCCGACAGCGGGATGGCGATTGCCGAAATAATCGTCGCACGCCAGTCGCGCAGGAACAGGAATACAACGACGATGGCGAGCAATGCGCCTTCAATCATCGCCGCCATTGAGCTTTTATATTGCCCCTTGGTATAATCGACGCTGTTGAACAGGGTGATGAAGTTTACACCGGGATTTTCTTTTTCGATTTCGGCGATTTTGACCATCGCATCATCAAAAACGGTAACGTCGGACGCACCCTTGGCACGCGACATGCCAAAGGTAACAACCTGTTTGCCGCCCGCAAATGCCATGGATCTCTGTTCGCTGAAGCCATCGGTGACCTCGGCAACGTCGGCAAGCTTAATCGAACGGCCACCGCCAAGGCTGATTTGCGTTTGGCTCAAGGCGAACGCATCGGTTGCATTGCCAAGGACGCGCACCGACTGGCGCGATCCGGCGATCTGCGATTGTCCGCCCGACGCGTTGATATTTTGCTGACGAAGGACGCTGTTGATCTGGCTTGCGGTCACGCCAAGCGATTGCATTTTGGCAGGGTCGAGAACGACCCGAATTTCACGGTTTACACCGCCATTACGGCTAACCGACGCCATGCCTTCAACCGAGAGCAATCGCCGGGCGACGGTGTCGTCGACAAACCAGCTGAGTTGCTCCAGCGTCATGTCGCTGGCCTCAACCGCGAAATAGGCGATTGGGTCACTGGATGTTGCGACCTTGAAAATCTGCGGTTCCAAAATGCCGTCGGGCAAATCGCTGCGGATTTGGTCGACCGCGTTTTTGACTTCGCTGACCGCGGCGTTGATGTCGTCGCCAATTTCGAACTCGGCGCTGACCGTCGTGTTGCCTTCGTTTGAGGTGGCATCGATGTTGCGCACACCCTGAACACTACGAATAGCCGATTCCACTTTTTGGGTTATCTGCGTGGTAATTTCGGTAGGCGCTGCACCCGGTTGGGAAATCGACACAACGACAACGGGGAATTCGATGTCAGGATCGTTCTGCACGTCCATATTCATGAACGACATGACGCCCGCAATGGTGAGCGCGACGAACAAAACAATCGGAACCACGGGGTTCCGGATGGACCAAGCGGAAATGTTATTTAAATTCATGATTTATATCCCGACAGGCCGAAAACTTACTGTTTTTTCAGAAGCTTGGGATTGATCGTTTCATCCGGGTTGAGGAAGCCACCGGCGTACAAAACGACGCGTTCGGTGCCATCAAGGCCTTGTTCGATAATCAAACCTTTTGCGGTAACGGAACCGACTTTGACTGGCCGTTGCTTCACTTTGTTATTCTTGCCAACGATATAGACAAAGCTGCCTTCACGGCCAGTTTGCACTGCGGATTCCGGCAGAACCGGCGCCGTCATTGTGCCTGCCTTAATCTCGACCGAAGCAAAGCCGCCCGGACGTAATGCTGTGTCAAATGGCAATGCAATGCGCGCCATGCCCTGGCGGCTTTGGGCATCAATCATGGGCGCAATCTGCCAGACGTTTCCGTTGAAAATGCGGTCTGTTCCGACAGGGGTGACGGTTGCCGGGATGCCCACTGCAACTTGACCCAGATCGTCTTCACTCAACTTGGCCTGAAGCTCAAGCTCGCCGTCTTTGGCGATCCGGAACAGAATTCCGCTGCCTGCGGACACCGTTTGACCGGTTTCGACATTGCGCTGCAGGACATAACCCGACACCGGCGCACGGACGTCAAGCCGTGCGTTGCGCGCACGGGTTTCGGCCAGCTGCGCATTGGTGACGTTGACGCGTGCACGCGCCGCGTCGCGCGTTGCGGTCTTGCGATCGACATCGGCCTTGGAAATGAAACCGCGCTCGACCAGCTGCATGGCGCGGTCGAGTTCGTTTTGCGCGAGTTGAAGGTCTGCGCGCGCGACGCCAATCTGTGCCTCAAGCGCTGCGGCCTGCTGCGTCTGGACTGAGCGGTCAACGCTCACAAGAACCTGACCTTGGCGCACCCAGTCGCCAGCATCGACATATACCTGAAGCACGCGTCCGCCTTCGCCAACCACACCCACCGGAATTTCGCGACGCGCGGCCAGTGTGCCCGTAGCGTTAATGGCGCGCACGACAGAATCGCGACCAGGGGCAACAACCGTCACGGTTTGTGCTTGGCCAGCCTTGTCAGCGTCGGTCGGCGCAGCGGAACTACTGCTGCCAAAGAAATAATAAGCGCCACCGGCAACGGCCAAAATTGCGATAACAATCAGCGCGATGTTGCGCCGACGCCGGTTGCGTTCTGCGTTATCCACCACCACATCGCTACCCAGCGAACTGCTCAAAGTTGTTTCGTAATTCATACCGATGTTCCAAATTCTGTCCCGGGCGCGCGTGAAGCACCCCAATGTTTCTATAGCGGAGCTGTATTACCTTAATAAGTCACTGCCTGCAAGCAGCAGAATACCAACAGCTAAACCGCCTTGTTGATGTATATACGATAGTGGAAAAGCTTGTCCGCAACAATAGGACTGTCGTCGATATGTTTCGACAAACAACAGTTGCGGACGCCCCGAACAATAGCCTCAATCAACTATCGGCACGAAAAACCCCGCACAAGGCGGGGCTAATCTTTTCGCTGGTTCCTGCAAATGCGTGGTCAGTATTTTTGCTGACGCGCGTACAAGTCGCGATAATGCTGAATGCGCGTCACGCGCAGGCCCGGCATACCGGACCGATCAACAGCCCGCTGCCAAGACGCAAATTCTTCAAGCGTCAGATCGTAGCGTTCACAAACATCATTAATGGACAATAGGCCGCCATTCACAGCAGCCACAACTTCCGCTTTGCGGCGGACAACCCAGCGCGTTGTACCGGGAGGTGGCAAGCTTTCTAACGTGAGCGGCTCACCCAACGGACCAATGACTTGGGCTGGACGGAATTTTTGGTTCTCAATCATGATTCTTTTCCTGCTCCATGCCCCGCAAGGGTTAACTCGGTTCCTGTTGCATCGGTAGGTAGGAGCTGGCCTTTGATATTGCCTAAAGCAGTATGGTAAACAGATGGTGCATCCGTTTTTTCTGGTTCGGCTTTTTGCCAGAATGAGCCCCCCACCGCGCGTTCGGCATTGGGGCCCGCCGTGAAACATTGAATTCGGGCCGCGAGATCATCGGGTTCCAGAGCGCGCCCATGATCGGCCTGGTGAAGGACCCGGACCGTCCGGCTGTTCGCTTGACGCAAGCGGGCAGCATCAAGGGCGGATTGTCTATCCTTCCGGCTGATATCCGAATCTGGGCGTAACGCGTGATGGGGAAAGTTCATTTCCATGACACTGTTATGGCACCAGATGTTCTAACAATGGGTAAAGGCGATCTTCAAAGGATGTTAGGCAAGGTTAATAGTCATTACCTTCCGCCGACCTTTCCCGTTCGCGGCCCCACGTGGATTCATACGGAAAACTGGCTTTTAGAACTTCAAGCCATTAGGGAGGCACTCGCATGACTGACGATATTTATCATTCTGATTTCCAACTTGGGCCTGATCTGGCCGGCAAACGAATCGTTGTTGCGATGTCGGGTGGTGTCGATTCGTCTGTGGTTGCGGCGTTGGCTGCGCGTTCTGGCGCCGAAACCATTGGCGTGACGCTGCAACTATATGACCATGGCAGCGCGGTAAAACGCGCTGGTGCCTGCTGCGCGGGGCAGGATATTCGCGACGCGCGCGCCGTTGCCGATAAATTGGGTATCGCGCATTATGTGTTCGACCATGAAAGCCAGTTTCGCGAATCGGTCATCGACCATTTTGCCGATGAATATATGGCGGGTCGCACACCCATTCCGTGCGTTCGGTGCAATATGGGCGTTAAGTTTACCGACCTGTTCCGGCTGGCGCGCGAGCTTGGCGCAGATTGCCTTGCCACCGGCCATTATGTCCGCCGCGTTGAAGGACCGGCAGGTGCAGAATTGCACCGCGCCGCTGATCCTGCGCGCGACCAGAGCTATTTCCTGTTTGCAACGACGCAGCATCAGCTGGATTATTTGCGTTTCCCATTGGGTGGCATGCCCAAGCCACATGTGCGCGCGATTGCGCAGGAAATGGGCCTCGTCGTGGCCATGAAGCCCGACAGTCAGGATATCTGCTTTGTACCAGATGGTGATTATGCCAGCGTTGTCCGCAAAATCCGGCCGGATGCTGAGGTCGGTGGCGATATCGTCCATCTCGACGGCCGCACGCTTGGCCAGCATAAGGGCCTCATCCATTACACCGTCGGGCAGCGTAAAGGGTTAGAGGTCGGCGGTCAGCCAGTGCCTTTATATGTCATCCGGCTTGATCCCGCCACGCAGCGCGTGATCGTTGGACCGCGCGAAGCGCTGGCGGTGCAGGCTGCGCGCATTATCGATGCCAATTGGCTGGCCGATATCGCAGACCGGCCCGTGATGGCAAAGGTACGGTCAATGTCCCGCCCGGTTCCCGCGCGCATGGATGGCGAATGGTTGCGCTTTGATACGCCCGAATATGGCGTCGCGCCGGGACAAGCGGCGGTGTTATATGACGGTGACCGCGTGCTTGGCGGTGGCTGGATTGAGGAAACGATGGCGGTGGAAATGGCGACGGCTGCGTGACATAAAGTGGACTTCTGAGGGGGAGGAAATTTACATGCATTTGGGAGAAGCGCAGCGCGACATGCGCCGGGCATATGTCAATGGCGGGGTCGGTATCTTTGCATCGGGCCTTGTCTGGACATTGTCCGGACTGGTCACGATGAACATCAGCCTGACCGCGGGCATGGCGACGTTGTTCTTTGGCGGCATCGCCATTCATCCCATATCGGTTCTGCTGGCGCGTTCTGTTTACAGACGCGGCAAAACCCGATCACCCAACCCAATGGAGACGCTGGCGTTACAGTCGACGGCGTTTCTGATCATCGGTGTTGTCATTGCGTTCTTGGTCAGCAGCACGTTTAGTCACTGGTTCTTTTCGATCGCCTTGTTGACGGTTGCGGCGCGCTATCTGGTGTTCCAGACCGTGTATGGAATGCGCCTATATCTGATACTTGGCGTCGTTTTGATGTGTATTGCCAGCATGGCGTTCTGGGTACCGGGAGTGACGCCCGCGTTCATTGCGTTGACCTCGGGCATCATTGAACTGCTCTGTTCTGCGCTCATCCTCGTGCCCGCAAAACGTTAGGGTCAGGACCTATTACATGCACCATCGCGGCGTCAAAATGGCAAAGGTATCGAAGTAAAATGTCCACCGCAGGCAGTTATTCTGCCTGCAAGGGCATTTTACTTTGAGATCGAAGCCATTTTGGCGTCCTTCGGATTTGGACCATATTGTCCATTGCTACGTTGGCAAGCTTGGACTTAGAACCACTAAGTCCGGCGCTTGCTGCCTTGCACTGAACAATATGGCCTCAAACCGCGATGGTGCATGTAATAGGTCCTGACCCTAGGTTACAGCGCGTCTATTTCGGCCTGATTGAACTGAATGCAGCCATTTGCGCCACGGCGTTCGGCAACGGCTTCTGCCAAAAAGGGAACGGATGCGTAAATGCGCTTGTTTTCGGGATCATCGCTGAGGCGCACGATTTCCAAGCCCTCTTCCTTATCGGTCTCACAAGAGCCCATATCGCGGCCTTCGATATAACGGCACGAACAGGCGATGTGTGCACCATATGCGGCGCCGAGGCGCGCTTGGCCTTTGATGCTGTTCCAGTTCCACGCGAACCACAAAGCCGCAATCACCGCCAATGCCGCGACGATTATTTTCAAGGTCTTGAACCGTGGTCGCTGTGCTTTTGGTCCAGCTTTTGAAGTTGCGGTTGCCATAGACCCTCCATTTGGTGCATCGAACTATATTATGCCTAGAAACAATTTCCGCCGCGCGGCAACCGCTTTTTGTGCATTCACGGCACTTGCCCTCGCTGGATGCGGCGCAGAGCCGCCCGCAAAGCCCGTTGGCGCTGGCTTTACCCAGATCGCCGACGACGCAGTGGTCAGCCAAGAGAAGTTGGCCGATGCCATCGCACCTTTTTTCGAAGACCCCGCTGTTGGCGAAACCCGCGCGCTGGTGGTGATGCAAGGTGGCCGCATTGTTGCGGAACGTTATGCACCGGGATACGGCCCTGACACGCGGTTGATTAGCTGGTCCATGGCCAAAAGCGTTACGGCTGTGTTGGTTGGCCTGATGGTGGCGGACGGTCGCCTTGCGATGGATGAGCCCGCAATTGTCACCGAATGGCAAACACCGCGCGACAACCGGGCAAAAATAACGCTGCGGCATTTGCTGCATATGTCGTCAGGCCTCGACCACACCGAAATGGCTGAAGGTGACATTGAGATTTTTGATGCCGACACCCCGCGTATGTTGTTTCTGGATGGCCGGGAAAATGTCGCGCGTTATGCCGAGACACGGCCGCTTGAGGCCAATCCGGGGGAAAAATTCGAATATAGCACGGCAACGAGCCATATTCTTGCGGACATCATGACCCGGTCACTCACCGACAGTAAGGATCCGGTGGTCCGCCGCGACGCCATGCTTGAATATGCACGCGGGCGGTTGTTTGAGCCATTGGGGATGACCAGCTTTGTCCCGGAATTCGACCGGAATGGCACTATGCTGGGCGGAAGTATGATCCACGGCACGGCGCGCGACTGGGCCAAGTTCGGTGAATTTCTGCGCAATAACGGGTCGGTTCGGGCTGCACAGCTGATGCCGACAAGCTGGATGCGCTTTATGAAAACGCCAAGCCCGAATAACCGCAGCTATGGCGCGCATATCTGGCTGAACCGCACGGGCAATGACCCGCGCAATCAGGTGCTGTTCCCCGGAAAAGCGCCGTCGGATGTGTTCGCCGCGCTTGGGCATCTGGGCCAATTTGTCGTGGTGTCACCGCAGCATCGGTTGACGATCGTGCGGCTTGGGATGACGCCCGATGATCAACTGGATCCGGTCAACGACCAATTGGCCAAGCTCATTTCGGTTTTCCCGAAATGATACAGTCTAAAAACTAGGCTTTGGCCACCGGTGCGTCGTCGCCAAGGTCTTCGAACCAAGCTTCGACAGGTCCGCTCAGCTTGATAAGCAATGGGTTGCCCTTGCGATCACGTGCTTTGCCGGCCTGAACCTTAATCCAGCCTTCGGAAATGCAATATTCCTCAACGGTTGTGCGGATTTCGCCCTTGAAACGAATACCCACGCCGCGCGACAACAAATCGCCGTCGAAATGCGGGCTCATCGGGTTAATCGACAAGTGATCGGGTGGGGTATCTGCCCCTGCAGCTTTGGTCTCTTCAGTCATGCGCGCGGCTTTGCCGCAAAGCATAGCACTTGGCAATATGGCGCAGGCAGTGCAGGGGCTTCAAAATGGCAATTTCGAACAACTATGATGTAATAATTTTGGGCGCTGGTGGCGCGGGGCTGATGTGTGCGCTGACCGCAGGGCAACGCGGACGGCGCGTGCTGGTGATTGACCATGCAACGGGACCGGGTAAGAAAATCCTGATTTCGGGCGGTGGCCGGTGCAATTTCACCAACGTCAATGCGACAACGGTCCATGCACAAGAACGCTATTTGTCCGCCAACCCGCATTTTTCGAAGTCGGCGCTGGGACGGTACACACCGCAGGACTTTATCGAACTGGTGCGCAGCTATGGCATCGCCTTTCATGAAAAAACGCTTGGCCAGCTGTTCTGTGACGGATCCGCGCGCCAGATTGTCGAAATGCTCATGGAAGAATGCGACCGGTCACAAACGCTTGGCGGCCGTGTGGACTTTGCGTTCAATTCCCCCGTTGGCGAGGTGTCGCATAACGGCAGCGTCTATCATGTCATGTATAACGGCCTGCGCGCATCTGCCGCATCTTTGGTTATTGCCACGGGCGGCCCAAGCATTCCCAAAATGGGTGCTACGGCATTTGCGTATGATCTGGGCCGGCAATTTGGATTGAAGATTGTCGAGCCAAGGCCGGCTTTGGTCCCGCTGACGCTTGGCGGGGATGATGTCCTGTTCCGTGAATTGTCAGGTGTATCGGCTGAGGTTGTTGCCCAACATGGCAAAACGGCATTTCGCGAAGCAGCATTGTTCACCCACCGCGGACTGAGTGGCCCTGCGGTGCTTCAAATCAGCAGCTATTGGCGGCCAGGTGATCGCATCGGAATCGATTTCCTGCCGGATCATGATGCGCCGGCATGGCTGTTGTCCGAAAAGCGCGCACGGCCAAAGGCGACCATCAAATCGACGCTTGATCGGGTCCTTTCAGCCCGATTGGCGGAGGCGTTGGCGGATAAGCTTGCGTTGCACGGGAACCTTGCCGACCAAAGCGACGTCAAGCTGGCAGAGGCAGGCGCATTGCTCGATTGTTGGCCATTCGTGCCCAATGGCAGTGAGGGCTATGCCAAAGCAGAAGTGACGCTTGGCGGGATCAGCACCGACGGCCTGTCGCAAAAGACAATGGAAGCCAAGAAAATGCCAGGGCTGTTTTGCATCGGCGAGGCTGTGGATGTCACCGGCTGGCTGGGCGGCTATAACTTCCAATGGGCATGGGCGAGCGGCGTCGCCGCCGGTGAAGCGCTCTAGCGCCCCCGAGATGGCAACCGATAGCGTTGCAGGAATGCCGCAGTTCCATTTTTAATGCATTTTAATGCATCCAAATTGAGATTTCCGCGTTTTTCGATTGGTGACCAACGAAACTACAAGGAAAACTATATGAAAATCTCCCAAATATTATTGATCGGCGCTGCCGCGCTCGCAACATGTGCAACCCCTGCATTCGCACAATCCGAAGACGAACAGTGGGAAGGCGCATATATTGGTGGTTCGTTCGGCCTCGGCGCACAGAGCAACGATCGCAACGAAAGCGTTGTTTTTGATACCGACCGTGATGGTGCATTCGACAACAGCGTAAACACAATTTTGGGCGCGAACGCATTTGCACCTGGCTTCTGCGGCGGTGCGTCGACAGGAACTGCGCCAACCGATGGCTGCCGCAGCGACAAGGACGGCTATGAATATAACATCCGCGCCGGATATGACGCACAGTCGGGTAACATCGTCTATGGTTTTGTGCTTGAAGGCGGCAAGAATGAATCGCGTGACAGCGTCACAGCATTCAGCAGCACGCCCGCTGCCTACACGTTAACCCGTGAAATTGACTATTCGGTGCAAGCCCGTGCGCGTGTCGGATACGCCGCGCGCGGTGCGTTATTTTATGCAACTGGCGGTGCAGCCTATGCCAAGATCGATAACAGCTTTTCCACCACCAATGGTACCAACAGCTTTACCGACAATGGCAACAGCAAAAGCTGGGGCTATTCCTATGGCGGTGGCGCTGAAGTAAAGCTTGCCAAGAACTTCTCGCTTGGTCTCGAATATCTCTACACCAATTTCGTTGACGATGATTATGTCGTGTCGGTTGGACCAGGTTCAGCGCCTGCGACGAACCCGTTCCTGCTCGTATCGGGCGGAACCGATATGCGTCGCAGCGACAGCGATTTCGATATGCACAATATCCGTTTGACCGCGGCATTCCGTTTCTAAGCGAACCGGATATCCCGAATAAGAAAAGGGCGCCAAAGTGGCGCCCTTTTTGGTTTATGCAGCCTGTTTGGCGCGCGATGCTTTTTTCCGCTCGTTCGGATCAAGCAAACGCTTGCGCAAGCGGATGTTCTTTGGCGTGACCTCAACCATTTCATCGTCATCGATATAGGCAATGGCTTGCTCAAGCGTGAGGCGCTTTGGCGGGGTGAGGCGGATGGCGTCGTCCTTGCCGGTCGAACGGAAGTTCGTCAGCTGCTTCGACTTCATTGGGTTCACTTCCAAATCGTCTGGCTTGGCATTTTCGCCGATAATCATGCCTTCGTACAAAGCTTCACCTGGCGATACCATCAAGATGCCGCGTTCTTCCAATGGGCCAAGCGCGTAAGCAACGGCTTCACCGGCACCATTTGAAATCAGAACGCCATTCTTGCGGCCTTCGATGGTGCCACGATGTGGTCCATATTTTTCGAACAAGCGGTTCATGATCCCCGTGCCGCGCGTGTCGGACAGGAATTCGCCATGATAACCGATCAGGCCACGTGATGGCGCGCTGAAGGTGATGCGGGTCTTGCCGCCACCTGAAGGACGCATGTCGACAAGGTCGCCTTTACGCACGGCCATTTTTTCAACGACTGTACCGGAATATTCATCATCAACGTCGATGACGACCGTTTCATAGGGCTCGGTCTTTTGGCCATTTTCGTCTTCGCGGAACAGCACGCGTGGGCGGCTGATACCAAGTTCAAAGCCTTCGCGGCGCATGGTTTCGATAAGAACGCCCAGCTGAAGTTCGCCACGGCCAGCAACTTCAAAGCTGTCCTTGTCTTCGGCTTCAGTAATACGGACGGCGACGTTGCTTTCGGCTTCGCGCATCAAACGGTCGCGGATCATGCGGCTCGTAACCTTCGTGCCTTCACGGCCAGCCATCGGGCTGTCGTTCACCGAAAAGCGCATCGACAATGTTGGCGGATCGATAGGCTGCGCCTGCAATGGCTCGGTCACCGTGGGTTCGGCAATCGTGTCAGCCACGGTCGCGGTGGTCAAACCGGCGATGGAAATAATGTCGCCAGCCTTCGCTTCGTCAACAGGAACGCGCTCAAGACCACGGAAGGACATGATCTTGGATGCACGGCCGGTTTCGACAATCTTGCCGTCCGGGTTCAATGCGTGGATCTGCTGGTTTACCTTGACGGTACCCGACAGCACGAGGCCAGTGAGGATACGGCCAAGGAAGTTGTCGCGGTCAAGCAAGGTGACAAGCATCTTGAACTCGCCATCTGCGTCGGCCTTTGGCGCTGGAGCATGGCTGACGATGGTTTCGAACATCGGGGTCAGCGTGCCTTCGCGTGCGCTTGGGTCGGTCGACGCATAGCCATTACGGCCCGATGCATAGAGCACAGGGAAATCAAGCTGCTCATCGGTCGCATCCAGCGACACGAACAGGTCGAACACTTCGTCCAACACTTCCTGAATACGCTCGTCGGGACGGTCGATCTTGTTGACGACGACGATTGGCTTCAAACCAAGAGCCAAAGCCTTCCCAGTAACGAACTTCGTCTGTGGCATCGCGCCTTCGGAGGAATCGACGAGCAAGATAACGCCGTCGACCATCGAAAGAATGCGCTCAACTTCGCCGCCAAAGTCGGCGTGGCCCGGGGTGTCGACGATGTTGATGCGGGTATCGTTCCATTCGACCGATGTGCACTTGGCAAGAATGGTGATGCCGCGTTCTTTTTCGAGATCGTTTGAGTCCATGGCGCGTTCTTCGATGCGCTGGTTGTCGCGGAAGGTACCAGACTGACGAAACAGTTGGTCAACAAGGGTGGTTTTGCCGTGATCGACGTGCGCGATGATGGCGATATTACGCAATGACATTTAGAAATGGGCCTTTTGGAAGGTCGTCATGGTAGCCACATGCCACCAGATTCTCGCGGGCCCTTAACCCAATATGTGTTGCGGCGCAACATCGCTGGTGTTGCAATAGGCGATTGTTCCGGTCAAAGCGTCGCCATGTTTGCCCGTATCTTTGCTGATCGCTTCGTTCTTTTGCTGCTTGGCACGATATTGCTGGCAAGCTTCCTCCCCGTGCGTGGGGCGGCTGCAAATGTTGCGGCTATGATATCGTCGGCGGCAATTTTCGTGCTCTTTTTCCTGAACGGTGTCCGGTTGCCGCGGCAAGAGGTCGTCAACGGCGTGCGCAACTGGCGGCTGCAGGGCGCGATTTTCCTGTTTGTATTTGGGGTGATGTCCGCCGCCGGATTAATACTGTCGCATATTTTCGACAATGTCCTTCCCGCCACGCTGGCGCTCGGCATATTGTTTACTGGAATTTTGCCATCAACGGTGCAGTCGGCCGCTGCCTATTGCGCATTGGCCAAAGGCAATGTTGCCGCATCGGTGGTGGCTGCCGCGTTGATTAACCTTGTCGGTGTGGTCCTTTCGCCCGTGCTGTTCGCTTTGCTGGCGCATGTGGGCGAAGGCAGCGTGTCGGGGGAAGCCGTGGGACGGATTGCGTTGATCTTGCTGCTGCCCTTTGCACTTGGCCAGATGATGCAGCGTTGGTTCAAGCCATGGGTTGATGGGCACAAATCGCTCGCGACATGGATGGACCGCATATCGATTGCGATTGCGGTCTATGTCGCATTTTCAGGCGCAGTGGTTGCGGGGATCTGGAGCATTGTGCGCGGTGATGAGCTGGCTTGGTTGGCAGTGGCGCTGTCGATCATGCTTGTCGTCGGCTTTGGCGGTGCGTGGTTGCTGGGCGGGATCATGACGCTGCCACGCGGTGACCGGATTACCATGCTGTTTTCAGGCGGGCAGAAAAGCATCGCCATTGGCGCGCCGCTGGCCGCCACGATATTCCCACCGGCGATCGCTGGCATGGCGCTGTTACCGACGCTGGCGTACCATATGGCGCAGTTGATATTGTCGGCACCCATGGCGACGCATTTGGCTGCGGATCAAAAACCGTAGTGCTGAGCCTGTCGAAGCACGCCCTACGGATGGACGCCCTTCGACAGGCTCAGGGCTACGGTAAATAACTAAAGGCTCCTGAGCGCCTCCGAAGGCCGTGCGGCCAATATCGGAAGTGAACCGACAATCCCGAGTATGAATGTCATCCCCGCACCACCGACCAATGTCAGCATTAATATGCCATAATCGGGCGCGAAGCTGAAATCGAAGATGTGCACCACGACATAATATGCCGCCCCCATGCCAAGCGCGAGGGAGAGCAATCCGAGCACCACGGCCAAGATGCCATATTCCATCGCCTGTGCGCCCAATATCTGGCTGCGTGTGCCGCCCAGCATCTTGGTAATTACGGCGTCATAGATGCGCGACTGGCGCGCAGCGGCGATGGCACCCACCAGAACAGCAATGCCCGCCAATATCGCGATGGACGCAGCCGCCGCGATGGCTTGTGCCATTTGGCTCAGCAAATTGGTGATCTGCGCGGTGACCTCGCCAACCTCAATCAGGGAGGATGAGGGGAATGCGGGCGGTAAGGATTTGGCCAAGACGCGCTCGGCGTCCTTTGACACCGTCAACGTCGCCACCATATTGTGGGGCGCGGCGTCGAGGCTGCCGGGTGAGAAAACCATCACATAATTAAGGCCGAAATTCTCCCAATTGACGGTGCGCAGTGACGCAATTTTGGCAGGGACTTCGACCCCAAGCAGGCTGATGGTCAGACTATCGCCAATGCCAACATCGAGCACTTTAGCGATTTCGGCGTCTAGGCTGACCAAGGCTGGCCCTTTATAATCGGCGGGCCACCACTCGCCCTCCACAAGCTCGCTACCTTTTGGAATATCGGCGCTGTAGGTCAGGCCACGGTCGCCATTCAGCACCCATGCGCCTTCTGGCAGTTCTTCCAATTGATCGACGCGCTGGCCGCCATATTCGATGATCGTGCCACGCAGCGCGGGGATGAGGTTGATCGTGGCGGCAGGGTCTGCGTCCTTGACCATGTTGGTGAACTTCGCAGCCCCGTCGCGTGGGATATCGAGCACGAAAAAGCTTGGTGCGCGTTCGGGAACGCTGTTCTTGATTTCGTTATTTATGCTGGTCTGAATGGCCGCCAGTGTGACGAATAAGGTCAGCCCAAGGCCCAAAGCGACGACGAGCGCCTGCGTCTGTGCGCCTGGCCGATGCAAGTTGGCGAGCGCCAACCGGGGCAGTGGGGCCTTTGGACGGGGCAGGCGAATGGCAATGAAGCGCAGCAGGAATGCGATGGCGGTGAGCAAAAGCAATAACCCGAACGCCGCGCCAATGAACGCAAGCGAGAACATCGGCTCGCGCGCTGTCACAACGGCCAACGCCACAATAGCCGAAATCGCGGCAACGACCCAGATGCTGCTTTTGCGGTCGATGCGGCTGTTACCTTCGACGATCGCGCGGAACAGACCTGCGGCAGGTACCGAGCGGGCACGCGCAAGCGGGGGCAGGGCAAAGGCGAGCGCAATCAGCAAGCCGTAGATCGCGCTGACCGCCAAGGGGAGCGGATGCACGTTGAAACCCGGCGCAACGGGCAGGATGTCGCCTGCGACCCAGCCAATCGCCATCGGCATGACGCTGCCGACGCCAAGGCCAACCAATATCGCGACGGACGCGACCGCAAGGATTTGCAGCATATAGATGCGGAAAATCGTCTGGCTGTCCGCGCCCGTGACCTTCAATGTCGCGATGCTTGCGCGTTTGCTGGCAAGATAGCTGCCCACGCCATTGCCGACGCCAATACCGGCGATCACCAATGCGGCGAGGCCAACAAGCGTTAGGAATTGCCCCATGCGCTCAATGAAGCGCCGTGTTCCCGGCGCGCCGTTTGACCGGTCGGTAATATCCCATCCTGCGGAGGGAAATTGTGCCTCGAGCGCTTTGGCGACGGCTGCGGCGTCCTCTTGCGGGGCAAGTTTGATGCGGTATTTGCTTTCATACATGCTGCCCGGCTGGATGAGGCCAGTGTCCGGCAGTGACGCCATGTTGATGATGGCGACTGGACCAAGCGTGAAGCCTTCGCCCAAACGGTCGGGCTCTTCCGCGATGATGCCTGCCACCTTAAACGTCGCTTCGCCAAACCGGATTGTGCCGCCGGTTGCGATATCAAGCCGTTCGGGCAAGGTTGGCCCGATGTAGATTTCACGCTTTGCGGGCGCTTTGGCCGGGCCGCCTTCGCGCAATTTCAGCACGCCATAATGCGGATAGACATTGTCGATGGCCTTAAGTTCCGCAAGCAGGCTATCGTTGCCAATTGCCATTGCGCGCAAGCGGATGGTTTCGGAAACCGCGCCCGCCTTGCGCATCGCCGCCATTTCGGCGGCGTTCGCTTCGCGCTGTGCAATGCCAATCTCAATATCCCCGCCCAAGATTGTCTGGCCGCGCCGCGAAAGCTCGTCTGAAATCCCGGCAGTCAGGCTGCCAATCGCCGCCAATGTCGCGACACCGAGAAATAGGCAAATTGCGAGCAGCCGAAGCCCACGAATGCGTGCCGAAAGATCACGGCGCGATATGCGCCAAATGGCAGCGAGGGGGAGGGTCATAAAATGCGCGCTTTCAACAAACACCGTAGCCCTGAGCAGCAGCCGCACGCGGCTGCGCCCGTCGAAGGGCGTCCAGAACTTTGCTCCAAGGCCGAGGGGCGTCCTTCGACGGACGCGGCTGCTTCGCACCCGCTGCTCAGGACTACGGTTGTTTTTGACATCGACGTGCGCATCACGTGGTCACACGCTCCACCACATGGCCATCTTGCATCACAATCACGCGGTCGCACTTGCGTGCGAGTTCCGGATCATGCGTGATAATCAACAGCGTTGCCCCCAATGCCGCACGGCGGGCGAATAATAGATCGACAATCGACGTGCCGGTCGATCCGTCCAAATTGCCCGTTGGCTCGTCGGCAAATATGATTTTGGGGCCCGCTGCCATGGCGCGGGCGATGGCAACGCGTTGCTGCTCGCCGCCCGACAGTTGCGATGGATAATGGGTCAATCGATGGCCAAGGCCTACCGCTTCCAACTCGGCCTTTGCGCGGCCGAACGGATCATCCATCCCCGCCAGTTCCATCGGGATTGCGACATTTTCAAGCGCGGTCATCGTTGGCAACAGGTGAAACGCCTGCAGCACAATGCCGATACGCCCGCGCCGTGCGCGTGCCAGCGCGTCTTCATCCAGTTCGGTAAAGTCGAGGCCGTCGACCAGAACAGTGCCGCCAGTGGCTTGTTCAAGCCCGGCCAAAACCGCCATGAGTGACGACTTGCCCGACCCCGATGGGCCAAGCAATGCAACGCTGCTGTCATACGGCACCTCAAGGTCGACGCCGCGTAAAATCGACACCGCGGCATCGTTGGAACCAAGGCTTAGGGTGACATTTGCCGCACGGATTGCCATATCCGTTTTCATGTTAACCGGAGCGTGCAAGGAAGCATCCTTATGAATAGAGGTTTTTGGCTATATGGTGCGCTTATTGTCGCAATCCAAGGGCTGGGTGCATGCGGGTCTAACCCTGTAGCGGAAAATAAGGCGCAAGCGCAGGAAACGGCGAAGGTTCAGCAATATGACCGGCTGGTCGTGGCCTTTGGTGACAGCCTGTATGCGGGCTATCGCCTTGCACCCAATGAAGGGCTCGCGCCGCAATTGCAGGCGGCGTTGCAGGCCGATGGTATCAATGCGCGGGTCCACAATGCTGGCGTATCAGGCGATACGACAGCGGCGGGAAAAACGCGGCTGGCCTTTGTGCTGGATAATCTGGAGCGCAATCCGGATTTGGTTGTGCTTGGGCTTGGCGGTAACGATATGTTGCGCGGTATCAAGCCTGCAGAAACCAAGGCAAATATGATAGCTATGATGGACGAGCTTAAGCGGCGCGAAATTCCCGTTCTCCTGACCGGCATGATAGCTGCGCCGAACCTAGGTCAGGATTATGGCAATGCTTTCAATGCGATATTCCCGCAACTCGCGAAGCAATATGATGCGCCTTTATATCCGTTTTTCCTTGAGGGCGTGGTGACCGATGGTGCGCTGATGCTGCCCGATAACATCCATCCCAATGCCAAAGGGGTGTCGCGGGTCGTCGAAGGATTATCGCCGCTGGTCGAAGCTGCTTTGAAGGAATAAGGCGACGCTGTATTAGAAAAATAATACAGCTGGGGATGCTAAGTGCTTGAAATGGTCAGGCACGCGCTCCATCTGATGTGCTATAGAATTACAGAGGGATTTCGCGATGTCGACTGAAACCGTTACCCAAACCGTACCAGAGCTGAAGCTGACTCCGCCCGACCCCGTGCCAACCGTCGCGCCGCAACAGGCGATGGGCTTGGTTCCGGTGACCGATGAACAGCAAAGCAAGCTTGCACAGCGCGTTGAAGCCTATGTCGCTGACTTGGTCGCGCAGGATGTGAATAGCCCAGAATTCGGCAAGCGCGTGGACCAATTGACCAACATGGGCCGCAAGGAAATTATGGAAGCATCGGCACAGTCGAACCGCTTCCTCGATAAGCCTATTCGCCGTATGGATGAAAGCTCAGGCGTCGGCGCGGATCTGGCCGAATTGCGCCGCGTTGTAGAAGATCTGGACCCGTCCAAAAAGGGCAATTTGATGACCAAGCAAAAGCTGTTTGGCATCATTCCCTTTGGCAACAAGCTGCGCAATTATTTCGACAGCTACCAAAGTTCGCAAACGCATATCAGTTCGGTTCTCGCGCGTCTTGGCAATGGCAAGGATGAGCTGTTGATGGACAATGCGGCGATCGACGTCGAGCGGCAGAATCTGTGGGTTGCCATGGGCAAGCTGGAACAGATGATTGTGATGTCCAAGCAGTTGGACACGAAACTGGAAGAAAAAGCCGCTGAGCTTGAACTGTCCGACCCCGCCAAGGCGCGCGCGATAAAGGAAAGCGCGTTGTTCTATGTGCGCCAACGTACGCAGGATTTGCTGACGCAAATGGCGGTGACGGTGCAGGGCTATCTCGCGCTTGATCTGGTTAAAAAGAACAATGTCGAACTGGTCAAAGGTGTCGACCGCGCATCGACCACCACCGTTGGCGCATTGCGCACGGCGGTTACCGTGGCGCAGGCGATGACCAACCAGAAACTGGTCCTTGACCAGATTACTGCGCTCAACACGACGACCGCGAATATCATCGACAGCACTGGTCAGTTGCTGCGCGACAATACGGGCCGTATTCATGAACAAGCCGCCGGCGCCACCATCCCGTTGGAAACATTGAGCCGTGCGTTCCAGAATATTTATGACACGATGGACGCCATCGACACCTTCAAGATGAAGGCGCTCGACAGCATGAAGCAAACGTCCGAAGCGCTTGAGAAAGAAGTCGAAAAGTCCAAAGGCTATATCGCGCGTGCCGAAGGACAGGCGCAGGCGACCAAGTCTGTGCAGGACAGCGGTTTGCTGTCACTTGAGGCATAATGACGATATATTACGGTAGCCCTGAGCCCGTCGAAGGGCGCTTGTCGGCTGGACGTACTTCGACAGGCTCAGCACTACGGTTTGCACATCAAGGTACAATATGAACAGCCCCGCATCCAATTCCGACGACATCCTTAACGGCGCGGCACGGTCGCTGCGCAATGTCCGCTTTGCCCCCATCGGGACAAAGTCGCAGGCGCTGCGCCGCGCACATTTCTGGGGCAAGTTGAGCAAAGCCATAATGGCGGTTGGTGCTGTTTTAATTGGCGCAGGCATCATCGGCGGGATTATTGGGGGCATCGGTTTTTGGGGCGTGATGATCACCGCCCTGCTGGTGACAACCGCAGCCTATGTCCTGATGCGTTTCCCGCAAATGCCGATGCCCACGGCGGAGAGCCTGAAGATCACCGATCTGGGCACATTGGCCGGAAAAACAGAGATTTGGCTTGAGGCGCAGCGTCCTGCATTGCCCGCGCCTGCGGTGTCGTTGATGCAAGATATCGGGCTTCGGTTGGACCAGCTTGCACCGCAACTGCAAACGCTCGACGATAATGACCCTGCGGCCCGTGAAGTCCGGAAACTTGTGGGGGAACATCTGCCCGAGCTGATTAACGGTTATAAACGCATTCCCGATAGCCTTCGCCATAAAGAGCATGCCGGAAAGACACCCGCGCAGCAGCTGGTCGATGGCCTGAAGACGATTGACCGTGAAATCGAAACGATGACCGGCCAGATTTCGCGCGGTGAGCTCGATAAATTAGCGGTGCGTGGCCGGTATCTTGAAATACGTTATGATAACGCCGCCGAAAACGGTCAGGCCGTGTAATCCCGCAATAATGTAAACGCTGCGATTGGCGCCATTTTGCGCTATAGCCCCATGCTATGGCACAGACTGCTCAGCGCGCGCCGCATCTTCTTTGTGAAATTGAAACCGTGTTGTCGGACGGTCGGCCAGTGTGCTTGCGCACCATTCGGCCCAGCGACGAAGAACGCATCCGCAATGGCATCACCGAGATGTCGGACCGCTCGCGTTACCTGCGCTTCTTCTCGGCTTTCCGGTCTCCGCCTGAATCGATTGTGAAACAGCTCAGCGCGGTGGACGGGCATGACCATATCGGTTGGGGCGCGATATTGTTGGATGGCGCGGAATGCCCCCCGATCGGCGCAGCGCATGCCATTCGTTCAGAGCACGTTCCTGCGCGGGGTGAATTGGCAATTGCGGTGCTTGATGACTATCACGGACTTGGGTTGGCGCGCATGCTGATCGCCGCCGTACTGCTGGATTGTATCGACGAGAATCTGCCCGTCCTTGATATGCAAATGCTGTCCGAAAATCGCGCCGCGAGCCATCTCGTTACATATTTGGGGGCCAAGCCCGCGCCAGCATTGGACAGTGTGCACCACTATCTTTTGGATGTCCCAGCGGCGCTCCGGATCCTGCAGCTCGATGATATGTCAGAGGGGCTAATGGCAGTATTTGCCGCACGACGAGACAATAAATTCTGAACAGATATGCAATGCGAATAATAATCATGCAAAGCTTTGCATAAAACGGATTGGAAAATGGGCTATTTTGCGACCTATGCAATTGCTTCAGAATTGGTATTTTGCTAGCAGCCAAATCAGGTAGCAAATATTCAATCGGTAATGATTACGGTTTTGTGTCCGATGTTACTGATAGGGATGAAGCAATGCAAAATATTAACTATCATGCATCGCCTTTGTCCAATGAACGACTGGGGCAAATTGTCGAAGACTCCGCAAGCGAAGTCTATGTTTTTTCATGCGAAGATTACCGCTTCAATCTCGTCAACCGTGGTGCGCGGGATAACCTGCTCTATTCGATGGCTGAGCTACGCAACCTCACGCCGTGGGACATCAAACCAGAATTTACCGAAGCCGCGTTCAAAGCGATGGTTGAACCGCTGGCATCGGACAGAACACGGGTGTTGCATTTTAACACCGTGCATCGGCGGAAAGACGGGACCGAATATGACGTCTCGGTGCATTTGCAGCAGATCAAAACCCAGAATTTGGATCCCGTATATTTTGCAGCGATTCAGGACGTTACCAAGCGCAATCAGATGGAACGTGAGCTGCGCGCGGTATCGGGGCGCCTGAACGCGATTTTGCAAAATACCATGATGGCGGTGTTCGTCATGGATGACTCCCAGCACTGCATTTTTATGAACAGCGCGGCCGAGGCACTGACGGGGTATCGTTTTGAAGAAACCCAGGGAAAGCCGCTGCATGATGTGATCCATCATAGCTACCCCGACGGACGGCCTTTCCCATTGCATGAATGCGCGATTGACCGCGCATTGCCTGAAGAAAATCAAGTGACGGGCGAAGAAATCTTTGTCCACAAGGACGGCCATTTCTACCCGGTTGGCTTTACCGCTTCGCCCATTCGTGACGACCGTGATGTCGCGATTGGAACCATCATTGAAGTGCGCGATATCAGCGACGAACTGGCAGCCAGAGAGGCATTGCACCAGTTTAACGAATCTCTTCAGGCCAAAGTTGCCGAGGCAATCGAAGAGCGCAAACGCGTCGAAGAACAATTGCTGCAAGCGCAGAAGATGGAAGCAATTGGCCAGCTGACCGGCGGTATCGCGCATGACTTCAACAATTTGCTTCAGGTTATAGGCGGCAGTCTTGAACTGTTGGCGCGTGACGTCGCGGATAACCCCAAGGCGCGGCAGCGGTTGGAAAATGCCATGGGCGGCGTAGCTCGCGGTGCGAAACTGGCGTCGCATTTGCTGTCCTTTGGGCGGCAGCAACCCTTGCAGCCCAAGCCAAGCAATATTGGCCGTCTGCTTGAGGGCATGAATGAAATGCTTGTCCGCTCGCTGGGCGAAACGGTTGAGGTCGAAATGACGGCGGAGGCCGGCATCTGGAACTGCTTGATTGATTCCGCGCAGGTGGAAAACGCGATATTGAACCTTGCGATCAATGCGCGCGACGCCATGAACGGGATTGGAAAACTGACCATTGAAGCCGCCAACACTGTCCTCGACCAACGATATGCGTCGGCGCATGCGGATATCGAGCCCGGAGAATATGTGATGCTAGCGGTGACGGATACCGGATCGGGGATGTCACCTGAGGTGCTAGAAAAGGCGTTTGATCCATTCTTCACCACCAAAGAACCCGGCAGCGGAACGGGCCTTGGCCTAAGTATGGTCTACGGATTGGTTAAGCAGTCGGGTGGGCATATCAACATCTACAGTGAAATCGGTGTCGGGACCACAGTACGAATATATCTGCCGCGTACAGGCTCTGCCGAGGATGTGGAGATCGAAGCACCGTTCAGCCATGTTCCGCATCACGTCGCTTCTGCAGAAACCATTTTGGTGGTCGAAGATGATGAAATCGTTCGCTCTACTGCGGTCGAAACATTGCGTGAGTTCGGCTTTAGCGTGCTGCAAGCGGTCAATGCTGAGCAGGCACTTAAGGTTGTCGAAAGCGGCGTCAAAATCGATATGCTGTTTACCGATGTTGTCATGCCCGGAAACGTGCGCAGTCCAGAGCTGGCGCGCCGTGCTAAAGCGCTGCTGCCAGAGCTGGGTGTGTTGTTCACGTCCGGATATACTGAGAATGCGGTTGTGCAGTCGGGGCGTTTGGGCGACGGTATTGAGCTATTGTCGAAGCCCTACACCAATGATCAATTGTTCCAAAAAATCAGCAAGGTCATGGCAAAGGCTCGCGAAGTCCCCCCCGCACCAGAGCCAAAGGGCGCAACATCACACGCATCCGCATTACGCGTATTAATTGTCGAAGACGAAATCCTTATCCGGATGAACTTGGCCGAAATGCTATATGAGCTAAAGGCCGAAGTGACCGAAGCCGCAACGTTGGCCGACGCGCAATCCGCGCTTAAAAATGGCAATTTCGATATCATCATTACGGACATTGGTCTGCCCGACGGCAATGCCGCCAGCTGGGTCACAGAGCTGCTGGCGGCGGGGCATAAGGGGGTCATTATTTCATCCGGACATGCCGCGGACGGTGATCTCGCAAAGCATGTTGCGGCAAAAGCAGTCGGCGTTCTGGGTAAGCCCTATGAATTGAACGATGTCGCGCGTTGCCTTGCGGAGCGTACATGCTAAGCGCGTGTCGCAATCAACAGCCAATGATATGTTCAGGAAATTTGCGTGACCCAATCCAGCTTTCAGCGCGAGATTTTTGGAACGCTGGCCGACGGTGAAGCGGTCCACGCAATAACCCTGACCAATGCTTCGGGCATGTCGGTAAGGATCATCAGCTACGGCGCGTCTATCCAATCGGTGTGTGTGCCCGACGCCAACGGTAACTTTGCGGACGTCACAACGGGCTATGCTAATATTGAGCAATATGTCGCCCAGCCGCAATATTTTGGCGCGACCGTTGGACGGGTCGCCAACCGGATTGCCGGTGCGCGTTTTGAACTTGATGGCAAGGTCTACAGCATTCCCGCCAATGATGGCACCCATTCGCTGCACGGGGGCGATGTCGGGTTCGACAAGGTGAACTGGACGGTCACGGATTGTGATGAAGAGGCTTTATCGGTGACGCTGTCGCATATTAGCCCCGATGGTGACCAAGGATATCCTGGAACGTTGACCGTTACGGCAAGATATCAATTGCACCCCGACAATGCGCTGTCGGTGCATTACGAAGCCGTCACCGACGCGCCGACCTGCGTGAACCTGTCGAACCACGCATATTGGCATTTGGGCGGCGAGGGGGCTGCCTATGATGCGATGGACCATGTGCTGATGATCGCTGCTGAACAATTTCTGCCGGTGGACGCGACGCTGATCCCTACGGGAGAACGCCGCAGCGTTGTTGCGACGCCATTTGATTTTCGTGAACCCATGTCCATCAGCAACTATGTTCGCAGCCACGATGACATCCAACTGACCCATGGCGGCGGATATGACCATAATTGGATCATTGATGAGGAAGTCGCGGGCGAACCTCGATTGATGGCACATTTGGAAGATCCAGTGTCTGGACGGACGATGACTTTGTTGTCCAACCAGCCGGGGCTGCAGTTTTACTCGGGCAATTTCTTCGACGGAATAACCTCGGGCAAAGCAGGCAAAAGCTATGAAATCGGCGATGCGATTGCGCTTGAGCCACAAATGTTTCCGGACGCACTCAACCACCCCTCTTTTGCTTCAATTGTTCTTCGTCCAGGGGAAACCTATTCCCATATCATCATGTGGCGTTTCGGTGTCGGCCCATTGTTTTCTCTGAATATGGACGGGAAACAGACGAAGATCTAAAACGTCAGCATCACTTGCGATGCGATGTCTGTTTTCGATGTAAAACCGGTTGAAATCAGATATGCATATACACTAGCAGAAAATGCTTAATCGGGATGTTACATGAATTCACTGCGGAACGGGGCCAGTGCCCAACAATTTCATTCGTCCTCAAGCATTTTGCTCATCGATGACGAGTCCGAAATTCTACCCGAATATCAGGAATTTTTCGAACTCGCGGGGTTCAGAACGTTCACTTGTGCTGATCCTGTTCAAGGCATGGCAATGGTGCTGGAAACACCGGACATTGCGGTTGTCATCACTGACCTGCGCATGGCACATCTGGATGGTATCAGCATGATTAAAAACCTTCGGGCGTCGCTACCGGCCGGAAGAGATGTTCATTTCATGATATTAACAGGTGATGCCAGTTCCGAGCTGTGCGATGATTTGGCAGACATTCCCGTTTTTCTGAAACCAGCCGACACCGACGCATTGATCGCCGCTATTCGCGCGGTGTTGGTGTGTTGATCCGCCGCTGGGCCGGGTTCCCGAAGACCCGGGATATACCGCTAACACAACTTCTGATTGCGCTCTTTATCGGTGTAGCGGGGCTGTTTCTGAATATTTTCGAGCTCAAGCTTGGCTGGGGCACGAACTTTATACTCGGCAACGCGCTGGTATATGTGTTTGTCCGCGTGCTGGCTCCGCAGTCTCTTGTGCTTGCGGCTTCAGTGTCAAGTATCGGATCGATCATCTTGTTGAACCACCCATGGGGTTGGATCGTGTCGGTATGCGAAGCGGCATCTATCGCCGTCGTTGCGCCCCGGTCATCGCCTGTACGCAGCGTCGTTCTGTACTGGATAGTGGCAGGCGCGCCCTTATTGTTCTTATTCTATGGCGGCATCCTGAAACTGGATCAGCTGTCGGTTGCCCTCGTGGTCGCAAAGCAAATCGCGAACGGGATATTGAACGTTGTTCTTGGTGAGATCGTGTATGTCGCCATTTTGAGCCGCAATCCATTCGGCAAATTCGGGCATTGGCCAAAGCTCATGGTTGAATGCTTTACGGTCATGTTATTCATGGGAACGGTGCTGATCCCGGCGACGGTGTATATGGCGCTGGATAGGCCGTCGCGTGAACGTGCCGCGATGGAAGAGGTTAACATAAATCTTGAATCGCGTATGCGCGTCGCGGACGCGAAGTTGAGTGCATGGGTCGATTCACGAACTATGCTGCTGCGCGGCTATGCAGATAATGGCGAGCTTCGCCGCGGCCAGTCCGATGTTCGGTTGCCGAAGGAATTCTCGGCTGAATTTCAGAAAATTGCTTTCTTGGCCCCCAATCAAAGTCTGTCGGAGTTTGCATCGGCGCAAGGTGGCTTGGTTATCGAAGCAACGAAGGCTAAAGGCGATCTAACGCCTCCGACGGACAAGCGGGCGCGGTTGGTTGCGTTAAATCTTGGGGCAGCGCGATCGAATGTTGATTTTGCATTGGTCGTTCCGCATGTTCGAAACGGCCAAGCGAACGATATTGTCGCAATATTACGCCCGACAATACTACATGATCTTGTCGAAATTCCCGGCCAGCATTTCATGGACAATATTGTTTTCATCAGCCCTGCCCAAGGGACATTCCCGCTGACGCATGTCGCATCGAACGTGCGTACGCTTGTCGGTACCATGTCCCAAAGTCAGCAGGCGACTGCTGTAACAAAACCCGTTCTTTTAAGTGAAGTCGATTATGATCGTGCAATCACGTCCGATCTGCGTGACACGCAAATCGTTCGTCTGAGACCCATCGCTGCTCTACCGCAATGGCAAGTCGCTTCAGTGCTTCCGCTTGAGCCGGCGGTGCTGAAGGCGCGCGCGGTACAACTGCTTCATTTTCTTGCGGTCATCACGTTCGTTTTTCTGATTGGGCTGTTGGCATCGCATATGAGCTTGAAGGCGTCGAATGTGTTACGGCGTGTGTCGCAGGCAGCCGCGGACCTTACGCAGTTTGGGAGATCGCAACCTGCGTCCGACGACATATTTATTGAGGAAGTTAGCGAGATTTCGGGAACGATAGCGATTGCAGCGGCTTCGTTCGGTCGCGAGCGCGGCGCGTTGGCAAGCTATCAACGCCGGCTGAACAGTATCGCACAGCATGCGCCTATCATCGTCTATGCTGTTGACGTTGCGAATGGCGAAGGGACGGACATGACCTATATCAGCCCGTCAGTTGAACAAATGCTGGGCTATTCGACGGCCGAAGGTTTAACGGACAAATGGTGGAGCAGCTCCATTCATCCGGACGACTATGATTACTGCATGGCTGCGTTTAGACATTTGGTGCCGGGAAAAGTTTACGCGGCTGAATATCGTCTCCGGCACAAAAATGGGCACTATGTCTGGGTATATGACACGCTATCCGTGGAGCCCACGGCGCAGGGGGCAGAGCAAGAAGCCGTTGGCATCATCATGGATATTTCCGAACAAAAGGCGTCCGAGGACCAGCTTTTGCAATCGGACAAGATGGCAAGTCTTGGCCGGATGATGTCGGGTACGGCGCACGAGTTAAACCAGCCGTTGAACTTCATCAAATTGGCGGCGTCAAACTTGCGCGAGAATGCGGTTCGGGGTCGATTAGAAGCCGAGAAATTCATTCCGAAACTTGAAAATATTGTGGCGCAGGTCGAACGCGCCTCCGCCATATTGCTGCAGATGCGGATATTTGGCCGGACGTCGAAGGAAGCACCTTCTGCGATCAATATCCAAAGCACCGTTGAAGCCGTGATCCTGATGGCCGAACCACAGATGGAGCTCGACGGGACACAACTGGTCACTGAAGTGAAAGCATCCGGCATTTACGTCCGTGCGTTGCCCGTGATGCTGGAGCAGGTTCTTTTGAACCTGTTCATCAATGCCAATGACGCCATTCGCAGCCGGCATGATGCGGGTGACAGCGCAGAGGGTGAAATAAAAATCACCATTGATCGCAATGATCGGTCGGCGTTTATAACGGTGGCGGACAACGGCCCTGGTATCGCTGCAGATGTCTTGCCCAAGATATTCGAGCCCTTTTTCACGACGAAGCCGCCCAAGGAAGGTACCGGGCTTGGACTATCGATTAGCTATGGCATCATCCGCGACATGGGCGGGGTGTTGCGGGCCAAGTCGAGCCGTAAAGGCGCGCAATTCACTATCGAACTGCCGCTGGCCGATGCCACAGCAACCGAGGTGGCTTGAACCCGTCTAAAGTTTGGAGCTAAATCTTCATGTGGTGTTCCATTGACAGGCAGCGGACTTCACAGCAAAGTGGCGATGACACCGGTTACCTTAGGCAGGCTTAAAAGGAATGAAGCGATGATCAGCCGCCGCACTAGCCTTTTGCTTTTGGGTTCCGCGCCACTGCTGCCTTACGCAGCCCGCGCGCAAGGCTCGGCCGCTACCTCCAGCCTTGATCCACATGCAGCGATGCGTTGGGCGAAGGGATTTGAAGGCCAACGTCGTGCCGATTTGGGCAATGGTCGTTTCCTCAACCCGATTTTTGCGGGCGATCACCCCGATCCGTCATTGGTGTGTGACGGAGAGGATTATTATGTCACTTTCTCCACCTTTGACGCATATCCCGGCATTGTCATTTGGCACAGCCGAGACCTTGTGAACTGGCGACCCGTCACCGCTGCGCTGACACAGCCAATCGGTTCGGTGTGGGCACCCGATTTGGTGAAACATGACGGCCGTTTCTATTGCTACATTCCGGCGCGAACCCCCGAAAAGAAATCGATCTACGTCATTACCGCGGACAAGATCGAGGGGCCGTGGAGCGACCCGGTTGACCTGAATTTGCCCCTGCATATCGACCCTGCGCATGTCGCAGACGATGACGGCACGCGTTGGTTGTTCCTGTCCGGTGGAGACCGCGTTCAGCTATCAGGCGACGGCTTATCCACCGTCGGCGATGTCGAGCATGTCTACGACCCGTGGCGTTATCCCGAAGAATGGGTGGTTGAAACATTCGCGCCCGAAGGCCCGAAGATCATGAAGCGCGGTGACTATTGGTATATGACGACTGCGGTGGGCGGCACCGCTGGCCCGCCCACTGGCCATATGGTCATCATGGCGCGCAGCAAATCGCTTGCTGGCCCTTGGGAGAATTGTCCGCGCAATCCGATAATCCGGACTTTATCAGCGCGTGAAAAATGGTGGTCGCGCGGCCATGCGACATTGTTCGAGGGCCCCGGCGGCACATATTGGATGATGTATCATGGCTATGAAAATGGCTATTGGAGCTTGGGCCGGCAGACGCTGCTTGAGCCCGTAAAATGGGACGCTGATGGCTGGCCGCGTCCATTGGGGGGTGATCTGTCCCGCCCGATAAAGAAGCCGCGCGACATTGGCCCTCAACCACATGGCGCGCCATTGTCGGATGATTTTTCGACGGACAAAATGGGCACGCAATGGGCGTTTTATGATCCGGCCAATGAAGAAGCCAACAGGCTGAAACGGGTTGGCGGCACCTTGCATATGGCGGCTAAGGGTAACACGCCGTCAGATTGCTCGCCCTTATGCACGTTGGCAGGCGATCAGGCGTACCGCGTCATTGTGGATATTGAGGCCGATCCCGGAGCCGAAGGCGGTATATTGCTGTTCTACAATCGCCGGCTTTATGCAGGATTGGGTTTTGGCAGTAAGGGCCTTGTCATGCATCGCTACGGCCTGCAACGGCCGCGCGGCGCCATTCCCGGGCAACGTGACCCCGGCGGCAGTGCTGTGTCAAAACTGTCGATCCGTCTGACCAATGACCGCAACATCCTGACCATTCACACCAGCGATGATGGCCGCAAGACATGGCGCAAGTTCGATGTCCAAATGGAAGTATCGGGCTATCACCATAATGTCGCTTACGACTTCCTTTCACTTCGCCCCGCGCTCTACGCCGCCGGACAAGGCGAAGTCCGCTTTCGCAATTTCACCTATGAGGCTCTAAATTGAATACGCCCCTGAAACTTCATCCTGACCGGCTTTTCCCGACGGACTCCGCCGTTCGGGATATCGCCCGCCAGTTATATGCCGAAGTCGCTGGCTTGCCGATCATCAGCCCGCATGGTCACACCGACCCAGAGTGGTGGGCGACCGATGCGTCTTTTGGCAATGCGGCCGAGCTGCTTCTGCATCCCGATCATTACGTCCTACGCATGTTATACTCGCAAGGTGTTCCGCTTGAGGCGCTCGGCATCCGCAATGCCGATGCGGACCCACGCGAAAGCTGGCGGCTGTTTGCCGAACGCTATCATCTGTTTCGGGGAACGCCGTCGCGTATGTGGCTCGACTGGGTATTTGCCGAAAGCTTTGGCTTGGATGTTCTGTTGTCGGCCGACACGTCAGACCATTATTATGACGAGATTACCGCAAAGCTCGCAACCAGTGCCTTCCGGCCGCGGGCATTGTTTGAACGCTATAATATTGAAGTTATCGCCACAACCGAGAACCCACTCGACGATTTGCGTCACCATCAAGCGATACGCGACAGCGGCTGGTCCGGTCGTGTCATAACGGCGTATCGCCCTGATCCGGTTATTGACCCCGAATTCGAAGGTTTTGTCGATAATCTGAAAACGCTCTCGGCATTGACCGGTGAGGATTGTTTTAGCTGGAATGGTTATCTGGCCGCGCACCGACAGCGCCGTGCCTTCTTTGCATCGATGGGGGCGACGTCCACCGATCATGGTCACCCGACCGCGCGTACGGCGGATTTGTCTCATGCCGACGCAGAGGCGCTTTTCACCCGTGTCGTGGCTGGATCATGCTCCGCCGCTGACGCAGAATTGTTCCGCGCGCAGATGTTGACCGAAATGGCGGGCATGAGCGTTGACGATGGCTTGGTGATGCAAATTCATCCCGGTGCGTTCCGCAACCATAACCCGTCGCTGTTCCATCAATTCGGACGCGACAAGGGGGCGGATATTCCGACGTCCACTGGCTATGTGCATGAACTGCACCCATTGCTGGCCAAGCATGGTAACAATGCCGGCCTGACGATCATCCTCTTCACACTGGATGAGACCGCTTACGCGCGCGAATTGGCACCGTTGGCGGGGCACTATCCAGCGCTGAAGCTTGGGCCCGCATGGTGGTTCCATGACAGCCCCGAAGGGATGCGTCGCTTCCGGAACCAGATGACGGAAACTGCCGGTTTCTATAATACTGTGGGCTTCAATGATGACACGCGCGCCTTCTTGTCGATACCGGCGCGCCACGATGTTGCCCGCCGGATCGACTGCGGCTTTCTGGCGCAATTGGTTGCCGAACACCGCATGGAAGAATGGGAAGCCGCCGAGCTTGCGGTGGACCTGAGCTATAATCTGGCCAAAGCGGCGTATAAATTATGAGGCTTTCTGACGCCAATCTCGCGCATTTGCCCGTGGCGGTGACACAGCCAGCATATGACCGCGATGCACGCGGCATTGGCATCGTGCATTTCGGTATCGGCGCGTTTCATCGCGCGCATCAGGCCGTCTATACCGACGACGCCATGGCCGCAGAAAGCGGTGATTGGCGTATCTTGGGGGTGTCGCTGCGTTCGGGCAATGTGCGCGACCAAATGCGTCCGCAAGACGGCCTTTATGCGCTCGTCGAAAAGGGCGCAGACGGCAGCAAGTTCCGCGTCATCGGTTCGGTTGCAGATGTGATCGTCGCTGCGGAAGAACGCGACCGGCTTATCGCGGCCTTGGCCAATCCAGCCACCCATATCGTCAGCTTTACCATCACTGAAAAAGGCTATTGCCGCGCGCCGGACGGCGCCATCGACTTTAATGTTGCGGATAGTGGCTCGGTATATGCCTATCTAACTGAAGCATTCCGGAATCGGCGTGACGCCGGATCGCCCGGCCTGACGTTGATGAGCTGCGACAATCTTGCGGGAAATGGCGCGCAGTTGAAGCGACTGATGATCGCATATCTCCATCGTCATGCGCCCGAGCTTGTCAGCTGGTTCGAGGAAAAATGCGCGTGCCCATCGACGATGGTCGACCGCATCGTTCCAGCAACCACCGAAACTGACCGGACAAGCATCGCAGCGCTTACGGGCCTGCGCGATGATGCGATGGTGGTGACAGAAGCGTTCAGCCAATGGGTAATCGAAGACAATTTTGCGGGGCCGCGGCCAGCTTGGGAAAAGCATGGCGCGTTGATGACATCAAATGTCCATGCTTATGAAGAGGCCAAGCTGCGCCTGCTAAACGGCGCGCATTCCGCGCTTGCCTATTTGGGTTTGAAGCGCGGCCATGAATTTGTGCATCAGGCGATCGCTGATCCTGAATTGGCGGCATTGGCAAACACATTGATGCGCGACGAAGCAGGGAGCAGTCTGGAGCCCGCGCCGGGACAAGATCTCAACGCATATGCCGACGCATTGATCGCGCGGTTTCAAAACCCCGCGCTCAACCACCGGCTCATTCAGATTGCGATGGATGGCAGCCAGAAAATTCCCCAGCGCTGGTTGGCAACGCTGGCCAGCCAACAGGCGAAGGGCAAACGTTGCCCGTCTATCCTGACCGCCATCAGCGGGTGGCTATGCCATATTCGCGGCGACAATGGCTTTGTCGATGACCCTTTGGCAGAGATTTTAAAAGCAACATGGGCCCAAGCAGGGGCACATGGCATATCTGCGGCGTTGTTCAGTGCTGGTGGCATAATGGCGAGCGATTGGGCACCAAGCCAAGCGGATCTGCTCGAGATCGAACGTCAATTATAGAACATTGCGGCGCGCATAAAATGAGGCTGGATCAGTGCGCGTCCGGTTCGGCGGACATCAAACCCTGTGCGAGTGCAGCCAGAGCTAAGGCAATGAGCACATGATATATGTGCCACGCCACAGGCTCATCCAGCCACGCGGCACGTCGGATGAACAATGTATTCACAAGCATCACTGCGCAACCAACTGGCACGAGCCACGTCCGCCCCGACGGGCCGGGTCGCACGATTGAGGCAAAAAATACGATCACTAACGCCAATAGGAAAACAGGGCCGAGCAGCGGTTGCGCGAACAAAAAGATCGCGGTCGCGGCGCACAGGATGAGGGCGATGATCGATATTATGTGTCTATCCGCGGGACGGAACAGATAGCTGGATAAAATGGCCACGGCACCAGCAAGGCCCAGCAATTGAGACGCGCCGGCATGCAAAGCGGCGAGCTGATCCTGCAAGCCAGCCCCAAAACGTACGACGCCGATGAGGGCGGCAACGCCAAAGCAGGCCATTGCAAATGCCGGCAAATGTCGGCCATTTCGCCAAAGCGCATTGCCCGCAAAAATCGTGACCAACACAATGGCGGCGTCGGATAAAGCATAATGGGCAGGCATCATGTTCTCGTAAGCGTTATTGGCGTGGTGGTTTCAGGGAGCAAACCCGCCTCCCGTTTAATGTCTTCGGACGTTAATCGTGAGCCATCATGGCTCCAGCCGGGCGGCGCAAAAATGTAACAAAAGCGCTGCCACAGGCTCAGCCCGCGCTGCGACGCATCTTGCACTATCCCGACATATTCGTGTGTTAAAATTGTGAATGGATTAAACGTCTCAAGGTTTTTGACCAAGCCGTAGTCCACCGGCACGGCGCGGTCTTCCTCGACGAATGTGCCAAACATGCGATCCCAGATGATCAACGTACCGGCGAAATTGGCATCCAGATATTCTGGGTTGCGGCCATGGTGCACCCTGTGGTGGCTCGGCGTATTGAAAATATATTCAAACCACCGTGGCAAACGGTCGATCGTTTCGGTGTGGAGAAAGAATTGGTAGGTTGCGTTAAGTATCCCGCAAAAAACAACCAATGCCGGATCAAAGCCGATTAAAATCAGCGGAATTTTGAGCATCATCGTTCCGGTAAAGTGCTTCATCCAACTTTGGCGCAGCGCAATGGGCATGTTGAAATTGGTGGATGAGTGATGGACCACATGCATCGCCCAACCCCAACGGACACGGTGGCATATGCGGTGGTGCAGATAAAATCGCAGATCATCGAGCACGAAGCACAATAAGAACGATCCCCAGGTGATCGGTATTTCGCCAAGGGCAAAGGGCGCTGTCGCAAATAAAGCGGCGGTGGTGATGAACGCAAAGATGGCATTTACCGGATCACTTGCGAGCCCCAGAAATATGGACAGCAACGAGTCTTTTGCCGGTACGTGACCCGTACGTTTGAGGAAGCGAATGGCGCCCAGTTCCAACAAGATGCCCAGCCCAAAAGCGGCAAGCGATATGACGACCCAATTTTGGTTGATGAGCTGCGTAACTGTCACAAATTTCTCCCCCGCGATTAGCGCAAGGAATAGTCTGGTTGCCGATATAAAAAATTGAATAATAAATGCATATTATGTAATTATTGGAACATGAATATAAATTTGAACAGGCTATCCCGGTTCGTCGTGGTTTATCGCCACAAGAGTTTTAGCCGCGCCGCCAGCGAGCTTGGCATGACGCATTCGGCACTGACCAAATCGGTGCAACTGCTCGAACAAGAACTGGGCGCAGAATTGTTCAACCGGACCACGCGCAGCGTCGTCCCCACCGATGCCGGCAACCGTCTTGCGCACCGCGCAGAGGAGCTTTTGGCACTGGCGGACCAAATTGGCGATGAGGTCTTAACCGGTAACCGACATCTGCGGGTGATTGCCGGCCCCGCTGTGATCGAAGCATCATTGGCGCCAGCACTTGCTGCATTTTACAAGTCCCATCCGAACATTCGCGTGACGGCGGAAACCCTGCCTCTCGACATAGCTGCAGCACGGTTGCGCCAACGCGAAGCAGACTTATTACTTTTCCATTCAACGACCGTCAGCGCGGTTCCCGAAAAGCGGTTGTTTCAGATAAGCAGGATAATCGACGAGGCCTATGTCGCGGTGATGCGTCAGGACCATCCCGCGTTGCACCGCGACTTTAGCATTGATGAGATGCTGCGATATAAATGGGCCATTCCCGGCTATGGGAAAATCTACCGCTCTGCCATTCCAACCGACGTGGAAGAAAAATATCGCAACGCTGGCTTCCCGCATTACCGCGTTCTCAGCCTCGTGTCGTGCTTGGCGTTGGTCGCCGAAAGCGACATGATTACATTATTGCCAGCCTCGTTCGCCAATAGGGACGCGCGTGCGCTCGGCCTGACGGTTGTGCCGATGCACCCAAGCTATGCGGCACGCTATGACGTAAGCGCAATCACGCTCAAAAATGGCGGGGCTGACCCTGTGTTGGATGCATTGAAAAACGCCTTTGCGGTACAGGCTGGCATAGGCTGAATTTCGGCAAACATCACCGCGCGATCAGTTGGCCCAATAGACATATTCCTGATCTTTTTTCCATGCCGCGTTGAGCGGAACATCGATCCGGATCGGGGCTTCGAGCAAGCCGGGCCAAAGGGGCTTGGGCAAACCGGCGTTTTGCGCGTCAATCAACTTGCGCAGTTCCGCGACGCGCGCCGGATCCTTAGCGGCCAAATTGACACGCTCGGTTGGATCGGTGGCGAGGTTGAATAGCCACACTTTGTTGGGCCGTTCGGAAACTTGCAATTTCCAGTCGCCTGCGCGCACAACGCGGTAATGCCCCGAACGCCAGAAGGTTACTTCGCGTTTCGGTCCAGTACCAAGCAGGTTGAAGCTGTCCATTTTGCGATCGGTGGGGATACGCGCACCCGTTGCCGCTGCAATGGTTGCAAACATATCAAGATGCTGCGCGACATCGGTGCGAACCGTTCCCGGTGCGATCTTGCCCGGCCAGCGCATCATCATCGGCACATGAATGCCGCCTTCGAAGAAGGTACCTTTATAGCCGCGATAGGGCGTGTTGTGATCCTTGATACCGGTATACCAAGCCCCGCCATTGTCGCTGGTAAAAATAACAAGCGTATTGTTGTCGAGCCCGGTGTCCTTCAATTTTTGCAGCACGTCGCCAATCCGCCGGTCAAGCTGACGTATCATTGCGCCATAGACGCGCTGGGTATGGTCCTTAATCTGCGGTAACGCGTCATAGTCCGATTTCAGCGCCTGCAGCGGCGTATGCGGCGCATTATAGGCCAGATACATGAAGAAGGGCCGGTTCTTGTTCGCGTCAATTGCGGCCAGTGCATTGTCGGTGAAATAGTCGGTCAGGTGGCCTTTGGGCCGAAAGCGCGCACTGTCCCCCCAATAGACCGCATGCGGCAGGTTCGCCCATAAGAAGCGGTCGATCGGGTCCCATGGCAGCTTTGCATTGACGACCTGCGGGTCATCTTCGGCCATAAACAAATCGCCGCCCGCGCGCATGCCAAGGCTTTCGTCAAAGCCTTGCGATGTTGGTCGCAATGGTTTGGCTTCGCCCAGATGCCATTTGCCGATGTGGATATTGTGATAACCCTTGGCCTTCAGTATCTCGGGCAACATGATTTCCGCATTGGGCACGCCCATGTCGGCATAGGCCGGCAGGTCGCGGTTCAGTTCTTCATGATAGATGGTCGGATAGGGTGAGTTCCCTCCATTATGCGCGAGGTTTGAAGCAAATGCGGCTGGAATAGAGGTAAATTCAAAACCGAACCGTGTCGGATAACGCCCCGTCATCAATGCTGCGCGCGAAGGGGAACAGGTGGCATTGGCGGCATAGCCATTGGCAAAGCTGACGCCCTGTTTGGCAATGGAATCGATATTGGGCGTCGGCACCGCGCCACCGGCAACCCCGCCACCGTACAGCGAAATGTCGTTCATGCCCAAATCGTCGGCAACAATCAGGATGACGTTGGGCGGACGTTTGCCAGAGGGAGCGACCGCAGGGCCCTGCGCCCATGCAACGGGACGATTTTCGCCAATCGGTTCGCGCCATTCGCTGATGATGCCGGGAATGTAGATTTTATATTGCTGAAAACCCAAATAGCCCGCGCCGATCAACAGCGCCAATGCTCCGATACATGTCCATTTTTTCATTCTGGGCTCTCCGGTTGGGTTTGATGTGATCGCCGCACGGATAGCCACAGAAACAACAGAATTATCGGCAGCGAAATCAGGCTGGCATAATGTTCGGGCGGGTGATGGCCGCTGACGGGCACATGCTTTATCCAGCCCGACCAGCTCAGCAGCAAGCGCTCCATCAGAGAAACCAATAGAAACAGTGGCACGAGCGCGCGGTAGCGCAGTGCGACCACCAGGGTGACCATGCCGTGCGCAATCTGCGTCGCGCCCGCCCAGGCAAACATGCCGAAAATCATCGTTGGATTATGGCTGAGATCAAGCCCTGCAATGACGCCTGCGCCACCATCAGGCAGGAAACTGTGGATCATCCCCGGCACGATCCAGCCAATACCATAGAACGCCAAAAACCACGCAGAGTAACGGGATCCACGATAATGGATATTTGTACTGGGTGGAAGGAGCGCGTTCATCCGGTGACCGTTAGGACGGCCAGATGCGCAAGCGCCGCCGCAAGCGCCAAGATGAGCGCAACCGTCACGCGCGGGCTGACGTAGAAAGAGACGACCCGCTGTGTCGGGAATGAAAATGTCGCAAGCGTACCAAGCAGCTTATCGGGATGGCCCTCCATAAAAGCGGGGTCCTTAACCAGCTTTATCATGTCGCGGCGGCTTCGGTAACGCATGAGGCCAAAGATCGTCCAGTCGGGGTCCGCCTCGGTGTTCCAAGCATCAATATATCCGCCAACCTTGCGTCCGACCATGCCGGGATGGCCGCCATTGCGGAACAAAACTGGCATGAAGCGTTGCGAATAGCGTTTGAGCAGATCGAAGCCTTGGACCATTTGCCCGGTTTTGGGGTCTTCCACCTGCTCCATCTGCGCTTTCACCAGATTGAGCATGACAAACTCGCGGCCGTCATCGGCTTCAAGGAACGCGCGCATCACCTGCGGGCTATTTCCAGTGCCCTCGAAACGCCCCGCCATTTGCGCAAGGAACGCATCAATTTCGGCAGGTTTCAGTGGGCCTGACCAATTATCATACCAAAGCCGAAATAACCCATAGGCGAGCAACGCCGTTCCCCAGATTATCCATGCTGTCATGGCCTAATTACCCTTCTTTTTGGCGCGCTCGGCATCGCGCCGCGCTTTTGCGGCTTCTTGACAGGCGGGTGATGTTTTTTTGATATTTTTGATAAGGCAGGCGCGGACATTTTCGCGGCTAAACGTCGCCAATTCTGCGGAGCAGTATTTACGGATATCGGGCATACACGCTTGGCGCACATTGTCTTGCGCCGCCAGTGGTGCAGTTGAAAGCATCAGCGCGGACGCCGCCAAAATGAAGACTGCTTTTGACATCCTTGTCTTATCCTTCACCCAGTTATCTTTTGCGTCCCGCAACGAAGCGGCGGAATATTATTGGCATTAATTGTGCCAAAATATATTTGCAATCGCTTTTGTCGCTTGCGCCAGCGGCCGTTTGCCGCAAAACATGGCCGCATGACCAACGCATCGCACAAAATGATATCACGCGCAGAAGCGCCGCTGGCCGATGGCCGGCGGGAACGCAGCCGGTCTAGCCGATCGAAGATAGTCGCGGCGATGGTTGATCTGGTCGGTAAGGGCGATGTTGCGCCCAGCGCCGCGCGTGTTGCGGAGGTTGCGGGTGTTGGGCTCCGCTCGGTTTTCCGACATTTTGACGATATGGACGAGCTGTACCGCGAAATGGGGGAGGTAATTGCGGCGCAGGTGATGCCGATCATCCTCGAGCCGCCCAGCGGCGCGAGCTGGAAAGAAAAGCTGTTCGACATTGCTGACCGGCGGGCAGTGGTTTTCGAAACTATCCTGCCTTATCGGATATCGGCCAATCTCAAACGCTTTCAATCGCCCTATTTGATGCAGGACTATCGCCGGATGCTGCGGCTCGAATGCGACACGACCGAGGCGCATTTGCCCGTGTCGGTAAAGGCCGATGTGGCGGGTACCCGCAGTCTCAATGTCATATTGAGTTTCCAGACATGGCGATTGTTACGGCATGATCAGGAACTGCCTTTTGAGGACGCCAAGGCTGTTGTGCGGCGTTTGCTGAGCGATGCCATGTCCGGCATGCCGGAGGATTGATGCAACGCATAGGGTTCGCTCTCGGTCTCGCGCTGTTGCTGTCTGGCTGCGGCGATGCATCTGGGCCGCCCGAAACAATGTGCACCGGCGTGCCAGACAATGAAATGGTCTGGGTCCCAGGTGGCAGTTTTGTGATGGGGGACGGTGCGCATTACGCAGAGGAAGGTCCGCCGCAGACTGTGGCTGTTGAGGGGTTCTGGATCGACACACATGAAGTGACCAACGCGCAATTCGCGGCCTTTGTAAAAGCGACCGGTTACAAGACCATATCGGAGCGCGATCCGCCCAAGCTGCCCGGTGCGCCGCCAGAAATGTTGGTCCCGGGTTCTGCTGTGTTCAATATCCCGTCGGATGACGACCCGCGTTGGTGGCGCTGGGTCGTGGGGGCGCAATGGCGACATCCCTCCGGCCCGAAAGAGACCATCGTTGGTCGCGACAATGAACCCGTTGTCCAGATAGCCTATCAGGATGCAGAGGCCTATGCGCGGTGGGTGGGCAAGGAATTGCCGAGCGAGGCGCAGTGGGAATATGCTGCGCGCGGCGGTGCGGTCGCCTTGCCGGAACCGGTCGATGCCAAGGGCCAGCCGCAAGCGAACTATTATCAAGGCGTCTTTCCGGTGAAAAACCTGAATACCGACGGCTATATCGGTCGCGCGCCGGTGGGTTGTTTCAAACCGAACGGATACGGTCTGTATGATATGATCGGCAATGTCTGGGAATGGACACGCAGCAGTGGATCGCGCGCAGATGCCAGCGAAGCGGTGAACATCATAAAAGGCGGATCCTATCTCTGCGCCGCCAATTATTGCGCGCGCTATCGCCCCGCTGCGCGCCAGTTTCAGGAACGCGGATTAGGCACCGACCATATCGGGTTTCGGCTGGTCGACACGAAGAAGGCTGGGCCAGCGCCTTGACCCGCCATTGATAATATGACACCGTAAGTGCCAATATCACCAATTTTAGGGATGAATCCATGAAAGTCCTACGCACACCCGATAGCGCCTTTGCCGCAATCGACGATTTTCCTTTTGCGCCAAATTATCTGGAGATTGCCGATCCCTCGGACGGCACGCCATTGCGTGTGCATTATGTCGACGAAGGCCCCCGCGATGCGCCGGTGGTGCTGATGATGCATGGTGAACCAAGCTGGAGCTATTTGTACCGTCACATGATCGGTCCGGTCGTCGCGGCCGGCTTTCGCGTTGTCGCGCCTGACCTGATTGGCTTCGGTAAATCGGACAAGCCCACGAAAAAAACCGACTATAGCTATGCACGCCATGTTGGCTGGATGCGCCAGTGGATTGAGGCGGTTGGTCTGAGCAATATGACGCTCGTCTGTCAGGATTGGGGATCGCTGATCGGTCTGCGCCTTGTCGCGGAAATGCCGGATCGCTTTGCCAGTGTCGTGCTGTCCAATGGCGGCTTGCCCGAAGGCGGCCCGCCACCGCGCGCTTTTGCTATCTGGCGCGCCTTTTCCAAGTGGAGCCCGTTTTTCTCCATCGGCAGAATCGTCAATGCAGGGGCAAAGCGTGCGCTCAGCGCGGCAGAGATCGCCGCGTATGATGCGCCGTTTCCTGACAGCCGCTACAAGGCCGGCGCGCGGATATTCCCGAGCTTCGTTCCGTTCGAGAATAATGTCGCGATCCCCGATCAGAAACGTGCGTGGCAAGTGTTTGAGAAATGGGACAAGCCATTCCTGTGCTGCTTCAGCGACGGTGATCCCGTCACGCGCGGGGGCGAGAGCCGTTTCATCGGCCGGGTTCCCGGTACAGCGGGCCAGCCGCATTGCACGTTGAAGGGCGGTCACTTCATTCAGGAAAATGACCCGCAAGGCTTCGTCGACTGCATCCTGAAAGTGCGATAGTCATGCAGGTCTTGCGCACGCCCGACAACGCTTTCGCCGACCTTCCGGACTATCCCTTCGCGGCACATTATGTTGAGGTTGAAACGCAGGGCACGCCAGCCTTGCGGTTGCATTATGTCGACGAAGGCCCCCGCGACGCTGCGCCGATCCTGCTGCTGCATGGAGAGCCGACCTGGTCCTATCTCTACCGCAAATTTGTGCCGCCGCTGACCGCCGCCGGGCACCGCGTGCTGGCACCGGATTTGATTGGCTTTGGCAAGTCTGACAAACCGGCCAGCCGCGACGATTATAGCTATGAACGCCATGTCGCGTGGATGAGTGACTGGCTGACGCAGCTTGATCTCAACAACATCACGCTGTTCTGTCAGGATTGGGGCGGGTTGATCGGGCTGCGGTTGGTTGCGGCTTTCCCGGATCGTTTTGCGCGGCTGGTGATTTCAAATACTTATTTGCCCGTTGGCGAGAATATCGGTCCCGGTTTCGATGGCTGGCGCGCATTCAGTCAGGCCACGCCCGAATTCAAAAGCGGCCGGATCGTTGATGGCGGCTGCAACCGCGCACTAACCAGCGCCGAGATCGCCGCATATGATGCGCCGTTTCCTGATGAGAGTTTCAAGGCCGGCGCGCGGCAGTTTCCGGTGCTCGTGCCTGTGACCGCTGATCATCTGTCGGTTGCGGAAAACGTCGCCGCGTGGGCACAGCTTGAACGCTTCGACAAACCGGTGCTCACCTGCTTTGGCAATCAGGACAAGGTGCTCGGTCATCTCGATACGGAAATTCAGCGCCGTATTCCCGGCGCAAAGGGGCAACCGCATTGCCGGATCGATGCCAGCCATTTCTGTCAGGAAGATCAGCCCGAACAGCTGGTCGCGTTGATCCGCAATTTTATCGCTGCCTAGGCGAAGGTCCGGCGGTTAAGCTGCCCTTCGCCGCCGTCTGCGCCACCAGACTAAAGTCGCTGTTGCTATCAATATTAGCCCGCCCACCGGCCATAACGCGATAAGCCGCGGTATCAGCAAGGTGCGGAGCGCATTTGCGAATATCTGTTTGGGCGCGGTGTAACCATCCGGCATGGGCAGCACATTGTTTGCCTTGGCAAAGGCGGCGTAATCGGATTGCATATCCGCAAAACGTTGCGGGTCTGAACCGGACAGATCGTTGGTCTCACCGGGGTCGGTGGTTATATTGTAAAGCCGCCAGCGGCCATCGCCATAAGGCGGCAGGTTTTTGATGAGCTTGTAATCGCCTTTGAACAACACCGCATTGCCGGACAATTCATAGCCCAAAGGCGTGTCCGCCGAATGGACGGACGATGCAGCCCCTGTGAGCATGGGTGTCAGGTCCATCCCAATCATGGGTTCGACGCGGCGTCCGGAAAAACTGCCTTGCTGCGGCGCGACGCCTGCGAGCTTTAGCAAAGTCAGCGGCATATCGGTGACATGCGCAAAACCCGATATAATGGTGCCACCCTTAATCGCCCGGTTGCCCGGCCAGGCTATGATCATGGGGACACGCAAGCCACCTTCGTTCGCGGTAAACTTATATCCACGCAGGGGCGATACCGATGCACTGGCAAATCCCGCACCTTGTGCGGTCAGCGAACCCGGGCGTCCCTGCTGGGCGATGCTTTGATCATAGAGAAGGTTGGCGTTCCACCGCGTAAATGCACCCATGTTCATGGGATCAGTCGCTTCCGCGCCATTGTCCGACAGAAACACGAAGATGGTGTTTTCATATGCACCGATGGCCTTCAAATGCGTCACTAACCGGCCGATTTCACGGTCCATCGCCGTGCCCATGGCAGCATAAGCAGCCATTGCACCCGCACGTTGCCGCTTTTGCTCTGCCGACAATTTCGACCAATCACCACTGGTGCCCATGGTCACCATTGCAACGTTCGCGGGCATCACGCCTTTGGCAATAGCTGCGGCGCGGCGCTCTTTGCGTAGCGCGGTCCAACCCGCATTATAGCGCCCGGCATAAGCCGCAATGTCCGCATCGCGTGCCTGCACCGGAATATGGTTTGCGATGAAATTGACGGACGCCAGAAACGGTTTTCCGCTCGCCCTGCCGCGGTCGATATAGCCGATCATCTTGTCGACAATTAGCGTCGAGGAGTAAAAGCGTTTCGGCAGTTTGGCCGGCTTTCCATCGTCACTCCACTCGGTCTTGTCATAAATCAGCAGATTGGGCTTATCTTCAAAATTGTCCGCGCCCGATTGCGCAAGCGCGAGCGCGTGATCATAGCCGCGTGCTGTCGGCAAGGTATTGGGCGTGTGGCCCAGATGCCATTTTCCGGTCAGATAGGTGCGGTAGCCGCCTGCGCGCAGCTGGTCCGCAATGGTCACGACGCGGTTGTTCAGATGCGCCTCATAACCCGGTTTGCCGAGATGCTCCGGCGGAATTGTCTCCGGCATATTGCCCAGACCCGCGCGGTGGTTGATCACGCCGGTTTGCAGCATCGCCCGCGTTGGCGAGCAGGACCCTGCCACATGGAAGTTCGAAAAACGCACGCCCTTGGCGGCAAGCGCGTCGATATTGGGTGTCGCAATCTCTCCGCCGAAGGCCCCGACATCGCTAAAGCCCCAATCATCGGCCAATAGGATGACGATATTGGGGGCTTTTGCGGGCGCGGACTGTGCGCCAAGCGTGGCCGGGCTAAGCAACGCCAGCGCCGTCAATAGGGTTGCCGGTCCTTTCAGCTTCATTGGCTTAGCAAAGCCTCAAGGCAGCCCGTCTGCGCGAGCAGCGGATCAATGCGCGCCCGCGCATGTGCATCCAACGCGGCATAACGCGCGCGCAAATCGGCGAGGCATTTCACCTGATATTTGAAAACACCCTGTGTGTAGGGCAGGCCCATTGCGGTGATGTGGAAGCTATCTTCACCAGCCTCAATCGCGGCCGCGTTGGCGCGCAGGAAGGGCATGTAGATTTCGCCCACTTGTTGCAACCAAGCGGTGATAATGGGCGCAAAGGGCGCATCTGCCTTATCCCATTCGCCCGTTATTCCCGACATATCATCAATATGGAGCAGCCAGCGGAAGCTGTAGGGAAAATCTTTGCGCATCATCGCCTGCGCCGTGGGGTCAACGCCCAACTGTGACAATTGGCCGTACATCCCGAACTCCGCCATGCTTGGACGCGAACCGAACAGACAGTGTTGATCCACCACATGCGTTTCCAGCGCTCCCAAAATCGCGCGGGTTGACGCCTCGATCAACGGGAAGTTTTCGGCCGCGCAGCCGACAATCGCCATGCGGCCGACTTGGCGCGCGCGGAACTGTTCGGCATAGCCCTGACTGGTCGCTAAGCCGCCGCCCTTCATCGCATCAAACGCAAGCCAACGGCTCATCTGGATCTGGTCGACCTCCTCCAGCCAGCGATACCCGAACATCGCCTTTGTCACCCACTCATCGGCGAAATCCTCAATCAGATGCGCGATAAAGGCGTGCGCTGGATCGGGCGGGATGACCGAACGTTCGGAATGCCGCGCCTCTAGATCATAGATCAAAGGCGTCGAATCATTGTGAAATGTCCCATCGGGATATTCCATCACGGGAATGACGGGCGCTTTGACCTTGCTCAACGCATCACGTGAATCGGCACCATGCACCCACAGATGCGGGATGCGGCGATAGCGCATAAGCGCGCGCATTTTCATCGAATAGGGCGATCCGAGTGCGCCGTTGATTATATACATGGCAGTCGTTCCTTCGCTCATGGTCCGGCATTATGTGTAATGGGCTATATTGACATTATCAATGTCAATATATGGACGGGAACGCTGACAGCATGTGGATGAATGATCCGATTGTTCCGCCGCTGCCTGAGCTATTCAGCGCATGCAAAGGCGAACGATAGGTTTGGCATTGGCGCCGTTGCAAGACGCGCGCGGCCAAAAATCAAGGTGCAACAATGCGGTGTTGGGCAAGATGTTCATAGTCGGCCATGCAGGCCTCCGCGACAGCGCGGGCTTCATCATCGAGGTTGAGCGGGCGTATATCTGGTTTTTGGAAGCCCGTGCTGCCCGCGACTGCGTCATACCAATGGCTTGCCCAAATGCCGTCATCCGGGTGGATACCAGCGGGCCATGACAACATGGCTGGATCCCATGCGATGTTGAGCGCATCACATAGCAAAGCCAGCGTCTTTGCGGGATTTTTCAGAATGTCCGCGCTGTCAACGACGGGTGGGGCATGGCCGGTCCGGTCGGCGATACGATCAAAGAACGCACGCTGGGTTGCGTAACCAAGATCTTCGACGTTCACGCTTTCTCGCTTAACGCGGTAGCTGGCGACCATATATGCAGGCTCGCGAACCAGAAATGCGTGGCGGCAGTTGGTCAAATCATCGGGTTGGATTGGGCCGACCATATGATGGGTCATCTGCTTTTGATACCATAAGGGCGCACCGCCCGGTGCGGGACCGGAAAGGCGGGCGGCCACGCTGGACCAGTCGCAATCCATATCTGCGATGACTTCTGCTGCCATCGGGTGCGGCTCACCGCTATGTGCAAGGAAACAGCCGTAAAAGGGTTCGTCACTGACCGCGCAATCCGCGCGCGACGAAAAGCTGCGCATCATAGCCGTCGAGATGTTTCGTGGTCCCGACCACATGCATATCCGCTGTGTCAAGGTCGGCTCTGGCCCGCAATATCGCGTTCGATGAAGGCGCGGTAGAGATTTTGCAGACGCTCGACGACTGGACCCTTTCCATCGGTCAAGACACGGCCATCTATGGTGTGCGCGGGAACAACTCCGGCAAAGGTTCCGGTGACAAAAGCTTCATCGGCGCCATAGACATCGGTCATGGAGAAGTTGCGTTCGAACACAGGAATATCATTCTCCCGGCAGATGCGGATGACGTTGGCGCGCGTGATGCCGGCGAGGCAATAATCACCGGTGGAGGTCCACACCTCGCCCTTGCGGACGATGAAGAAATGCGTGGAATTGCATGTGGCAACAAAGCCGTGCGGGTCGAGCATCAAGGCTTCATCTGCGCCCGCTTGCGCCGCCTGAATGCACGCGGTGATGCAATTGAGTTTGCTATGCGAATTGAGCTTGGGGTCCTGCACCGCCGGATCACCGCGACGGACGTGAACGGTAAACAGTGACAGGCCGCGATCAACCGTTGCGGGAAGCGGGTCTTTATATTCGGCAATAATGACAATGGTCGCGGGTGAGACGACCACACGTGGATCTTGGTACGGCGTTGAACGGATGCCACGCGTGACCATCAGCCGGATATGGCATTTGTCCATCTGGTTCGCGTCGATGGTCGCATAGAGGCGTTCTTTCATTTCCGCGCGGGAAATGCCGATGTCCATGGCAATCGCCTTTGCGCCTTCCCACAAACGGTCAAGATGCTGGTCCAAAAATGCCATGCGCCCTGCGTGAACGCGGATTCCTTCCCACACCCCGTCACCCAGCATGAAGCCGCTGTCAAAGACAGAGACCATAGCCTGCGCACGGGGCGTGAGCTGACCATTAACGTTGATGAGGATCGCGTCATTGCGCGAATCAGAGACGAAATCATGCGTTCCAAGTGCCATATTTTTGATCGTAACGTTGGCTGGGCGCGTGCGTCAAATAGGAACGCGCAACGTCCATCTCGAAAAGCTTCGCAGAGAACCGCAGCTTCAACAAGCGTTTGACATTGGGCGGAAAGGAAACGGTACCAAGGGACATCTTGATACCGCGTGCGGTTGGTTCCCCGGTAAGGATTCGAACCTCAATAGACGGAGTCAGAGTCCGTAGTCTTACCGTTAGACGACCGGGGAACAGAAGGCGGGCCTATATGCTGGAGCCCGAGCAGGGTCAAGCCGCTGAATTTGGCCGGTTGCGCCGATATTCAAAAATGTTGAATTTTTAACGTGCAGCGCCTATCAAGGCTTCAGGTACCGGCAGCACATCTGCCCGGATAGAAAATAAGAAGTGAGTTTACGGCTATGGGCGAAAATGTCGCGCCATCGCCGCAACAGGGACGCGGGCGTAAACGTAAAAAACCGCCCCGTCGCAAGAATGCGGCACCCAAGGCTGCAAAACTGCAGCAAGCTTCGGCTGAGGGCGCAGCGCGTGCAAACACATCCAGCCTGTCTCCGAAACCCGCGAAGGGCTTTTCTCCTGCCGATAACGCGGCTTTGCGGCGTAACTGGCTTGATCGGACAGCATATGCTGCGCTTGATCTTGGAACGAACAACTGTCGTTTGCTAATTGCGCGGGCTGGCGGGGATGATTTCACCGTCGTCGATGCATTTTCGCGCGTTGTCCGGCTGGGCGAGGGGCTTACTGCGACGGGCCGGATGAGCGATGAGGCCATGGACCGCGCGGTTGAGGCCCTTTCCGTATGCGCCGAGAAGTTGAGAAAACGTAACGTGGTTCTGGCGAGGTCGGTTGCGACTGAGGCGTGTCGTCAGGCCGTGAACGGCGCGCAGTTTATTGAACGCGTCAAGCGCGAGACAGGTATTCATCTCGACATCATCAGCCCAAAGGAGGAGGCGCGCCTTGCCGTCATGGGATGCCACGCCTTGCTTGAGCAGGGGACGGGACCCGCGCTGATATTTGACATTGGCGGCGGATCAACTGAGCTTGTGCTCGTGTCGACAAGTGGCCTTGTCCCGGAAATATTGGACTGGGTGAGCGTTCCATGGGGCGTGGTTTCGTTGACCGAGAGTGAACGGGCCGAGGCGGAGACGCCTGAGCAGTTGAACGCTATTTATGCATCGATGCGCGCAAAGGTGATGGCAAGCTTTGCCGAGTTCGCCGCACGTTTGCCGAAAGATGGCGGGGACCGCAGGCTTTTGGGAACTTCGGGAACAGTCACGACGCTTGCCAGCGTCTATCTGAAACTGAACAGCTATGACCGCCGTGCTGTGGATGGGCTGCATTTGCCGACCGCCGCGATGCGTGAGATTAGCCGCGAGCTTGCCGGCCGCACTATAGAGGGGCGTGCTGAATTCCCGACCATTGGGCATGAGCGCGCGGACTTGGTCGTTGCTGGCTGCGCCATCCTTGAGGCTATTTTTGATATATGGCCCGGCGAGCGGCTGGGCGTTGCGGATCGCGGAATTCGCGAGGGCATTTTGCGTGCGCTGATGGCGAGCGACGCAAAGCGCAGAAATCGGCGGAACTGATAATGGCAGACAATTTATTCGGTGGTAAGAACTCCGGCCGGACACTGGCGGGTAAACAGAAGGTCAAGACGGCCAAGCGGCGCACCGCGGGATCAACCCGTTGGCTTGAGCGGCAGTTGAACGACCCATATGTGAAGCGCGCGCAGGGCGAGGGCTATCGCAGCCGCGCGGCGTATAAGCTGGTCGAGTTGGACGAAAAGTTCCACATATTGCGCGGCAAGAAAGCCGTGGTCGATTTGGGCGTCGCGCCGGGCGGTTGGGCACAAGTGGTGCGCAGGCAACAGCCAAAGGCAGCGATTGTGGGTATCGACCTGTTGCCGGTTGACCCGCTCGAAGGTGTTGTGTTGCTCCAAATGGATTTCATGCACGACAGCGCGCCGGATAGGTTGATTGCTGAACTCGGCTGCGCGCCGGACCTCATCTTGTCAGATATGGCGGCCAACACCGTCGGTCATAAACAGACCGACCATTTACGCACAATGGGGCTGGTCGAAGCGGCCGTCGATTTTGCTATTCAGGTCTTGCAACCCGGCGGCGATTTTGTCGCGAAAGTGTTTGCCGGGGGAACCGACCCCGTGATGCTAAGCATTCTTAAAAACAACTTCACCACGGTCAAACATGCCAAGCCACCGGCAAGCCGCAAAGGATCGGTGGAATGGTATGTGATCGCGCAGGGAAAGAAAGCTTAACCCGCTTTACGCGCCTTCGCGACCGCGGCTTTCAAGGCATCTAGGCCAACCGCACCTTCCAATATCTGGTCGCCAATAATGAAGGTCGGGGTGCCGCCAAAGCCGACTTGCTGCATGATCGCAATGTTGCTTTCCACTTCAGCGATCGCTTCACGCGAGCGCGCAAATTTTTCGGCAGCCGCCAAATTCATCCCTGCTTTTGAAGCGGCGGCGCGGATGCTTTGGGCATCAGGGCGTCCACCGCTGAACATCGCGTCATGATATGCCTTATGCTTGCCTTGCTTGGCGGCTGCGAGTGCCCATAAGGCCGCATCGCGGCTGGTCGCGCTGAGGATCGGTACCTCGCGGATGACAACACGGATATTGCTGTCGCTATCGATAAGCTTTTGCACATCTGCAACGCTGGAGCGGCAAAATCCGCAATTATAATCGGTGAACTCGACGAGCGTGACATCGCCATTGGGGTTTCCGAACTCCGCCCCGGGGAAGGGCTCGGTCAGCTTAGCGCCCGCGGCGGTGAGGCGCTTGGTTGCCTCACGCTTTTGCAAGACGCCAATGGCTTCTGTAATAATCTCCGGATTTTCTAATATATATGCGCGTACAATCGCCTCGGTCGCTTTGCGGTCGTCGGCGTTCATACCCGCGGCCGCGGCGGCCTTGGCGGCCTCCTCTGCTGCAGCGCCTGCTGGTTCTTGCACGGACACGGCGTCTTTTGGCCAAAACAGATAGGCGCCGATCGCAGCCAGCAAAAGTGTAGCGGAAAGAATGAGGATAAGCGGCGTACGCGATGTCATTTGGTTGTTCATAGCGGCCCGATTAGCCCCCGCCGCACCACGTTGCCAGCCAATTCAGCGCTTCCGCTTTTTCATCTGCGCAAGCTTTGCTTCGGCAACCATGTTGATGTCCTGAGCGCGGATCCAATCGGGGGAATATTCGGGTAGGCCAGCCATTGCGGTTTGTGCGTTCGGCAACGCCAATTGCGGCGCACCTTCCATCAAGTAACGCTCCGCACTGGCGAGGGCCGCGCGCGCGCTATCGCCCTTTTGTTCGTAAACAACGCCCAATTGGTACCAGGCAAAAGGATTTTGATTATCTTTGGTGACGGCAGCCTTGAGCACCTGAGCCGCCTCATCAAGTTTCGTCTTGTCCTCGGTGGCAATCAACGCATGCCCGAATATGGCGGCGATCAGCGGCTGATTGCCCGTCAGGCTTACCGCCTTGCGTAGCGGTATAATCGCGTCGGCTGGCCGACCGGATTCCAGCAATATTTGCCCATGCAATTCAAGGAAATAGGGATCATCGGGCGCCGATGCGACGAGGGAGGATGATTCATCCAGCGCCTTTTGCGGATAGGCTGACTTATGCCACGCATAGGCACGCGCATAGCGGGCAGGAACGCTTTTATCGCTCTCAGGATAGTCGCGCATCGTCGCCGTCGGGTCCGAAAGATAACCTGTCAGCTTTGCCTTGATCCGTTTGAAATCATTCTCCCACTTTGGATTTAGCGGTGCATCCCAAGCCGGATCGGCGGAATATTTGTCCTGCAACACCGAAATACGCTCACCCGACAAGGGGTGGGTGTGGCCATAGCTATCCTCTTGCGGGATGCCGAGACGGAACTCGAAATTCTGCAGCTTTTTGAAAAAGCTGATGGAGCCACGGCCCGAAATGCCTGCGGTGGAAAGATATTGCGCGCCAGATGCGTCGGCTGTGCCTTCTTGCCCACGGCTATAGGCAAGGAACTTGCCCATCGCGGCTTGCTGGCCCGCGGATAATATGCCCATGCCAGCCTCGCCCGCGCCAGCCGCCATGGCCGCAGCGGCAAGGATGAGGCTGGCGATGCTGATGCCGCTTGCGACCGACGTACCTTCGTCATAGCGCACCGCGTGGCCGCCGACGACATGCCCAAGTTCGTGCGCAATGACCCCTTGCACTTCGTTTGCCGTGGTTGCAGCGTCAATCAATCCACTGTGTAGATAAACCGCTTGGCCGCCCGCGACGAATGCGTTGATGGATTTGTCATTGATCAGGATGATGTCGACATTGTTCGGGTCAAGCCCCGCCGCGGTAATCAACGGCTCGGAGATTTCTTTGAAAAAAGCTTCGGTTTCAGCATCGCGCAAAATGGACTGCGCCATAACCGGGCGCACCGATATCCATATGGCAAGAAACAGCACCAATGCTGTTCGCAGGGCACGAATTGCAGAATTGTTCATATGCAGTGAATGGCGCGAACTGGATGAACGCGCAATGAAGAAGTTGGGCAAAACAAAACCCCGCCAGTCAGTGACCAGCGGGGCTTTGTGTACACAATGAATCGGGTTTAACCGAAAGTGCGTTGCCACCAACCTGAACGGGGTGGGCCATCTTCGGTTCCACCAGCTTCGGTTGTTGATGTTACATCCTGTGCAACATCTTTGGCTGCTGCTTTCTTGCGCGGCGCCTTGGCTTTGGCCTTTGGTGCCTCCGCCGTTTCTTCGGCTACAGCTTCAGCGGCAGGTGCTTTTGCACGGCTGCGTGGCTTTGCGGGTGCCTTGGCTTTGGCAGCAGGGACTTCTTCTGCAGCGCTTGCTGCTTCAGTTGCTTTTGCTTCCGGTGCGTCTGCTTCAACAACAACCTTGTCAGCCTTTGGCTTTGCGCGGCTTGCACGCTTTGGCTTTGCCGGTGCTTCGACAGGCGCTTCAGCAACTTCAGCTTCGGCTACGGCTGGTGCTTCGGCTGTTGCTTCAACTGCACCCGTTTCACGGTCGCGATCACGGCCTCTGCCGCCACGACGACCACGACGGGCCCTTGGCTTGGTGTCGCCTTCGACGTCAGTCTTGGCCGTCTCAGCGTTGCTTTCGCCTTCTGAACGATCTGCAGCGTCACTTTCGCCAACAGCAGCATCTTCGCCTTCCGGACGGCCATCGCGATCACGGCCCTTGCCACCACGACGTCCACGACGACGTTTACGCTTGCGGCCTTCACCACCTTCGCCTTCTTCGCGTGGACGCTCTTCACGCGCACGGCGTGGTTCGCGTTCAGCTTCTTCAGCTTCATCGTCGAAATCGTCGATTTCGTCTTCGATATCATCTTCTTCGATGTCGATGATTGGTGGCAGTGCGGCTGGCCGCTCTGGACGTGGTCCAGAGCTGGATACGGCAAGCTTTGTGCCTTCGGTTTCGCCATTGGGCACAATCAGCACGCGGACGTGGTAGCGCTCTTCAATCGCGGCCAGTTCGGCACGCTTGTTGTTGAGGCAGTAGATTGTGGCTTCCTGGCTTGCCTGCAGAACGATCTGGCTGCCATGACCCTTTGCCGCTTCATCTTCGATGAGGCGCAGGGCTGACAAAGCAGCAGACGATGCCGTGCGGACAAGGCCAGTGCCTTCACAATGCGGACATTCGCGGGTGGAGGCTTCGAGCACGCCGGTACGCAAACGCTGACGGCTCATTTCCATCAAGCCAAAGCTGGAAATACGGCCGACCTGAATACGGGCACGGTCGTGCTTCAACGCTTCCTTCATCGCGCGCTCGACTTTGCGGGCGTTCGAATGATGCTCCATGTCGATGAAGTCGATGACGACAAGGCCAGCCATGTCGCGCAGGCGCAATTGACGGGCAATCTCGCGGGCCGCTTCCAAATTGGTGGAAAGCGCGGTTTGCTCAATGCCATGTTCTTTGGTCGAACGGCCTGAGTTGATGTCGATCGATACCAAGGCCTCGGTTGGGTTGATGACGATATAGCCACCTGACTTCAACTGGACGATGGGCTGATACATTGCGTTCAGCTGATCTTCGACATGGTAACGCTGGAACAGCGGAACCGGGTCTGCATAATGCTGCACGCGTTTCGCATGGCTTGGCATCAGCAGTTTCATGAAGTCCTTGGCGGCTTTATATCCGTCGGGCCCTTCGACGAAGACTTCGTCAATATCCTTGTTATAGATGTCACGGATGGCACGCTTGATGAGGTCGCTGTCGGTGTGGATCAGCATCGGTGCTGCACCACGAAGCGTCCGTTCACGAATTTCGTCCCAAAGCCGCGCGAGATAATCAAAGTCGCGCTTGATTTCAGGCTTCGTGCGCGCAAGGCCGGCGGTGCGGATGATGCAGCCCATGGTGGATGGCAACGTCAGGTCCGAAATAATCGACTTCAAACGCTTACGGTCCGCCGCGCTGTGGATTTTACGGCTGATGCCGCCGCCATGCGACGTATTTGGCATTAGAACGCAATACCGACCTGCAAGGCTGAGATATGTCGTCAGAGCCGCGCCCTTATTGCCGCGCTCTTCCTTCACAACCTGAACCAGCAAAACCTGACGACGATGAATAACGTCCTGAATTTTGTAGCGGCGACGCAGGTTCATGCGCTTTGCACGGACTTCGTCGCTGGCCTTTGGTGCGCGGGTTTCGCCATTGCGACCGCCACGGCCACGGCGACGACGGTTGTTACGGCCATTTTCGCCGCGCTCGCCTTCGCCTTCGTCTGACGCATCATCGCCATTGCTGCCAAGGTCGGGTTCTTCGCCCTCGGTCATGTCGATGGTGTCGACGCTGTCGTCGCTATCGACTTCAATCAGATCGGTGACGTCGTCTTCGCGCTCTGCAGAACCCTGCATGATGTCCGAAGGCTCGTCGCTTTCTTCCTCTTCCTGCTCACGCAGCGCAGCTTCTTCAGCGGCGGCTTCGGCTTCTTCAGCCAACAAACGCTCGCGGTCTTCGCGCGGGATCTGGTAATAATCGGGGTGGATTTCGGCAAAGGCCAAAAAGCCATGGCGATTGCCACCATAGTCTACAAACGCCGCCTGAAGCGAGGGTTCAACTCTTGTTACTTTTGCGAGGTAGATATTGCCTTTGAGCTGCTTGTGCTCGGCCGATTCAAAATCAAATTCCTCAATCTGGTTTCCTATGACGACGGCGACCCGGGTTTCCTCCCGGTGCCGCGCATCGATTAGCATACGCGTTGTCATTGATATTACTCCAGCGAGCATGGCGCCCGGTTGTCAGCCAAAGGCCGCTCGCTTTATTGTTGATGCAATGCCAGACCGGACGCGAAGCGCTCCTGTCGGCAAAGCGATATGGTGGGAATGAAAGAATTGCGTCTGCTGCTTGTGCATGGCGGGCGTGTATCGCGCGCGCTTGATTTCCAGCCCATGCGCCAGTCCCATTGCGGGCGGCGTTGGTGGAAATATCATGCCTCATGCAGCGTCAACCTGTTAATGTGCCGAGCGGAAAAGAACCGAAGGCGGATTGGCGGGAAGTTCCGTTGAAATTCCGCGTAGCTATTCGCTAGCACTCCAGCGGGTTGTCGGCAAGGGCATCGCGCGAAATAGCTTGCTATTATGGATGGAAAAACCGGTTTTTATCCTGAATGCGCCGTTAACGCTATCTAGACACCCGCATTTACGCTTCCATTGCTAGCAACAAATGCATCTAATCGATGGAGCTGGGGCGTGGACCAAAAAATTTTCTGGACGAGGGCAAGGGCTCGAACCCATAAGCGCTATATGCTCGCTGCCGCGCTTTTTGCCACCTTGCCGGTTTTCGCGTCCCCCGCGATTGGCGGAGCCATTCAGCATATTTCGGTGCAGGGGTCAGTAGGGCCGCGAACAACCCAAATCGCGCCATCTCTGGCATTTCGCGCAGAACCACCAAAGCGGCGTTACGAAGTTTCCGCGCCCATTCGCACCAATGTCGGCAAAGGCTTGCCGAAAATAAGCGGCCCTACGGATGCAAGCCTACCACTTGTCGTCATTGACGCAGGGCATGGCGGGCATGACCCGGGCGCCATCAGTCCACATGGCGGGCAGCGCGAAAAAGAGGTCACATTGGCAATTGCCAAGGCAGTGCGTGATGAAATGCTCAAAAGCGGCCGTGTCCGCGTTGCGTTAACGCGCGACGGCGATAAATTTATCGTGCTGCAGGACCGGTACCAGATCGCGCGCAAGCTGAATGCGGACCTGTTCATTTCTATTCACGCGGACAGCGCAGAAAATCCGCAGGCCAGCGGCGGTACAGTTTACACGCTGTCCGAAATTGCATCCGATCGCGAGGCACAAAGGCTTGCTGCCCGCGAAAACAAGGCGAACATCCTCAACGGCGTTAATCTGGGCGGTGCTGATGCCAATGTGTCGTCGATCCTCATTGATCTGACGCAGCGCGAAACCATGAATGTGTCCGCTGATTTCGCAAAGCTGCTGCTGCGTGAGGCAACGCCGAACATGCGTATCCGTGGAAATTCGCACCGCTTTGCGTCGTTTATTGTGCTCAATGCACCAGATACGCCGTCGGTTTTGTTCGAAACAGGTTATCTGAGCAATGCATCCGATGTCAGTTTTCTGGCATCATCGACCGGACGTCAAAAAGTCGCGCGGGCAGTGGCAAATGCCATTCAGGTCCACTTTGCACGCAGGATCGCGACCCGATAACCAACCGGTGCGGTAAAAATCGCGTCATGATGCAGAACAAGATTCTGGACCTGTCCGGCAAATCGGCTAGAGAGGGCCGATAATGGATAACTCGTCTCCGACCTCTGAAGAGCCAACTGCTATCAGTTACAGGCTGAAACGCGAAGCCGAAGGATTTATCGGCAAGTGGCAGGTCTGGTGGCAAAGCAAACGGTTTCGACTCGCGACCTACGGGGTTGGCGCGTTTATTCTGTTTCTCATGCTCTTTTGGGTGCTTTTTGCGCGCAATCTTCCTGATGCAGAGGCGTTGATCGAATATGAATCGCCGCTGCCAACGGTGGTGCGCGATGTTAACGGCGAACCATTTCACAGCTACGCCCGCGAACGGCGGGTTCAGCTGGAATATGCCGACTTTCCCAAATTACTGGTCCGCGCCTATCTCGCCGCGGAAGATAAAACATTTTTTAGCCATGGCGGCATCGATTATCCCGGTATCGTTTCGGCGATTTTTGACAATATCTTCAGCAGCAAACGGTCGCGCGGCGCTTCGACCATAACGCAGCAGGTCGCCAAAAACCTGTTATTGACGAATGAGTATAGTTACACCCGCAAGGTCAAAGAAGCGATTTTGGCCAAGCGCATTGAAAGCGCGCTGACCAAGCAGCAGATCCTGTCGCTCTACCTCAACGAAATTGCGCTCGGTCGGCAGGCGTTTGGCGTGGAAGCCGCTGCGCAGGCCTATTTCGCGAAAAGCGTGGATCAGCTTCAGCTGCATGAAATGGCCTTTCTCGCGATCTTGCCCAAGGCGCCAGAACGTTATGGTCGCGCAAAGAATGCGAAGCTTGCCATCGCCCGTCGCAATTGGGTGCTGGGCGAAATGCGCAAGAATGAATGGATCACCGACGCGCAACTCGTGGCCGCCCGTGCCAAACCCCTTGGCCTGGTTGCACAGCGTGGGACCGGATATAAAAATGTTGGCGGATATTTCGCGGAAGAAGTGCGCCGCCAGCTCATTGAGCGCTTTGGTGAAACCGATGCCGACGGACCCTATAGCGTCTATTCGGGCGGTCTGTGGGTGCGTTCATCGATGAACGCCGATTATCAGATACTTGCGACCCAAGCACTGCGCGACGGCTTGCTGCGCTATAACGCCGGTAAAGCGTGGAAAGCCAATATGGGCACGATCGACGTGTCGGACGACAAATGGGCGTCACGATTTGCAGCGACCAATATTGCCATCGATTACGCCAATTGGCGCACTGGTGTGGCTTTGGGTAAAGGCAAAGTCGGCTTTGCCGATGGCAGCATTGCGCAGTTAGACGGCGCGCCATCGGCGATGAAAGCGGGCGATGTTATCGCTGTCGCGCCCAATGGCACGAATAGCTACGCGGTGCGCAGCGTTCCAGAAGTCGGTGGCGGCATGGTGGTGCAAAACCCAATGAATGGCCGCGTTTTGGCGATCCAAGGCGGTTTTGATAATCGCATTTCCAGCTTTAACCGCGCAACACAGGCGCAACGTCAGCCAGGTTCTACGATCAAGCCATTCGTCTATGCGACGGCGCTGGATAACGGCATGACGCCGACAACCATCATCGTCGATGGACCATATTGCGTGTGGCAAGGGGCATCGCTTGGCCAAAAATGCTTCCGAAACTTCACCGGTAATGGCGCAGGGCCGCAAACAATGCGTTGGGGGTTGGAGCAATCGCGCAACCTGATGACGGTGCGTGCTGCGGCGGAATCGGGCATGGACAATGTGACCGATACCTTCCGCGCTATGGGCATCGGCGATTATCCGGAATATCTTTCTTATGCCTTGGGCGCGGGTGACACCACCGTGCTGAAGATGGTCAATGCTTATTCGATGCTGGTCAATCACGGCCGCGAATTGAAGCCGACGCTCATCGATTTTGCGCAGAACCGAAAAGGTAAAGTCATTTTCCCGACCAAATGGAAACCGTGCAAGGGCTGCCGCGCAAAGGATTGGGACGGCAAGCCAATGCCGCGCTTTGCCGCCGCGGGTAAACAGGTCATGGACCCAATTACCGCTTATCAAGTCGTCCACATGCTTGAAGGCGTTATTGAACGCGGCACGGCGGTGACATTGCGCGAGCTGGATCGCCCGTTGTTTGGGAAGACTGGAACAACCACTGGCCCGACTAACGTCTGGTTTATTGGTGGATCGCCACATCTGGTTGCAGGGCTCTATTTGGGCTTTGACCAGCCGCGGAATATGGGTGGCTATGCGCAGGGTAGTTCACTCGCGGCCCCCATCTTCAAACAATTCGCGCGGTCCGCGATGGCTGGCATGCCAAAGACACCGTTTATCGCGCCTGCGGGAACCCGGTTGGTGCGCATCGACCGTAAGAGCGGCAAGCGCGTCTATGGCGCTTGGCCGGGCAAAGACCCCATGAGCGCAGTAATTTGGGAGGCATTCAAGGCCGAGACCGAACCGAAGCGCTCCATCCGGCAGGAAGAGCTTGCGGCACGCGGAGACAAACCCAAGGAAAAATCAGAGGCACAGTCCGATAGCGTAACGCGCGCATCGACATCGGCAAGTACCAGCGTCGGCACAAAGCGCGATCAGGAATTCATCCAGCAAGAAGGCGGAATATACTGATCATTCCGCTGATTCAGCGAATGTTGCGCTAAATTGGGGCCCTATGTTGGTAGGTCGAACAACGTTCGCGCAATTCGCTGGCTTTGACTTCGCGGGCGTTTCGGTTAAAGGCCGCGCCTGACATTTTTCATTCCCTTGGAGTTTCCCCATGCGCGCCGACGCAGAAGGCTATGTTGCCCGCATTGATGCTGCCCTTAACCTGGTCAAGATGTCGCTTGATTGGGACCGCGCCTTGCGCCGCCTTGATGAGTTGAACGCAAAGGTTGAAGACCCGACCTTGTGGGACAATCCTAAAGCCGCTGAAGAGGTTATGCGCGAGCGCCGCCGCCTTGATGCCGCCATCAGCACTGTCCGCGAAATTGATGCCGACAAGAGCGGAACGGTTGAACTGATCGAGCTTGCCGAAATGGAAGGCGATGCAGAGCTTGGCGACGAAGGTGCCGCCGCGCTTAAGGCGTTGGCGGATCGTGCGGACAAGGACAAGGTCATGGCGCTGCTGTCGGGCGAAGCCGATGGCAATGATACCTTCATCGAAATTCACGCCGGCGCAGGCGGCACGGAAAGCCAGGATTGGGCCGAAATGCTTCAGCGCATGTATTATCGCTGGGCCGAACAGCGCGGCTATAAAGTCGAAATGGTGGATTATCAGGCAGGTGATCAGGCCGGCATCAAGTCGGCGACGTTGCTGGTCAAAGGCGAAAATGCCTATGGCTATGCCAAGACCGAAAGCGGCGTCCATCGCCTCGTCCGTATCTCGCCTTATGACAGCGCAGCCAAGCGCCACACCAGCTTTTCCAGCGTCTGGGTTTATCCTGTCATTGACGACAATATCGACATTGAAATCAACGAAGGCGATTTGAAGATCGACACCTACCGCGCATCCGGCGCAGGTGGGCAACACGTTAATACGACCGACTCTGCGGTGCGTATCACCCACAAACCGACCGGCATCGTCGTCGCCAGCCAAAATGACCGCAGCCAGCACAAGAACCGCGCCACCGCGATGGGCATGTTAAAGGCGCGCTTGTACGAAGCCGAACTTCGCAAGCGTGAAGAAGTCGCGTCGGGCGAATATGCGGCCAAGACCGAAATCGGCTGGGGCCACCAAATCCGCTCCTATGTGCTGCAGCCCTATCAGATGGTCAAAGACCTGCGTACCGGTGTGACGTCCCCAACACCCAGCGATGTGCTGGACGGCGACCTAGACAATTTCATCGCCGCAGCATTAGCCCAGCGCGTGACAGGCGAGGCTGTTTCGGTTGACGATGTTGATTGAGTATTTTTCCGTCGTTGACGAAAAACTGTAAAATTAACAAACATTAAAGAATTTGATGCAACTTAGAGTAGCGGTCGACACAAGTGTCTTCTGCGTTGGGAGGCATCATGAAGTATTTGAGCAAGATACTTGCGATTTTGTTGGCTGTGTCTGTCTGGCCATCCGCCGCGTTCGCTCAGGAACGCACGGCTACCAAGCAAGGGTTTGAACTTACGCCGAATAGCGGCAAGAAAATTCTTGTATTTCGGCCAACGGTTAAGGTTGGCGCACAATCTACCGGCGGTCTGTTCGAGCCCAACGCACAATGGACCGATGATGCACGCAAGCACCTGTCCAACGCATTACGCGCCAGAAAAGCCACATTAGGAAATGAGGTTATTTTCGCGCCAGAACCCGTCGGCGACGATGCCATTGTGCTTCAGGAACATATGGCATTGTTTTCAGCGGTATCCTCGGCGGTAATTCAATACCAATTTTTCGCTGGTAATCGACTGCCTACTAAAAAGCAGGATAACAAAAACGATGTGTTCGATTGGTCAATTGGCGATCAAGTGGCGACGCTACCCGGAGCACGGGATGCTGATTATGGATTGTTCATTTACAATGAAGACCAGTTCGGATCGACCGGACGCAAACTATTGCAAGTCGTGGCGTTGCTAGGACCCCGAATTTCTGTGAAGTCTGGCGAACATAGAGGTTATGCAGCATTAATTGATTTGAAAACCGGTGACGTGCTGTGGCTGAACGCTGATAGCGCGATGGGCGGGGATGTGCGCGATGCAGAAGGCGCCACCAAGAGGGTTTCCCAATTGTTGGAGGGCATCCCGGGAGCTGCACTGACAGCATCCGCGAAATGAAAAAGCTAGTCGCTTCTATTTGTCTTATAACAAGCTGTGGAACCTCGATTAAGGCCGAGCCATTGCCAACCCTTCCTCCTTACGCTGGAGTTTATCAACCTAAAGGTGTCGATGAAATAGGTCTCTGGCAGGAGGATGACGAAGATGAGCGTGCATTAAGAGACTCGTCGGTAATCATCCGTGATGAGAAATTGACCGCTTATCTGAAAGAAGTGCTGTGCCGAACTGTAGGTCCCGAGCGCTGTGAAAGCGTAAGAATTTACGTACTCAAAGAATCCGTATTTAATGCCAGTATGTCACCCAATGGGACGATGCGTATCTTTACCGGATTATTGCTGCGGTGTCGAAATGAAGCGGAACTGGCGGCTGTTCTTGGCCATGAATTTGGACATTTCGAACAGCGCCACACCCTGAAGGAATTCAAAAAGAAGCGTTCGGCGACCGATGCGTTAAGCTGGGCTGCAGTGTTGGCAGCTGCAGCATCAACATATCAAGGCAACAGTTCTTATAGCGACTTGCGCTATTCCGTTTATGGAGAGTTATATCGTTACAACCGGGATCAGGAACGTGAAGCCGACCGTTTGGGCGTAGCTTATCTCAATCGTAGTGACCTTCGTCCGCAGGCTGCCTCGGAAATTTGGGTCAATCAGATGGCTGAAATCACGGTGTCATCGCAAGCCAAGGGCTTCAAAAAGCCGCAGTTCAATAAGGTGGCTTATACGGCGTCACATCCGCCGCATCTTGAACGTGCAGCAACGATGGCTGCTCTTGCCCTCCCCGAAGGCAATTCGCGTGATGACGGGCATATACGTTACCAAAATGCTATCCGCCCGTGGCTTGCGCAATTTCTCGACGACCAGATCAAGGTTGGGGATTTTGGCGCTAGCGAGTATATTATCACCTCACTGGCGCAAAGTGGCTGGACCTCGGATTTGTGGCATGCGCGTGGCGAATTGTTTCGATTGCGCGGTAATCCAAGAGACCATGTGAACGCCGTCGATTTTTACCGAGCCGCGATAGCACTCGACCCATTGAAAGCCGAATCCTACCGTGGTCAGGGACTTTCGCTAATGAAGACGGGGCAAAGAGCCGAAGCGGCCACGGCCTTCAACCGATTTTTAGAGCTTAAGCCCGACTCCCAAGATGCGAGTATGGTCAAAATGCTATTGCAATCTTTAGCAGAGGTTAAATCATGAAACATCGAACAAGAATAGCGTCAGTGCTTTTTATAATGGGAATTGCTGGAACTTTCTCTAATCCGGCGTCAGCCAATGCGCTTAAAGAAGCAGGCAAAGTTGCATTGGTCGCAAAAACTGGGATGTCAGTGACGCCGCCCCGAGCTTGGAATTCGTTGGCGCTACGCCCAAGTAAAAATGCTGAAATCTGGACTTTGGATGGCGAGCAACTAAATAAAGTCACCTTTTTTGCAGGCATTGCCTCAGGTGTGCCGCTGTATAAAGAGCGCAACAAGAAACGTGAGTCATTGCCAAAAATGCGAGCGGATACGTTGCTCGTCGATATTCCGGAGCTGCTCGAAGGTACGATCCGAGGCTATAATAATGTTGCCATATTTGAGGTAACGAACAGTATGCCAGCCAAATTTCTTGGCAAGGACGCAATACAATTCAATTATACATATACGGATAACGACCAGCTACCCAGACTCGGTGAAGCAGTTGCTACCATTGTTGGCGGAAAGTTGTACATGGTAACGTTTGAAGCGCCCCGGCTCCATTACTTTAAACGTACGGTTGAAGATTACCGCCGATTGGTGGCGTCAGCTTCTCTAAAATAAGGCAGGTTATCGCTGGTTTTCCGCCTTAATCCCCCGGAGACGCTGAAGACCCTGCCAATAGTCCGCCGTCCAGATGCACTTCGCTTCCGGTCATATCGCTTGCGTCATCCGGCGGCAGCATGAGGGCAATTGCAGCGCCACCAATTCGGTGCGTTTCCTGTATTCAAAGGATATTTGACCACCGCAACGCTGTGCGGCGGCTATCTGAGCTGTGTGAAGCGCGTTTGCACTCTTTAGCCTTGAATCACTGGACCTACTCCACTTAAGCAGGCCACAAGGATTAATAGCGTTACGGGAGAGAGCAAGTGAGTGAGCATCAGGACTGGTTTCCAATTCCCGAGACGGCTGCCCGTAACACGCAATGCAGCGCGGCGGATTATGACCGGATGTATGCGCAAAGCATCAGCGCGCCCGATGCATTTTGGGCGGAGCAAGCGAAGCGGATCGATTGGTTCACGCCGCCAACGAAAATTGGCAACTGGTCGTTCGACCCCGTGTCGATCAAATGGTATGAAGACGGTGTTTTAAACCTGTGCCACAATGCCGTTGACCGCCATGTTGTCGCGGGGAAGGGCGACGCGATTGCGTTTATCTTTGAACCTGATGACCCGGCCAATGATGCGCGCCGGGTTTCCTATTCCGAGCTGCTGACGGAGGTGAAGCGCATGGCTGGTGCGCTCAAGACCCTTGGCGTTGGCAAAGGGGACCGCGTTACAATCTATATGCCCATGTGCGTTGAGGGCGCGGTTGCGATGCTCGCCTGCGCACGGATCGGTGCCGTGCACAGCGTTGTTTTTGGTGGCTTTTCGCCGGAGGCGATTGCTGGACGCATTCAAGATTGCGGGAGCCGGTTTGTGGTCTGCGCAGACACGGCGTTGCGCGGTGGCAAGTCGGTGCCGTTAAAGGCGAATATCGATGCGGCGCTGACGAAAGTGGACGGCGTCGAGGCGGTTTTGGTTGTGCAGCACACAAGCGAACCCGTCGCGATGCAGGCTGGCCGCGACCATTGGTATCATGAATTTGGCACGTCGGATGATTGCCCGTGCGAACCCATGAACGCGGAAGACCCTTTGTTCATATTGTACACATCAGGATCAACGGGCAGCCCAAAGGGTGTGTTGCACACCGTCGGTGGCTATTCGGTATGGACCGCAAGCACATTCCATTATGTCTTTGACTATCGCCCCGGTGAGGTCTTCTTTTGCTCGGCCGACATCGGTTGGGTCACGGGGCACAGCTATGTCGTGTATGGGCCGTTACAAAATGGCGGAACCAGCCTGATATTCGAAGGCATTCCAAGCTACCCCGATAGCGGGCGTTTTTGGGACATTATTGACCGGCATCAGGTGAACATATTTTATACGGCGCCAACGGCATTGCGCGCGCTGATGCGCGATGGCGATGCGCCCGTTTTGGCGCGCTCGCGCAAGTCGCTGCGCTTGCTGGGCACGGTGGGTGAGCCCATCAATCCCGAGGCTTGGCGCTGGTATCATGCAACGGTCGGCGAAGGGAAATTGCCCATTGTCGACACATGGTGGCAGACAGAGACCGGCGGCGTGATGATTACAACCTTGCCCGGTGCGCATGGCATGAAACCGGGCAGCGCAGGGCGGCCGTTCTTTGGCATCCAGCCGCAGTTGGTGGATAATGAAGGCGTCGTACTTGCCGATGAACATATTGGCGGCGCAACATCTGGTAATCTGTGCATTACGCACAGCTGGCCGGGCCAAGCACGCACCGTCTATGGCGATCACGACCGTTTCGTGCAGACCTATTTTTCGACCTATAAGGGCAAATATTTCACCGGCGATGGCTGCCGCCGGGATGAAGACGGCTATTACTGGATCACGGGCCGTGTCGACGACGTTATCAACGTATCGGGCCACCGCATGGGCACTGCCGAGGTGGAAAGCGCGCTTGTGCTGCATGACAAGGTCGCAGAAGCAGCCGTCGTTGGGTTTCCGCACGATATAAAGGGGCAGGGCATATATTGCTATGTGACCCTGAATGTCGGCGAAGAGCCATCGGATGAACTCCACGCGGAACTTCGGCAGCAGGTGCGCGTTGAAATCGGACCAATTGCGTCGCCCGATCATATCCATTTCACCACCGCACTGCCCAAAACGCGATCGGGCAAAATCATGCGGCGCATATTGCGAAAGATTGCCGAAAATGACTTTGGCGCCTTGGGGGATACGTCAACGCTTGCTGACCCAAATGTTGTTGATGCACTTATTGAGGGGCGTCAGAACCGGTGACGTCAGCACAGCGTTAGAATTCCCGCGTTCGCCTTTACTTGACGCTTGCGTCAAGTGCCGCGACACCTTAACAGAAACGCCTTAATCGCGCAATTAAATGCGCCATATTGGGAAAAGCTTCATGACCGATTCTCCAGCAAAAACGGGTCCCTTAAACGGCATTAAGGTCGTTGAACTCGCTGGAATTGGGCCGGGGCCATATGCTGGCCAGCTGCTGTCCGACATGGGCGCTGATGTCATTGTTATTGACCGTCCCGGCGGCTCGATTGTTCCCAAGGCGATTGATGCGCGGGGCAAAAGGTCGATGGTTCTGGACCTGAAAAAACCGGAAGCGGTCGCGGCGCTGTTAAAGATTGTCGCAACTGCCGACGTCCTGATCGAAGGCCTGCGGCCCGGCGTGACCGAGCGCATGGGTGTTGGCCCCGATGTCTGTCACGCCATCAACCCGCGTTTGATCTATGGCCGCATGACCGGTTGGGGACAGACTGGTCCATGGAGCCAGATGGCGGGCCATGACATTAACTATATCGGCATGACCGGCGTATTGAACGCAATTGGCAAAGATGGCCAGCCGCCCGTTCCGCCGCTCAATATGATCGGTGATTTCGGCGGCGGTTCCATGTTCCTCGTCAACGGCATCCTTGCCGCAATCATCGAGCGTGCGCAGACGGGCCGTGGCAATATCGTCGATGCCGCGATTGTTGATGGCACGCATAGCCTGATGAGCTTTGTCCACGGCATGGCCGGCGTTGGCCAATGGCGGGCGAAGCGTGAGGCGAATTTGCTCGACGGCGCTGCGCCATTCTATCGTTGTTACATGACGGCCGATGGCAAGTTCATGGCAGTGGGTTGCATTGAACCGCAATTTTTTGCCGCGATGATGGAACGTTTGCCCATCGATCGTGAGGCCTATGGCGCGCAGCATGACCACGCGGCGTTCGCAAAGCAGCATGAAATGCTGGAGGATGTGTTCGCCACCAAGACGCGTGATGCTTGGGAAGCGATTTTTGCCGGTACCGATGCATGCGTAACGCCGGTGCTCGACTATGTTGAGGCGGCGTCGCATCCGGTAAATGCCGAACGCCACGCGGTTGTAACCGACGGTCGTTGGTTGCACCCTCAAGTCGCGCCGCGTCTTGCAACGCAGCCTTTGCCAACCCATTTTGATATCGCAACAAAAGGTGCAGATTACGCGGCCATATTGGCCGAAGCGGGACTCAGCGCCGATGACATCTCCCAACTGATCGCGGCAGGCGCCGTGGTCGCAAATAAGGACTGAATATGACCGAAGCCTATATCTATGATGCGGTGCGTAGCCCGCGTGGCAAGGGGCGGCCGGATGGCGCGCTGCATGAAATAACGCCCATCGACCTCGCGGCGCAGGTTCTGGCGGCTATTCGCGACCGCAATGGCCTGTCGGGTGAAGAGATTGAAGACGTGGCCTTTGGTTGCGTATCGCCAGTGGGCGAGCAGGGCGCGGTCATCACGCGCACCGCCGTTTTGGCTGCGGGCTATCCACACACAACGTCGGGTATTCAGGTAAACCGTTTCTGCGGATCGGGCTTGGAAGCATCGAATATCGCTGCGGCCAAAGTAAAGTCGGGCGAATGCGATCTGGCTGTCGGTGGTGGCATTGAATCGATGAGCCGCGTGCCCATGGGTTCTGACGGTGGCGCGTGGCCCATCGACCCGCGCTCGGCGATAGCCAATTACTTCATCCCGCAAGGCATTTCCGCAGACCTTATCGCCACCAGATATGGCTATAGCCGTGATGATGTCGATGCTTATGCGGTCGAAAGCCAAAAGCGGGCGGGCCGGGCATGGGCCGAAAAGCGTTTTGCGCGTTCCATCCTGCCGATCCGGGATATCATTGGTGAAGTCGTCCTCGACCATGATGAATTGATGCGTCCGGAAACTGATATGCAGTCCTTGGGCGCGCTGGCCCCTGCATTCCAGATGATGGGCACGATGATGCCCGGCTTTGATGACATTGCCATCATGCGCTATCCTGATGTCGAAAAGATCAACCATGTCCACCATGCCGGCAACAGCTCCGGCATCGTCGACGGTTCCGCCGCTGTGCTGATCGGCACGAAGGAAGCTGGCGAGAAATATGGCCTGAAGGCGCGTGCACGTATCGTATCGATGGCCTCCATCGGTTCCGAACCCGCCATCATGCTCACGGGCCCCGAATTCGCTGCGCAAAAGGCGCTGGCGCGCGCCGGAATGGACAATAGCGACATTGATGTGTGGGAATTGAACGAAGCCTTCGCCTCGGTCGTTCTGCGCTTCATGGAAGCGATGAACGTCGACCATAGCGACATCAACGTCAACGGCGGTGCCATTGCCATGGGACATCCGCTTGGCGCGACAGGTGCCATGATCCTCGGCACCGTGCTGGATGAGCTGGAGCGTTCCGGCAAGTCGACTGCACTCACCACGCTGTGCATTGGTGCCGGAATGGGCACTGCAACCATCATCGAACGCGTGAATTGATCGGGAACGAAAACATGACTTACACAACTTTCTCCGTCGATATCGACGCCGATGGCATTGCGCTTCTGACGATCGACCTTCCGGATGCATCCATGAACGTGTGGAATGGCGCATTGATTGAAGAATTCGGCAAATGGGTCGATGATTTCACCACGAACGAAGCCGTAAAGGGCGCGGTTATTACATCGGGCAAGAAATCCGGTTTCCTTGCCGGTGCCGACTTGACCATGCTGGGCGGCGCAAAGGCGAACAGCACCAAAGAAGCGTTCGATCAGGCTTTCGCTTTGAATGCGTTGCTGCGCAAAATGGAATCCGGCGGGCAATCCGCCAAGGACCTGAGCAGCGGTAAGGCGTCGGCAAAGCCAGTCGCATGTGCGCTGAATGGTCTGGCGCTGGGCGGCGGTTTGGAACTGGCGCTTGCGTGCCATTACCGCGTCGTTGCGGACAATCCAAAAATCCAGCTCGGCATGCCCGAAGTGATGGTTGGCCTGTTGCCCGGCGGCGGCGGAACACAGCGGACGCCGCGCCTCATTGGCCTGCAGAACGCAGCGATGATGATTATTCAAGGCAAGTCGCTCGACCCGGCAACGGCGAAGGCACAGGGACTGGTGCACGACGTTGCCCCAGCTGCGGATGTGATCGCCAATGCCAAGGCATGGGTAAAGGCCAATCCGAAGGCGACAGCGCCGTGGGACAAGAAGGATTTCAAATTTCCCGGTGGCGCAGGCGCGATGGACCCACGTGCGGTTCAACTATTCGTTGGCCTGAACGCGATGGCGCATAAGGAAAGCAAAGGCAATTTTGACGCCATTAAGGCCATTTTGTCGTGTCTGTATGAAGGTTCGATCCTGCCGTTCGACACGGCACTGCGTGTGGAATCCAAATATTTCACAAAGCTGCTTTCGGGCAGCCAAGCGAAGAATATGATCCGCACCTTGTTCATCAACAAACAGGCCGCTGAAAAGGGCGCTGGCCGCCCCGCAGGCGTCCCTGCGGTTGAGATTAAAAAGGTTGGCGTATTGGGTGGCGGCCTCATGGGTTCCGGCATCACGCACGTTACCGTCAAGGGCGGCATGGAGGTTGTCGTTCTCGACCGCAGCCTTGAAGATGCCAATAAGGCGGTCGATTACAGCCGCAAGATCATCGACAAGGCCGTCAGCCGTGGCAAGATGACCAAGGAAGCGGGCGACGCGTTCATGGCGCGCATCACGCCGACCGACAATTATGACGATCTGAAAGATGTCGACCTTATCATCGAAGCTGTATTTGAACGGCCCGATGTAAAGGCAGATGTCATTAAGAAGGCAGAAGCGGTCATCAGACCCGATGTTGTGTTCGCGTCGAATACGTCGACATTGCCGATTACGGGTCTTGCGAAGAATTCGTCACGTCCGGAACTGTTTGTCGGGCTGCACTTCTTCTCGCCGGTTGAAAAAATGCCGTTGCTGGAAATCATTCCGGGTGAACACACGGGCGAGCGGGCACTGGCTGCGGCGTTTGATTATAACGCAAAGATCAAGAAGACGCCGATTGTCGTCAAGGACGTCCGCGGTTTCTTCACCAACCGCGTATTCCCGCCGTACATGGGGGAGGCGATGAAGCTGGTGACCGAAGGCGTAAAACCTGCGCTGATCGAAAATGCCGCCAAGTCGCTTGGCATGCCAATTGGCCCGCTGGCATTGCTCGACGAAACCACATTGCAGCTTGGCTATGACGTGATGCAGTCGACGAAGAAGGAATTGGGCGACGCGTATCAACCAAGCGGCACGGAAGACTTCATGGAATTGATGGTCGTTAAGCTTGGCCGTAAGGGGCGCCGTTTCGGCTCTGGCTTCTATGACTATGATGATAAGGGCGAACGTCTTGGCCTTTGGCAGGGCATGGCGGAGCATTATCCGCTCGCTGAAGACCAGCCATCAGTCGACGAAGTGAAACAGCGCCTGTTGTACATCCAGTTGATTGCCACAGCGCAATGCTTTGAAGAAGAGGTCGTGCGCGATCCACAGAGCGCTGATCTTGGGGCAATCTTCGGCTGGGGCTTTGCGCCGTACACCGGTGGCCCGATGAGCTATATCGACACGGTTGGCCTGGAGAACTTCGTCCGCACCGCCGACAATTTGGCGCAGCGATTTGGCAATCGTTTTGCCCCACCCAAAAGCTTCCGCGACATGGCGGACAAGGGTGAGACTTTGTATAAAGCGGCTGCATAAAACCAGCAAGCAAGGCACAAAAAAGGGCGACCTCCGCGGAGGCCGCCCTTTTTGTTTGTGTCGTTGGTTTAGAACTTGGCGCGGACGGTCAGGCCGTACATGCGTGGTTCTTCAACGAAACCGATACGCGAACGGGTGCCTGCACCACCGCGAAGCGGGGTGTTGGCGGTAACGCCGCGCGTAATTTCATTGTTCAGGTTGGTACCCCAAAGTTCGAATGTGTAACGCTCATCCGGCGTTGTCAGGCCGATGCGCGCATTCATTTTGAAGTAGGCGTCCTGATAATCCAGAGGAATTGGCAGGTTATTGGTATCCAAAGGAATAGTGCTCGTGCGGCGGCGATCCGAATAGTTGATGTTGCCGTTTACAAGCAAACCCCAGCCAGCATCATTGATCTGTCCTTCATAGGTAAGGCCAGCAACACCTGCGAACTTTGGCGCATTGGTCAGTGTAGAGCCACACAGCCTCTGCGTTGACGCCAGTGCCGCCGCCGCCACGCCGTCGGCACAATTTCCAGGATAACGCGAATTGGCATATGTTGCTGACACATTCGCAGAAATGTTATCGCTCAGCTTGCCAAACAACTCCAGTTCAGCACCTGTCGATCGTGCCGAATGGACGTTGAAGGTCAAGAACTGGACGCCGGTAAATTCCAACACCTGGAAATCGCTCATTTTCATATCGAACAAAGCGAGGTTGGCTTTGATCGATCCGAACAAAGTTGCCTTAACGCCAACTTCGATCTGGTTAACCTTTTCGGACTTAAAGTCTGGTTCGGCATAGACCGGTGCCACGACAGTACCCGTTGCTAAACCGGCCAGAATGGCTGCCGAGTTCTGCAAGGTTGCCGATTGTGGATCGAGGTTGAAACCACCTGATTTGAACCCATGGCTGTAACCCGCATAGAACAACAGATCTTCATTCGCCTTATACCCAAGCTGTGCGGTATAGGTAATCTCGTCATCCTTGAACGTGTCCGACCATACGCGTGGCAAAGGCAGCAATCGGCTGGCCAAACCACCGCCCAATGCGGTTGGTGCGGTCAGATTGACCGACGTTGCAAATGGGAAGCAGTTGAGACCAATCAAACCTGCACGAAGTGGGGCAGGTACGGTGCCGGCCAACACACCATTCACGCTGGCTTGGCACGCGCTGGCACCTGCACCGGTCGTTGCAGCCAGCTGGTTGAACGATGCGTCCTTGGTTTCATTTACGTAACGGGCACCGAGCGTCAAGCTCAGCTTATCGGTGAAATTGATAACATTGTGCGTAAATACCGACCAGCTTTTAGCATCTTGCAGGAACCGGTTTTCGGCATAGTTACCATCGGCATTGACGGGAACGCCAGCATTGCCGAACGCGGTCAGTGCGAACAACGGATTGACCCCTGCCGCATTGCCAAAGTTAAACGCGCCGTTCGTCCGCTGGAAATCGGCATTGAGCGTCATCGTCTGGTCCGCGCGAATTTTCTCGCTCGAATAGAAACCACCAATCAACCAGTCGAGACCATCATTGAAAGCGGTGCCCTGCAGGCGCAGCTCTTGGGTGAAGTGTTCCCCGTCAGCACCAATGGCACAGATTTGATGTTGTGATTTAAGGAGTGTTTTGGTCTCATCGTAGTGACGAAGGAACGAAGATGAGACCAAAACACTCTGGCCAGCCCAAGGCCTCTGC